>Ga0181343_1000545_pt1 | contig 16345 bp, 12 predicted proteins | sample Su13VDMLBSD_FD_130110 | JGI IMG/M metagenome (GOLD analysis project Ga0181343, IMG submission 130110) | Freshwater viral communities from Lake Michigan, USA - Su13.VD.MLB.S.D | ecosystem: Environmental > Aquatic > Freshwater > Lake | place: USA: Michigan | collected 2013-07-15 | reverse complement strand
TAAACTTTCCAAACCTAAAAACTTAGTAAGTATTTGTCCTCTAGCTGTTGGTTTAGATTCAATCAATTCTTCTAGGTTATAGCCTGTAGTAAGAATAGTTGATAAGAAATCTTCTTGAGTACCAATCGCTGAAGCAATAAAAGTTTCAGTTTCTCTTCTCTGTTCTCCGGTTAGATTTTCTAATTCACCATCTTCCTTTTCTTTATAGAATTCTAAATCACTTTTAACAGTGTACTCACCAGATCTTGATTTCTTTCTAGTCAGTGTTCTAGATATCACATAATTTTCACCATCTATAGTGATGTAACCTTTCACAATCACTTCATCATCATCACTAAACTTATTAAAAATCTCCCCATTGGTTTTTGTTTTAGTTGTTGCATTGAAGAACAAAAACATTAATAGATCAACACTAGATGTTGACTTACCACCAAAATTTCTAGGATTAGATTCAATAACAGTAATACCATTCAATTCCGTAAAGTCGATTGAATTGTCTTTACCAAAAGAAAGAAAATTAGAAAATTCTACTTTTTTGATAAACCATTTGTTGTATCTTACTTTATTCTCATTGATCTTATCGATTTGAGAATTAACACGATTATCTAACCTATCCAGTAATTCCCATTTGATATTGACTTTGTTTTCACTTAAGAAATCCTTCATCAATGTTTTCTGGTACTGGTGGTCCAATATGTTGTCAGTAACTTCTAGAGTCTTAAGCTTGGTATTCTGCTTTTGACTAAGTGTTTTTGTAATAACCTGTACATGTGTTGCATTATACTTATTTTGAAAGTATGTTTTAACACGTTTAATTCTTTCAGGGGTGAAGTTTTCTGCAACGTCTTCCCACTCAACTTTAATAAAAGGATTCATATCTGTTAAAGATAATTGTTTTAACTTGAAATTAAAAATTTTTTCTTACTTAATTCGGCTTTCTTCAAAGAATTCAACGACACCGTTGATTGCCCAAACAACACCACATGTAAACACACCGTCAAAAAAGATGGCGGGTACCCAGTGAATGTCCAGAATTTGCTCAGATGGGCCGCTTAAACATATGGATAAGAAAAACCCAACCCAGGTTGATGTACACATCATACAACCTATTAATTCACCAAAGAACTTGGAATTTCTTTTGATCCATTCTCTTGGTGTTTCAAAGATTGATCCGTAAACTAAAATTGTTGACATTCCATATCCCATGAATGCCCATAAAAATAACATTGCTCCCATAATTTTAAATTTTATTCATCATATAGATTATTCAAATCACTACCTTTTAGATATTTTGCTTTATTCATTTTTTCTAAAGCATTTGTTATCTGGGATAGTTCATTTTTTAATTTTTCATTTTCTTCTTTTATTGTTTTAAGCTCCTCGTCATTAATGATTATTTTTTCAACAGGTACTTCTTTTATCACCTCTTTAATAATCACTTGTTTTTCTCCTTTGACTTCAACCGGAACTTCCTTGATTACTTCTACTATTCTTTCAACTGGAACTTCTTTTATTACTTCAACAGTTTTAATAACCTCAACAATCTTTTCTACTGGTATTTCTTTTATAACCTCCTTGATTACTTCAACATCTCTACCCTTAGCTGTTGTTGGGGTCTCACCATATTTTTCAATAGTGAAACCTCTTTGAAATATTTTTTTAGCAGTCCCTTCAATATCACTAATCTGATTTATTTCACAATATTTTATGAATTCATCATCCAGCGTTAACGAGTTCTTCTTTTTCATCTTGGATGTTGTTTATATCTGAAATTGTGAAATGCATGTATGGCTGATTATTAGGTAAATCGAAGAAATCATATTTTTTACTTTCCATGTCATAGATACCATAACCATGATGTTTAACTGTCTCACCAAAATTCTGTTGAATCAATGAGCCTACCATACTAGCTAAACCTCCTCCAGGTAGTTTAAATGTTTGTCTTTTGTGAATATCACCACATAGAAGTAAATCTAAACCAACAAAATTTAAACGATCATAACCATCTTCGAATTTAAAACCAAGATCCGTTGACATACCTTGAATAGCGCCGTGAAATAAACCAACTTTAAATTTACCATCAGCTTTAAAGTCTGGTCTCTCATTATGTTGATATAATGAGTAGACTACCCAGTCAATATTTTCATCAGGGTAAACCCCCTTGTCTTTATAGTAAACAATATTATCGTTGTTCAATAATTCAAAAACAGGTGTTATACTATCCAATCTCTGGACGTTATTTTCTAAGAAGTCATGGTTACCAGGAATGATAACAACTTTACCATAATTGGTTAATTCTCTCAAGAACCAACTAGTTAAAAGAAGTTGCTCATTCGAGATATTAATTTTTTGATGCGCGATATCACCCGCAATAACAATTCTAATTTCGTTGTGCGATATACCTTCATCTGCCCATTCTAAAAATTTAACACCGATTTCTTTCAACAATTTTTCAAACTGTTCTTTATACAAATCATGCAACTGAATTGTACGAATATGAAGATCAGCAATGTGTATTATTTTCTTTATCATTATGCAACATATTTAAACATATCCTCAATTTCTTTACGCATATCAGCACACTTAAAAACTTTATAAGTGTCATTACCTTCAAATAACCAAACAAAATATAAATCACCAATTTTTAAGTTAGTGTTTTTCTCAATAATATATTTGTATAGACTGGTTTGAAGACTGTATGTATTATATTCACATTCATCTAAATGTGAAATTGGTCTTTTAAATCTATTACCAAAATCACTCTTGGTATTGATCGCTTTATTTGTTTTCCAATCCCATATTTGAATTTGATTGGTTTTTTTATTCCAAAATAATTGGTCAATCATACCACAGATACCCAACTCTTCATCACCAATAACAAATTCACTTTTTAAAGGAATTAAGTTTGCTTTACTATCGTTATAAAAATTATCAAATAATTTAACACATTTATCATATGCCGGTTTAACAATGTCTTCACCAAAACGATTAACCGCAATTGATGGATCGTATGGAAATATTTTATTATTCCAGTGGTTTTCAGCATAATCGTGAACAGCACTACCTTTAATTGTACTGTAATCTCTTTTGTGATCCCATTCTGCTAACACTTCTTCTTTAATCAATCCGTGTTTGTTCGCATACTTTGTAGCCTGACCATCACTGTCAAATTTGTTTTTAAATTTTCCAATAAATGTTGTTGCTGATGTCAAAAGTTTGTCACCAATATAATAATGGTGTGGTTCATCATGATACTTGATGTGATCAAACTTGTTTAATTCTAATAGTAATTCCATATTAATCTAATTGTATTTTTTCTAAATTCTGAAAATCACCTTTTAAATCTGCAATATCTTTATCCATTGGCATTTTTACAACCCAAACTTTTAAAAATAACTTACCAGTATTTAACTTATGATATAATTTTTGTGCATCTTCCCACGCATCACCATCTAAAACAATCACAATTTCTTTTGCATTTGCGTATAATTTAGAGTAAAGAAACTCACCCATAACTTTACCAAGCATTGCAATAGAGTTGTCAACAAAAATACTATCAAAAGCACCTTCAACCAAATAAACTGTTTTGTTCCAATCTATTAATTGTTCATTAAAGATAATAGTTTCTTTTTGCACGTCTGGGTTTTTATACTTCATCTTGGTCTTAGTTAAATAAGATCTTGCAATGAAGTAGTTTAACTTACCATTTATGTCATATGATGGAATAATGATCCTGTTAGCGAATAACCCATCAAATGCAAAACCAATATTATGTTTTTTTAACATATCATCGGTGATGTTTCGACTTTTTATGTACGAATATGCCTGTCTATAGTGATGTGTTAGTTTCAAACCCATACTAGGATTTGAAAATGGGATGAATTCTTTTGGAAGATGGGCAATTTTTGTCACTTTTTGTGTTTGCTCAACATCTTCTGGGCGCATCAGTTCATAAAATTGTAACTGTTTCTTTGTCCCATATCTTTTTATAAGCCTATGTAAATTACCGTGAGTGTCGTGAGTTTCTCCACATGACCAACACTTGTATACCCCAATTCTATAATTAATTTCAAGGTTTCCTTTGCCGTCTCCTTCATCTAAACCCTTGATTTCGTGAGAACAAACGGGGCAATCAAAGGATATTTGACCTTTGTAGTCATTGTGCATCTTGTAGTTACCAAGAATATCTTCTAGTAACTCAACAATTTGGTCGAAATCGGTGTTTATTGTAGTCATATGGTAAATATAGATAAAAAAAACCATAAAAAAAAATCCCCGAAGACACCACTCTCCGGGGAACCAACCAAAATGTAAATAAATTTACATTCCCGCCTACATTATTAAATATAATATAAAAAAGACTTTTTATCAAACATTAGTTGCCATTTTTTCTTTAGTCTTCTTTTCTTTCACAATACCGATTGGATAATAAGCCACATTATCGATAGAAATTGAGCTTATTTTGTTACCAGTGTTTTGATTTGTAACATTAATTCTTTTAGTAATACTTGTATCATAGATCACACCTTCTAATACAACTTTTCCGTCAGCCATTCTTTTTACTTTTTCCATTTTTTTAATCGTTTTCTTTTAACATGTTTATATAACCAATAACAGCTGTCGCAGCATCTGCCATATCATAGTTCTCTTTTTTTAAACTTCCTGTTTTACCATACAACCAAGTAACTTCAGTACAAACCGCATTCACATGTTCCCAAATAACATGCTTCTTATCAATATCTTTCGGATAACCACCGAATAAAACATTTTTACCCTTACCATTATCACCAACTAAATCAGGGAATGCAAATTTTCTTGCATTGTATGTTGAAATAAAAGTAGGGACAATACCTAACACATCATAAACAGCCTTACAAATCATTGTATTATAACGAAGTAGCGTTCCGACAGTGTAAACATTATTAGAATTTAATAAAGGTTCTTCAATAATGACTTTAACAATACCTAGATTTTTGTATTCTTCTAGGTGATTTTTAAACGCATCCGCCTTTTTCATCAATTCCTCTAATTTGTCTTCTGGTTGTGGTTTTACCTTTGGTGAAAAATGAGTTAATTCCAATAATTTTTTACCAGTTAGGTCAAATATGGCCCAACCAATTGTCTTGGTTGAAATATCTAAACCAAGAATTTTCGATTTGTTTTTGAATTTAAGATCCATAAAACAAATTATAAGGAAAAATAAAATTATTGTAAACCCTTTAGAAATCTATTCTAACAGAAAACACTTGATTACCCGTTCTTTCTAGTGGTTTTGCTAATTTACCGCTAACTAGAGGTTCTTTATTTTCATTTAATAAAGCAATCTCTGTTATTCTTTTTGGTAAACCAGTTACATAAGTGGGGTTTTGTGTTGTTAAAAACTGAGTTCCTGGTAAATTCACCATAAAGTTCATAACTTCAACATCGGTAGCTCTTGTTAATTGAACCGCACCTGGGAATGGTTGTGAATCCCCAAATTGTGGTAATGTTGGTTGATCAACATTAGGTAATGCTCCAAGATATGTTTCGATGTCATATGGTGATGCTGAGTTATACATATCACCAGTTATTACAAATTGATACCCACACATATTTGTTTTAGATATTAAATTACCTACAGTATGACCAGATATTTGAGATGTTAAATCAATTATCTTCCACCCGTCAGAAGATGGTTGGTTTCCTGTTTGAACAACTTGTACTAATGCGTAAAACTTATTTGCTGTAAATCCAGTAAAATATGATGAGTCGCTTAAAAATCTAAAATCACCTGTTTCAAATCTAAATCCAATATTTGAATTTGTTGTTCCTGTAATTTCACCATAGTAATTGCAATGCATACCATTTCTATATGTGTCTCCAGTAAATTGAAACATGTATGTAACCCAAGCTGTTTGTCCGGTTAAGACAACCGGATCTAAATCATAAAACGTTGGTAAGTCGACTGGAACTGTGTTAAATCTTGGTGCCGGTAATGTATATTTTCTATTTGTTTTATATTCTAGTACCGCAACTAATTCTTGATCATCAAACACAACAATTTTTTTATCTACAAATACTTTACCTACACGAACACCTTGTTCATCTAATAAAAATCTAAATTTAAGATTATTACTATTTGGTTTTGTGTTTTTTAATGATGAAACATAATAGTCTGTTGTATCCATTACAAACTTTGCTCCGATTGTTGTACCAGTATTTCTATGATAGAATATAAATGGAATGTAAACTTCAAAATGATTTATATCTGAAACTAATTCATCTGGATCATATGTATAATATTCGTCAGTTGAACTACTACCAATATAATCATCATATTTAAAAAATCTTTCAGGGTCATTAACAATGTCCCCCAATTCTGAATAATGAATTACCGCAATACATCTTTGATTTACTGGTTTCACATCAACTCTTTCACCAAATGAATTTGTGTATGATGTTGGATTGGTTATTGTACCTCCTGTTAAATTAGTAAACGTTTGCCCTGAATTAGATGTATAACCTAGATATTCTTTTAATGATGCAAACTGTGTACCAGTATATCCACTAAGTGTTTCATCTAATGTACCCCCACCCACATCCATACCTGCCGGTCTTTGTGTCCAAATTGTTTCTAATGTCCAAGGATCATGTTGTGCTAAGTTATCAACCGGTAATGGTGAACATACACTTGAACCTGCTGGCGCTTCTGGATACTCTAAACTACATTTATTACAAACAACTTGTGCATAGCCAGATTGTGTAGATAAATTTGGCATTGGTCTATCAAAAGTTAATTCTGTTGCGCCAACATTTGTTATTTTATATACTAAACTTTGTGAACCACCGCTGATTACATAATTTTCACTTACAAATTGATTTTTAAAAACTATCGTTACAAATTGACATTGTGAAAAACCTGTTGCATTAGGTACAGATAAAATATTAGTACCATCAACTTCAGATAAAGCTATTTCTTTTACTAAACATTCAACAGTTGTACCAGTACATGGACTAGCATTATATGGTTTATAATTTGAAACAAATCCAGCTGGACCCATTGCATTTTTTAATGTTGTTGTAATAGATTGTTCGATCGCATTACCATAATTGATTGTATCGTTAGCCGCTAATAGATATGGGTATTTAATATGTTGATCACCATCCATTGGTGATAATACTCTTTGTCTTGGGGTTGAGCCTGTTCCTGTAAATCCACTAAATGCGTAATCAAATTCAGAATCACCTACCTGAAAATATTTTATTACGAAATTACCTTCGGCAATAGATTTTCTACCCTTTCTGGTTATCCTTGCGGATAAAAACTCTGAATTATTACTATTTAAAAAGCTCATTTATAATTTTATTTTTTTTTAATTTAATTAAGCATTACCCCCATTACCTGAACAATTAGCAATGTATTGCATATCTGTTACTTCACCGGATTCATTTACAAGCATTACCCAATATGGTGGATTATTTGTATTAAATGTGTTTTCAGATGAAACAGCATAATAGAAACCACCCCCATTAAATATTGTATATTCGGTATCAGTATAAACTGTTGTACCTAACATATTAGTAATTGTGCTAGAAGTACTATAGAATATTCCACTTGTTACTTGATTATCATTACAATGACCAGTACTTAATGTTTTTGGATTAGATTTATAGCGTCCATAAAGTGGCGGTGTTGTTGGTGTTATTGTTGGGGTAGGTGCCGCACAACCAATAGTTACTGACCACGCATCTGATGGATTAGGTGGATCTGCATCTGGATTAGCTGGGCCAACATCAACACGTAATTCATAAGACATACCTGTTTGATATTCAAAAGTAAATGAACCTGAACCATCAGGATCGGTTAAACTTCCTGCTGTGCCCCAAGGCCCTGCATATGTGTTATCAGAACCAACCCAACCGCTATTTGCCACTAACATTCCATTTCCATAAATGTTAAATCTATTTGGTCTGTCATTAGCGGTAAATGATATTGTTACAGTAGAACCATCTGTTGTCTCAGATAGATCTAGGTTTTTAGTTTGTGTTGTAAATGTAGAAGGTGTATATGTATCCGATACAGTATCACCACATCCATATGTTACTACTGTTACTGTTGGAGTGGCTGTTGGTGTAGGTGTTGCAGTTGCTGTTGGCGTAGATGTTGCAGTTGCGGTAGGTGTTGGTGTACCACTACTTGTTGGTGTAGGTGTTGCCGTTGGTGTACTAGTCGCAGTTGGGGTTGGTGTCGCAACAGCTCCCGGTAAACCAGTAATCGAAATACATTGTGTTGTTCCTGAACAGCTTCCACCATCAACTTTAACAAATAAACTTACAACATCATTCGGTATTCCTGTTATTGTTTTTGGAAATCCAGATACTGCTTGTGATGTGACTAAACTAGAGCAACCACTACCACAAGATGCACCTGTACAACCTGATATTGATACAGTTTGTCCCGTAATTCCTTTACCTATTGTTCCTAAATCTACTGAAGCGCTAAATGACATATCTTATAAATATTTATTTTATTTTTTTTTAATTAATTGGGTACCTCAAATTCTGTACATACTATTTGTGTACCTGTACATGGACCAACTTGTGCAGTACAAGGAGAAAATTCATTTTCTTTACAATAATATATTGTTTGTTGACAATTTGCTTGACAATCTTCTAACGTTGTGTATAAACCACTTCCATCCGTTACTATCTCACAAACACCGTTATTACAATTGTATGTTGTCGCTGATGTTGGTGTAGGTGTAGCTGTTGCCGTTGGTGTTGGGGTAGGTACAATACACTCAGTATAACCAGCTGGTGTGATACTTGAAACCCCATTAACTGTTGTTGAAACTGGGTTGCACTGGTTATCATACGGACAAAGATCATATGAACTTTGAGTATATGTTGTTTCACCAAAACTATAATTGGCAGGAATTTGTGTATAAACTGTTGTAGATACATTTCCTAAACAATCACTATAGGTGGCATCAAACATAATATCAATATTTTGAGGCGCATTAATTGGTATTCCACCATCATAGTTGTATAATGTTGCACGAATTGTTACATTAGTTCTTTGGAAACCACCACAACCATCTTGTAATCCACTATTTGTATTATAGAAATAATCAATAACAATACAATTATCACCTATTGGTATTGTTGGGGTAGCTGTTGGTGTGGCTGTTGGGGTTGACGTAGCAGTTGCTGTTGGTGTAGGTGTTGCAGTTGCTGTAGGTGTAGAAGTCGCAGTTGGTGTAGACGTAGACGTACTTGTTGGTGTTGGCGTAGACGTACTTGTTGGTGTTGGTGTTGATGTTTCACCTTCTGTAACTGTTGGAGTGGCTGTTGGTGTAGGCGTTGGTGTAGGTGTGGCAGTCGGTGTTGGGGTAACAATCGCTTCATATACTGATGAACCATTTTCAAATGCACAATCTACTGTAGGTGTTGGCGTCGGCGTTGGTGTAATATATGACGATGTTCCGCCAGTAAATAAACAACAATATATACAATCATCATAAATTTCCTGATGATTTGTAAATATGTTTTCAATTATATAATCACCAGTTACCGTGTCTAATATTTTAAACCAATATTGTGTACTATATGAAGCATTTGTAAATGTTATAGGATTTGTATTATAATAAGAACCATCAGAACTTGCTTGATATGTTGTACCAGAATTTGGGTAATATGTATAACCAGTTGCTACAACAGATTCGTTACCTGCTGTTGCCCCAGTTTTATATAACAACTTAAATGGGTTTGGTGAAACAATACCTTTTAATTTTAGATTTAATCCCATACTACATAAATACAACTTTAATAAAATATAAATAAAAAACCCCTCGTTTTGAAGGGGTTTTATTAATTATATTTAAATCACCTTTAAAGATTGGAATCTGAGTCTATTGCTAATGCAACATAGTCTAACCCACTACTAGCTTGAACGGTATGTGTGTATTGATTACTACCTCCAACCGAGTTAGGACAAGTTGATGAACCGTTACCTGCCATTGGATATGTGTCTTGGCTAGTTATCACAACACTATCATTTAAAGATAAACCTGTGATTGTTCCAATTAATCCACAATTTGATGGTAATGGGGTAACTACAATCAAATTAAATGATTGACCGCCATTAACAGTATAAGTTATTGTTGCATTTTGTGGTGCAATATTTAAATCTTTACCATAAACTTGTAGGTCAACACCAGTTGATGGGCATATAATACCTGTTTGCCAAGCTTGTGTAGTTCCAGCGCATTCGCCGCCACTTGTTATTGTGCCACCACTAATGTTATCATAAATTGTATTAATTGTTACACCTGTTGCTAATTGTGCTTTTGTTGCACCAGTTACCAACCAATAAGTACTACCATCGCAAGTTGTACCTGAAATGTCAAAAGGCCCAGCAACATATGTTGCGCCTGTATAAAGTGAGTTTAGTGTGAACGTAATTTCCATTGTTTTTTGTTTTTAATATAAATATCTGTTTATTTCAATTTATTTTATTTTTTTTATACTTGTGCACCACCTCCTCCGCCGGTACAATCATTACATGAAGTCCATACTGTTGAATACGATCCATCCGTTAAATGTGTCGCCTCTTGATCACATGTAGTACCAACATAATAATCTACTTGTAAACACACATTATTTACTTTAACCGCTTTAGTTCCACCTAAGAATGCGCTAACCAATAAATCTGGTGATGTCATATAACCAACTAGATTATTGGTACAATTAATTACTTGATACTTGTAATAAACCGCTTCATCCGCTAATACCGTAATTCCACTATTAGTCACACAACCATTAGCATCTGTAACTTCAACACAATAACCACCAGACGTTAATCCTGTAACATTTCTACTAGTATCACCAGATGTGACATTTGTATATGTAGCTATTAATGTTCCGCCGCATGTTGTGTATGGCGCCGATTCATCTTCATATAAACGATACGTTTTAGGCCATACACCACCAGTTGATGAAATTGTTAAGCTACCAGCACTTGGGTTTGCACATGTTGGATCAACAGCATTAGTTATTGAAGCACTTTGAGCTGTTGGTTGTGAAATTCCAACTTCGTATACCGCAACACAACCTTGTGAATCTTTAATATATATGCTATAAAGATCTGATGATAAATTACTAAATGTTGTTGGGAATGATAGATAATTATATCCATCAATTGAAACCGTATAAACCCCACTATTACCGCCTTGAGGACTTGATACCGAAATTGAACCATTTGAACCACCATTACATGTTACATTTGTTTGTGTAATAGTTGCACTTGGTGCACTCTTTGTCATATCAACAGTTATTGTTGAGGATTCACAACCAGCAGTATCTCTAGATTGGAAAGTATATGATGTAGCACCTAAACTATTAAATGTTGCATTGCTTGTCCAAGACCCAGAATTTACTCTATATTGATATGATCCGTTACCGCCTGTTGCGTTTAATGTTACTGAACCGTTAGTTCCGTTGTAACATGTTGTGTATGTTATTGAAGATGTTCCAACTGTAACTTGTGACGGTACTGTAATTGTTGCTGAATATGTTTGTACACAATCTGAGCCGTCTTTAATATAGATTGTATAATCACCACCAGAAAGTGAACTGTATGTTTGAGGTAAATTTGCATATGTACCGCCAGCGTTTAATTTAGACTGATATCCACTACCTGACCCACCTGTTCCACTTGAAACCCCAATAGAACCAGTACCACCATAACAAGATGGGTTGCTAATAGATACACTCGCGTTTGGTGCCGATTTACTCAATGTTCGTGTTGTAGATGCACTACAACTATTAGCATCTAAAATATATAAAGGGTATGTACCTGTACCTAACCCAGTAAACGAAGTTCCAGATTGATAATTCACACCGTCTTTTGAATACGTGTACGGTGAAGTTCCACCTGATCCACTAACCGTAATTGAACCATCAGTTCCATTCCAGCATGTTGGATTTGCTGATGAACTAACACTAATAGAAAGTGCTGATGGTTGTGTTATCGTCACAGATGTTGACCCAACACAACCTGTGTAATCTTTTGCATATATTGTATATGTTCCAGGACCTAAATTACTAAATTGTCTTGGGATTGAAACATAATTTATACTATCAATTGATACTGTATATATCCCACTATTACCTCCTGTTACAGCACTAACATTAATTGATGTTGTACCACCATTACAACCAATATTAGTGTACGATATTGATGGTGTTGGTGCTGTTTTATTTATATTAACAGAAATTGATGATGATACACAACCGTTACCGTCTTTAGCAACACAAGTATATGTTCCAGGCGATAAGTTAGAAAAAGTTGCACTTGATTGATAAGTGCTACCATTATTTATTGAATATTGATATCCAGTTCCAGAACCACCTGTTGCAGATAATGTTATTGCACCATTTGTACTATTCCAACAAGTTGGAAATGTGGTTGATGACGATGAAACAACAACTTGCGTAGGTACTGTTATCGTTACTTGATATGAATTAACGCAACTTGCACCATCTCTAACAAAAATTGTATATGTTCCACTTCCTAATGTAGAATATGTTTGTGGTAAATTTGCGTATGTACCACCAACACCAATTTTTGATTGATACCCACTACCAGATCCGCCAGATCCACTAGAAACTGATATAGATCCAGTACCACCAAAACAAGATGCATTAGTACCAATTACTGTCGCTTCTGGTGCTGATTTAGATAATGATCGAGTTGTTGTTGCTGTACAGTTATTTGCATCTTTAACATATAACGTATATGATCCAACAGCTAAACTACTAAAAGTTGTCCCTGTTTGATATGTTGATCCATCTTTTGAATATGCATACGGTGATGTTCCTCCCGATCCACTAACTGTAATTGAACCATCAGTTCCATCATAGCAAGTTGGGTTTGTACCATTTGAGCTAATGGATAATGCTGTTGGTTGTGTAATTGTAACAGAAGTTGATCCAACGCAATCATTTGCATCTTTTGCATATATTGTGTATGTACCAGGACCTAATCCACTAAATTCTTTTGGAATTGAGAAATAATTTATACCATTAATTGATGTTGTATACGGATTACCAATTCCTCCTGTACCTCCAGTTACTGTAATTGATGTTGTACCACCATTACAAGCGATATTATTATATGATACAGTAGGTGAAGGCGCCGTTCTATTAATGTTTCTTGCAATTGTATCTGTACAATCATTTGCATCTTTAACATATCCTGTATAGTTTCCATTTGGTAAACCAGTAAATGTACCACTTGATTGATAGTTAATACCATCAATAGAATATGCATATGGTGGTGTACCACCAGTACCATGAAAAGATACACTACCATCACTTAAGTTATAACAAGATGGTGGCCAGTTATTATCACCAAAACCGCTGGCAACAAGTGGTGCTGCTGGTTGTGTAATTGTAATGCTGTATGTGTTTTCACAATCAGAACTATCTTTTACATAAATTGTATATGAACCAGCCGCTAAACCAGTATATGTTCTTGATGTTGTAATAACTTGATAAGTTCCACCTGAATTTAGTTTTGCTGCGTATGGCCCACCTTGTCCACCATCTAAATCTGAAACAGTAATACTGCCAGTTGATAAACCATAGCACGCAACATTAACTTGTGATGTTGTTGCAGTTACTTGTGTTCTATTTAATGTAACTGATGTTGATCCTGTACAACCATTATTATCTTTTGCATAAATTGTATATGAACCATTTGCTAGATTACTAAACGTTGTTCCTGTTTGATAATTTGTACCATCTTTTGAATATGTGAATCCACTACCAGATCCGCCAGATGCTGACGATACTGTAATGCTACCATTAGTACCACTATAACAAGTTGGATTGGTTCCACTTGCACTAACAGATACGGCATTTGGTTCTGAAACAAATACACCTGTACTACCAACTTCACCATACGAATCTTTTGCATTAATTGTATATGAACCCGAAGTTAAACCGCTAAATGTTGTCGATGATTGATAATTTATTCCATCTTTTGAATATGTATAACTTGCAGTTCCTCCGGTAACACCTGAAACGGTTATAACACCGTTCGATCCGCCGTTACATGTTACATTTGTTGTTGCGGATGCAGATACCGATATTGTTACATTCGTTATGTCAATATAAATTACTTGGCTATGCGTCAAGCCGCCGGCATCCATACTGCTAACTTTTATTAGATACGTGCTTTTTGTTTCATAATTAAAAACTGCTTTAGATTTTAAAGATGTGCCAGTAATAACAAAACTGTTATTATCAGGATATGTTGATGTATCAACTAATGAATATGTAAAGGTATCACCAGCATCGGGGTCATCCGATGATAACGTCCCAATTGTTGTACCTGTTGGTACATTTTCAGAAATTGAAGCCGAAGACAAATATATGTATGTTGGTGATTCATTAACATTTGTGATTGGTACTGTTACCAAACCATCATATGTTAAATTACCGGAATCTGTTGTTCTTACATTTATTGTATACGCATTTTTTTCTTCGTAATTGAAAATTTCTTTTGATGTTAATGTTCCTCCAGATGTTAAATTAAATTTATTGTTATCTGGATATGATATACTATTAATTAATTCATATGTAAAGGAGGTATCACCATCTGTATCTAATGTTGATAAAGTACCAACTGTAGTTCCTGTTGGACTATTTTCTTCTATAGATCCGTTAAGATTAATACCATATGGTGCTTCATTTACACTGTTAATATAAATTGTAAAAGTTTTATCATAAAATAACCCACCTTGATCTGTTGATCTAATTGAAATTGTATATGATGATCTAGCTTCATAATTAAATGATTGTGATGCTCTTAATGAATCACCAGAAATATTAAATGAAGACCAATCTAAAGTTTGATTAATAGCATATGTATGCGTATCGCCAAATGTGTCAGAAGTAGCTAATGTACCAATAATCGTGTTTATTGAATTATTTTCATTAATGGTATCATTACTTAAATAAATATCTTGTGGCGCCGTGTTTGTTGGTGTTGGGGTTGGTGTTGGGGTCGATGTTGGTGTAGGTGTGGCTAAAATCACATCAATATCAAATGTACACGTTGGTGTAGGTGTAGCCGTTGGGGTGGGTGTTATTGTAGGTGTCGGAGTGCTAGTCGCTGTTGGCGTTGATGTAGCTGTTGGTGTAGACGTTGCTGTTGGTGTAGGTGTAGCGGTCGGTGTAGCAGTCGGCGTAGGTGTAGCTAAAATTATATCAATGTCAAATGTACATGTAGGTGTCGGTGTAGGGGTTGGTGTTACTGTTGGCGTGGGTGTACTAGTCGCCGTAGGTGTTGCTGTTGGTGTAGATGTTACCGTAGGTGTTGGGGTTGGTATTGGTAAAATATGTGTATCTGAAATTGAACAAGCAAGATCAGTATTGTATAATATTATTGTTGTGGCTTCATTTGGTACCAATACAGAAACACCCTCTATTAATTCACTATATGTTAAACCTGTTGCAGGTAGTGAACTTGAATACAAATCAGCATAGTTACTAGGATTTACTGAATCATAGTAAACATTATATGGTCCTGGGGCGGTTCCTGATGTTATTGTTACATTAAACTGTCTAGCCATTACCTATATAATTATTAGTTTTGTACATTACAAAGAGATAAATTATATCCCAAAGTATTCAAAGCGTTTATTATTGTGTCAGCATAATATTGTGCAGTAGATGCTGCTGTTACATCTGACACCCATGTTACCTCATTCTTATCTGATAAACCATTTGTTCCGCTATATGCGTTTGTTCCATTTTTAACCGCTTGGATAAATTGTCTAAACCCATCATAACTATTTGGACCAGTGTTTACTCTGAATATAATACCTCTATAATAATTACTATTTGGAACATTATCTAGTGTATTTCTAAATGCTGATATATCGGTACTATATTGACCCGCTCTTACGCTAGTATTAAACGAACTACCATCCGCATTATATGGTGAAGATTCATCTTGGAATACCAAGTTTATAACTTTAGTTGTTGTTTGTGTTGTTCCTGTTGTATTCATTACATAGAATGTTCTTTCTGTACCTAATGATTTACTTGAGAAATTATTAACAGTTACATTTTGATCATACTTAGCATAATTTCCATTATAGAATTGTACTAAACAATCTCTAAGTATTGTATTTCTCATTGTTTGTAATGGTGACAATGTACTATTCATAGATCCCGAATCGTCAAACCAAATAAAGATTTCAGTATTTTCATCTATTTGAATTGGTGGAACCTCCTCAACTGCCGCATTAAATGAACAATCAGGTGTTGGTGTTGGTGTAGGGGTATCAGTAGC
>Ga0181343_1000544_pt1 | contig 16382 bp, 40 predicted proteins | sample Su13VDMLBSD_FD_130110 | JGI IMG/M metagenome (GOLD analysis project Ga0181343, IMG submission 130110) | Freshwater viral communities from Lake Michigan, USA - Su13.VD.MLB.S.D | ecosystem: Environmental > Aquatic > Freshwater > Lake | place: USA: Michigan | collected 2013-07-15 | reverse complement strand
TACCCCTAACATAGATGCATTTGGCAGACTTAGAGTAAGCGAACCATTCACCTTGTTTGACTCAAGTCATAGGTTTGATGATAATGGTTTATGGTCAACAGCTACTGCTGTAAGTGGAAGTGCTACATTTGATGCTAACGAAGGTTTAGTCAACTTAGGTGTAACCGCAGCATCAGGCTCTGAGGTTCTTAGAGAAACTACAAAAGTATTCTCATATCAACCTGGTAAAAGTCTTCTTGTTCTAAGCACGTTTGTAATGAATGCTGCTAAAACAGGTCTTAGACAAAGGGTTGGATATTATGGAGCAGCTAATGGCTATTACTTAGAACTGAATAATAGTACAGTAAGTTTTTATGAAAGAACTTCTGTTTCAGGTTCATTGGTAAACAATCAGGTTGCGCAAGCAAATTGGAATGTTGACCCGATGGATGGTTCAGGACCTAGTGGTATTACCCTTGATCTAACAAAAGCTCAGATCCTGTTCATGGATCTAGAATGGTTAGGGGTAGGTACGGTTCGTATTGGATTTGTTGTAAACGGGAACTTCTACGTTTGTCATAAATTCCATCACGCCAACTTGATTACCTCTACCTACATCACGACAGCATCATTGCCGTTGAGATACGAGGTAACTAACACAGGCGCTACAAGTGGTGCTAGTACCTTAAAACAGATATGCTCTACCGTACTGTCTGAGGGAGGATATCAACTTAATGGATTACAACAAGCTATTGGCATTCCTGTGACAACCCCAATAAACTTACCAGTGGCTGGAACATTTTACCCCATAGTAAGTATACGCCTTAAAACATCTCCTGATCGACTAGATGCCATAGTAATATGTACAGCAATTTCTGTAATAGCAACTAGCACAGGAGACTATAACTGGCAGGTAATAGCAAGCGGAACTACATCAGGAGGTAGTTGGTTGCCCGCAGCAGGAGGGTCTTCTGTAGAATACAATATAACAGGTACTAGTTTTTCTACAGGTACTGGAAGAATACTTGCAAGCGGTTATTTTAGCGTGTCAAACCAGGGATCAACTCAAGTTGATATCCTTAAAGAGGCGCTCTTTAAAACACAGCTTGAAAGAGATTCATTTACATCAACCCCATACGAACTCACTGTTGTGGTAGCCACCAATAATGCAGGTGGTGACGTTCTTGCATCAATGGACTGGGAAGAAATAAGCAGATAATATGTCACAAGGATTTACAAAAGGAACCCCGATTGATACCGACCCAACCCTGTCGCTAGATAGTGACATCGTGGTTCCGTCGCAGTCTGCGGTAAAGGCGTATGTAGCATCTCAGGTGGGTACTCCGGTTACGGACGTTACGGCAACAGCTCCACTGGTATCCTCTAGCGGGACAACCCCTAACCTAAGTATTCCAGCCGCTACTACTTCTGTGGACGGATACTTGACATCTACGGATTGGGATACGTTTAATGATAAACAAGCAACCATAACAGGTGCGGCCACTACGATAACGACATCAGACTTAACTGTAAACAAGGCACTTGTTTCTAACGCAAGCGGCAAGGTGGCGGCAAGCAGTTCGGTGGTGGGGTATAACCTGGCAACATTGACTGACCCATCCGCAATTAGTTACATAAGAATAAAGGCTGATAACACGGTTGACACAAGAACTCCGTCTCAGGTGTTGACCGACTTGGGTATTGCGGGCACAATTGTTTTAAATAAGAACTTTACAGACACCGCTGCGATAACAGGCACAACAACGCCCACCATCATATTCAGCGTGTTAATACCCGCCAATACATTGCAAGCCAATGACTGGATTACCTCACGCGTGTTCTCAAAGACGACAGGTACGGGTGGTACAAACTTTAATATGTATATCAACACTTCGGCATCAATACCGGGCGGGGGTACCGTTATAGGCCAATGGGCAGCCGCAGCTAATACAGCGGGTCTATTTGAGCGTAACTTTATGATGACGGCCTCTGGAGTCTCTGGTTCTCTTAAGTTCTTTCCTAACACAGCGCTTTCAGCGTACACGGCAGGTAACTTTACAACTGCTAGTATAACTGTAAATACAACCGTTGATCAATACTTAATATTCGTTGCGGCTAATGGAGCTGTCACAGCATCGGCAACAACGAATGGAAATGTAATAACTATTTTACGATGAGAGAAATACAACCATTAGACATATGGAGTAACGGAGACACTAAGACCGCAACCTGCCTCCGACTTTATATCAGCTACGACGACCTTGCAACTAGGGCGGCCTTTCAGTATGCCCTGTGCGACATTGATGGCGTAACCATATACGAGGGCCAGATAATTGTTGAGGGCCAAACTTACCTCGACTGGGGATCAAGTGGCGACTCAAACACCGAGGCTTACACGATTGCCGCAACTCAATTAAATCTAACGCTTATATGAAAAAGATACTACGCAAACTACAACTCTTCGACGGAATATGGGCTATCCCGCTCGCGTTCTTTATTTTCTTACTCGCAGGATCCTACAGCGCCGAGTATTTCGGTGACGGACTGATCTCCACGGAGTACATTCAGCAGGTTTTACTTGCCGCACTTGTCATGGTTTTTGCTAACTTTGTAGTGTTCCTTGGTGCGTTCTTCAACTTCCGTGGTTTACAGAACTACTTTTATTCGAAACACGCCAAGGAGGAAATCGAATACGCATCTACACCATGGCAAAGAATCGTTTTATACCTTGTTGTTTACTTTGGATTATTCTTATCCTTCCTTCTAATCTTGTGGCTGATAATGACGGTTACTGCGTCCGTGCCACAGCCGCTTCCTTTGTAGGCGTAAAGGAGAAAGGAGGTAACAATCAGGGTTTCAATGACAGAGACCTCCAGAAGATGATGGCGGCGGTCGGGTGGAAGCCCGGCTACGCGTGGTGTGCGTTCTTCGTCCGTGCAATTCTGGACGAGTGCGGCATCCCAAACAACATTACTGGGTGGTCTCCGTCTGCTTATAACACAAAGGATGTAATCTTTACAGATGGGAGATTTTATCAGAGCTTTCGTGATGGCGATGTCCTTGTTGCCACATACACATACTCAAACTTCAAGAGGTCAAGATACAAGGGAATCGGACACACCGGAATCGTAGACCGCATTGGAGAGTATTCGGTAAGGGTTATCGAGGGTAACACCAACGAACAAGGGATGCGTGACAGTCGTTCACGGGATGGTGTCTACGTCAAGATCCGTCCATTGTCCAAGAACACCCACATAACAAGGTGGAAGAAGTCCTCAAGGTTTCGATAAAAAAAGGCCACCCCGTTGGATGGCCCTCTTTCAACAATAAACAACTATAACAACTATAACACTAGAACACAAAAAAATATAACGTCGTGGCGGAAGTAACAATGGTTGCACACTTCCAAAATATCTTTCTCCTTCTCTCCTTCTTCATTTCCTGCTTCATGTCAAGGTATTGAGTCTTTAGGAACCTAATCTCTGCGATCTGATTCTGACGAACCTCGTTGCAAAGGTCGTTGTTTTCTATGGCCAAGTCAAGGGCTATCTGGGCAGCCTCTAGCTGGTCCTTCATCTGTTGTATACGCATCGAACGTGACTCTATGGTCATCTTGTTCTGCCGGATGGTCTCAGCGGCTGCTGATACGATTTCCTGGGCTTCTCTTGGTAGCTGTGGGATCTCACTCGGCTGGCTGTAGACGGCCTGAGCGATACTCATTAAGAAGATAATTCCAAGAGAGCGTGTAAAGTTTTTGTAGCGTGTCATTTGGCATTTTGGGTATTCGTGAAATCAATATCTTAGACTTGGCTATCTGCTCCTGCTCTATGACGAACTGTTTCTCGTCTTGTACAAGCAGGGAGTCGATGGCGGCCTTGGTTTCCTGTACGATGATGATGTTCTGGTCCATCTTGGCCTCGTACTTTTCGGTTATCTCATGCAGCCTGTCTATGGCCACTGCCTCGTTCTCAGAGCTTTCCTTCAGACCTCCCATGAGGAAGACTAGAAAGAACACCCCGCAGAGTATGACCACGCTTATTGCGAGGATGATGAGGGTATAAATGTTTTTGGTCTTGTTCATGCTATTCAAAGTTAGCGTATCCTAGGTCTTCCCAGGTGGGTGGGTCAATCATTTTTTTAATTCTTTTACCTTGTCCTTGTAGTGGTATATCAACTCCTTCATCTTATCTAATGGGAGGCTGAGTCGGTCGTTACGCATGGACTTCAGTTCCTCTAGCTTGCTCTTGCCTATCCGCCTCTCAATCCCGATGGCGTACTCTAACAGGTTCCCATGCTTGTGCTGGTTACAAGTTACGCATTGTCCATGCACGTTGTCCTCGTGGAACCTAAGGTTTGGATACGACCCCACGGAATAGTAGTGACCCGCGTCTGTCTTGCCCACTAGTGGCTTGCCACAGCTTATACACCCCCGCTTGGCATCCCTCAGTCGGATGAACTGGTTGAACACCTGCTGTAGTTCCTTCCTCCATTGAGACACGGACTTGTTCCGCTCCTTGATGGCCTTGAACTCAGCCTTGGTTTTCTTTTCCTTCTGCTTGGAGGAGTAAGCTATCATGCACTCGATGTTCTCACACGTTGCCTGCATCGTGCTGTACTTAGGGATAAACTCCTGCCTACAGATTCTGCACTTCTTATTCCTCGCCTTCATACGCTATCTTATTTTTCGGCAGGTTTCCACTCTGCCTGTTCTTTAGCCAGGTTTGCCTTGACGGTTTCTTCGAGTATCTTCGTGTATAACTCGCCATCCACCTCGTCGTTAATGTGTTGTATGAATTGTTCATAGTCTGCTTGTACGGCAAAGGTAGTCGATCCGTTCGTTGTACGCAACACCGTGAAGTTCCAAAGTTTGTTTTCTACACCGGGGAACGACATGGTTATGGTTCCACTAAAGTGTTCCACCTTCTTCGATGGCTTGTCAGAGATTTTAATCATAGTTTTTAAAGTGTTTGTTGAAAAAGTATTTTGGTATATCAGGATGACTTAGTTGTACCCTCTCGGCGTTGCCTCCGGTTGCCTTTATTCTTTCGGCCATGGGGACAAGGGACTTGTTTATGTTTCCCCATACCAATGGGTTGTATACGATAGTTGTGTTGCTGTATGTACCCTTTAGAAAGGACGGCCTTGTCGATGGGTCTATCAGCCCTACAAACGCGTACCTGCTGTCGTAGTTCTTCAGCACGTCTATACCACCCGCGCTGAATCCCACAAGGGCTGTTGTTTGGTAGTCGACATCCGGATCAACCACGGCTAGTGGCGTTCCGTATGGCACGATGAATATCTCGTACCTTGACCACATCCAATCGGGAACCTGCTTCTTCATCCAAGTAGGCGTGGCGTAGTGCATACCGCACCAGATGACTATGGTACATAGTAGGGGGTTCACAGCTTGATGTTGTAGTTATTGATGATTTCGTAGAATTGTTCGTATACCTCGTTATACGCCTCCCACTGTTTCTCGTCATGGGTGTCGTACTTGACCTTGCCCCTGAGGTATTGTCGGATTCCGTCTAAGGCAATCCTCATGTCGAGGGCTTTAACTGCGAGGTCGAACTCGGACTGATCTTCGGGTAAATTGAATTCAAGTATTGCTTTCATTTCTTTTTCTTGTATTTGCTGAAGCTAAAGAAATCCTTTAGGTCAGCTATCATCGTTTTACGCTTCTCGTACATTGTTTCGTAATAGGTGCTACCAGCAGGGCAGTTCGGCCTGTATGCGTCAAAGTTAGTCCCCGAATTGAACGCGCCCTCGATCTGTTCACGTTCCATTGCCTTGGCCTTCCTGATTAGTTCTGGTCTGATAAACGTGGAGTTTAGGCAGTCGCTGTTGACTTGTTCCACTAGCCATTCTACTGCGGTTTGTTCATTCATTTGTCACCTCCTTCAATAGATGTCATGTGATGACAATTAGGACATTCAAGTTCTGATGTTTCAATAGGTCTAACAGCTACCCAGCTATGGGTACATATATTGCAGTCAACTAATGATGTTGTAAATGATTCAGTCATTGCTCATCTCCTTTAAGTTGTTTTGAAAGTATTTTTGCCACATCTTCCCACATAATTTTTGTAGCGTCTGAGACTGATGGATTTTCTAGTTTTGACCAGTTGTCAAGCCATTCTTTAATCTCCTCTTTGGTCATTTCAACCTTTTTTCCCATATGCCTGTGACCTATAATATCTGATTGCTCAATCATTTTAAGTCTTGCTCTTTCCACTAGCGCCTTAGCTGCTAGTTTCGTCCATTCTACTGCGGTTTGCTCATTCATTTGTTACCTCCTTTTGTTTCTTCCTTTTCCCTAGTCGCCAGCCCCGACTGCTCAACGGTTATCCCTTGGGACTTCCTGAGCTGTTTGGTCAACGTCTCGTGCCTCCTAGCCCTAAGGACTGCCCGCACATTCTTAATGACCTTGTTGGTCTCCGGATCGATCACCTTGAAGTCCACGCTGTGAACGAGTCCGCAGTCGCAACAGGCCATCTTGTATCCCTTCTCGATGGGCATCTGCCATTCGTTCTTGGGAACCTTGTAGAAGTCTACTTTCTTTTTCATTTGTCACCTCCGTACGTTTTATTGTAATACTGTTCTGTGTTTAATGTTTCATTGTGCATTTCAGGAGTAACTTCACCATTCCAACCTTCTGCTGTTGACATAAATCCGTTTTCCCAAGCATTAACAATCTGCTCCCTTTCCATTTTTTTGGCTTCCTCAATAATTTGATTTAACTTTTGCCATTCACTTGGGAATAGTTCAAAATAAACATCTAATTTCATGTGCAACCACTCTACTGCTGTTTGTTGTTTCATTTGTCAAATCATTTTAGTTAATAATTGATATCAAGAACCCGATTATCCCCCCGGCCTGGGTCGCCATGATGTCGCCATAGCTGAACCTCTTGCCGTTGTAGTTGTCATACAGCTCCTTTGCTACCGCTGTGATAAACACGGCGATAAGGGAGAATACAGGCGTGATCAGGATGGAAGATAGTCCATAGATTACCACACCGTAGATGGCGTGGTTCGCCTTGTCTTTTTCAAACATTGGTAGGTTCATGTTCACCAAGATGTTACGTTAGTTACACAGAATCTGTCGCCGACATAGTTGTTCATCCAAATGTCTTGGTCGAAGCAGAACTTCTTTTTGTTGCCGGAGCATTCGTTTCGTATCTCCAACCAGTAGCAGTTGGTGGCCGAGTCGATGCCGTCGTTAGCGATAGTCCCGCAGTTGCATTGTTGTGTTGGCTGTGCGGGTTCTGGCTGCTCCTCTTTCTTGCATGCAAGTAGGGATAGCGCGATTAAAATTGTTAAGGATGTTGTTTTCATTTTACAAAGATAACTTATGTGTTGTTTTAATGCAATTATTTTTTTTGACTTTGGTGTTGTGGCCACCATATTTTTGCTTCATAATCCTTGTCTTTCGGTGTGTAGAGAGCAGCGAAAGGCTAAGGAAGAAGGAATAAACCCCTTTGCCCAAGCCCTGGTCTCTCTACACGGGGCTTTTTTTATTTATGTACTACGGTCTTAAAAGTGTTTCACCCGTTCCGTCCAAGCAGTCTCCGGCGGAGAATGAAAGATTCATTGTCATCCAACACAAGCCCCTCTTGAAATTTGCCTTTACAGGACTTGACCAAGTAGGGGAGATCAATCCATGCCGCTTTCTGCTCTGTCCCACCTCTGACAACAGAACCATACTGAAAAAATCAGTCTCCGGACTGACTACCTCTAGGCACTTGGATTCCGTCACGGTATGCGGGTAGGTTGAATTGGCTCGTACTCATCTTGCTTGAAGGTGGGGAAAATCGTCTTGACTTCTTGTTCCACTAGAGGTTATTTCAGGCGGTATAGGGAGGGTTGTATCCTATAGTGAAATAGTGTCTAAAAAAGCCTCAATATCTTCGACAATCGGATACTCAAGTGTTCCAACTATGTTTACCTTCTCGCCCACCGGATACAAATCAAGACGCGAATTGGGGCCGATTAAACGCATCTGCCAAGGCGTGATATAGTAAAGGTCATAGTTGTTGTCTTCAGCGTAATATTCAGCCGCTTGTGCCCAAAATTGAATGCGTTTTTCTTTGGTCATATTTCAAGTTGTTCGTTAGGATCGGGAATGTAAATATCTAGCGTCTCAGCAGCAAACTGCTTGACGTGTTCGAGGTATTCCATAAACTCTTCCGTTGCAAGCTCCGACGTTTTGCGTGGTATCTTCATGACTTCTCCGGACGTGGGGTCTGTAAACTCCGTGTAGAGAAACCTCCCCTTGAGGAACTCATGCGTGAGGTCACGATCAATGTCATGTCCAAGTTCGCGTAGTCTTTCAGAAACCATGGCTACAACCACAGCCCAGTAGTAACTATTGAACTCATTGGAGCGCTTGTACTTCTTTATCTTGACTTCGATAGTAACAGCCAAGTCCGTCTCGCGGGACATGGCTCTGACTTCTTCTTCGAAGAGGGGGCGATTGTAGATTCGCAATGCCCCCTGTGGTGTAATTACTGCGTTGTGCTTCATTGTACCCTCCATACCCTAACTCCGGTATCTAAGACCTGAGTCTTGAATTTGTACTCGTCATTCTTCTTGCAGAACATACAAGCGGCTGCTGATATCTTCTTGCGTACAGGTTCGGGGTCTGCGTCCTTGATGAAGAACGAGTCACCTACTACCATGTCCCGAAATGGGTACTTGCCTGATCTTGTGGTTTGCTTGGGTGCTGGCACACCCTTTTCGATTTGAATTTTCATAGGGATTGGATTAGTTGTTCTCTTGATATGAACGCTCTTCTTTCCGGCACTACCGAAGCATTTCTGTCTTGGTCTCGCGCAAATAAATACGTTCTGTGTTCGTGTTCTTCGATAGTAATTTCCATCTTGTACATTACCCCGAATTTAATCTTGTCATCATCGATGAAAAAGATTGTGTCTCCGATGGAGAACTTTGTTTCGATTTGTATTTTCATTTGGTTTAATTATTAAATTTCTTCTTCTTCTTCAGTTACGCCAAACTTCTTGGCTTGTTCTACGATTTTATCGAAATTGTATCCTGCTAATTCAATCTCAGCACGTACTTCCTCGTTCTTGGCGGTTATCTTCTCACCCTTGGCGTATCTGGCAACCACACGAGTCCAACGTGCAACCTGGGACTTAACTGAGTCAGCGTAGTCGCGTGGCTCCTCGAAGTCGTAAAGGAACTTGAGGTAGTTGGAGTACTCGATGCCGAAGTTCTTCTTGAACTTGCCATCTTCGACCACAATGAGCGGTTCTAGCGGTGGTCTAACGGAGTTGTTGAAGAAGATTGTTATTCTCTCAAGGTCTGCGAGGTACTCAGCTTCTAGTTCAGCAGATGGCTCGTACTGAAAGCACATCATCCGTAGATCATCCTTGCAGATGTACACTAGCTCCCCGTTGAGTCCAAGCCCCTTCATGTAGTGGAATAGTTGGAGGCGGTGGTGCTTGATAGGTTTCTCTGTCTTCTCCATCATGTCCATTACGAAGGATGAGCATGACTTGATTTCAAGCACCTTCTTCTCTAATTCCTTGTCACCAAACTTCTCGTGTAGTTTCTCCGCGATGTATAGGGAGGATGCTTGGATAGACTCCGGAAGGTGCGACGATGTGATGTCTTGCTTGGCGCGTTCTATGTCGATGCGTCCTCCGGCTAGGAAGTCTAGTCGACCTGACACCTTGAGCATGTTTGGGTACTCGACCATTACCCTCTCCTGAGTGTTGTTGATCAATCCGGCACGTTCAAGGACGTAGCGTACTACCCACTCGACAAGGTTACCCGCTTCAAACTTGCGGAGGCTTCTCATGTTTGGTGGATTGGTTGGTGTAACGGCCTTCATCTTGAGGTATCGATCGACAAGAGGTTGTCCGATTTCCGATGCATAGCAGTAGTCTCGTGGCTCTAGCGCACGTTGTTGGGAATAAACGCATTCATTCCATAGTTGTTGGAGGTTCCAATTCATGTTGATTTATTTAATTGTAAGTTGTTTTTACTTCTTCCCACACCCAGCCGTTACCGATTCGGTAGTAGGTTTGGCCGTCGATGGTGGTTGTCGGCACGACGTCGCTACATTGCTCGTCTCGGTCGGTTTCGATAAGTGTTTCACCTTCCCACCTGAATGTGGTCGCGCTGTCCTCGTCGAATGCCTCGGTTGCAAGGAAGCGCATTACCTCCGGCTTGCTCAGGTATGGCATTTCCCATCCGTTCCATCGTTGTCCGTCCGTGTAACCATCGTAAACGTCGCTGATTACGTCAATTGAAAATTTAGTTCTCTTCATTTCGCTGAATGTTAAAAAAGATTGTTTTGATTTCGTTTGGTATACTCTTGAGCAGTCGTCCGCTCGACTGGTAGTTGGCTGATACCTTGCCTATGTACTTCACGCGCTTGCCTACGATTGCATAAACGTCACGCGAATGTTTGACAACTTCATACCCATCTTTAGTTTTAAATAGCTTTGTCATTTAGATTGCAAATATAGTGTAACTTCAATGGTATCAATTGATCCCAATCTAATTAAGACTATTTAGTTCCTCAGAGAACACCTCAGCAAGCACATCTGCCAGGTCGGCTTCCTCTGCTTTAGTCAGTAGCTTACGAAACGCACGAGCATCAACCCACCACACGTTGTCGGTCTTCTCGTCGTTCATGTCGCATACAGGACACTTGGTAAATGGCCTGTCAGATTTCAATCCGATGTCCACAACGATGATGCATCCACAGCTGTTCCTTTGCAGGCCCATAGCCGTGAACACATCACCCTTGAGGAACACACCCTGTGAGTGGTCTTTGATTGCGACGATGTCGTCGCCTGTTCGGTAGTCGATTATCATTTGTCTACGTCTTTTAAGAGCCACATCATTAGGTTGAAGATAAGATGGTCAATTGCGCGTTTCATTTGCGATAATGGTTGCTAGGTGTCCATGTGCTAAATGATACTGCCCCATGAACTCTGAGCGATCAATAAACGTAAACTCCTTGTAGTTCATTCGCAGTCTATGTATCTGATCATCTTGCTCAGTTTGCGTCGGCTCAATCTCGTCAGTTTCTATTGCCGGAATGCTGAGGTAGTCGGTAATCGTTATGCAGTAACCTTGCTTGGTTATCATGCCGTAGGCGAATCTACCCTTGTATCCTTGCAGATACTTAAAGAAGATGGTCTCCTCAATGTGGTCGCTTTTCTCTTCGGTGTAGTGTCCGTCATCGTCTGGGTTGGACAGCTTCCAATCGTCGTAATTAAAGTATCTCATTGTTCAAACTTGTTTAAGATTATTGTATAGATTTCGATTCGCTCCTTCGCGTTGTCGATGCAGTCGCGAATGATTTGGTCGCCCTCCCATGCCGGCTTCTTCAGTTGCTCTTCATACTTCATAACTGCCCGCCATTCGTCCATGATTTGTTGTTGGATGTGGCTGATTACTTTTTCTTCAGTACTCATTTTTTATAGTGTTAATTGTTACGTTAAATTCTTTTTCTGCCCATTCTATATCCTGTTCTATTTCACCCATGTCCATGTAGCTGAATGACTCAAGTACATTCGAGCTATCCTTGTCGTAGGTGTCATGAACGTCCATGTAAACGATTCCGGTTTCTTTGTCCTCGTAAACTTTGATGTCGAACTCTGCATCGTATTCATATGATGCATCGCGCATCCATTGTGAGAAGCTCACGTTGTGATAATTAGATTGTTGCATGGTTTTATTGTTTATAGTTATGCAAAAATTATTTCATTGAAAAACACTTGTTGCAGAATTACATCAGCGGTAATTGCATCTCCATTCTCGTTGATGGCATCCATCAAATGTGCGATGTTAGTGTTTTGCACTTGCTCGTGTACGTCTTTCATTGTAATGGTGCGCGTGTATTCGCCTTCGCATCCAATGTCTTCCATTGTCAATGCTCCTCCGTTTCTCAGTATACCCATTAGGATATCTTCGTGACAAGTTTCATAACCAGAGCCATCATCCTTTTTTCGGGCATCTTGATATTGTTGTAGGTCGTAAGTCAGCTCAAGGTCGTAACCACCTTCAACCCATTCAAGCCCGTCGCATAGTGCGGTAAGAAATAGTTCTTCTGATTCTTCGTGTGTTAGTAATACTCTCATAATAAATTAGTGTTTAAATGTGGGTGCAATATAATTTTAAATACTGCACCCACTTGTTAACGATTGTTAATTTGCCCATCCGCACCCGCCGTTGTCGCGGTTTACCCAATTGTTCGTGTGTGTTGTTCTGAGGTGGTCTTGATATCCAGCCCCCCTGTGAGTTGTGCATGATGAGAGCAGCGCTGCGATTATTGCAATGATTCCGATTACTGCTACGATGCTGTCGTAGATTTTGAGTTTCTTTTGTTTGTCCATGATGTTCATAGTGTTTATGTTTTATTGTTTATGATTCTAATTCGTATCTCCATAGCTCACAAGCCCATGCCATATCCCCTTGCTCTTCGCTTATGCGCTCGCCGTTTTGATACTCGTAGCTTCCGCAGTTATATCCTAAATCTTCGTCGGCGAATGATACTTCAAAAGTGTTTTGAGGGAATAAAAAACTGAGCTTTTCAATTACTGCAAAGGGTGTACTCCATGCGGTGCTGAACTCTATGTAGTTTTCTGTTTCTGTTATGTCGTAGGCGTTCCACTTCGTACCCCAATTACTCAGCCTCCAATCGTACCAATTAGACACCCCATACTTTTGCATCAGCTCATGGTGTTTCTTTATATCATCTTCGGTCTCCATTGGAGTCGGGGCGGTTGTATCATTCAGATCCTCTGGCATGGGAATAATCCTGTTGAAGTCTATTATGGACTCTCCGCGAATGAATGATTTAACTTCTTGCGTGTTTTCGCCATGAATGTACAGGCGGTGAATTACGTGGTTTGGCATGTTGTTTACTTTTTATTTGTTGGTTGTTATTGATTACTTACGTGACTTTTCGATGAGTTTAGTCCAATTCCGGAAGAACACTTCGTGTTGAAACAGGCTGTCAATAGATGCAAAGTCGTCTTTGCAATTAGATGTTGCGTGATACGAATGAACTCGTACTGACTTGAATTCTCTAATTGATTTTTGCGTATTACTCGTGTGCATTTTCTGTTCAAACTGATAGTAGATTCGAATTCTGTCATCAGTCCAAAATGTATCTGATACATCCAATGCTATGTAGTCATCGCCTTTTTCGATACAAATGCCATGAAGCCCCGCAAGCCTACATTCTTCCTTTAGCCGATTGTAATCGGCTTCAATCATTTCCTCGCGTAGATATTCAAACCTTGCGTTGCATGCTGTAACTCCAGCGACTAGACAATTCCACTCGTCACACTTGTCGAGTGCTTCACCGATTCGCGCGAAGCCGTTGGGTATTGGTGTGTTGATTCTGTTGAACTCAGCTACTAGTGAGTCAATGATGTTTTGTTGTTGCGTTGTCATGTTGTTGTGTTTAATTAGAATGAATTAAGGTGTTCTATTTCGTCATCAGTTAGGTATATGATAAGCCCGTTGTTTAGCTTTATCCAATTTTCGCCTGTGCTTTCGATTGTAAGTCCTACCAACATATCGTTGGCTTGCTCGTTGAATTTCTGAGTTGTCATGATGTTATGGGTTTTGTTGTTGTGTGTAGTTAAGTTTCAGCGTGTAGTAGTCGTATGCACTCTCGTCGTACAGGGCGTCTAGACTCTCCTCCTCCAGATAGAAGCGTTCAACCTCTTGCCCGTAGTAGACTCTCATCACTAAGTCGTGAAGCGAAGGGAAGATAATTGCCTCGCCGTCTTTGATGTAGACGTGAATGGCGTTGCCGTTGTTGTCATGGCGAACCTCGTATAGTTCGTCCGCCTTTTGAAGGTGTTCGTTGTGTATCATGTTGACTAGTTGTTATGCTTTAGAAATTAAATACCATTGTCCGTCGTGCTTCTCATACCATTCGCCTTCATCTTGCCAGTCCCACTCAGTATAGCAATAGGCCTCGTCGTCGTATGCCTCGTCGAGGTCGGCATATCCAATCTCGATTGCATAGCGTTCGGCGTCATCCTTCTCAATGAAGTACATTAAAGATTCTTCGAATAGGAAACCCTCGTTCATGCCTTCATTAGTCGCGGAGCATATCCGCGCAAATCTTTCGTTGCTCATGGTCTTAAATTATTTGATTATTGGTAAAATTTCGCTGACTAGCTGACGGCCGTATTTTTTCGCGCTCGCCTCGTCTATATAGTGTTTTTTGATTCGGCTGTATCTCGCGGTCTTTTTTGGAATACTCGCGTACACGATATATCCGGCTGTTTCCTCGTGGTTCGTCCAGACTTGCACCTGTAACTCGCTCGCGTAGTTTATGCCGCACAAATTCACTTTGGTTGGTTTGTAAAGGTCTAGCGATACATTGCCCAACGTAGTTTGGAAATTGAAATTCTGATACATAGCTTTTTTGTGTTTGGTTATACTTTCTTGATTATTTCGTATTTTGAAAATGTTTGCTCTATCATTCGCCCGCGTTCGGGGTATATGAACCGAAGCAACAAGCCAGAGGGCGTTTCCTTGTAGCCCTTGAACGTTCCTACTTTGCCGTTCGATAGTAGGCATTGAGTGTTAGTTGATAGTATCATGGTGTTTAATAGTTTAGAAGGTCTCTTAAATCTCTTTTTGCGAACATTATTTGTTCCTGTATCATGCTGAGTTGAAAACGCGTGCTGTTTACATTGCCTCCGTTGGTCATGAAGCTAGTTGTATACACTTCGCTGTGCTTTTTTTCTAGTGCTTTGATTTTGCGCTTTAGGGCTGAAATTTGCTTTTTCATGTTGTTGTTTTTTATTGTTGTTGAAATTTTAGAAACAGGGAGCGGAATCGAACCGCTCCTTGCACCATTGCCTGTTTAGCAGTCTCTATTTTCTAGCTCTTTTTCAATTAGCTCGATTTCCTTTTTAACCGCTTCTGAAAACGTGTCGCCGTCGTTAAATGCATGGCGATAGGAACCCGTGAGCATTTTGTTTATTTCGTTCATACATTCAAGGCGCTCGCACAATTCGAAGTCGCTCATAATTTGATAAGTGTTTTTCATATTGCTGTTCATTAAGTGTTTGTTTAATACATTGAAGATTGCAGCTCTTCCGCCTCGCCGTAGCTTTCTAGAAAAGTCTCTTCGCCGTCTTCGAAGTTGGTTACTAGATATTCAACGCCGCGCCCTAACATTGAGCATATCGAAATGCCGTTTTCTAGTGCTATATATACATAGCCGCTGTTTGAATTAAAGCCGACATCCATGATTGATTCGCCCGCGCACTCGTCCGCGTATGCTTGAAAACAAATGGCTAGCCCTTGCGCTTCGCAAAATGCGATTGAATCGTTGATTCCGTGAATTTCTAAAGTGTTGTTCATGTGTTGAAATTTTAAGAGGTTATTATTTGTTGTTGTGTTTAGTATTTCATTTCGTTGATTATATCCAAACGAGCTAGTTTTTCGCTTAGTTGTTGGGCGCGCTCAATGGTGTATCTTAGCCATTCGGCCGCCTCCGCGCTGCCTTCGTTCATCAGCTCTTTTGCAAGGTGCGCCCCGTTGATAATTTCGAGAATGTCGCCCGCTAGATAGTGTGTGTACTGAATGCCTTTTTTCATGTTGTTTTTAAATCTTCGACAAAGATAGTATAAGTTTATTTCTTGTCAATACCCTAAACGCTATTTATACTGATTCTAAATAAAACTTGCTCATTTTCAATGATTTAAGTGAAAAAAAATTTTTTTTGTTCCGGCTTTTGTTGTATATTTCGGAAGGTTAAAACGGTGTTGGTTTGTGTTGGTCGGATAACCTAAGCGCGGGCAAATAGTCGAAAGATTCGCGCAAGTTTCACAAAGGTAAAAGAGACAAGAAACAAAGAAGGGAAGCAAACATGGAAGCAAGCGGGAAAGGGCAACCCCCTCACGCGGGCAAAACTGCAACGGATACCCCAAACACTCAGAGAGAATGTAAGGGAATAAGTAAAGAGCAGTTAAACCACTCACGCACGCACACGCATTCGGCAAACTCAAATTGTGGTTACCCCAACCAAAACCCCCACAAACCCCCGCACAATCTATTACAGCCCAATAAACGCGGGCAATCTACGCGGGCGGCATATATGGGCGGCGGGCTGTTTGCATGCGTTTAAACGGGCGGAAATACCTATTTAGAATCATTCTAAATAAGAGTGTGCGGTCTGGATGTGAAACAATATGTACCCCGCGCACCCTCCGAACAGGTCAAATACTGCGCGAAATACCCCCGAAAGGGCTAGCATAAATATAACACACATGGGACTCGAAATATAACGTGCTGACTATCAATGCAAAAGTGCGGTTCGTCCACGCGGTGGAGACAAATTGACGACGGCAACGAACAGGGGCGGCAAGATAGGCACCCCACCCCGTTTGCC
>Ga0181343_1000541_pt1 | contig 16453 bp, 11 predicted proteins | sample Su13VDMLBSD_FD_130110 | JGI IMG/M metagenome (GOLD analysis project Ga0181343, IMG submission 130110) | Freshwater viral communities from Lake Michigan, USA - Su13.VD.MLB.S.D | ecosystem: Environmental > Aquatic > Freshwater > Lake | place: USA: Michigan | collected 2013-07-15 | reverse complement strand
TTGTTTATCTTTTAAATAATCAAACACTGTTTTCAATGTCTGAACATTATAATATGTTTCGTATGATTGAATAATATAACTGAGTATTTTATTTTTGTTGGGATTCTCGATTCGCGAAGCAGGAATTTTAGTCATTACCAAATCCAAAGCACCATCACTTGTAAATTCATTCCACTTATGATTTAGATATTCATCTAATTTAGCAAAAAATGGTTCATGGATATGTTCTTTCCTAATTCCACCATACAAATTTTGAAACATTACCTCTTTAGGTATTTCATCATATGGATTAGTTTTCCACTCATAACCAATAATTTTTGCGATAATACGTGGGTGATAAGCGCTATAATCGAATTCAACGAAATAGTCATTTGTTGGTGTAAACGTCTCGCGAGCGCCGTTATCCTTGTTTAAAGCGCTGAAATTGATATTGTTAAACGCATTTGTTGGGCGGGTGGTTTGGTTATATAAATTAAAATAACCATGTATTTTTCCATCATTTACTGAGTAAGTAGCCCAATTAAATTCAAAATATTTTCTAAGTAATTTTTCATCAAAACCAATACCTTGTTTTTCTATATTATAAAATACATCAGTATAATCATTATTTAAATATTCGTTTGGCATTAAACCTAAACACCAAGATATATTATTGAATATTGCTTCCTGTTTTTCATAGTGTTTAGAAATAGGAATAATACTGTTAATGTTTTTTAAATGGAAAAATTTATTATAAAAATAGTCATGTAATGTAGTATTGAATGCTTCTTCTTTAAGGGCATCAGGTAACATAAAATTAACGTCTATAATAGGTAATTCATCACCTATAAGGTATTTAGTTGCCTTCTTATCTAACGTATATATACGTTCATGTTTTTTAGTAAGATAATCTAGTACTGATTGTAGTGGTAATTTAAATGCCTCACTATGATTAATAGTAAATAAATAACCCTTAGATGTAGGACATTTATAGTATATCAAGCATGTTTCACTCAGCTTAGGATGAAAATTATCATTAAGCGGAACAATGTTAATAAAGCAGTTTGTGCAATCAGTATGTAGTCGACTGAGTTGATCTTCAGTCTCAATAATATAAAACATAACCTTTGTTTCTGTAAATATAATACTATAATCTTAGACCTCCAAAACTGGCTATGTTTTGGGTTCGAAGTTCTTTTAGTGTTTTATCTAACAGCAATGAAATGGAACCTGCCACTGTTGTGTTCATTGGTTTAAGAAGCACATTTTCTGATTGTGCCGTAGTAGCTCCGTCAAATATATCACCATTTCCCTTTACATGATAATAACCAACATATTCTTTTCCGTTACTTCTATACTCTAATTCTCTACCAGATGTATATTGTCCAGAAATTACTTCTATAAATTCAGTAACAGCAAACTGTGTTAAATTAGAAAAAAATTTTTCAATACTAGGGAAGGATTTTGATTTTGTAATTAAAATTCTTTTATTAGTATCAATTATTCCTGCTCGAGGATAATCTTTATTTTCTCTATTATCATATAAAGGACCAGTAATCTGCCAAAATACAGACGTTACTACCCACATCGGGTAATTGTATATTCCTCCTTTATATAATAAGTCATTATAAGTAGGTTGGTCTATTTCTAAAAATACAGAATTAGGAGAATTTCTTCTTTTAGCTACATAACGTGTAAAATATCCTCGGTTATAGTCTTGAGGAGTAGGTTTTGGAAAATATTGTTGAGGTTCTTTTAATGTACCTATAACTGAGTTAGAAGATCCTGCTCTTCCTTTTGATAATAAAGAATAAATATCGTTATTTTCACTATTAGGAATTTGTGGATTAGAAAATATTGCACTTATAGATTCTAAAGGTGCAGATGGACCTTCCATTGGGTTTTTTCCTGTTTTAAATTTTCCGTCAAATGTTTCATAATAATATCCCACATATGGTTCTTTAGTTGTTGGATTAACAAACTTATCACCATTGGTGTATTTATTATCTATTACTCTATTTTTTGGAAAATATTGAGCCATTATCCTAAATTCTTTTCTATTTGTGATTTAAGTTCTTGTAACATAAACGTAGGAATATCAAGATGCCCAGTTGCTGTTCTTTTATAACCTACTCCGTTTGATGCTGCTAAGTCTACTAAAGTTTTAATGTTTCCATATATCTCACCTTTACTATTTATTCCACCATAATAATCTTTATTACCCCAAGCACCTGGGTTGTAATATAAGTATTGGAATGTTCCTCCTCTATTTTTAACAGCCTTAACAGCATTTGTTAAAGCCACAGAAGGAACGGGATCCATCATAATAAAGTTTCTAAGTTCTCTTCCTGATGATTTAACTGCTGCTAATACACTTGCACTATTATTTCCACTTCCTGAATAAATACCTATGTTTATTGTTTTTGCTGTTAAACCTGCTTTAGTTAATAATTCTTGATATTCTCTTTTAACACTTGAAAATGAAGTAGTCCATGTTGTTGGGAATACTAAAACATATTTATCAAACCAATCAGGAGCAGCTGCTGTGACTTTTTGTGGCATGTAATCTCTGCCTATTCTTCCCCCAACATCAATACCAGGATAAAATATAAATACATCAACTGCTTTATTAGTTGTTTTTGGTAAGTATGTATAAGTATTAGCTGTTGTATTTTTTCCACTATTAGGTACTGTTATTCTTTGTAAGTTTTCTTGTTCTTGTCTTTGAACAGTAGGATCAGTGGTTGAAGGAGGTGTTGTTCCTCCTGTAGAGGTAGCAGGGGTGGGTGCTGGGGATGATTTAAAGTCTGTACTTCTTAGTTTAACACCAGCACTAACTTCATTTTTTAGAAATAAACTTTGTCCTGTAATACTTGTTATCCATCTATTACTTTCTATAGTATTTTCTACTTTTCTAACTACAAATCCTAATCTTGTTTTTGATGGATCACTTCCTTGATATGATAAAGGTAAACGAGCTGGAGGTATTACAAATATTTGGTTTACTAATATTCCTGAAATTCCATCCATTTTTACACTCATTTCTAGAGGAATCATTGGGGCGGCAGCAGTATCGTCTAAATTTGCTTTAAGTTCTAATAATTTATCTTTCAGTGTTGTTCTTGCTCCCTCAACATCTGATTCACTATACTTAAGATTAACATATGTTCCTGTTATAAGACGGGATAATTGATCATCAGGTGAATTTTCTGTAGCATCTTCAAGATCAATATCCTCATTATTTGTTTGAGGTGTTGCAGGAGTTTGTTGTGTTCCACCACTATCATCCCCTTCAGTAGAATCTACTTTGGCAGGCATAATTCTATCTTCTACGTAAGCGTTCCATTTGCCTACAGAGCTAGCATCTGTTGTTGCAGCTTTTGTACTTGTTCCTCCTGCTTGAGCTCCAATAATTAACATTGATGCTAATTGAGGAGAAATTTTAGATGCAAAACTATAATTTTGTACAATTGAACTTAATCCGATAACATCAATTACTGAAGGGATAGGTTGTTCTAGTCTTTGTTCATCAGTTAATTGTATACAATAAGATTCATCTAAAAATGCTACTCTAAATTCATTAACGCCTCCTAAAGATTTATTAACATCAGAAAGAATATCATTTAAAAATCTATCTAATCTAACTTCTTTTTTATCACTATTACCAGCTAAAGCATCCATTTTATTTACAATATATTCCACATTAAGTAGAATATTCATAATACGACCTCTATTTTCACCAGCATAAAATCCTAATCCAGAATTTTGAATTATTTTACTTAGACCATCCTTTTCTGGTTTATATATATTGGTTGCAGCTATTAATTTTTGAGTATTTAATTTTTCTTTAGGAACAGATGTATAATAAGTATCTGAAAATAATCCCTCCGAAACATTAACCGCGAGAGATCCTTTAAATAAAACATCATTCAACGCAGGTCCATTAGCAATATCAACTAAACAAACATTAGGGTCTACTGAAACAGCCCAAGGATATGCAAAACAATAATTAGTTTTATTATTAAAATCTATATATATATAGGGTCTAGTTTCTTTTGCTGTTACATCAGTAGCAGAACTATTATATAATACTCCTGATGATTGTATAATTGCTAATAGATATCCAAAAGGAATGTAAACTCTGGGAAGTTGATCTTTTGTTGTAGCTGTAGAAGAAGCACCTCCTTCATCAGGATTAGTCACATAAGCAATAGTAAGGTATCTAAATAGATCGGAACTAATAGGAGGAACCTCATTTATTGGGGTTGTTCCTGCGATAGCAGCAGCATTATTTCCTTTTAAAGCTAAATTATTTCCTGTAACAGAAGTTCCATTTACTTTTAAAAAATTATATGTTGCGTTTTGAGTAAAAATATCATTTGTAAGGGGTGGTGTAGTTGTACATTTTATAGCAGTATTAGGATCACCACCCTCACCTAAACCAGCAGCAGGAGTAGTTACTTGTTGGTTTGTTAAAGCATGTTCATATATTCTATAAAGATGTCTATGAATTATTGAATTGTTTCTTGAAGCAATAACTCCAGGCAATAATGCTTTTGCAGGATCTTCTGGAGTTTGTTGAGCAACAGTTTCTGTTCCTGATGTTGTACTTCCTTCTGTAGGTGTTGGGTCTGCAGGAGGGGTTGGAGGATTTCCTGAGTTTTGGGATAGAAACTCGTCGTATATTTTAAGATTTTTTGGATTTAAAGGAGGAACATTAGATGTTGTATAATTAATACTTATAGATTCAAGTACAGATCCAGGACCCATTACTTTTAAGTCAATATCATAACTACCATCATTGCTTGTAGTCCAACTATAATTAATTAGTGTACCAAACAAAGCATCATAATTACCTCCTGTTAATTTTCTTTGAGAAGTAATATTTTGAGCAATTTGTTCTTTACTATTAATTTTAAATACATCTAAAAGTTTAGGTGTTGATACGAATTTACCATCATTATCAATATAAGGAATATGTCCAAATTCAATTATAACAGACATTCCTAAATGACAATATAAGGTTTCTATAATATTAAATTGTTCAAGATCATATGTTTTAATCTTAATGTTTGCTGTTTTTAGTGCGCCAAAAGGACCTGAACATTCAATGGAAAAATTAGTAATACCAGGCATTGGTTTTAATCCCATTCCATAAGCATCAGCATTTTGAAATCCTACACCATATGCTTTATCTACTCCTACTCCACTTCTTAAAATGGATCCATTATTTGAAGAGGCATTAGCAAATACAACACCTCCTTGTAAAATAAACTTTTTAGCTAATCCATCTCCTACACCATATTTGTTAGCAAGTGGATTGCCTTTTCTAATTTTAATATTAGATGTAACTCTTACCCATCCACTTCTATTAGTTAGCCATTCTAACTCTTGAGGAGTTCGTTGAACAAAAGGATCATTACCTCCTCCCTTAGATAGAATTTCAGTTCTCTTTACTAGTTGTTTTTGAACATAATCAAAAAAACTTTTTCCTACGACATTAGTATAATTTAAAACGGCCATTGTTATAACGAAGTTGAATTATCTCTATTATACTCTGCTAATACTAAACTTAAATTAGCAGGTACTCTTATTTGAACTCCTTCACCCGGATATAAAGAATCTCCTGATAGATTATTAGCCATAGCAATTACCCACCACAATGTTGAATCACCATAAAAATCATTAGCAATTAAATCTAAACGATCTGTTATTTTAGTAACAATATAATTATCTTGTGATGTAACAGTTACATTAGGATAATAAGTTGGGCGATAATATTGTGTACCCGCAGGTCTAGCTGAGGGTGATTTATCATCACTTATTAGTGTTTTTTCAATCGGTATGAATAAGTATCTATCTGACATAAAAATTATTTTACTCCTGCTACTTCACCCAGGAATCTATTATTTTTATCTGCTGGGGTGATTAATGCTACGCCTGCACCTCTTCTTGGCAATATACTCATAATAGGTGTAAAGCCCAAACTTATTCTTAAAAGTTGAGGTAATTCATACATATCAGTATCTGCTCCTCTTTCAGGTTCAGTCATTGCTATTTCCCAAGCGGCTTCATCTGGAATAGTAATATTTACATTCTTTAATAATCCAGGTACTCTATATAAATAATCCCCAAATGTTAACAACACAATGTTACCTCTCATCAAACCAGAAGAGTTGTAATCAGGATAACATAATGAAGCTAAGTAGTTAGCTTTTTGGTAAATGCGTTTCATTTCAGGTCTTGAGAGAGCAGGTAATTGAAAATTTAAACTTACCTCTCTTGTAAAACCTTGATAAGTATAAAACTGATCACCTCTACCAGTATATCTAAAACCGCTCCATTCAGCACCATGATTATCAGTAAATCCGTTTACATAAGCACGTAAATGGATCTTAGTTGTGTTTACTGGGTTATTATTATCTACTCCTTCAACACAAAATTTAACTAAATCTCTAGCACTGCCTTGTCCAGGAACAAGAGAACTAGTTAAGGAGGTCATAGTTACTTTATCTTGAGTAGCAGAATCAGTATTAGTAATTCTAGTACGATTAAAAGTAGTTAAACCAGAATCGGCATAACCAATTCTCCCTTGCATGTTTATAGTAGGACTTTTATAATCATAGCTATATAATGAATTTTCTCCTATTTGGTTATCAATTAATATTTTTCTAAAATCTTGAGGAATCTGTCCTCTATTACTTTTAGCATTAGCTCCTCTTTGTTTAATTAAATTATAAGTAAAAGTATATCCAGAAGGAGAAGAAAAATTTGCATCTGTTCCATTATTCTCTATATCTTTACTTCTGCTTTCTTGTAAAGGAGGAGATTCAAGAGATTCATATAATTTATAAGCTGTTTTTGCCCCTCCAGGTTCAACAGTAGGAGTTGTTTTTGAAGGACGAATAAATGAACCACTAAATGCTACTGGATAAGGAGTAGATTCATAGTTACTTTTAGAAACTATTTTTTGTTGATTAAGCGTTACAAGATTCTGTCCGTTAGCTTCAATCCCACTTACTATAGCTATTCTAGATTCAGAAACAAATACATCTTGGGCTGCTATATATCTTGAAAAATTAAATACTGGTTTTGAGCCTGTTATTAAACGAAAATCAACGGGACGGGGATTTTTGGAAAAATTATTTACTACAACATCTGCTTGTTGTCCTATATTATTTAGATAATAACTACCTTGAGCTTGTACGTATCCAGGATTAAAAATATCTCCACTTTGAGACATATAAGCATTAGAAGCAGTAATATATTTTCTATAATCTAAAGTAGGAACAGGACGTGTTCCATATAAAAAGGGATTTTGTGATATTGATGCAGAAGAAGGAGTAGTAGTTTCAAATCTAGGTATAATTGTTTTACCTATTCCATATGTTGTTTCTGGTCCGTTAGAATATTCAAATAAATTAAGTTGAGTTTTATCTTCTAATCCTAATTTTTTTACTAATAATGGATCTACTTGACCCGCATTAGGATTAATTTTTAATTTATATAAAGCAATTAGACGATTTGTTGCAGAATTATTAGTTACTACTTGTTGACCAACAACATAAGCATATTTTAATTGATCATTAGTATTAGGAGAAATACCTGGTCTATCCCAATGTATTCCTGTTCCTTGAACTCCAATCTGAGCTAGTGTATTTGTAGGTACATAAACTTGAGTATAGGGAACAGTACCTAAAACACTGCCTACTTCTGTTCTAGGATTTGATAATTGAAGACCTACTTGTTTGGCAATAAAAAAAGGTCCACGTTGAAGATCCCCAAAAAACTTAGTAATACGTAAAGTATCAGTTACTATATCAGTAACTGCTTTAGCACCACCTCTAATTGGAAAATCTATACTATACTTTCCTGCAGCAAATGCTAATTGCTGTGCTGCTGTATCATTTTGTGGTAAATACGTTTTTATGTAAGGAAGCCCACTGTTGCCGCCCCCAGGGCGGTCATTACCAAATTTTAGGTTTGTTAAATTTGAGTTTAAATCTATTAAGGGCATTCACTTGTTATTGTGGTTTTTTATCCAAATATTTTTCTGGGTTTGCCAATGGTAAATCTAATAAAGATTTTTCCAATCCTTTTACTGTTTGATTAGTAGAAGATGGCAAAGCATTTGCAGGAATATTGGGAGTTTGGCCCTGTAAGCTTAGTGTTGAGTTTGTTACTTGATCAAGAATTTGTGCCATAGTTTTATTATTTTATATAAATATTTTATTATCCTGTTCTTCGAGCAGTTACAGCTATTGGTGTCTGTATTTTTTGCGCTATTTGTGTACTATCTAAATATACTTCAACTGAACGATTTACTATGCCATCTACTGCAGTTTTAACTTCATTAATCGCGGCTACTAAAGGACCTATATCTATTGATCCTCCACCACCACCACCTGTAGCAGCACCACCACCTTTCTTTTTTCCACCTAAATCAGTTCCAGCAATAACTGTATCTTTATCATTTAAGGCAATAGCACCTTCAGGAGCCATTAACGTTCTTTTACCATATCCTGGCGATACAACGTCATCTCCTTTGCTCATTAATTTCATACCTAATCCTACTACTGCGGCAGCAGCGGCAGCACCAAGAATCCAACCAACGAAAGGAATTGAAGCGGCTGATGAATAGGCTTTCATAGCTGCTTGACCTATACTTTTAAGAAAATCTTTAATAGTTAAAGCTAATCCTTTTTGTTTAAGAGTTAAACTTATTTCTTCGTAAACAGTTTGGAGTTTAGAAAATAAAGCTATCCCTTTCTGTACTACATAATCTTTTGCAGCCACAAGACCTTTTCTTATTCTTACTAACAATCCTGCTTGTTCAGTTGCATTTTGTTGTTGTTGAACGAGTAATGTAGATTGATCAGTAACGAGTTGTTCTTTACCAGTTAATGCTTTCCATTTAGCTACAGCCCATTCTTTAAGAGCTATACCATATGCTTGTGTTTTAGTAAGAAATGATTCTTTTTCTAAGGCACTATTTAATTGTTTAAAAGATACTTTTCCTCTTTCTGTTGCTAATTCAACAGCAGCTTGAGCATTGTTTTTAACTTTAAATAAATTTTCTCTTATAGTATTACCTGCTATTAAATTACTAAAAGTTAATTTTTTGCCTTGTAATGCAGTAGTTATTGTTTCTGCTAATTGTATTCCTTTAGCAGCTGCCCAAATAGACCCAAATATACCTCCTATTATCATAAGAGGAACTTTTAAAACAGATAGAACTTTAAATATATCATTTATTACACTTAAAGCACTTGATAAACCATCTAATAATGCTCCAATAGGACCGCCAACTAAACTAGCAATAATATCTTTAAATTTCTGACCAGCTTGTGCTAATTTTTCTTCTGTATCAAGCTGCATTTCAGCTAACTTTAATGCTTTATCATTACCAGCATTTTTTTCTAATAAATCAGCTTGTTCATCCTTACCAGCAGCTCTTAATTCTGCTACTTTATCACGTTGATCTTGAGTTAATTTACCTAAACGTTCTTGTTGAGTTAATGTTTTAGCTAAATCATCAGCTGACATGTTCATTGACTTAGCTAAAGCTTCTTGTTGAATACGATTCATTTGCTGAAATTCAGCAATACCACCAACATTTTTAAGCATTTCTTCAGCTGCTTCTGCTGTTTTACCCTGCAATGCTAATTCACGAGCTTTGCTTAATTCTATATTTTTGCCTATGAGCATTTCTGCTTCATATTCATTGGCTAATGATGATTCAATATCAAGTAACCCATCAGTAGTTGACTTTGTTTGTTCCAAAGTCATACCTAATTCTTTTGCCTTTTTTATAGCACCAGCAATTAAAATAGGATCATTTTTATAAAATGCAGCTAATTGACCTTCTGTCTTAGCTACTTCTTGTAATAATTTTTTATTACTAATTAAACCTTTATTTGCTTTAGTAATTTCGTATACTATTTTTTCTTGACTTTTTCCTGTAGTCAATGAATATTGAGATAATTTAGCTGCTTCTTCTCCGGATAATCCTAATTTTTTAGTTAGATCAATTTGTCCTTGAGTTAATTCATCACTTAATATAGCACTAGTACCTAATTCATCATTAAGTTGTTGTTGTGCTTCAATTATATTTTTAGAATTAAAATACAAATTATTAGAAGCAACAGAAGCATATTCTATCTGATGGGTTAATCCGCGAGCAGCTTCTCCAGCAAGACCATAATTTTTCCCTAGTTCAGAAGCAGTTTTATTAAAATGCAAACCAAAATCAAGTAATTTTTTACCTAATGCTATTAATAAAAGGAATTTACCAACAGGATCTGCTAATGCTTGTCCTACTCCACTAAATATTCCTTTAATTCCTGTACCTAATACTTGTAATTGACTTCCTGATTTAGCTGCTTCTCTTAGTTTTTTACCCATGTCTTCAAAGTATTCACTTTGAATTCCAATTTTTTCAAGAGCACCAGTAATTCCTTTAAATAAATTACCAGTAATACCAAGAGTTTTCTGTAGTTTCTTTTCTTCTTCTACTTCTTTTGCAGTTAAAGGAACTATTTTATTTAAATAACTTTCTTGATCTGCTATAGCATTATTGATTTCTTTTTGATATGCTAAATTCTTTTGTAATTCATCAGATTCAGACTTAGTTATCGTTCCTGCTGCTTGTTTACGTTTAAGAATTGTTTCCTGTGCTTTTGCCTCTAACAGATTCGTTTTTAACGAATCCATTTCTTTACCAACTTTCTTTTGTAATTCTTTTAATTGCTTAACAGTTAAAACATTTTCCTCAGATTTATGTTCTTGTATCTTACGAGAATAATCTTCTAATTTATTAAAATTACGAGTTAATAAAGTAGAAGCTTTAGTACTACCGTTAATATCAGCTATTACATTTTTTAAAGTATCAGATATATTACTAAATGCATTTTTAAGGTCATTAACCTCATCTTGCATTAATTGTACTTGCTTATTAGCATTGGTAATATTATTACCCATGGATGATATTAAAGCATTAACATCTCCAAAGCCTTGTCCACCTAAACGTTTAACTTCTTCGTTTAGCTCACGCATTTTCTTTTTCGCATCTTCTAATGCTTGGGCAGTATTTTGTGCTGAATTATCGGCCATTTATCTAATATATGATGGATATAAATATTAACAGCGCCTATTTTTTGGGCGCTGTTATTGTTGTATAAGTTGATTTTGGTGTTATATTTGGTCGAGCTATTTCAGTTTTTGATGGATTTTGATTAGTCATTATATTATTTTGAGCTTCTACTTGTTCATTCTGCTCATCATAATATTTTTTTAATGAATTAAACGTAAAGTTTCTTAACCAAATAGGCATATTGTATATAGTATGCCAATCATATCCACCATTTCCATGAAATACTATTTCATGAATTTGTTTAAATAAACTAAATCTATATTCCGGCGTCAGGCCAAAAAAAGTTAAGCCCAATTCCTACTTCAACGCCCTCCAATACGTCGCCATCAGCCATAACATTAGTTACCATATCAACATCAGGAGCTACTTCCTTATAATATTGTCTAAATGCTCTTAAGTCTTTAGCTAAAAAATAATTATCAACAAATTCACGAACTGTTTTTTTCTCACTATCACCGTTTACGGAGGTAATAACATACTTCATTCTTGTTGAAACATCTGCTGATGCTGAAGGGTTGATTTTTTGTAATCCTTTAATTTCACGATCAATGGCTTGTTCATCACCATGAGTTAATGCTTTAAAGGTAATTACAGTTTTTGTATTTGGAAGAGTAAACTCAAATGAATTAATACCTTTAGTAATTAAATCTTCTCTTAAAGGTTTATTTTCTAAAGTTGATAAATCAGCAGTTACTTTCCTTCCATCACTAATAAAATCATAATCTTTACCATAACCTAAAATACGAGCAGCAATTAATATAGCGTTTTTATCACCAATTAAAAGATCACTATAACTAAATTTAGTTACAATTAATGACTGAAGTAGTTTATCAATAACTGTTCCCTGAGATAGGTAGTTTTGGTTTGATAAAATATCTTCTTCTTTAGCAGTCATGTATTTAATTTCTACTTTACCACTAGCTAAAGGATTTCCTTCGGGGTATAATAAACCTCTAGAAGGTAATTCAACTGTTTCTGTGGGGAATTTGAATTTAGACTGTTCTGTAGAATCTAGATTCGCGACATTGTTTTGTTCTATCATATAACATTATTTGATATAAATATATATCTCCTAAAAATTCGATAAAAAAAGCGCTAAATTTCTTTAGCGCCTCTTTATTATCTACTGTTTGTAATTAGAAGTTCAATATACAGTAATCCATAGCTATTGTAACTGATAAGCTAATTGCTGCGTCAGCTGTCCAATCATATTCACCGAATGTAGCTGTTTTAACATAAGCACCTTTGATAATCCATTCAGAAACGATATCACCTACTGGACCTAAGATGTCTAATGTTAAATCTTTCTTATAGAAATCAGAATAACCATCACGGCCTGTTACTGATTCGTGTGCTAAACGAGCCCACTCCATTACTGCTTGTGCACCAGAAGGAACAACTGGATCGTAAAGTTCTAAAGTCATATCGTTCCAACGAACTTTACCTTTTACTTTACGGTAAACGTTGATATGGTCTAATATGATTTCGCCAGCTTCAAATCCAGGAGCAGAAGCCTTTTTGATCAAATATGATGGAATACCATCTACATATAATATAAAGCGGTTCTGAACTTTTGGTTCAAACGCTGTGAACATGATTTCGTTCGGATTTAATACTGCCATTTTATCTATTGTTTGATATAAATATTGTTAATTAATTTTCTTATGCAAACTGAACACCAGTTGGAGTAATGTTGAAATCTAAGATGATAAATTCAGCTGTCTTAGTTGGTTGTAAGTAAATAGCACCTACTAACTGATTTCTATCGATTGTTTCAGCTGTATTATTTGATTCATCCATTACAACTTTATAAGAATATAAACCTTGTTTTTGTTGTACGTTTTCTAAGTACGGATTAACTTGGTTTAAGAATCTATTTCTAGTTGTTGCTGTATTTTGTTCAAATACTAAATTATCAGCAATGTTACCAATGTATCTCTTTAATGTGATTAATAAACGACGAACGTTTACACGGTCAAGAGCTGATGCTTTAGATTGTAAAGTTTTCTGACCAAATGCTACAACACCTTGTCCAGGGAAAGTAGCGATTGGATTAACTTTGTTGATATATAAACTATCACGATCTGAAGGTGATAATTTTCTTTCTGCTTGAATTACACCTGATAATCCACCACGGTTAAAACCTGCAGGTGCAAACCATGTTTCTGCTACTCTATCATTATAAGCATAAACACCACACATAATAGTTGAAGCAGGAACAAATACTAATTTACCAGTTTCTTGAGACAATACTTGAACCCAAGGCCAATAAGTAGCACCATATGATGAATCATAGCTATTAGCAGCTGAGTTAACAGTTGAAACAGCAGCACCATAGTTAACCATATCAGTGATAGCCATTGTATCACCTCTGTTTTCACAGTTAGCCATTAAGGTACTTAAAATACCAGGAGCGTTTTGATAAGTAACACCAGGTAATATAATCCATTCGTAATCATATTCGTCTGGATTAGCAAGTAATTCAACTGAGTTTGAGTAATCACTTCCTGATAAACCTTGGATATTAACGTTATCTATCTGATTAAACATTTTTAATCCTGTAGAAGCACCACTACCATTACCAAATAATGGACCTGTAGCGCCACCAAAGGCACCACCTTCAGAACCAGAACCTACAGTAGGTAAAGAAGCTGTATATGCAGCATTAAATGTTCCGTTGTTTAATAAGTAATTTGGAGTTGGATTAGGTACGTTTGATACACGAACATATCTACTTTGGTTAACATATGAACCAGTAACTTGAATATTTAAATTACCATCACCATCAGTAACTATATTTTTAACTTGGTTACCAATTACATATTCAACATAGTTTGGTGAGTTAGGATCTAATGAAAGATTTAACCAAGTTTCTACTACTAATTGTTGATTAGAAGTATCATTACCTTGACGGATAATAAGATTAAATGTACCTGAACCTGTGTTAACGTTAGTTACGGTCCAACGAATATTATCTACTGAACCACTTACTAAAGCACCTCCAGATAATGTTTTGATAGCAGCAGCACTTTGAGTAGCGTTATTCATGATAACACCTTCTGAAAGTGTTTCAAGAACAAACGAAGCACCAGTACCACCTATGTTAGTAATTTGAGATGAAGTTGCTGGGGTGTAAGAAGAATTAGAACCAGATACTACTCTAGTTACTAATAATGATTCACCACCTTGTTGAAAGTAATTATATGCAGCTATTGAGGTTAAATACTCAAGAGTTACACCACCACTAACAAATGAAGCTCCAAATTTATTCTTATAATCAGAATATGAAGTTATTATTGTTGGGATTTCTACTGGACCTTTAACTGTAGGACCGATAACGGCAGCACCAACAGTTATGGGGCCTGATGTTATTTGCGATTGGTCGTTTTCACGAGTTAATACGCCAGGAGATAATAAAGTTTCAGCCATGTTATAAATAGATTTTGTCTACTGATAAATATATGAAAAATATCTAAAAATTAAGCACTGATAGCTTCTAATGCGCCAGTCTTTAAATCTATTTTATTATCACCATATTTTTCAGCTATGCGTTGAGATAACTCATATTCGCCTTGGACAACTTTATTAAATTGAATTTCTAATGTTTGTTTTTGTGATTCTAAGCGCATTTTTTCGTATTCAAGTTCGCCTAAAGCATATATTAATGCTTGTTTAGCTTGTTGAAGATCTTTAAGTTCTTGCAGTTCTTCTGCAGTAATTTGTGTTGGTTTTTCTTGTAAAATTCCCATAATTAAAATTCTTTATTTTTCATAAATGATACAATAATATATCGTTTTCCACTTAAAACAGGGCGAGCACCATGTTTATGTGTAATATTTCCAGGATGAACACTTATATAACCTTGTGGAGGTCTTGATAAATATTTTTGACGCCAAAACCAAGTACCACCACCTGCGTAATCAATATCTTTTTCAGATAAGTTTACCAATGCAGTAATATGTGAATTATCATGATGTAAACTTAAATGTCCTTGAGTATCTGGGGTATAACGTGCTAAAAAGCTTTCGGCTTGTAATTGATCCCATCCTTTGCCTTCTAATCCAAATTTATGGATAGCCATTGGCATAACAAATTCCCAAAGTAGGTCATAATATATTTTATCAAATCCAATTTCAGTTAATACAAAATCAGTTGTAGGATAAAACTCATGACGAGCAAAAGTCCATACTTGAGCATGTTCTGCTTCTTCAATTATTTTATTACAAAATTCTTTTGTAAAGAAAGGATAAGCATAAGTACCATCAAATTCTTCATCAACAAATAAATCCCATTCTTTTTTAATCATACCAGGCACTAAAAATTTTCTATGCCAAGCAGCAGTATCATTCCAATACTGATATAAGTCTGGATGTAATGGGGTATATTCTTTATCCATAATTTTTATTTTAAAAGGTTCTACTATTGGTGTTAAATGTATATTTTCTGTTTGAGATTTATTTCCTTTTTGTATTATATATTCTATGTTTGTAGAAAATGCGTTTAATTTACGTTTATCATGTTTACTTAATAATTCATTTACATCTGGTCTAAAGTGAGTGTCATATAATGTAGGTAAGAATTCATCTGTTGGAATTAAATTTTCTTCTAAATGTTTACTTATAATTATTTCAATTCCTTTTTTACTTAAAGCATAAGCATGAGCATTAAATGAAAATAGTGGGCGAACAAAATAAGCATTGTATGTTTGTTCAGATAAATCTCTCATTAGGTTTCTACCTAAATGAATTAAATCCCATTTTGGTAAGGTTGAAATTATTATTTGATTAAATTTTTCAGAAGGATAAAAATCTTCTTCCAATATTAAAACAGAATCAAATTTATTTTCATAAGCATCTTTCCAACATTTAATATGAGATAAAACACATCCTATTTCTCCAGGAGTAATATCTCTTAAATACCAACTAGGATTATTTCTAAATTGTTTTTCTAATGCTAATGTTTTAAGTTCTTCTTCATTATCTTTTTTCCATCCATCCCATGGTTTAAAATTAAATCCAGGATTAGGATTTCTACCATCAACTCCCTCTATAAAGGCTATTGATTCATATTGTATTCCACTTTCATCAAGTCGTTTAATAGCATCTTGTTTATATTCCTCTGTTTTATCAAGTGAAATAACATAAACACAATCAAAATTGTAACAACTATCTAAAAAGTTTTTCCATGTTTCACCAATACGATCTATACTAAATACAGAAGCATATCTTTTATTATATCTTGCTCTATCATCCTGTGCCGAATAATCAATTATTTTAATTATATCAAGATAATATCCTAATTCTTCACCAGGATGTTTAATAT
>Ga0181343_1000540_pt1 | contig 16458 bp, 24 predicted proteins | sample Su13VDMLBSD_FD_130110 | JGI IMG/M metagenome (GOLD analysis project Ga0181343, IMG submission 130110) | Freshwater viral communities from Lake Michigan, USA - Su13.VD.MLB.S.D | ecosystem: Environmental > Aquatic > Freshwater > Lake | place: USA: Michigan | collected 2013-07-15 | reverse complement strand
TTGTAACCCACTGTGAAGCACCCTTACCAATCTCGATATCGTGAGCATACAAAGACGCCCTTTCTTGGGCTTGGGTCTGCATCTCAATCTGCTGGGTCTTAATTTCTTCTACATGGGCTTGGGCTTGGAATCCTCTCTCCATCATCTGTAGTTCCCGTTCAGTCTGCAAACGAGCCATTTCCATCTCGTGCTTCTTGTCGGACTTATCTTGAAAAAACCCTAATAGGCTGGGCAGTCCGCCCGATAGGAACGATATAAGGGTAGTAAATAGGGTAATCATTTTTTTCCTCTTTCTTCTAAGAGTTTGACTCGCACATGGAGGTCTTGAATATCTCGGTGTAGCTCGGCTTTTAAGGCATGGCGTTTTTCAGCAGACAATGGGCTGTCGGTGGGTACGCCCTCGTTGGTAATTAGGGCTGGCATCTTGCCCTCTATCTTAGTAAGGCGCTCTTGGAATGAAGAAACCTGACCGAGTAGCCACGCTATACAGGCTACAAGAATCGGAATAACCGCCTTCATAATGTCTTGCATATTCATCTTTTAGACCCCCATACTATGTAATAAGCAATCCAGCCCGCTGCCAAAAAGCACCAGAACTGCACCCATCTAACCTTCGACAACTCAGCATCAAAGTACTCTTTGTCTGCCTTTTCTATCTTCTCAATCTCATTCTTAATCTGAATGACTTTGTCCCACTCTTTAGTACCGTACTTCTTTATAAACTCCACCCTTAATTTGTACTCTTCTTCCGAAATCTTTTTGCGGTGTCGGTACTCATCAAGGGCTTTAAATATTGCCCGCTCTTTCTTAAACTCTGCTTCTCTGCGCTCACGAATTCTTGCATTCGCTTGCGCTTTTGCTATGTCTACCGCTTCCTTCTGAGCATCCTCAATGTTCTTGGCGATCTCCCGCCCAGCTTCACGCCCAGTTTTAATCCCTTCGCTGATACCCTTGGCACCAACCGATAACCCCAGTTCGTCTGACATAACTCACTTGGCTGCACCGTTCCTTTTAGGGCTGTTGAACTTCAACCCAAGTGTTATTGCCCTCATCCCATGTATAAGGTTTACCTGTGCCTGGATATGGGATTGGCGCTTTCCAAGTCCATGTCTCTTGATCTATTGACCAGCTTGGGTAAGGTTTTGGTGGGTAAAAGACATCGTGCTGTTTATCATAGGTAAACCCTATACCAGCGTAGTTACCACGCAGCGGTCTTCCTTCTGGGTGCTGGTTGGCATGGGTGTTATAAGAAGTCTGTACCCAAGATGCTGGGTCTCCCAGTGCGCCTGTTGAAATGAAGTCTGGCTCGGCAACGATAACCTGAGTTACTAAACCGTTTTCGACTTTTGCAAAGTGTGCCATGTTTTTTCCTATCGAGCGTTAGCGTATTTAAAGGGTGATTCGGCAAATGCCATGTAGATGTAAGTGCTGCCACTACTATTATTCCCACCCCAGTTGTCACGGGGTTTAAAACCGTTTGATAATATATCTAGATTAACAGTTGACCCATCAAACTCCGCATTAGATGCGTTTGGATATAAAATCTTACTGCACTCGTTGAAAGTATCCCGTGCAGTATCGTAAATTACCCAGTTGTTGCCCGCACTAGAAGATTCTTTTACTAATACAAACCTAGGTCTAAATCCTGTGTACACAAAAGTTCCATCCGTAGAACCATTACCTGTGTACGAGCCAAACTTACTAAAGCCAGCTATCTCTGACCAGCAGTAGGCTACAAGAGTTCCACCACTACCATTGGTTTCAACGCTTGTTCCAACTGAAAATACTGTGCTAGTTGGGGCAGTATCATTCCAAACATTTGATGCACCACCTTGACCGTTTGTACTTTGCAGTATTAAATAAAATTGTTCTGGGGTTGTGCCATTATTTAAATATTTGTTATATACAAACCAATTTGTTCCGCCAGAACCATTGTCTCTACGCTTAACAATTATCATACTAGGAGCAACACCAAGCCCATGTCCAACAGTAGCACCGCCTGTGCCATTACCTGTATAAGTAACAATACTAAATCCAGCAGTTGTATTAGCACTTACTGTAGATGTAATAGAACCTGCTGTGTTGGTTACGGCTGTTGCGTTAGATGCTCTCCATTGCCAACCTACATAGGTATATCCACTAAAATTAGTGTCACCACCATTAGAAGCTAAACTAAACCCGTTACTATTAAAGCTAGTAAAGTTTGCAGTATTGTTTGTTTCGGCATTTGTAGCGTTTGAAAATAAAACATAACCAGCACCACGAACACTATCAAATAAATCGTTATTTTGTGAGTTGCTTCTTGATTTTATCCATACAAAATCAGGTTGCATAGAACCGCTGTTTGTAATTACATTAGTTGTGCTATTTCCTGTATATAGCGTTACATCCATATACTTATTCGCTGTTGTAGATGCAGTAGCACCAATCGTAGGAGTAGGTAAGTTAAATGTGTTTAGTGCTACAAAGCCTGATGGTGGGGTGTAGGCGAATGGTCTTTGACCGAAGTTAGCATTTGCAGTTAGGTTATAGCAAGTTATTGTTGGGAAATAACTTCCAGCCGATAAAGTCATACATTCATTTGTTCCTGCACTTGGATTGCCCGAAGTTAAATCTGTTGAACTATACCAAGTGTTATTGACACCAAACCATAATTTGCCTGTGCCAGAATCATAAGCTACTTGTCTAATACTGCCACCAGCTACAGCACTTCCTGTACTTAAAACAGTTGTTGTTTGGTTAAATATATCTTGGTTAGCATCATTTTGTGCCATCCAAGTATTTGCATTTCCAGCTTGCGAATCAGTAGCCGCTGTTGTTGTTTGTAATCCCCATCCAAGAATTACCGATGAACTAGAAGTTGATGCAGTTGTAAGTTCCCAATACCATTTGCCTGTGCTTGGTACAACAAAAGTTGCTTTTCTGTTTCTGTGTGTGGTTGACGAAGATGCAAGCGTTAAGTTTGCATCTGTAAGTGTTGCTGTTCCTTGTGCATCTAACGGATTAATTACACAATAATTAGCCGCAGTAGCACTTGTCAGCGTAGGCACATCTGTCATAATGTCTAGTGTAGACCCTGTAATTCCACTGATGTTATTAGGTGTCCAGTTGTTGCCTTGTGGGCTTTGGTCGTTAAATACTTTGTAAGCAAATGGGTATGTCTTACCCAATGTTACAGGACCGTTGTTTGTCAAAGCGTAAGCATTGCTGCTGTTATCAACAACAGTTGCGCCTTGTAATGTCAACAGAACAGTGCTTGCATCATTAGTGAAGTTTGTTGTCGGAGCGGTTGATGGCGAAATAGTGCGAACAACATTGGATACCCTGACATTGGACACATAACCAGAACTGATGTAATCGCTACTAAAGTCAACACCAATCCTAAAAGTAGTATTTTGAATAGTACCAAAAGTTGTAGAGTTTGTAGCAACCTGAACTCCATTTATGTACAAAACAGAATTTGCTCCTGACCTTGTAACTGCAACATAGTACCAACGGTTTGTAGTTATTGCTCCTGCAGCAGAGTTAATGCTGGTTAAATTGTTTTGTAAATTTAACGTGCCATCGGAGTTAACAAGGAATATTGACCTACCCGAAACAGCAGCGGTTCCTTGACACGCAATTACTGGGTAACTTGCCAATGAACCAAAGTTAATCATTGCCTCAATAGTGAAGTCGCCAGTGGCAGGGATAATCTGTGTAGCTGTAGTTTCGATGCTATATCCACTACCACCAAAGAACCCTGCGTAACTTTCTGTGTTTGCTGTAAACGGCAAATAGAATCCATTAGTACCGTAGCTGCCGCCGTAGCGGATAGGTTGCCAGACACCGAGTCCGTTAGATGTGCCGAAGCTGTTTGGTGTTAGGGCTTGACCGTCAACAAAGTTAATGTCTGCCATGTAGCCGTCAAAGTATGATACGTTTGCTGGAATTGCGCCTATACCATGAGGATAAGCACCATTTATACCAAGATTTGTATTTTGTGTTGGGTTATTTGATGTACCAAAAGCAGTTACTTCAGAACCATTAACATAAACCTTTAGTCGATTACCTGCTGTTGCCTGAGTTGTATCTAACGCAACAACAATGTGATACCAAGCAGATGGATCACGATAAACTGCTGTACTTATTCTATAAACAGTTGAATACCCAGTAATTGAGATTAAGTCAGAGCTTGAAAAAGTTATTTCAAAATAGTTTGTGTCTGTTGTACCACTTCCAATATAAGCACCAAATATTTGCTGATATGTCCCTAGCGTTCCTCTTTTAACCCACCCACTCCAAGTCCATGTTTGACGATTACCGGCACTAGCTGGAGTTCTGTTTAGATAAGCAGAGTTACTTGCACGGAAACGCAATGAGTTGTTTGCACTAAATAATGGTGCAAGATATCCGCTTGATGTGAATGTGTGGATTACATTACCGCCAGCTACAGTAACTGTACCGCCAGCCATTTGCTGAGTAGCGCCTGGATAGGAGATGATTACGATGCCTGAGCCACCTTGACCACCAAAGGTTGTACCTGTTCCAGTATCTAAACCACCACAACCACCGCCACCACCACCCAAATTTGCACTTGCACCAGTTGGAGTTGCGTTTGATGAAGTTCCATTACCACCTCCTCCAGAACCGCCAGTGCCAGCAGTACCACCATTAGAACCTCCGCCACCGCCACCTGCATAAGTTACAGATGTACCTGAAATACTATTTGCAGTACCAGCTCCACCATTACCAGCAACAGTTGATGAGCCATTGCCACCGACAGCAGATGCACCGCCACCACCGCCACCACCATATGATGGAGCAGTCCCGCTACCCACACCACCATTACTTCCTTGGCTTGGAGAGGTAGACGGAGTATTACCAGAACCAGCCGTACCGCTATCAGAAGAACCACCTCCTGAACCACCTGAAACACCGTTGCTAATTGATGATCCAGCGCCACCGCCTCCACCAGCAGAAGTTATAGCATTAAATACGGAATTACTACCACTTGTGCCCGCTACGGTATAGACATCACCACCAGCGCCACCAGCACCAACAGTTACTAAATATGTTGAATTAGTATCAAGGGTTATGCCAGAACCTGTTCTATAGCCACCAGCACCGCCACCACCAGCAATTCGTTTTCCACCGCCACCGCCACCAGCGACAACCAATGAACTTGCCGTCAATGAAGACAATGGGCTTAATGTGCCAGATGTAGTAAATGTATGAATTGTGTTGCCACCGCTTGAGGTAACGACACCACCACCGAATTGTTGTGCGCCTACATAGGAGATGATGACTACGCCTGAACCGCCGTTACCGCCCGTGCTACTAGAACCATTTTCACCCGCTCCACCACCGCCACCGCCTAAGTTAGCAGTTCCTGAGGTTGCAGTGCCTCCTGTTGCGCCGTTGCCGCCACCCCCAGCGCCGCCCGTTCCTGCGGTTTTTCCAAGCGAACCAGCCGCACCGCCACCACCGCCACCAGCATAGGTTACGCTTGAACCAGAGATGCTTGATGCAGTACCAGCACCGCCATTGCCCGCAACAGAAGACGTGGCAGTTCCTCCGACTGCGCTTGCGCCGCCACCGCCACCACCAGTTCCGTTAGCTCCGCCACCGCCATTACCTCCAGCATTACCTTGACCAGATGTACCCGCCGCACCGTTGTTATCCGCTCTACCCCCACCGCCAGAACCGCCTGTTGCTGCATTGGCTACATCATTGCCGCCTCTACCGCCACCAGTAGATGTGATTGCGTTAAAAACAGAGTTGCTACCAGAGACTGCGGCTGATGTTCGTGCAAAACCGCCTGCTCCGCCAGCACCAACAGTGACTGTGTAAGATTGAGTTAGGATTAAAGATGTTGTGCCTGTTAAAAAACCACCAGCACCGCCTCCGCCACCAGTTGAAGATTGACCAGTAGCAATTTCACTACCACCTCCACCGCCACCAGCGACAACAAGATAACTAGCAGTAACAGATGAACCCGAAGTCCAACCAAAAGCTGCTAGGGCTGCTGAACCAATTTTAGATAAACGTGGCATCTATAAAACCTTAAGCGAATTTGGTTTGCGAGGCTAGGATAGTGTAAACGGCAGAACCTGTTTTGATAATAACGAATGTGTACGAGTCTAAAGAACTTGCGTTTCCACTAGTAGGAGCAGATCCGCCTTGCCATTCAACTGTTACACCAGAACTTGTACCATCTACAGTAATAGCGCTTAAATAATATGCCGTTGTAGAGTTAGTAGTAATTAAAGTGCAAGATATAGAATCATTGGTAGTCATTGCAGCATTTAACGTAGTACCAGCAGAGAACGCAAAGTTCAACGTCCAGTTGTTAGCGTTGTTAGCAGTAATGTATTGAACTGCGCCTGTATTAATATAGAAGTTAGTTGTGGCTGTAGGAGCAACTGCGGTAACAGAGGCTGGCTCAATAATATTAATTTCTCTTATGGCGGCAGTAGAAGACGTGCCATTAAATGTTTGAGTCGTAGTAAAGGTCGTAGCAGTACCAGGAGCTACATAATCAGTACCAGCTGTGGCGGCAGAAAGCACACCTGTAGTACCTTTAATGATTCCGTTTAGAGTACCTACGGTTAAACCAGACAAGTAGTTAGTAGCATCTACAACGTCTGTACCCGCACTATTCATTACCAGAATTACTTTTCTGCCAGCTGGAACAGAAACACCAGTCTGACCACTTACTAAAACAGTAATTGCAAAACCGCCAGTAGTATTATTAAAAATAAAGTAAAGTTTTTTATTAGTAGGAACAATTAATTGACGGGCAGCAGTTAATGCGCCAGTACACTCAATATACATATTCCGTGCAACACCAGTCGCACCATTGGGAATAGTAATAGTTTGATTTGAGTCAGCCATTGCTTGAGTAACAACACCGCTAATAGACTGTTCAATCAGGGTTCCAAGGTTAGTATTAGTTGTATTTCCCCATGTACCAGACTGATCTCCAGTACCGATAAGTTCTATGCCTAGGTTAGTTGAGTATGTAGATGCCATAATAAATCCTATTTTAAGGTACTGTTATTTGCGTCCAATTGGGTGTTGAACTAGTATTAATTGCTGCCCAAGGTATGTTATAAGTAATCGTGTCAGTTGCAGTTACAGCTTCATTTACTGGTTGATTCATAGATGATTGAGTGGTTATAGCCTCTGCTGCTGTAACTGTTTCTATTACTTCTGGGTACCATTGTCCGTTTGTTACTTTATCCGCTAATGGAGCAATAGTCTCTGTTAATGCTGAAGCTATCGTTAGTGCATATACCTGTGTGTCTGTCGGTTCAGTCGAAGTTCCCCAAACGCCTTCGCTCCAAGCGCCAGCGCTCCAACCCGCAAGGGGTTCAATAATGGAGACGTTATATGTTGGCATTTAGCAAGAAGCTGTGTAAGTTACGTTTAAAGTATCGCCAGACAAAATAGAGCGATTGCCAGTACTAAAGTTACCTGCGGAATACAAAGTGCCAGTAGTGCCAGACTTAGTATTGTTGCTAACTAAAAAAGCACCAGCCACAGTAGCCGTAGCGTTAATGTTAAATGTAGCAGCTGCGGCAGCAATAGAGTTTGTAGCAGTTGCAGTAAAAGTAGCGGCAGGGCGAGTAGCATTACTATATGGAACAGTCTCAGACCAACCAGCATGGGAAGCCATTGTGTCAGCTACGCTATAAGTAGGAGCAGAAGCTCCGTCAACTAGACCCAAATACCAAGTTGTAATAGGCGTAGTGCCAGCAAACATAGCGTTTAACAAAAGGGCTTTACCTACCGTTACAACGGTATTATCAAATGTATCTACCCATTTAGTTTGACCGTCAGCGCCCATACAAGTGACTGTATAAACACCAGTAGCATTAGCAGATTCTTCAATCTTGTTGCCACATATTAAAGATGCGCCGGAATTATCGGCTGCGTTAATTTTTTCAGATTGCATAACTGCTCCTAGCTAAATCGAATAATGGCTGTTGTAGCACCAGCCGTTGGGAAAGTAATTGTAAAAGTACTTGTAGCTGTTTTATCGCTTCCAAAATCCAGTACCGCAACTGCCGCATTTGTAGTGCTATTATAAATCAAAGCTCCTCTAGCAGTAAAACTAGCCCCCGTCCAAGTCACGTTGTTAAAAGACACGTAGGCAGTCTGCCCTGAACTTGCTGGAACTATAGGAGTTAGCGTATTACCACCCGCCGTATACCCCGTACCACTGATTTCATTAGAAGTCGTATATGCAGTCGTTTCGTAAGATAAGTCCGCATTAGCCGTATATAAAGCAATTTTATAGACATAGGAAGTCCCAGAGGCAAAGTTTTCCAACCCGCTTAGGCAGTTCTGTTTAAAGATAGTGCATTGACCTTGATGGATTGTCATGTAACAACGTTCCCTCTAAGGTTAGTATCAAGTTTAGTCTGCCCGTCACGGTAAGCATCACCACGCTCAAGACCGTCGCCCAGCCGTTTAAGAAGCCCCATTGCCTCATCGTATCTGCCTTTGTATACCGACATTATATCGGGGTCGGACTTCATAAATGTGCCGGCTTCTAGTAAAGAACCATATAAAAGTGCAGAATCAAAGTTATCGCCAAGCCAAGTTTGCCCTGTAGACACGGTAGTTATTGACTCTGGGTAATAGAAATAGTGTAGTTCTACGCTATAAGCAGCGTTAGGGGTTGGGCCAACAATAAAAGACAATTCAGTGGGAGCGGAGGTATCAGGTCCAAATAAAGCGTAATACTTAGGCAAACCAGTGTCAGCCGGGGTTGGGTAAGACTCACGTATAAAGTTAACGTCTTTGTTTAAAAGGTAGGTGTACTCTTCCGTGGCAGTGCCGTAGTTTTGAATTACCGCTATAGAATACGAAGCTAAAAAATCAATAGGGCAAGCCAAATACTTGTTGTTTACAGTTAGCGTCCCAATTACGTTCTTACGTAATGAAGGTAGCTGTACACTGTTATAAATGCGCTGTTCTGCGTTTTTTACAAAAACAGGTATATTGTCTACGAAGCCCCCAGTAGAGGTATCGTAGTTTTCAGCGTACGCCTCAATAGCCGCAACAAGTTCTGTATATGTCATATATAGGGTTTACCCTTAACACATTGGTCCACGGGACATTACGCCCTTAGTTGCTGCGCCTGTACCACGCATTTTAGTCCCAGTAGTCTTAACGCCATCACGAGCTGGGTCGCCCATGCTTACACGAGCAACATTCTGCCCGCCTGGGGTTGATTGTTTAGCCAACAAAGTGTTTGGGTCAGGAGGGCGGCTAACAGCCATCATAGCGTCTTTAGTATTCATCGTCTTACCTTTCATGGTATGCGGTTTGGCATAAACGTCGGCTGAACCAACTTCTTTGCCCATAACCTTTTGAGAGAACTTAGCCATTATCGACCCCTTTGATTAGCACAACGAGCTATATTACGGCCCATAGACTTCATGTTCTTGTTAAGATTGCTTTTGCTTCCCTTTGGGCCCTTGTCAATGACTTTTGGGCCGTCGTTAGGAAAAACTTTAGCGTCGGTTTTACCCTTGCTAACTACGCCATCTGCACCTTTTTTGTATCCCATTTTTTACTCCTAAGTTGTTGATACCGTTATTGTACCAATTTGTCCTATTGCTACCAAATAGTTTGGGGTTAGCGCTGTATCAAAACTACTCGCCCCGCCTACTGGGTACCACCCCCACTGAAACACCCTACTACCCCCCGAAATATTGCCTAATATATCTACTCCAGACGCTTGGTAACTTACATCAGGTCTTGGCTCCCGAACAGCTACTGGGTCATTAACTGGATATAAACCCAACGATAACTGCGGCTGGTCTGGATCCCAACATGTTGGGCATACTTTAATGTTATAAAGCTTGGTCTTAATTACCTCTTTCTTTAGCTCTTTAAGCTTATACCGTTGCCCACACCGATCACACTCGGCAATAGAAAATTTGCCAGATGCATACTTAGACGGCATTAGTAAAACAACTGACGGGGTACAAACCTATCAGCAGCCTTTTCTCTATCCTCTTGGGAAGCTAGCAACCATTGTTGTTCATAGTCGGCTTTAAGTCCCATAACCCTGTCTGGCATTACTTCTGGTTTTTTCATAGCTATGTAGTACGCTAACCCAGCAACCATACAAGGAACAAAACGGAATGGGATGTCCTCAATATTTACACCATTACCAGCATCTTGCATACGGCGCAAACGCCAATAAACAAACGTATAATCTCCACCAGCATTAGGGGTAGGCCAAATATTAATACACGGTAGGTTTTGTACTGTTACAGAAGCACCAGTAGCATGGGTGGCTGCGGTAGTTCCGTTTTGTCCTCTTACGCAATTTAATAGCTGATTAGCGGTTACGTTTGTATATCCAATAGTTTCTGAGTCAATTAAAACAAACCCAGTAGAAGGTAAGTTAGCTGTTGAGCCTACATAAATTGTGGTGTCTGTAATAGCTACGCTTGGTGTGTTGCCGCTTGCCGCTACGGTTGTAGATGCTACCGCATTTGTATTAGCAGTTTGTCGGTTTATCCAAACCTGAATTGGGCGTCCGTTTGTTAGCTTATTAGGTATGGTTGAATAGGTAGACTCAGAAATACGGGAAATATTAATGTCCGATTGTGTGCTAGCAGTGCCGTTGTTTTGACGAATAACGTGGTCTAGAAGGTCGATTGTATCTGCTGGTATTGGATATACTGCTTGCCCCGTAACCAATGGAATTACACCTTCTTCTATAGTCCATAAATTAATACCACGGTTTGCCCACTCAATAGTAAGCAAATTTAAAGACCGGCGTGCCGTACGAAAGTCATATCCAGAGCGCACCTGTAGCCCAGCACGCTCATATGCTTCCTCAATAAGATCATTAAGATCCAAATTAAAAGTTGAAAGGCCTGTCGTATTTGCCATATTTACTTAGCTTTAAGTGCTGCAATCTCTGCGTGTAGTTTTTCTATTAGTGCATCCCGTTCGTCTAACTTTTTCATAAGGCTTACGCTAGTTTCTGCCCACATCGACATGTCTTTAATTCGTTCTTTATGGTCATCTAGCATCATTTGATATAAACGCTCAGACGCTTCTACCTGCAATTGTATAAAGTCTTTTGTGTCAGACATTACTCACCTTTTGCAGTTTTTTTAGCTGCAACGGGTTTTTCAACTGCTGGCTCTTCTACCACTGGGGGCTCTGGGGGCACTATATTATCTACTTGAGTTTGCTCAATATACTGAACATTTAGCTCTTGAACAAAAGAAGCATTTGAATTGCCGGCATTAAGTACTGCCATCATTGCTTCTGCTGCCTTATCTTCTAATTTAAACGTAATCATTTTTACACCTTTCTATATGGTTTTACTTTTGCTTTTACTTTTTTTGGCTGTGGCACGAACTGCTGCCCCTGTGCTTTTCCTGCTCGTTTTGCTCGTGTTGTTGCTGCGTACTCCTGCGGGCTTAGGGCTTCGATTGCTTTTTTTGGCAGGTATCGCTCCCCCGTCTCGGACGACTTTTTCCCTGACTTGGTTGTCCATTTTTGGTCTCCCCAAGCCTTTAAAGAACGCTGAGATTTTGCTAATCCACTCATTTATAACCACCGCCAGCCGCCTTATATTTTTTTGCTACTAGTTGAGCCTTACGGGCCGACCACTGACCTGCGCCAGTACCATGTGTTGCAGCAGCTTTTACTTGAGAAACAATACGTTTACGCAAGCCGGGTTTAGTATAATTTCCAGCTGCATTAACCTTGCCACCTTCTTCATACATATCCGCCGCAGTTAAAGAACCAGGTTTTTGTAACAACTTCTTAGCTATAGCCGAACCGGCACCAGCTCTACCGCCTTTACCAACCTTACCGCCTTTAGCATACATCTCTACATCTTGCGGCTTGTCTTTCCGCTTGATGATTTTTTTACCGGGCATTTTAGATGGGTTAATGTCACCCATTCCACGAGAAGCCATCATACCATCCTACCTTTAGTTTTGCCCTTAACTGCGCAACCATCCGCACGGCTAGACGCCGAAGATACTTTCCCACCAGTTCTAAGATTATCGGGGGTATCGCTGCCCCTTTTGCTACCGCCTGTATGTTTATCAAGAATTGCTTGGAATCCTTGCGCAGGAGATTTTTTAGATGTTTTGTCTACGGGATTAGGATTCTGTTTAGCGGGTGTTGCTGGGATGGAAGGGGTAGGGTTAACTTTATTAAGTCCGCCTTTATTAAAGCCAGCTTGATTATAAGCCTCGCCCTCACGAGCGGCAGCAGGTACAGACTCCCGCATAGCTTTTCCAGCTTTGATCTGGTCCCGAGCGTCTTTTGCCATAGTCGGCATAAGCCTTGAAAACATATCCTTCTCGGCTTCGATGCCTTCAGAGGTTTTCTTGCGAGCGCCCTCAAGCTTTTTCGCTTCTTTTTCAGTAGGTTGTCTGTAGTTTGGCATAGTTATACCATCCGGCCTTTTGTCTTACCACGGACAGCGCAGCCATCAGCACGTCTAGAAGCTGAAGATTTAACTGCACCGCCTGATTTGTAGCTAGTAATACCAGCTTTTTCTCTCATAGACTTAAATAACGCTCCAAGATTTTTATATCCTTTAGTGCCTTTAAAGAAAGATGGCTCTTCACCAGAAGCTTTTTTTGACTCTGCCTTTGGAGCAGGTTTTGTTTCAGCCTTTGGAGCAGGTTTTGTCTCAGCCTTTGCAGCAGGTTTTGCTTCTGCTTTTGGGGCGGCTTTAGGTGTAGGGGCTTCTGTGCTGTATAGGTCGCCAGTCTCGGTATTGCGACGGATCTTAGAAGTAGCACCAGTCTCATCACGTAGTTCACCGGTATCTGCTTTAGGTGCAGCCTTTGGTTCATCAGGAACAGCTTTGCGCATACGAGCCATGATGATAGGGTCACTACGATCAGCACCACCTAGCCATTCTTCTTGGGCTTTGCTTAAGCCACCCTCTTCAAATTTACGCATTTTCTTTTTCATATTAGCAAGCCTTTCCGCCTCTATTCATTTTAACCATAGTGCCTTTGGTTTTACCTTTTAAAGCAACACCATTAGCTGATTTATGCCCTGCTGCTAAACCGCCTTTTTTCAAAGCAGATAAGTTAGTTTTTTTGCCGCCGTGTTGTTGCTTATCATGCATGCCAACAGCTTTCTTAACCACCTTTTTGTCCATCTTAACATCTGAATGTTTCATAGTTCCACCTTTATTGAAAGTTTTGCCTTTGTCGGCTTTGTTAAACTCTTTCCCAACAGACTGCGATATACCTACTTTCTTAGCAAATGCAGGATTGTGTGCAACTGCCGCCATAAGGCGAGCTTGAGGTTTACTTTTGCTTGGCACGGCTAATCCACCCTTGAACTGTTTTGGTTTCGTAAATACGAATTAATGTCCATATAATAGTAAACAAAGCTGCTACTGCAGGCAATAAATCTGTTAGTGTGCCTACCACTGTAACTAAAGATAGCCCATCTACAACGTGTTTAGTGCCTTCGGTTAAATGCTCTTTCATTTTAGCATTTCCATTTTCTTAGGGATTTATTGATCCGGCTGTCTGGGTCGTTAGCTGTTTTGGCTGAGGTTAGCTTCTTTTTCATGCCTGACATCCTGGCACAGAACGATTTTTTACGTGATCCGCCCTCTGGCTGGGGGGCTTTTAGTCCGGGTTTTCCCGGATTTGCGGCGTTATACGAAGCTCGCCCCTTAGCGTTTAGCCCGCCTTTAGGGTTTTTGCCTTCTTTGCGAGTCCATGCTGGAGTCTTTGCCATACGTTAGCCTACCGTTTTAATAGGGGTTTTTTGGATTATACAATACTAAACGTCTTCTGCGCCAGCATAATCGCTATAAGTCTTTAGAACCTCATAAATGGCTGGGACTAGATCACCCTTTAAATCTTCCATATTGATGTAATGAGCGTTTTCTTTGACCGTAGCCATGTTGCCATGCCTTGCCGACTCATCGTAATGAATAGCGACTTGGACTTGGATTTGGTCTTTAGTGCCAAAGAAGTTAGTAATTCTAGCGTAGGCTTGTGGGGCTGGTACGCCAAATTGGGTTTGTACAGATAGTTTTAATGCCATGATATTGCTCCTTTGTTAATAAGTCATTTCGGTTGTACGGATTTGTGCTACGGTTCTAATTGTAGTTCCTGCTTGTCCTGTAAAGGTAACTCTTAAACCGCCATTAGTTGTATCTGCTGTTACTGCAATAGTCCAAGTAGAAGCCCCCGCATCAGCAAAGCTAGATGTTACTGTAGGAGCACCGACCAAGGCTGTAGATGCCGCATTAGCACCTCGTTTAATTACACCTTCGATAGTCCAGCCTTTAGTGTTACCACCGCCAGTAACTCCTGATACCACTTCACCTCTAAAGAAGTAAGCAGAGTTGTTGGGGAGGATGACTTGGTTTGTTGTTCCTGCGGCTGATGGGTCACTTCTTAATGCGGTAGCAGTAGCGTCTGTAGTTTGTGTGGCAAGAATAAGTAAAGCAGCTTGCGAAACTCCCGATGCACTTATAATTGGGCTACTGCAAGCTGGAAAAACATGGTTTCCAATAATAGACCTAGTATTTCCGTTAACACCACCCATAATAGCAGCAATAGTATTAACAGTATTTTGTATTCCAGCACCAATAAATCCGTAAAGCCCTGTATTGTTGTTAGAAACACCAGCACCAATAATAGAAAAGTTAGCAGCTGCTGTATTGTTAGTTCCACAAACCACTGCCGATGAAAGCCCGCTTGCTGTGTTTGGGTAGAAAGCTGCACCATCGCCACCATTACCACCAACAAAAGAACCAAGTCCGCTTGCTGTATTTCTATTACCACCACAAACAGTAGACCACGCACCACTAGCCACGTTTCGGTTTGCTGCTGTTCCAGCATCGCCACCGCCTCCAATGAAGCTATATGCGCCAGTTGCCTGATTGTTACCGCCACCGACTACAACACCGTGGGGTGTGTAAAAGGTTAGTGTTGGAGTACCAGTGGCACTTGCTGCTTGTGATAAGGTTAAAGATGTTCCTGAGATTGCGGCTACATAGGTGTAAGGGGTTGTAGTATTAGAAGTAACAATACCTGTGCCTGTAACAACTAAACCAACACGAATATTTGCATTGCTTCCGCTTAAAGTTACTGCTGTGCTACCGCTTGTTACTGCTGTAGTTGCTTGTGTAGTTATGGCTGAAGTTGAATTTCCTGAATTTCCAAAACCATTGCCAATAAAATTGTAAATACCTAACGCTGAGTTATTTTGCCCACCAACAACAGAACCATAGGCTAATGCGGCTGTATTTGAAGCACCACCTACAACAACTCCATTAGTGCCGCCAGCAGTATTGTCTGTGCCGCCAGCTACTACAGTTCCCGTTGAATTAGATGTATTTCTTGCACCGCCTAAAATAGTAGAAACTAATCCGCTTGCCACTTGAGCCGCAGAGGTTCTTGTAAATGATTGCCAATCAACAGCATTTGCACCCCTAGCATTACCACCTGTAGCCGTTGAGTCTGCTACTTGCGCCTGTAATGCTCCTGTGCCTTTAGGCTGGATGTTAATCGGTATGTTGGTGGCAGAGCCTACCGCAGAGATAGTGCTGTTTAGGTTATCGTATTGAATAGTCATTAGAATGTTACCTCAGTTGTTTCGACCTTAGCGACCCAGCGTATCGTAGTCGCTGCCACGCCTGTTACAGTAACTCTAAGTCCTCCGTTTGTAGTGTCAGCAGTAATTGCTAAAACCCAAGCCGTTGCACCAGCAGAACAAGCTACATGATTAACCGATGGGGTGTCGATTAAGACTGTAGATGCTGCGTTAGCACCACGCATAATTGCACCTTCAAAAGACCATGCCGCACCGTTAGCCGCACCAGTCACATTGGCAATACACGAGCCTTTGAAATAATAAGCAGAGTTGTTAGGTAGTATTACTTGGTTTCCTGTTCCTGCGGCATTAGAATCACTTTTTAAAGCTGTAGCTGTAGCATCAGTTGTTTGTGCGGCAACTGTTAACACGGCTATTTGACAGCTTCCACTTGCACCGCTTATTGGACTGTTTGATGGTGAAATAACTGAATATCCAACAATTGATCTAGTATTTCCTGCAGAACCACTTAGTACTGCACCATAAATACTATTTGCTGTATTTGCATACCCACCATTAATTATTGAACCAAAACCAGACGCATTATTACTTAAGCCGCCACCAATCGCAGAAATATCACCGCTTGCAGTGTTTGCTCCAACAAACCCAGTGTTGTAATAACCACCACCGCAGACAACAGAACCAACGCCACTAGCAGTACTAGCTCTACCACCACCAACAAAAGACCAATCACCTGATGCTCTGTTTCGATTTGCAGCCGTACCAGCATCACCACCACCACCGATAAATGAATAACTACCTGTAGCTTGGTTATTACCACCGCCTACTACTACTCCATGAGGAGTAAAGAAAGATAGAGTGCTTGTAGATGAACCTGATGCG
>Ga0181343_1000537_pt1 | contig 16473 bp, 22 predicted proteins | sample Su13VDMLBSD_FD_130110 | JGI IMG/M metagenome (GOLD analysis project Ga0181343, IMG submission 130110) | Freshwater viral communities from Lake Michigan, USA - Su13.VD.MLB.S.D | ecosystem: Environmental > Aquatic > Freshwater > Lake | place: USA: Michigan | collected 2013-07-15 | reverse complement strand
TGTTTATTTTGACGGCACAACATTGAGAGGGAACATCAAGGTATTTTCAGAAGCAATGGCAAATCTTATTGCTAATGGAAAAAAAGAATTGTCGTGTGGATACCGATGCAGATATGAATATTCTCCTGGCACTTATAATGGGCAAGAATATCAATATGTGCAAAGGGATATACGGGGCAACCATTTAGCCTTAGTCGAAAATGGACGTATGGGGCCAGATGTAGCAGTTTTAGATCACTTAACTTTCACTATAGACTCAAAGGAGTTTCAAAAAATGGCTGAAGAAAACAAAGAATCTGAGAAATCAGAAATGACTCTTGAGGAAATTCATAAATTCCTTGAGGAAGTTTTACCAAAATTAGCAAAGATCCAAGAATTGACTGGTTCTGTTATATCTGAAAAAGCTACAGAAGAGGAAGAAAAAGACGATACCGTTTATGACGATATTGAAGAAAAAGAAGATGATGAAGTAAATAAAGCGGTTAAAGATGAATCATCTGAAGAAACTATGAAGAAAGATGGCGATACTGGTATGGACGCAGCTGCTATAGCTAAATTAGTTCAAAAAAATATTGCTAAAAAATCTAAACTTTACGAAAAATTGTCTGCTCAAGTTGGCGCATTTGACCATTCCGATATGGATTTAGACAAATTAGCTAAATATGGCTGTAAAAAACTTGGTTTGGAAGTTGATAGAGAAGATAGAGTTGTTTTCTTAGATGCTTACTTATCAGGTAAAGGCGCTTCAAAAACTGTTGCTATGGATGTAGCTACAGGTGTAAAAGGCAATTTTGTTCAACGTTTCTTAAAAGGTAAATAATCATGACTGCTGCAACTTTTCAATCAGGGGTTAATATTACTTTGGGTTTTGGTATCCCAGGTGAATTAATCGTAGACGGCCCACAACGTGTAGATGTTCTTACTTTAGATGGTGATGGCGGTACTATTGGTTTGGCTTTTACCAAATCAAATACTACTAATGTTGCTACTCAAGGTGGCGAGATTGTTGATGGTACTTCTGTTTTCGCTGGTATTCTTGTGAATCCAAAAGTATATGCTTCTTTCGGTGCGCCCGGTGGCAATCCATTAGATCCTACAATGTTCCTAGCTCCTGATTCACAAGGTGAATTTTTAACTATGGGTACTATTGTAGTAACTATGAATGGCGCAGCTAATATTGGCGACATAGTTTTCTATCAAGAAACTACTGGTCAACTTTATGCTGGTACTCCAGGTTCTGCGCCTGGTGCTGGTTTTACCTTAATTCCTAATGCAGTTGTTTGGAACTATCCAACTTCAGCAACAGGTTTAACTGCTATTCGCATCACTGACTAATTTTTAAGGATATTTCATTATGAGTAAATCACTAGAACGTAGCCATTTATCAGCTCGCCAAGTTGCGTCTGTTCAAATGTCTGCAAGCGATGTTGCGGATTACGCAGCACTACAAGAATTGGGTATTAACTTTCCAGCTAAATCTGTTGATCAAATGGCAGCTTTTGCAATGGATAATCAACAAAGTGACGTATCCTCTCCATCTATGAAAACTCCTGTTCAGTTTCTTCAAAACTGGCTTCCTGGCTTTGTTAAAGTAATTACTGCTGCTCGTAAAATTGACGAATTATGCGGTATTACAACTACTGGTTCTTGGGAAGATGAAGAAATCGTACAAGGATTATTAGAGCCGATTGGTAACGCTGTTCCTTATGGCGATTACTCAAACGTTCCTTTGGCTTCTTGGAACACCAACTTCATTCGTAGAACTGTTGTACGTTTTGAAAAAGGTATCAAAGTAGGTATGTTGGAAGAAGCAAGAGCTGCTCGCATCAGAATATCTACTGCTGCTGAAAAACGTTCTTCTGCTGCTTTAGCTTTAGAAATTCAACGTAACTTGATTGGTTTCTTTGGTTTTAACGGTGGCAACAACCTAACTTATGGTTTCTTAAACGATCCAAGCTTACCAGCTTATGTTTCTGTTGCTGCTTCAGGAACTGGTAGTCCTGCAACTCTTTGGTCTGGTAAAACATTCCTAGAAATCGTTGCTGACATTCGAGTTGCTGCTGCTCAACTACAAACTCAATCACAAGACACTATCAACCCAGAAGATGTTGAATTGACATTAGCATTGCCAACAGCTTGCTATCAATACTTATCAGTAACTTCTGATTTTGGTATCTCTGTTCGTGATTGGATCACAAAAACATATCCTAAAATGCGTGTAGTTTCAGCTCCACAGTTGAATCTTGCAAATGGTGGATTGAATGTGTTCTATCTCTATGCTGAACATGTAGATGATGGCGCTAGTGATGACAGCCGTACTTGGGTACAAGTTGTTCCTGCTAAGTTCCAAGCTCTTGGCGTGGAAAGACAAGCTAAAGCATATGTTGAAGATTATACAAATGCTACTGCTGGTGTAATGCTTAAACGTCCATATGCAGTTGTTAGATATCAAGGTATCTAATTTGCAATTATAGTGTAAGATAGTCAGCGTGGTTTAAAACGCCACGCTTTCTATCAACCTACTAAGGATTAAAAATGGCTAAAGTATATATATTTTCAACACTCGCCAACGATCAAAATTACACCAATTGGGTAAAAGGTGGCGGTGATGTACCAATAAAAGGTCATTCTGTTTTAATTAAAGGTGGCACAGGCGTAGCAAACAATCGTTTGATTACTCCATTAGGTGTTTCAACTGAAATAACTGATTTTGACTTAGAAGAATTAAAAAATAATCCTTCATTTTTGGAACACCAAAAAGCTGGATTTATAGTTGTTCGCAACAAAAAAACAGATACTGAAAAAGTAGCATCTGAAATGAATTTAAAAGATGAATCAGCTCCAATGACAGAAGCTGATTATGCGTCAACAGATGACGCTCCAAAATATGCGGTAATGTGATGACTTCCACCACTCCAGTTTATGATGATGTAAAGTTTAGGGATCAGTTTCCTCAATTTGAGAATACGACTATCTTTCCTCCTGCACAACTGGAAGGCTGGTGGAATATGGGAACAGCGTACATAAATATTGATAGCAACTATCCTTGGAATTTTAAAACCAAGCAATTGCAGTTGGCTATTGATTTGATGTGCGCTCACCTTGCTGCATCTTTTACGCTTATTAACAGTGGTATTCCATCTGTTGTCGTAACAGGCACTACAGAAGGTACTGTTACTGTTTCTATGCAGCCACCTCCAAATAAAACAGCATTTGGTTGGTGGTTAGCCACAACTCCTTATGGATCTCAGTTGAGAGCATTATTAAGAGTAGTTGCTAATGTTGGATTTTATGTACCTAGACTTAATAACGCAGCAGGTTGGTGGTGAGCAAAGCGGATTTTGACAAGGTTCTAGCAAGAATAAAACACAAGCTAGAAGAAGTGCCAAAAGGATTTGATGGCATGGTAGCGCAAATTGGTATACCAGTTGGGCCAAGATATGCTGAAGATCGTGGTGGTCAGACTGTAGCAACTGTTGCTGCTATACAAGAGTTTGGCGCACCTGCTGCTGGGATACCTCCTAGACCATTTATTATGCCTACAGTCAAGGCAGAAAAAAGTAAATGGAAAAAGATTATTGCTACAGGTGTTAAAAAAGTTGTTAAAGGAACTGCTACTGCTTTTGATGTTCTTGATGCGGTTGGAATACAAGCTGAATCTGATATGAAAACTATGGCAGCATCAATTGATTCACCTGCACTAAGTCCTGTTACTGTAATATTAAGAAAATGGCGCAAAGATGGTAGAACTATTACAGGCAAAACTGTAGGTCAAGCAGCTTATGCTGTTAAAAATGGTGCAGATCCTGGTTCTGACAATAAACCATTAAATGATTCAGGATATATGATTGCATCTATTGGTCATGCCGTTAATAAAACAGAAGCAGAGTTTAAAGTATGAATCTGCGTGGAATTGTTAATAAATATACTCAAAAGACTAATCCAAATGTTAATATTAATTGGATTCAGTCTACAGGTTATGTAACAAATGATGCTGGCAAAAGAACGCCTACGACTGTTACTTTAACGGTAGAAGCACAGATTCAAGCATTAAGTGCTACTGAATTAAAGCATATAGATGGGTTAAATATCTCTGGTGTTAAACGATCTGTTTATATGTATGGTAATGTAGCTGGTATCGTAAGAACGGACAAATTAGGGGGTGATATTTTAGTATTTCCTGAAGTTCCAAATAGTACCAACAAAAATTGGTTGGTTACTCATGTGTTAGAAACTTGGCCCGATTGGTGTCATGTAATTGTTACTTTGCAGGTAGATTAAATGGCTGTAACTATTGACATTGTAGATCAGGATGTTTTCAAAGCTTTAGTTGTGTTTTTTAAAACTTTTTTGCCTGTTGGAACGGAAATTATTCAGCAGCAAGATAATAAAGTTGCAATGCCTAAAGGTGGCTTTGTATCCATGAACAATAATGGCATGGAGCGTTTATCTTTTAATATTGATAATTATCAAAGCATGACACAAGGAAAAACTATCTTAACTCCAATTAAGTTTGAAGTTCAGTTAGATTTTTATGGCCCTACTGCTCAACAATGGGCTGCTGAAACAGTAGCTTTATTTAGGGACGAATATGCAACAGAAATATTTCCATCAAATATACAGCCTTTATATGCGGATGATCCTGTTCAGCTTCCTTTAATAACAGGAGAAGAACAATATTTGCAACGTTGGAGATTAGCTGGAACTTTGCAGTACAATCCTATACTTTCAACTGTACAACAATCAATGATTGCTGTAGAAATTGAAATTGCTCCAATTGACCAAACCTTTACACCTTAGGAGATTTTTATGAGTACCATTCCTTTTTCACAAGTAGTGTCAGTAGTTCCATCAGTCTTATCGGCTGGCGGTCAAGCTGTTGATTTAAATGGGTTATTTTTAACTCAAAACGAATTTGCTCCTTATGGGCAGATTTTACAGTTTTCTGATGCAGCTGGTGTTCAAAGTTATTTTGGATCAAGTTCTACAGAAGCAACATTAGCAAATGTTTATTTCAGCGGATATAGCATTGGAACTCAACTTCCTGGTTCTTTATTGTTTGCACGTTATCCTGAAGAAGCTATCGCTGGATGGTTAAGAGGTGGTTCATTAGCTGCTGTTACTTTAGGTCAGCTACAAGCTTTTACTGGAACATTAGCAATTACTGTTGCTGGTGTTGTAAAAACTTCAGGTGCTATTGATTTATCTGGCGCAACAAGTTTTAGTAATGCTGCCACTATTATTCAAGCTGCTTTTACTACTCCTGGTTTCACAGTTTCATTTGATTCAGTTCATTCAGCATTTATTTTTACTACCACTACAACTGGTGCAGCTGAAACTATTTCATATGCTGGAACTGATACTTTATCTACTAATTTAGCTTTAACCGCTGCAACAGGCGCTGTTATTTCACAAGGTGCTGATGCAACTACTCCTGCTGATTTTATGGATGGCATATTAACTCAGAATCAAAACTGGGCTACTTTTATGACAGTAGTTGAAGCATCTTTGGAAACAAAAGAAGCTTTTGCTTCTTGGAGTAGCGATAATTCACCACGATGGTTGTATGTTTGCCAAGATTCAGATGTTAATATTTTGACAGCTAACAACACAACTACTTTTGGTAATTATTTACAATCATTGGATATGGTTGGAACTTGCCCTATTTATTCAATTGAAGACAATGCAACTCTTGCAGCGTTTGTTTGTGGATTTGCTGCTTCATTAAACTTTAGCCGTTTGAATGGTAGAGCTACTTTGTGTTTCAAAATGCAATCAGGTTTAATTCCAGCAGTTACTAATTCAACTGAATACGCAGCTGTTATCAGCAATGGTTACAATACTTATGCTGCGTTTGGATCAAACAATCCAGCTAATAATGAAAACTGGTTTACACCAGGTAGTGTTTCAGGCGAATGGTTATGGGCAGATACTTATTTAAACCAAATCTGGTTAAATGCTAATTTGCAACTTGCTATGGTTAATTTGTTGCTTCAAGTTGGAGCGATTCCTTACAACAGCCAAGGTAATGGTTTAATTTATGCAGCTGCATTAGATCCAATCAACGCTGCCATAAACTTTGGAGCAATTAGAGCCGGTATTAATGTTTCTGCTGCACAAGCTGCTGAGATACAATACGCTTTAGGTTTTAACGCTGCGCCAACTATTGCTGCACAAGGTTTTTATTTACAAATTGCTCCAGCAACAGCACAAACTAGAGCTGCTCGTCAATCACCTCCGATTACTTTATACTATCAAGATGGTGAAGCAGTACAGCAAATAACTATGGCATCAATTGCTATTCAATAACTGTTAAGGATTATAAATTATGGCTACTATTACTTCAGCGAATTCAGTTTTATCGCTTGCTATCAACACATATTTTCCTGTACCACAGGTTATTCAGGGATTTGCTGTTGATGATGCGTTTGAATCTGAATCGGTACAACAATCTGAAACATTGATGGGTGTTGATGGCATATTGAGTGGTGGTAAGGTATTTGTACCTTACAAAATGACCATTCATTTGCAAGCTGATTCACCAAGTGTATTTTTGTTTGATGCGTGGAGAAATGCACAAGATGCTGATGCTGACGTTTATGCAGCTTCTGGATCAATTGTATTATCTTCTACTAGCATGGTGTATACTTTGCAAAATGGTTTTTTAACTTCTGCTACTCCATTTCCAGCGGTTAAGAAAACATTAACTCCTCTCGTTTATGAGATTACTTGGCAACGTATAGTCGGTGGACAAATTTAATTATGGCTAGAAAAGAAGCAACATTTACAGCGGAATCTGGAAGAGATAAAGGAAAAAGTTTCCTTATAACTGAAATGGCTGCTTCTCAAGCTGAGAGTTGGGCTATCAGGGTTATTTTAGCGGTAGGTAACGCTGGAATAGAAATACCTGATGGTCTAGCATCACAAGGCATGGCTGGATTAATGGCAGTAGGCTATATGAATCTATTAAAGATTCCGTATGAAGCTGCCAAACCACTTTTAGAAGAAATGATGGGGTGTGTTCAATACGCCCCTTCAGTTACTGTTAAACGTCCTTTAATTGAAGATGACATTGAAGAAGTAACTACCAGATTATCTATAAGAAAAGCCGTTTGGAATTTACACATGGATTTTTTTTTAGACGAAAACAAATCGACTTTGGAATCAGATCTACAGGAAAGTCAGTCAAGCTCATTGAGTATCAAGCCACTTCCCAAACGATCGCCACGGTAGTTTCATCAAGATTAGCAACATTGCATGAACTTGATACTGTGTACGGAATTGAGGATCTCTGGATACTTTTAGAAATACATGCCGTTGATCGGCATAACGCATACTTAGTGAATAAATGAGGAGTTAAATAAATGGCAACAGTGATAGATTCCTTATTTATTGAATTAGGCTTGGATACCACCAAGTTTGATGCAGCACAAAAGAAATCTATAGAACAACTCCGTAAATTTGAAACTCAATCTCAAAAAGCTCAAAAAAACACTCAAGCAGAAACTAAAAAAACAACTGAAGGATTTAACAAAGCTACTGAATCATTAGTTGCTTTTGGTACAGCTTTTGTTGGTATTTCAGCGTTTACCAGTTTTGTTGGTAACATGACTTCTACTAATGCAGCTTTAAGTAGAAATTCTAGTTTATTTAATATGTCTGCTCACGAATTAGATGCGTGGGGAGGTGTATTAAAATCAGTTGGTGGTGATGCTTCAAATTTCCAATCATCAATTCAAGGTATTCAATCAGGTCTTGCTAATATTAAATTAGGTGATACAGCCATTCTTACTCCTTTAGCAAGACTTGGCGCTTTGGGTGCTATTGATGTAAATAAAAATACAATTGATATTTATAAATTAGCAGATTCTCTTAAAGCATTTAAAAAGGTTTATGGAGAACAAACAGCATTTTCACTTGCACAGCAAATTGGATTAGATAAATCAACATTTATGGTATTACAGCAAGGAGCTGATGCTGTTCATAAACTGTATGATGCCAGTTCTCAAAATTCAAAAGTAACTGATGAAAATACTGCTGCTGCTGCAAGACTCCAATCAAAGATGGGTGATGTTGAAAATGCGTTTGGAGGCGTAAAAAATAAAATAATGGATCAAATGTATCCATCATTAATGAGTTTAGCTTCAGGAATAGAATCTGTAATTGATAAAACTGTTGAATGGGATGAAGATCTAGGTGGTCTTTTTAGTAAAACTTCAGCGTTATCTGGAACATTACTTGCATTAGCTGGAGTAATGAAGGTTATTAGTTTTATACCTGGTCCTATTGGTTTTGCTGCAAAATTAGCATCTATGGGATTGGCTGCTGCTGGTATTGGTACAGCCGTTGTTGGAGGTGGAGCAGGAATTGGAGCTGGAGCTTTAGGTTTAGATTCAGGATTTGAATCTAAAGAAAAAAAATATAACTTACCTTCTGGAATGTTAGATTTCTTATGGCAACAAGAATCTACCAGAGGGAAAAATATGGTATCTCCAAAAGGAGCAACTGGACATTTTGGATTTATGCCAGATACAGCAGCTGCATATGGAATGAATAGGGAAGATACTTTTGATTTAAACAAATCATCAGAAGCTGCTGCTCATATGATTAGGGATTTATTGGATCAGTATAATGGTAATATGGAAAAAGCTTTGACTGCATATAATTGGGGATCTGGAAATATGCAGCAAAAAGGCATGGAAAATATGCCAAAAGAAACCAGTGATTATTTAGAATCATGGAATAATTATAAATCACAATATGATGCTTCTGTTAAAGAATCAAAAACTGTTACGCCAAAAAAAGAAAATTCAGAAATAGATTTAACTAAATCATTACATAATTTTTTAATCAAAAATAAATATAGAACAGCTGAAGAAATTAAAAATGATAGGGAAAATGCCAGACTTTTTATGGATAAAATTAAATCATTTGATTTACTGGAAACTATTGATCCAAAAGGATTTGGAAGCTCTGAAAGAAATAAAGAATACAGTATGTATCAACCAATGATAGGATCTAACGTAACTGCGCCAAGAAATAATAATACATCAAACAGCACTAATATTCAAACAAACAATGTTACTGTTCATACACAAGCAACTGATGCAAAAGGAATAGTAAAGGAATTACCGAGAGCTTTAGAGGACAATTCCATTAGAATGAATGGTATGGTGGGAAATAACTAATGTCATTAATAAATTACCCTGATGTTCCAAATCTACCAGGTGTTCCAGCAATAAACAGAAGTTCAGCTGGATATGTTGCAGCTGGATTAACAATACTTGGCGAAATACTACCATTAAGTACATTTGGACTTAATTGGGGAATTACATTTTTAGATGGAACATCTGCACTTACTCCTGATTCTTTTGTAAGTTATGAATACAAGGAAGAATACAGAATTCCAAATTATCCAACAGAATTAGGAGGATTTTTAAATTATAACAAAGTTGCTTTGCCATTTGATATTAAAATAACTGTAACCTGTAGTGGAAATGGAAAAATGACAACTACAGAATTTTTGCAAAGACTGTATTATTTGCTAGAAACAACTACTTTTATCAGCATAATTACTCCTGATATTTCTTTTTTAGTAACTAATTTAATTCACATTGATTATAAAAAAGAAGCAACTAATGGTGCAACTATGATTATTGCTAATTTGTGGTTTCAAGAAATAAGATTGACTGAAGAGATTTTACCTCCTGCTGCTCAGCCACAAGGAGAATTTGCTAAAGCTATGGGGCAATTGTCAGCTTTTAAATCAAAAATTACAGACTCAATTACTTCTATATTTTAGGATAATATATGGCATTTCAAGTTATTCCTATAACAGCAGTTCCATCACAAAACTTTACTATATTATTAGGAACACAAAATTGCGCCCTTAATATTTATCAATTGTCTACAGGTTTATATTGCGATATTGTAGCTGATCAAAATACTATTGTTACTGCAATGATTTGCCTTAATTTAGTTGGTCTTGTAAGAGAAGCTTATTTAGGATTTTCAGGTCAATTGTTTTTTTATGATACAGAAGGAACTGATGATCCTTATTACACAGGGTTAGGTTCAAGATTTCAACTGGTGTATCAATCATGACATTTGCTATACGCCAAATAAATCTTCAATTTAGCAGAGCCAATGGAACTGTTTTAGATTTAAAAGGCTTAAGATGTACTGCTGTTATTACTAATCCTGGTGGATATAGTGCTTTCGGTCAATTACATCTAAGAGTATTTGGCATGACATTAGATCAGATGAATGAATATTCTAGTGTTGGATCTAATATGGTGGCAGTTCAGCAAAGCACAGTTACTGTAATAGCAGGAAATCAAGGAAGTTCATTATCTCAAGTATTTTCTGGAACTATAATTGCAAGTTATATTGATTTTAGTGGAATACCTGATGTTTGTTTTGTTGTTGATGCAGTAGCTGGATATTCAGCTCAAGGCAACCCAATACAACCATTACAAGTTAATGGCTCTGCTAACGTAGAAGATTTAATAAAATCATTGGCACAAACTAATGGATTTGCATTTTATAACGCTCCTGCGCCAAATAATGCTCATTTTGTAGTGCAAAATCAATATATCTCAGGATCTGCAATGGAGCAAATGAGTAAACTTGCTCAATTAGCATCTATTGCAATGGTGGTAGAAAATGGAACAGTTTATTTATTTTCAAATATGGGTGTAAGAGATACTGTTGAAATAGAGGTAAATTCAAAGACAGGATTAGTTGGCTATCCATCTTATTGGACGGCTGGATTTATAATAAAACAAGAATTTAATGCAAATAATTTAATAGGAAGAATCGTAAATTTAACTTCAATAATTCCTAAATCAAATGGTAAATGGCCCATACAAATGGTTACTCATGAATTAAGCACTTTAACAGTTGATGGGCCTTGGTTCACTACTTCTAAATTAAGTCCGCAGCCTTATGTCGCAAAAAACTAACGTTGGAATACAAACTAATTTAGTAGCTGCTGATTCTGCTTCAGAAATTGGTAAGCTTAACTTTATTATAAGATCTGCTTTATCTAAAACAAGAACGTCTATTCCAGTTCAAATTATATCTGTTTCCAATGCTGGTGGATTATCGCCAGTTGGAACGGTTAGCGTACAGCCTTTAGTTAATGCTGTGGACGGTGAAGGTAATTCATGGCCTCATGGAATAATTTACAATGTTCCTTATGTTCGTATTCAAGGTGGAGCTAACGGAATTATTTTAGATCCACAAGTAAATGACATTGGAATCGCCATAATATGTGATCGAGATATTTCTACTGTTCAAAATGTTGGTAAATCTATTAATCCAGCTACAGGAAATAATTTTACTTCTGCTCCTGGATCTAATAGAAAAAATGACATGAGCGACATGATATACATTCAAACTATCATTGGCGCAGCTCCAACTCAGTATGTGCAGTTTAATAGTACAGGAATTACAATAACATCGCCAACTACTGTTACAATCAACGCTACAAACATAAATATTAATGGCAAACTTACTGTTGTAGGAGATGTTGAAACAACAGGAACATTGAAAAATAACACTAAAAATGTTGGATCTACACATACACATAGTGGTGTAACCACAGGATCTGGAACGACAGGAGCGCCAACATAATGGCTACTATTCAAAACACATTATTATTGGATCAGACAGCATGGGATTTGGTTCTTGATGTAAATGGCAATATAGCTCTTGCTGGAGTTCCTTATTCTATAGCACAAGATGTTGCGTCAGCAGTCAGAACATTTCTTGGCGAATGTTGGTACAATACCGAATTAGGATTGCCATATTGGCAACAAATATTGGGAGATTTTCCACCTTTACCTTTTATAAGTCAAAAAATTGTAGCTACAGCTTTAACAGTTCCAAATGTCGTTTCAGCAAAAGTTACTTTTACTTCTTTTAATAATCGTGAATTGGCTGGACAAATTTTAATTACAGATACAGATGGCGCAACTAATAATGTTGCGTTTGGAGGGTAAGTGAGTACAAATGTTCCTCAAATACAGTGGTCAAACGGATCTCCCGTATTACCTTCTGAACAAGATATTTTAGTTGGAGTTCAAGCAGACATTAACGCAGCTTTTGGTGGCGGTGTTAATTCTGGACTTACCACTCCACAAGGACAAATAGCACAAACTGAAACAGCTATTATTGGGGATAAAAATAGTGAAATAGCTTATATATCAAATCAAGTAAATCCTTCAATGGCTTCTGGTATTTGGCAAGACGCTATTGGCTATATTTACTTTTTAACTCGTATTCAAGCTGCCGGTACAGTTGTAAGCTGTAATTGTGTTGGCGCAGTTGGAACAGTTATTCCAGAAGGTGCTGTTGCTAAAGACACAAGTGGTTATCTTTATTCCTCAACTGCTGAAGCAACTATACCTGCTACAGGAATAATTACTGTTCAATTTCAAAATCAAACTACTGGTGCTATAGCTTGTAATATCGGTGCTTTATCTATTATTTATACAGCAGTTGCTGGCTGGGATACTGTAACTAATCCAACAGCAGGCGCACTAGGAAATGATGTCGAGTCAAGACAAGCATTTGAAGCAAGAAGATCTGCTTCTGTTGCTGCTAATTCATTAAATTCAGTTCAATCAATTTATGGCGCTTTAGCTGCTTTATCTAATGTAATTGATGTATTTGTAATTGATAATCCAACTGGATCTGCTCTTTCATACGGAATTACTAATTATTCAATTGCTTCTCATGCAATGTGCGTAAGTGTAGCTGGTGGAACTGCTGCTACAATAGGAGAAACTATTTGGAATAAAAAACCACCAGGTTGTGGATATGCAGGAAACACTACTACAACTGTATATGATACTAATTATTCTCCTGCTGTTGGATACACAGTTACTTGGCTAACACCAACATCAACACCAACTTATTTTGTAATTCAATTAGTAAACAATGCTTTGCTTCCTGCTAATATTATTCAATTAACTCAAGATGCAGTAATTGAATCTTTTAATGGTTTAGATGGTTTAGGTGCTGCTGTAGGAATTGCACAAACTACTTATTCAGGACGATATTACGCCAACATTAATGCAATTAATTCTAATGTAAATGTAAAAGAAGTATATTTAACTAATGGCTATAATAACTCTGTAGTTGCAACATCTTTTGTTGTAGGACAATACTATACGATTAAAGCTTTAGGCTCGACAACACAAGCGCAATGGAACACGGCAGCTGGAACAGTTGGAGCTACTTATGTAGTTGGTAGCACTTTTCTTTGTGTAGCAGCTGGCGTAGGCACTGGAACAGCATTAGCGTATTTTTTATTAGTTCAATATGGAATAGATCAGCTTCCAACTCTTGCAGCATCTAACGTTACAGTGAGCTTAATATAATGCAAAACTGGGATGAAACACTTCTAAGTCAATATTGTGCTTCTCCAACTATAAAAGCACTTTTGCAATCATTTAATGATGCTGTTGATCCTGTTACAGATATAGCTAATTTTTACATTAATATTTGGAATGTTAATACAGCAGTAGGAAATGGTTTAGATATTTGGGGTCAAATTGTAGGTGTTTCTCGTTATCTTACAACTGCTGCAACAAATTATTTAGGTTATCAAGAAGCAAACAGTGTTGGATCAGAAGCGCAACCTTTTAATCAAGCTCCTTTTTATTCTGGTACATTAGCAACTAATACTTTTGCTTTAACGGATGATCAATATAGACGATTAATTTTAGTAAAAGCAGCAGCAAATATATCTAATCTTTCAGTTCCGTCTATTAATACTTTATTAAGAGCAGAATTTGGTACAAGTGATGGCACAAATCCTTATGGTCAGGCTTATGTTATAGATAATCTTGATATGACTTTTACATATTATTTAAAATTTGTACCAAGTGATTTGCAACTTGCAATCATAAATAATTCTGGAGTATTTCCAAGACCTGCTGGCGTTCAAATGCTTGTAGCACATTTATAGGATAAATCATGCAAAGTTCAAACATACCTACAAAAATACCATTACCTTTTGCTTATAATGCTGGAGTTGGTTATAAAAATACTATCCCTACTGCTTCTCAAATTGGCGTAGTAAATGGTCGAGCATCTTTAAATGATGGTTTTCCTCCATTAAACTTTGTTCCTATTTCATCTGGTGGTGTTCCTCCGTTTGGATCTGATGTAAATGGTATATTAAATGAGATAACTGCAATTACCCAATGGCAACAAGCCGGTGGTTTTTTCTTTTATGACTCTTCATTTTCTACCACTATAGGTGGTTATCCTAAAGGAGCTATTTTACAATCAAGCAGCAACAGTGGTTTATGGATAAGTACAGCGGAAAATAATACCACTAATCCAGACACAGGTGGCGAAGGATGGATGTCTTTAGCATTTGAAGGATCGCAAGCAATTACTGTAACTACTGCTGACGTAACTGTAACTCAATTACAATCAGCTTATCCTGTGTTGATTATTTCTGGCGCTTTAACAGCTGCTAGAAGTTTAATTATGCCAGCTATAGTTGGGGAATGGATTGTTCAAAATAACACAACTGGCGCATTTAACTTAACTGTTAAAACAGCATCTGGAACTGGTGTTGTGGCTACACAATCTCAATCTACTTTTTTATATGGCGATGGAACAAATATTTTATTTGCTGATTCATCTAAAGTAGCAAGTTTTAATGGTAGAGTTGGAACAGTTACTTTAAATGCTACTGATGTAACAACAGCATTAGGATATACGCCTATTGGCCCTAACTTAACTGGTGCTGTAACTTCTGTTGGTAATGCTACAACTGTAGTTACTAATGCTAACTTAACTGGTGCTGTAACTTCTGTTGGTAATGCTGCATCATTAGGGTCTTTTACTTCTGCAAATTTAGCAACTGCATTAACTGATGAAACTGGAACAGGATCTGCTGTATTTGCTACAAACCCTGTTTTAGTAACACCTAATCTTGGAACTCCAAGTGCCGGTAATTTAGCAAACTGTTCTGGTACAGCAACCTCATTATCTATTGGTGGTAATGCGGCAACTGCAACTAATGCAACTAATGCAAGTTATTCATCGACACAAACAATTGGGACAAGCAATACGACTATAGCAACAACTGCATTTGCAAACCCTGCGTCATCTTTAGCAGCAAATGGCTATCAAAAGTTACCAAGTGGTTTGATATTACAATGGTGTACTGGGGTATTTACAAACTCAGGGGATAACGTTCAAACAGTTACTTTTCCCTTACCTTTTCCAAATGCCGTTTTTCAAGTCTATGTATCATCATTGGCTGGTTCTTCCAATCTAAGTGATTTTTGGTTTCAAACTTTATCAAATACATTATCTAATGTTGTTGTAGTAGCACAATATAGTGGATCTGGAAGTATATCTGGGGGTATAACACCAAAAATTTTTGCTATAGGAAATTAAAATAGAAAAATTATTATGAAAATAGATTGGAGTGAAGCATCTACTAAGCGTGGTATTATTTGGCTAATTACTGCTGTTGTAGGATCTATATTTATATTCTTAGGCAAACCTATTGACCAACTATTATTATTGGCTACAGGTGTAGCTGGTGGACTTGGTGTACTTTTAAAAGATTAATATGCCCTATTTATTTGTCGCCATTATTATTGCAAGTTTTGCCTCTGGTTACGGGTTTGCTTATAAAGTATCGCAACTGGAAATTAAAGAAATGGCAGATAGTATTGCCACGCAAAATCAAGAAGCAGAAGCACTACTTGCTACCTTGACTGAAGAAGCTAAAAAAGCCAATGCAAAGGCTTTACAGCTTAATAAAGATTTGGAGAACGCCAATGTATCAGCGATCAATGCAATTAATAGTCAGCGTGATTCTTTTAAGCCTGTTCGGATGTACGACAACGGCAGGAAAAGTAGTCGTTGCACCACAGCCAAAGTTGGTGATTCCACAGGATCTGTTGACCCATCCGATGATGGGCGACTTTCAGAAGAATTTAGCACATTTCTCAAGTCTGAAGCCTATCGAGCCGATCAAGTAAGTGCTTATGCTCAATTATGCCAAAATTTTATAAAAGGATTAAATCGTGACAGATGACCTCAACATAAGGCTTGTAAAAGTGGAACAAAGATTAGATAGCTTGTGCCGTGAATTAACTGAAGATAAGTTAGAAAATAAGCATCAGTACGAACGTATCTGCGAATCTTTGGATATTTTAAAAACACAGTCTGCATCAAATAAGGGATTTTTTGGTGGCGTAGTCTTTGCTGTTGGGGCGATTTTTGCATTTATAGCTTACATTATGGGCGTTAAATAATGTCTGCATTAGAGATATTAGTTAAGCTGATTAGAGATAGTGAAGGGTGCAAATTAACTGCATATAAATGCCCAGCAGGTATTTGGACTATTGGTTATGGACAAACCAAAGGTGTTAAAGAAGGAATGGTATGGACACAACAACAAGCTGATGAAGATTTACTTGAAACTGCATG
>Ga0181343_1000536_pt1 | contig 16489 bp, 19 predicted proteins | sample Su13VDMLBSD_FD_130110 | JGI IMG/M metagenome (GOLD analysis project Ga0181343, IMG submission 130110) | Freshwater viral communities from Lake Michigan, USA - Su13.VD.MLB.S.D | ecosystem: Environmental > Aquatic > Freshwater > Lake | place: USA: Michigan | collected 2013-07-15 | reverse complement strand
GTTTTACGGAGTCGAAGCACGATTCGACACTAGCATAAGATGACACATCACCTTTGATGTGCATGTAGTTTTCGTGATAGATATCACCATCACTTCTAGACATTCCTATGACACGCCAATTTTTATTCAAGAGATGATTGGCAATTGATTTGCCAAGTCCTTTTGACGTACCTGTTATAAATGCAGATCTCATATGCTTGAAAATGTATTGATTGCGTTTTCTATGTCTTTGTTGGTCAAGTCATTCACAAACTTATAATTGCCAATACACACTGGTACCGGAATGAATTGATCTCCGTTTCTATGCTTCATAGTATCAGACAATCCTTTTTTTAGCAAGGCAATGTTTGCAAAATCTTCATGATAGATTGGTAGTTTCAGATTTTTTGCCACATCAAACATTCTTTGTAGAGTAGTTTTATCTATGTGCCCACGATTATAAGAAATGCAAGCACAGAAAAGACAATCCAAGACAACAGCTTCTCCGTGTAGCAAATTTGGCATGTTGGCCATTTCAATCATTGGACTAAATGTATGACCATAGTCTACGCATCGATCAAGTTTTTTTTCCCATAGATTTGGCGCAAGTTCATCGATCATGCCTGAGATGGCCAAATTGATAACGCGAACAGGAACAGCACCAAATTGAAATTTTTCTTGAATTAGCTGTTCATAATTTTCTTCAAGTAGCACAAAAAGTTCTTCAGATTTGATTACCGCAAGTTTAAAAATTTCAGCAATACCATTGACTATTTCTCGTTCATCTTGTGTCTTGATGAATTTCTTATCAATAAGCGTTGCGATTGGAGGATAGTATGCTCCAATACGATTACGTCTTTCAAAATGATTTGCAGCAACCTTCACTCCAACTGAAGCATCAACTATTGCCAAAAGTGTTGTGGGAACTTTGACATACGGAATACCTCTACGATATATGCTACAGCAAAAACCAACAAGATCTAGTAGAACACCACCACCGATGACAATAATCGTCTCTCTTCTTAGCACACCTTCATTTTCAAAAAACTGAAGAATTTCATTCGTGTGTTTCCAATCTTTGTTTGCTTCAGTTGCATCTATGATAAGCAATCTACAGTCTATTTTCAGCGCGCCAAAATAATTTGTTATCTTATCTTGATATATTTCGTAAACTGTCTTGTCTACTACAACAACTCTTCTATCACCAGAACCATATGATACTAAATCATGATTCGTTGGATCAAATACGTTGTTTGAATAGTGTATGGTAAATGAAATTGGCAGAGAAGATTTTACTTGCCAAGTTCTTTTTAGATTGTTGAAATCGATCAATAGGTCCATGATAATATCTTACTCAATAAATGACATGCATGAAGATAAAAATATTTAGCGTGATCAAAATTACCTGCCGCACATTTGAAAGGCAGCATACGAATAAATTGTGTGGCTTCTAAAACATCAACAAGTTCTCTCTCCTTAGAATCTATTCTTTTCATAAACAATTCATTGAATGTAAATACACCAAGAGGCGTTTCAAAATTATTACACCAAACGATAGAATTGTCAATAGATACAAATCTATTGTTTATATACTCATAAAGGCTATTTGAACTTTGAAGAACCATGGAATAATCCAAGAATCTGCTATCAATAATACTTTCTTCATAAGGATCAATGAAAACAATCTTGTCTTGTTCGAATGAATACATTGTGTTTTCTAAAGTTGGATTACCGTGTATCGATTCTTCGCTTTCTAATTGAACTTCCTGAAAAAGTTTCTTTATTTTGTCTTGATATCGTTGAATTCCATAAATTTTTTTTCCGTTGAATTCGTATGTCTCGTATCTAAAAAAAGATTCAAATTCATGGTATTTTCTTGCGTCAACAATTTTTTGATCAACCTCTTCCTTATAGTAAAGATAAGCTGCACTAGTGTTTGATTTATATTTGATACTATGTAACTGATCAAAGGCACTCCATAGTGCATTATTGATCTTGCTTATTTGATTATTAGTTAGATTTTCGCTCGACATAATCTTGTTCAAGTCCGAATATCCATTCATATATTCAATATCAAAATATGCTAGATTTTGATCATATGACGCATCAAGAACTTTTGGAAACAAACTTGGGAACATTTGATTGTATCGTTGTAGTTTTTTTAATTGTGAGTACCAACGAACATATCCATATTCTCTATTGTCGATAAGAGATACAGATTTTCTCACAAATTTTTTGTTGTTTTTTTCAATCAAACAAGTCTGACTTAAAGAACCACCTTTTAGTATTGTTTGTTTAATATTGACCATTTTGCCATCTCCAGACCATATTCATAAGGTGATCCTAAAACAATTGTTTCCTCTTTATTGTTGAGTGTATTTGTTACAATTGATTTTTGATCTTTTATCATTAGATCTAAAATATCAGCAATATACATTTCTGGTTTACTAAAGTTTTTTTGAAGTCTGTCAAAATACTCTTGATATAGTTGAGACGAGCTAAAACAATACAATCCAGAACTTGCGAAAGGAGATATTGGATTCTTTTCCACTATTTCTAATACTTTATGTCCCTCTGTTTTTACATAAGAGTATTTTGGATTATTTGCAACAAAGATATCGACAAATGCATCATCTGTCTTCAACAAATTTTCAATCTGTTTGAAATCTCTAAAAGTTAAATATGTGTCTGAATTGTGTATAAAAATGGGTTCATTCTTTTTTGCTAGAGTAGAACCGATATACGCTGTATGTGCTTGTCCACTTGTATCGCCAATATAATGGACATTTGACTCGTTCAAGCCAATCTCTGAAATTGTGTGAATCAAGTCTTTACGAAAATACATATCTCGTTTGTTTGCAATAAGAGCTATGTTATCAAACTTATAGCTTGACATAAATTCGCTAACGATTGAACTAATTATTGTCTTGTTATGCCAAGGCAACAAATACTTTGGGATGTCAAATCCCACATCATGAAATCTTGTGTTCAAACCAGCCATGCAAATTATCAACGTGCCCATTGTTCAAAATCCTCACGCAATAGAGAATGCGGTGTTCCGTTATATGGTCCGGGTGGAAATGGATGATTTATGTCACAATAGGCTAGATTCTTTCCTACAAGACCAAAGTATTTCCAATTCTCACTCATCAAATCCTCACACATCATTTGTGTTCCGCGTTCATAATGATAATCAATGAAATCAAAAGCACTGGCATAAATGTTCATGTTAGTAGAAGAAGAAAATGCAAACTGATCATTTCCAAAATCATGTGCCGGAGTCATTCGGCAATTTGGTATGTATAGTCTATTATTTTCTAAACTATGAAAAGGTATTCTAGCATTTATTGCAAAATCAAATCGTGAACGAATAACCCAATCAAATTGAAATCCATTATTGTCTTCATAGATCTTCTTTAGCTCGTTGCACTTCTTTATTGAATATAACTGAGCATATGTTGAAAGTGCGGGATTCTTTACTTTCCAATTTGGTTGAGGTGGAGGAACTCTTGTATATTTTGATAAATTAGGGTTGATTGGATGCTCGATAATTATTGATTTTGGTTGATATAACTCCAAAACTTTTATTGTGTTAGGAGAACTCCAAGCATGAATAAAGACAGTTACATCATTCTCATCAAGAATGTTTTTCTTGTGAAATTCATATCCCTTTTCTACACATCGCGTTTGTCCCGAAATACATAACGCAATCTTAGGCTTATCCATTTATAACTCCACGATATACAGAATCCATAAACCAATGATTGAATCGATCTAAATCTAAAAATTTATTCCCAAAATTCAATATCGGTTGTTGCAACATTTCATTGTATGAATTCTCATTATTATCTAAATGTACAATAAAGTCAAGCATTTCCTTGTCATTTCGAAAATCATGTCTTGATACAAATGCTTTCGGATTGAAATCGATTTCAACAGTTGGACTGCCCCAATAAATTGGAATCGTATTATAAGTTAGTGCATGAAAAATCTTCTCGGTCACGTATCCGGGATATGATGAGTTTTCATAACACAGATTGAATTTTCTTTTTTGCAAGAAGTTTTTCTTTGAAACATGAAATCCTTCAAGACCTTCTCTATTTAAAATTTCACCAGTATTGTTAAATAGAGGCCCACCGCTATCTACCTTTTTATATTCAGATAATAGGAAGAACATGTTGTTTCGTTCATTACATCCTCCATTACGAACAACGAAACTACAAAAGCCAGTTTTTTCAGAAGCAGTTGCTGTCCTAGGAATTTGTGTAATGTCTAACATTTTCAATTTTTTTGTATTGACCCAATTGTCTAATACATACAATGGTAAACGATAAAAATGCTTTCCATCTAAATGATCAAATGAAATTGCGTGATGTGCATGATACTCAAATGGTCTTGCATTTTCGCCAGTAAAAAATATTTTTATTACTTTTCTATCATTAAACTTCATATTTTGCTGACCAAAATTTTTATCACAAAATATTAGATAATCGGGATTCTCGTCGTTTCTTTCAATTTGAAATTGTCGCGATAATGTATCAATAAAAAACTCATCAATGGGATTGCAGTAATCTATAAAACCCAACTTCAATAACGGCTTGTTCATTTATAATTACCTATCGCATCTTTCAATGCTTCATCAATATTGCGAATAGAAAAGATGTTTTTTAGCTTACTATTGTCAAGCACACAATTCGATCTTGGTGCAATAGTAACAGCACGAAATTCATCATAAGTAAACCAATTCTTATCCATGCCCATCATTTGTACTATTTCGCGCGTTGTCTTGCTACCACCATTTGTAACATTATATATTCCTGTCTTTGGTCTTTTCGTGATGAAATGAAATACAACGTCAGCGACATCATCAACATGGCTCAAGCTATTACGAAAATCAATCAGCTTTGCATATGTTTGTAGCTTTGTAAGAAAATTCTTAGGATGTTTTTCTGGTCCAAATGGCATACGAATACGCAATAGATAAGACTTGTTCATGTATGGAGCAAGCAATTTCTGCTCTAGAGCCTTTGATCCACTATAGAAACTACCATTGTCAAAGTTGAAATTAGGCTCATCTTCTTCTGTGAAGTCTTTTTCATATCCTGTATATACGCATCCACTTGAAATATGAATGATTGGTATACTCGTATTTTCCATCTCAAGTTTCAATGGCCACAATACATTCCCTAAAATTGTATCTTCTTTATGGATTTCACATGCATCTACATTCGGCGAACCAGTATATCCAGCTGCATTCACAATGATTGTCGTATCTTTTGGAATGTTTTCATTGTGACTCAACCAGTAAGCCGGAATATAGCTCTGATATTGTAGCTTATTCCAAATTGCTTTACCAATATATCCATGACCTATTAGAGTAATCATGTATTCAATAGCTCCGGATGATGCTGTGGTAATTCTTTCTTGATGACTTCGTCCAATCTCTTCTTCTCCAATTCGTATGTGCGTTTTCTTAACTCCGAGGAGCCATATACATGCTGTCTCTTATGATAATGCAATTCGACATTATTGTCAATACACCATTGTTTTCCGGTAAAATCTCGATTCAAATATTCATCGGAAAGAAAACGAATGTGTATTGTTTGCGTCATCAATAATTGAAGTAGATCAAATTCGGTTTCATATACCAAAATCTCATCAACATATTTACATGCTTGAAGCTGAACGTATCTTTCATATATGCTTTGAATTGGTTTATTTTTGATACCGGGTCTATCTACTGTGGGATCTACCTGAAGTGCAACTTTTAGATAGTCACACAATTCTTTTTCCATCTTCAACATGGTCACATGACCAGCATGAAGTAGATCAAAACTACTACAATTGAATCCTATTTTCATGATTTTTTATCCATTCTATAGTTTCGTCCAATCCGTCAGATAAGTTGTATTTTGTTGTCCAGTTTAGTTCATTTATAATCTTATCGGCTGACATTGCATATCGTTTATCGTGACCTGGTCTATCAGCAACATATTCTATTAGCGACTCATTCGCATTCATTTTAGATAAAATTGTACGAACAAGATCAATGTTCTTTACTTCAATACCACTACCTATACAATATCTATCGTGAATCTTTCCGTGTTGAAGGACCAATCGAATTGCCTCAATAGCGTCTTTTACATAAATCCACTCACGAATTTGATCGCCCCTACCGTATACTGGAATTTTTTTGTTTTGTAGTATACGACCAATCGTCACGGGAATAAATTTTTCAGGATATTGCCATGGTCCATAATTGTTTGAACAATTAACTATTGTATATGGCAAGTCATATGTATTTCCATACGCTTGAACAAAGTTTTCAGCTGAAGCCTTACTTGCTGAGTAAGGATTTCTAGGGCAAAGATTGGAATATTCATTGAATTTGCCAGGATATGGAACTTCACCAAACACTTCATCCGTTGATATATGAACAAATTTTTCAATCTTGCTTTTTACTGCTTGGTCTAGTAGATTGATTGTTCCTACAATATTTGACTGAACAAAAGGTTGACAATCTTCAATTGATCTATCAACATGACTTTCAGCAGCAAAGTGAACAATATGAGAAATCTCGTGCTTCTTGAATAGATCTTCAACTTCTACTTTATTTGCTAAATCTATGCAATGCGTCTTGATTTTCATTTTGTTGACAAGTTCCTTGGGATTGCTGGCATATGTGAATTTATCAGCAACAACAATGTCAACGGAGTCAACACTCATAATATGTTTTATGAAATTGATGCCGATAAAACCGGCACCGCCTGTAACAAGTAATTTTTTCATTTCAATCATCCATAAAATATAACTTATTTATGTCTATAGACTTCAGATACAGTTTTTGAACTTGATCTCTTCTTGATCAATTCAATGATCTTTGGATCATTCATTTGATCTTCGTATGGTGCAAAATATGCACGATCATGTTTTTCCACATTTTCTCTAGCCTCAGAAACATAGTATATGTTCAAAGATTTACGATAAACATTGTCTGGACATTTAATTTGCTTTGGCAAACCATGCCAAGAATTATCTGTCGTATCAAATATTATAGCACGATTGAAAATATTTTCAACCTTAGTTACACATTCTTTAGGTAAATTATTTTCTTTATCATGTGACCATAATTCAAGACCGCCATTCCATTCTTGATTCCAATTTGGTGTCATGTAAATGATTAGATTTATTCTTCTCTCCATTCCTAATTTGGGATGAATAGAATAATCCTTGTGTATGTTCAATTTTCCACCATTCGCACTAACATGCCATCCACCACCATGCATACCATAATCAGCAACAAGATTCGATATCCCTGTTATGTGTCGCATTTTATTTACAAATTCCGGACTATTCAATGTAGAAAAGATAGAATATGTAAGTGCAGGAAATAGATTCCAATTAGGAGTTAGTCTTTTATTTTCAATGGGATTATCGTATATGGCCCAAACTTTATCATCATGATAACTTGGAAATTCTTCAGACAACTTCAAAGCTATTGAATGTTCAAAAAAATTATCAATTATACAATGTTTGAAAGGCTTTCCTTGATTATACTCATTTATTAGATTTTCATACTCAAATTCATTGATCATGTGTATTTCTTAGCCTTTATGTGTCTATTCAAAATGTTATGCATTGAAAACAATCTTTCAATCACGAAAGAAAAATTAGGAACAAACAAGCCGTTGTATTGACCACCCTCTTTATATAGATAACTTGACATTGACGGATCAGCATCACAATGTTCAAGACAAGTATCGATAAATTTCATGTAGCTTGACCAGAACCTGTCATTTCCTATGAAATAGTTGCATGTTCCAAATTCATCTGGCTGATATTTGTATTCATATATTGGTGTATTGATTCCTAATTTAGTAAAAAGTTTTTGTGCAAAATTTATCATACCCGAATGCCAAAGATCTCCTTGAACCCACAAGTTAGGAAACTGATTAGCTAAATGAGAAAAAGGATCAAGATGATAAACATCATACCCTGGATTTAATAATATCCATTGTTTGAATTGACTTGGGGGAACATTTGTTTTTTGTGACCATCTCCACGACAAAAGCCCCCAATATGCGTCTGTGTTTCTATGTTTATTGAACAACTTTCTCCACATAGGCAACTCTCTCAATTCAGGTTGAGAGTTTTCCGTATTGTTATACGGAATAAAATTTGAATCCAAAAATTTTATTTGATCTTCTAAGTAGTAAGATTGATATGGAAACAGATTCATCTTATCATGTCTTCAATCATAGACTTCATGTCATATTTTGGCTGATATCCTAATGATTTCAATTTATCGTTTTTCATCCATTGACTATGAACTTGAACTATTTTATGAAACTGTGGAACATCAATATAATTGATCTTTCCTGTTCCGCCAATCAACATCTTTGCATATTCAACCAAATCTTTGATCAATAATGGAGCACCATTTCCTACATTATATATTGAATTGATTTCACCTTTGCTCATTATAAGATCAATTGCGTCAACTGCATCATTAACATGAATGTAATCTCTATACATATTGCCGCCCTCATATAGATTTACATCCAAATTTTGCTTTAGTTGATTTATCATATACTGCAATGCATTTTTTTGTGCGGAAGCTTTATTATCTCCGTGTCCTGCAACATTTGCCAAACGAATTATTCTATATTTTATGTTGAAAGTTTGACAGTAAGAAATTAATAGTTGTTCGGCACACCTTTTGGTAATTGAATAGAATCCAGTTGGATTGCATATAGATTCTTCCGTTGCAGGCATAGTTGTATTTCCATAGACAAACCACGAACTAATAAAATTGAATGTTTTATTAGAACCTTGGAATTGACTTAGTATTTTCATCAACAAGATAAGATTTGTTTCTATATCGACATAAGGATTTGTTTTTACGTTGTAGTTTGTTACTGTAGATATTAGATATAGAATATCTTTTTCTTTATCAACTACATGATCCTCTCGCTGTTTCACTACGCAGAGAGGATATTTTTTGACAAAAGCAGATCCCACAAAACCACTGCCGCCAAAAATTTGTAAGTTTGATTCGATTACTCCCATGACTTCAATACATCTTCTATGTAATTGAATACTTTTTCATTCCAAAAAGGAGGACATCCCAAAATAAAAACATGAGACAATGCTTTGTTTGATAGTGGATACTTTGCATAGTCATCAAGATGCTTAAATCCAGGATGCAATAAGATATTTCCTGCAAAATAATTTCTTGTTTGTATTTTGTTTTTTTCAAAAAAGTCCACTAACTTTTCTTTTTCTTCTCTAGTTTCACAAATTACAGGAACACCAAACCAAGAAGGATCTGCTTTAGCGTGTACACTAGGAATTCTTACGTTTAGATACTTTGTCAATAGATTTGACAATCGATCAAAATGCTCTTTTCTTTTATTATGAATATAATCAAACTTTTCTAACTGAGCTACTCCTATTGCGCCCTGCATATCTAAAGGCTTTAGATTATATCCCGCATGAGTGAAAATATACTTGTGATCAATTATACCATCATACTCAGGCAACCATTTGTCAAATCTATTCCCGCATGTACCACAAGGCAATGTGTTGTTTGAACCAATACAATAACAATCGCGACCCCACCAACTTATAGATCTTGCGACATCAATAAACCCAGTATCATTCGATGATATCATGCCACCTTCACCAGTAGAAATATGATGTGCAGGATATAGAGAAGTTGTCCAACAATAGTATAGATCAGTGATTAGATTATCATTCCACTTTGTTCCTAGAGAATCGCAGTTATCTCCGATCAATAGCAAATTATATTTCTTGCAAATCTCTAGTAGTTTCTCCATGTCAGGAGGATTTGCCATGACTGGAGAAACTACAATACCTCGTGTCTTATCCGTAATTTTTTCTTCAATCAAACTGACATCGAAGTTTAGGGTGTCAAATTCAATATCGACAAATACGGGCTTGATATTGTTTTGCATGAATGGTGCGATAGTTGTAGGAAAGCCTACAGGAGAAACTATGACTTCATCACCATCTTTCCATCCATGAAATTTCTTTAGTGCAGAAGCCATCACAAGATTAGCTGAACTACCAGAGTTCACCATGTGCGATTGCTTTACATTGAACTTCTTTGAAAATCTTATTTGAAACCGTTCACAGTTTTCTCCAGCTGTCACCCACTTTCCTGTTAGAAAAGATTTTAGTGCCAGCTCCATTTCTTTTTCATCCCACAATTGACCTGAATAAAGAACATAGTCTTTGCCAGGTTCAAAATTATCATAGTTAGGAAGATACTTTGGCTTTGCAATCCTAGCTAATTCTTTTATCTTATCATCAATCATTTCACAAATCCATTAGTCAGTTTCTACGGTTCCATTGAAAGCAACTTGACCTGTACAATGCACCTTATCAAATTCAACTACAAGATCCTTATTGATATTTTTATATGTGCAGTGTTCTAGATCAAGTCCTAAAAATGTATCATCTAAAATTTTTGGAAGAATTGACAAATAATCATCTACTAGTGTAGTACAAAAAGAGTAAAAACGTGTAACAAACAAATGATCGACTTGTCTATTTTTTTGCACTTCTTCACTTAGCCAGGACTTTATTCTTTTTCTAAAAACATATTTTCCTTTTAGATTTTGATATTCATCAATATTAAAAGAATCTTGAACTTGATATCTACCACTAATCTTGAAAATTCTATTTGTGGTATTCAATAGTTCTTGTTGTTTTTCTTTTAGATAAGAAAGGACAACAAAAGTAGCAAAACACTCACCGGAACTTTTTAGATGACGACCGCTTAGTTCCATCATCATCTTATTATTTTGCAACAACACCAATTCGTCAATCAAAGGACTAAGAATAGCTATATTTTTTTCATAAAATGCCACACTTGTATCATACAAAATGATATAAGAGTTTGGAACATTTTTTCTAATTGAAGAAATCGTTGAAACTGTCTGGTTCAATCTTTGTTCTGGACTAAAGACGCCATGTGTAGTTTCAATTGTTGAAGATACCAAAAATACATTTCTCATAATAAAATCTACCCAAAAATTTATTCGTAAATTCTTTTCACATTCTCACGTAGTTCTTTTACTCTATCATATTGATGAACAATTGTAAAAGGAATTCTGTCTTGATTCATGACAATATCATTTTCTATGATTGGAGTTTTGTCCAAATAGTTCATCTGATATTTTATATATTCCGTTGGATTTTGACTTGCAACATACCCAAGATCGCCGCTTCCAGATTTCACACCTTGAGGAGAAGTTCCCAACTGGACAGCCCATCCGTTTTTGTGATTTGTCTTTAGCGTGATTTTACTATATGGTTCAAAATTTATCAAGAAGTTGAACACTGCTTGATCGACAATAGGTATTGGTCGATTTATGCTCATTTGAAAAATCATCAAAAGCAAATCTCTAACACAACTAAATTCACCAGCAATAGTTCCAACATTATAAATCACTTTGTCTTTTAGCATACTATAGAAATAATCACCAAAAGCATCATGAAGATTTTTACTACCCCAGGGTTCATTTTCATAAATCAATCCTTCGGATGAACAAACAATTTTATGCTCATTCAAATTGTTTTCGAGCCAAATTGACGGATTGTTCTGAAAAACAACGTCTCTAGTGTCTGTTGTTATTACATAACGATATTTTTCTCTAGTACTATTCAAATAGTGAAAGATGTGTGCAAATCTTTCAACATGTGAAACTTCTTTTTTATCATACGAGTAACTACCGTCACTTTTTGGAGTGCCGTATAAGAATAATTTGACATCGTTTGATCTAAGAATATCTATTGTTTCTTTTGTAACATTAGTCATACACAAAGCGATGTCGCCATCAAATCCAGATTTCTTGATTGAGTTGACCCAATATCTAAGTTCATTCCAAGTGTAATTTGATGCGCCGCCAATTATTATATCTTTCATGACACTCTTCTTTTCATAATCTAGCCATAATTGAATTTATAGTATTGTATATATTACTATCAGTATGATTGGTAATTAATCTATAATCGCACTTGACATCAACATTATTTGACATCGATTCTTCGGGACCATTTGAAAATGAAACCATTATTTTTGTTGAATCTTTGAAATTTTCTTTTGTTTCACAGAACACAAATGGTCCGGAATTCTTGCCTATGATGACATCACATTTTGTGCTTAGATATGATATCTCATTCAAATCACATGTATTTTGAGGTCTATCATTCCAAAAAGGATTTGCTCCTCTAAACTCGTTGTCGTCTCTTATGATATCATCTGTAAAATGTATGTTTTGATATTTCTGCTCAATCTTCTTTGTGCAGATAAAATCGATGTTCTCATATTTAGATGCCATAGAACAAATTATTTCTTGCATATCGCTTTGAAAAGATTGATTTGACATTGGTTTTCCATTGCAAATCAATACTCTTTTTTTATTGCTTCCCGACAAATATTCATCAACGTTTTTAATATTGAAGAAACTGTAATCTATACTTGGCAAATATTTCTCAGGATCATCATGTAATTTTAGACCTAATTTATCAAAAATTATTTTCCAACTATCATAAAGAGACTGTAGATTCACTCCCCTATAAGTCGAAAGAATGTCAGACCAAGCACCAATCCAAGTATTGATTCCTAAAGTTTCATTTGTGTTTATGTAACAAAAAATGATTTTGTGATCAATTTGATGAGGGGTATTTGTCAAAGGTATTTGAAGATCTAGATTCACTTTTGGATGATTATAGTGCCAGTATTCATATGTGTTATCTGGCAAAAGTTGTTTTAGATGTCTAACAAATTCTTTGTGAGTGAAAAGATCACCTCTATGATAATGATTGAAGAAAACAATCTTCATCAATTTATTCCCTTGTATAGTTTTACGGAATCTTCAACCAATGATTTTCCATTGATGATTGATTCATCAATCATTACATTTATTGCTTGCACAAACTTGGGTCTTTTCTGCTTGAAACAAATGTCAATTTTTCTCTTGATGTCTGCTAATTCTTGATCCGTTTTTGCATTCTGTGCAGCATCCTCAAGCATCCACATTCTTATGTGAAGAATGACAAGCTTTTCAATCACCTCACCCATATTGTCTGTATGAGTATAATCTCTAATTTCCGGTGTTGTTTTTAGTGAAAGAATTTCTCTGGTAGTATTAACGATCACATCTTCTATTTTTTCAGCAACACTCGTCATTTACTTCCTCCAACAATTTCAAAAGTTTTTTCATGTGTTTTTTACCAATCATGTGACTATTGCCAACATATAATCCATGTGTATGAAGCATTTCTACATTACACATATTACGATTTGTCTCTATCTTATATCCCTTATTTAAAAGAAAGGGTTGTGTTAGTAGATTACCGCTAACAATTGGTCTATATTCAATTGAATTTTCTCTAAACACAACTTTTATCTTATTTGCAATTTCTTCACTTTTACAGATAAAAGGAAAACAAAAGCTACTATTACCATCGATATATTCATGTCCAACAAATAATTTTGGAAATTTATTGACTATATCAACATAATCAACGTAGTTTTCTCTACGTTTTGCTATCATGGAATTTAGTCTTTTCAATTGAGATAGTCCTAATACAGCACAGATTTCATGATTGCGGAAATTGTAACCATCAGTCATGAATAGAAATAAAGGATCTATGTTCTTGTTTTCTTGTGCATATCTTTCTTTATTTTCAGATTCCCTAGACATTCCATGGCTTCTTTTCATACGCATCAAATCATATAGTTTAGTGTTATTTGTACTAATCATTCCGCCTTCAATGGTTGTCATATGATGACCAAAATAAAAACTAAATGTAGCACCTAAACTCTGAGAGCCATATTTGAATCCATTACGATCCAAGCAACCGTGAGATTCACAAATATCATCAATTATCAAAGCATTGGGAAATATCTTGGCTAATATATCATTTTGAGCAGGAAATCCTAATAGATGAGTAACAAATATGACTTTGATATCATCATGTTTTTCTGAAATTTTTCTAGCCTCTTCCAAATCGAAACTATAATTTTGCAAATTGATGTCACAGAAAATCGGTGTTAGCCCAAGCTGAAAAATAGGAGCAACATTTGTTACCCATGTGCAGGCTGGTACCAAAACCTTGTCGCCATTTTGAAGATTATATAGTTCTTTGATGGCAGCAATCAATAGCATGTTCGCGGTGCTTCCGCTCGAAACAAAAAGAGAATGTTTAGCACCAAGCCACTTACTCCATTCATATTCAAACTTTTTGATATTCATACCTGAAGTAAATTTGTTTGTCGTCAAAGCAAAATGTGCCATCTTCAAACGATCAAAAAAATTTATTGTTTCACCCATCAATGGCCAATTCATGTAAACCTCTCTCTATTGTTTATAAACCATTCTATGGTTTTTGTCAAGCCTTCTTCAAAAGATATTTTAGGCTTCCATCCCATATCAAATAGTCTTGTGTTGTCAAGTTTTCTTCTTGGTGTTCCATTTGGCTTTGTGCTATCCCAAAATATTTTACCGGCATAACCAATTTTGTTTTTGATTATTTCTGACAAGTCTTTGATAGAAATTTCAACGTCGCTACCAACATTTATATGATCAGGAGAATCATAATTTTGCATTAGAAAAATACAAGCATCAGTCAAATCATCTACATATAAAAATTCTCTTTTAGGAGAACCATCACCCCAAGCTTCGACAATCTCTTGATTTGTAATTTTTGCGTTATAAAATTTATTGATTAGACCAGGAATCACATGACATTTTTCTGGATCAAACTTGTCATTTGGTCCATACAGATTTGCAGCCATCAAACTTATGGTCGACATACCATACTGCTGAGTATAGTATTTTGCCATTTTCATACCGAAAATTTTTGAAAGAGCATATGCTTCATTAGAAGCATCTAGTTTATTTGTAAAGATGCTATCTTCTTTTATTGGTTGCTCTGCATCTTTAGGATAAACAGTAGAAGAACCTAAAAGCAAAAGTTTTTTACATTGATTTTCTTTTGCTGCATGAATCACATTCGATTGTATCATTACATTATCATAAATGAATTCGGCTGGTGCTTTTGTATTATAGTTTATACTACCAACTTTTGATGCAGAAAGAAAAACGTAATCTGGTTTATTTTCTTGAAAAAAACGATTTGTTTGTTGTTGATTTCTTAGATCAACTTTTCTACTAGCTGTAGTAAGTATATTTGTGTATCCTTGTTCAGATAGTTTTCTAAGTAAAGAAGAACCGACTAATCCTGTGTGAGAAGCAAGATAGATTTTATCATTCTTATTCATGTTCACACATTTCTTTCACCAACATATCAAAATCATACTTAGGATTCCATCCTAAAATATTTCTAGCCTTGGTTGAATCTCCTAGCAAACTATCAACTTCAGAGGGTCTAAAATACTTGGGATCGACTCTAATAACTTCCTTTCCTGTATTTGTATCTATACCAATTTCATCGAGACCCGAACCAGACCACTCGATATTCATGTTGAAATATGGAGCACAGCGATGAACAAATTCACGAACCGAATATTGCTTACCGGTTGCAATAACAAAATCCTCTGGAGTGTGATGCTGTAGAATCATCCACATAGCTTCGCAATAGTCTTTTGCGTGACCCCAATCGCGAAGAGAATTCAAATTTCCTAGACTCAAAATTTTTTGTTTTCCGCGACTAATGTTTCTAAGCCCATCAACAATTTTTTTTGTAACAAAGTTATGGCCGCGTCTAGGACTTTCATGATTGAAAAGTATACCCGAACACGCAAACATATTATACGATTCTCTATAGTTTTTTACAATCCAAAAACCATAAAGCTTCGCAACTCCATATGGAGATCTAGGATAAAATGGTGTCTTTTCAGATTGAGGAGTTTCTTGTACAAGTCCATATAGTTCTGAGGTTGATGCTTGATATACTCTAATGTTATTTTGCATGTTTAGAATTCTAATTGATTCTAATACTTTTAGAGTACCTAGACCATCAACCATCGCCGTATACTCTGGCGTCTCAAAGGATACTTTGACATGACTTTGAGCAGCAAGATTATATATCTCTTGAGGCTGGACTTTCTTTATGACATCCATGATTGTAAAAGAATCAGTAATGTCACCATAATGAAGTTTTAGTTTTGGATTATCATAAAGATGATCAATTCTATGCGTATTGATAGATGAACTTCTACGAATTATTCCGTGTACTTCATATCCTTTGTCAAGAAGAATTTCTGTTAGGTAAGATCCATCTTGACCAGTAATTCCAGTAATCAATGCAGTTTTCATAATAACACCAATAGTTATTCTTTTCTCCAAGGATAATTGCCATCGTATTTTTGCTTATTCATCTTGTTGCCATGAATGAAAAAGTCAGGCGATGCAGAATTAGGATTACCGTCCAATCTATAATTCAATGTATATGCTCCGCTCGTATCAAATGGAGCAAGATCTTTTATTGTGTTGAAAAAGCGTCTATCTCCGGC
>Ga0181343_1000534_pt1 | contig 16523 bp, 26 predicted proteins | sample Su13VDMLBSD_FD_130110 | JGI IMG/M metagenome (GOLD analysis project Ga0181343, IMG submission 130110) | Freshwater viral communities from Lake Michigan, USA - Su13.VD.MLB.S.D | ecosystem: Environmental > Aquatic > Freshwater > Lake | place: USA: Michigan | collected 2013-07-15 | reverse complement strand
TGCCTTGACGCAGGCCCAAAAAAACCCCATGCACGAAGTGCATGGGGGTCGAGGCGGGGAGCCGAGGGGCCGGGAGGGCGGGGGGAACCTAACATTGTTAGGCTCCCCCTCTTGCGTTAGGCGATAGCGGCCACGTCAATGCCCAGAGCCTTGAGGGCGGCGGTGATGTGAACCTGCGCAGCCTGCACCTTGGCGGGCAAGTCGCCGCCTTGCTTGTCGTTGAACTTGTAGAGGGCGGTCAATTCCTCGATGTTGCGCAGCATGGCGGAGCGAGGGGCAGGGCCAGCGCCGTCGGACTCTTCCGCTTCCGGTGCGACAGGGGTGCCGTCGAGAGTAGCCTTGCCGCTAGGTGCCAAGCCATTGCGCAGGTTCCGGCCATAGTCACAGATACGCTTGTAGGGAACGCTAGGGTTAGTGTGGCCAGCCTTGCGGAACGCTTCATACAGTTCACCCTTGAGAACCTTGAGCGCCTTAGCGTTATCGCTCTTTTCAGTGGGTGCCATGTCGAACCATGCAAAGCCCATCAACAGATTGAACTTGGCGGCGATACGAATGTGGCTTCCGTATACCTTGCCAGTCGCTTCAACCATGTCGGTCAGGATAGTGGCAAGCGGAGTAGCGGCAACGTCAATGTTCACGCCTTCGACAGTGGTGATGGTGGTCATAGAATAGTCCTTCGGTATGCCGCACTATCCAGTGCGGGCTTGGGTTGCATCGGGGCGGCCAGTCCGTCTCGATGAACAATTTATCTCCCATTACGCTGCTAGATGCAAGGAAAATCGATCGATACCGGCCAAAAATCTAACAATGTTAGCCTATGTCCCCTGTTTGTTCTCAAAAATAGGGGGTGGGGTCGAATGTTCCCTATCTGTTCCCCCACCCTAGGGCCACCCCCCTTGGCAGGGGCTTCGGAGTCCCAACGCCGCATACATAGTGTTTTGCTCAGTCAATCACGTTCCCCCAAGTTTCGACCCCCCACCCCCCTCTTTTTTCCCACCGAACGCCCGCCACCTCGTCCACAGAGAGACCCCCCGTCACTTTTTGCTTGGGTCCCCTACCCCCGGGGGGTATAAAAATTAGGGGGTGAGATGCCTCGGTAGTCACTGGGGCTTTAGCTGGCCAGCACTCACCCCTTTACAACTACTCTCCTACACTGTTACACAGCACGTCTGCTCCCCCAAACCGGATGCTGCGCTACATGCCCGTCGTTAAAGTCGAACCCACAGATGAGTTCCCAATCCCGTACGATTGGACCGACGAGGAAACCGCGAACTTCGCTGATGAGCTTGCAGTAGCGGGCGGCACCGCAGAGTTGATGGCCCATCTGGGCACCCCCATCGAAGTATCCCCCGAGGATCACGAGCGCGAGAAGAAGCTGCTCGAAGCGGTGGTGAAGAAGCAGGACAAAGAGCCGTTGCAGAGGGTGAACACGGCGTACGCTGCCGCTGCCTTCCTGCGCACCTACGGACAGTCGATGGCGTTGGATGCGAACCAAGCGCGGTCTGCTATTACCCACAAGCTGATGGAGATCGCCAACTGCGGCGACACTAAGTTCGAGCTAAAGGCGCTGGAACTGCTCGGCAAGCACTCGGACATTGGCCTGTTCACCAACAAGTCTGAGATCAACATCAACTATAATAGCCCTGAGGCGCTCGAAAACGCCATCAAGGAGCGCGTGAAGCGGCTGCTGAACGCAGACATCATTGACGTGACCCCGCTAGGTCGTGATTTGGATGAGGAGCTTGGCATCGCTGAGTTGCCGGAAGACGACGAAGACGGGGAAGACGAGTGAACCTCGACTCCATCTCACTCAAAGATATCCCGACAATATTGCCACAGCTATCCCTAGCAGAGCAGGAGCTACTGTTAGCGCAGCTTGAGAAGCTCGAAGAGCTTAAGGGCAAGAAGCTGGCGCAAGAGAAGTTCCTCGCGTTCGTCAATCAGGTCTGGCCGACGTTCATCAGTGGTCGGCACCATGCGCGGATGGCCGAGGCGTTCGAGCGCGTGGCTAACGGCACCTGTAAGCGCCTCATCATCAACATGCCGCCCCGGCATACTAAGTCAGAGTTCGCCAGTTACCTGCTACCTGCGTGGTTCCTAGGCAAGTTCCCTCACAAGAAGGTCATTCAGGCGTCTCACACTGCTGAGCTTGCGGTGGGCTTTGGGAGAAAAGTTAGAAACTTGGTAGACACTGATGTCTACCGGAAGCTCTTCCCCGACCTTAACTTGGCCTCGGACTCCAAGGCGGCTGGCCGATGGAACACAAGCAAGGGCGGGGATTACTTCGCTATCGGTATCGGCGGTGCCGTGACCGGTAAGGGTGCCGACGTGCTCATTATCGACGATCCGCACTCCGAACAGGAAGCGGCGTTGGCCGAAATCAACCCAGATATCTACGACAAGACATACGAATGGTATACCTCGGGGCCGCGTCAGCGTCTCCAGCCGGGTGGGGCCATCGTCATCGTGATGACTCGTTGGTCAAAGCGTGACCTGACGGGGCAGGTGCTGAAGTCAGCAGCACAACGCGGTGGTGATGAGTGGGAAGTGATCGAGTTTCCTGCGATCCTCCCATCCGGGAACCCCTTGTGGCCTGAATTTTGGTCGATGAAGGAGCTTCAAGCGCTCAAAGAGGAGCTGCCCAACTCCAAATGGATGGCGCAGTATCAGCAGGCCCCGACATCCGACACTTCGGCCATCATCAAGCGTGAATGGTGGCAGACATGGGACCGGGAGACCCCACCGCAGTGCGACTTTGTCCTACAAAGCTGGGATACGGCCTTCGAAAAGACGCAGCGGGCCGACTATTCGGCGCTTACTACGTGGGGTGTGTTCTACCAAGCCGATGATAACGGCATGGAACAGGCCAATATCATCCTTCTCAACGCGTTCCGGGACCGTATGGAGTTCCCTGCGCTTAAGCGCACAGCCGTTGAGGAGTGGAAGGAGTGGGAGCCAGACAGCGTCATTATCGAAAAGAAGGCGTCGGGTGCGCCTTTGATCTACGAAATGCGGGCGATGGGTATTCCAGTGCAGGAGTTTACTCCGTCACGGGGAAACGACAAGATCAGTCGTTTGAACGCTGTCTCCGACCTGTTTGCGTCTGGACGGGTATGGGCACCTGCCACTCACTGGGCCGAGGAAGTGATTGAAGAAGTGGCGTCCTTTCCGGGCGGTGAGCATGATGACTATGTCGATAGCACTTCCTTAGCCCTAATGCGTTTCAGGCAAGGCGGGTACATCACGACTAACCTCGACGAGCCAGACGATATTGTGTATTTTAAGAGCCGTAAGCACCAAGGATACTACTGATGGCCGTCGATAAAGCTCTTAATCAAGCCCCGATGGGGTTGGATAGCTCGTTTGCCTCCGGCATGATGCGGGGTGTGAACGCCCCGGATGACGATATTGAGATCGAAATCGAGGACCCTAAAGAGGTTACCATTCGCGCGGGCGACATGGAGATCGAGATCGACCCCGATGCAGGGGAAAACGACGAGTTTAATGAGAACTTGGCGGAAACCCTCGACGAGAGTCAGCTTACAGAGCTTGCCGGTAACCTGATCGGTGAGTTTGAAGAGGACATTTCCAGCCGTAAAGACTGGATGCAGACCTATGTAGACGGTCTGGACCTGCTTGGGATGAAAATTGACGACCGGACCGAGCCTTGGCCCGGTGCTTGCGGTATCTACCACCCGATGCTGGCGGAGGCTCTGGTCAAGTTCCAAGCTGAGACCATGATGGAGACGTTCCCGGCTGCAGGGCCGGTGCGGACCGAGATTATCGGCAAGGAAACGCCCGAGAAGAAAGACGCTGCGCGGCGCGTCCAAGATGACATGAACTACCAGTTGACCGATGTGATGGTCGAGTATCGCCCGGAACATGAGCGGATGCTGTGGGGGTTGGGCCTCGCAGGTAATGCGTTCAAGAAGGTGTACTACGACCCATCGCTCGGTCGTCAGGCTGCAATGTACGTGCCCGCCGAGGACGTCGTTGTACCCTACGGCGCGTCCAGTTTGGAAGTTTCTGGGCGCGTCACCCATGTGATGCGGAAGACCCCGAACGAGATGGCCAAACTGCAGGCCGCTGGGTTCTACCGTGATGTCGAGCTTGAAGACCCTGTCGATAGCCTCGATGAAGTCGAGAAGGCCATTGCCGAGAAGATGGGCTTCCGCGCATCGACCGATGACCGGTACAAGCTGCTGGAAATGCAGGTTGATTTGGTCCTGCCTGATGACAAGTTCACCAAGGACGAGTCAGAAGCTGAGATCGCTGTTCCGTACATCGTCACTCTGGAAAAGGGTACGAGTACGATCCTCGCTATCCGCCGAAACTGGGACCCCGATGATGAACTCAAAAAGAAGCGCAATCACTTCGTCCATTACGCGTACATTCCGGGATTTGGTTTCTACGCTTTCGGCCTTATTCATCTTATTGGTGCTTTTGCTAAGTCTGGTACCAGTCTTATTCGCCAGTTGGTTGATGCTGGCACTCTGTCAAATCTACCGGGTGGCTTTAAGACTAAGGGGCTAAGGGTTAAGGGCGATGACACGCCCATCGCCCCGGCTGAGTGGCGTGACGTCGATGTGGCGTCAGGTACGATGCGCGACAACATCATGCCGCTGCCGTACAAAGAACCAAGTCAGGTTCTGTATTCGCTCCTCAACACCATCGTAGAGGAAGGCCGCCGCTTCGCTGGCGCTGCTGACATGAAGATCAGCGATATGTCGGCTAATGCCCCGGTGGGCACGACGCTGGCTATCCTTGAGCGCACACTCAAGACGATGTCGGCTGTTCAGGCGCGCGTCCACTACTCGATGAAGCAGGAGTTCAAGCTCCTGAAGGGTATCATTCGAGACTATACGCCACCGACGTATAGCTACGAGCCGGAAGAGGGCGGTCGTAGGGCCAAGCAGGGCGACTACGACATGGTCACGGTCATCCCCGTGTCGGACCCCAACGCTGCCACCATGGCGCAGAAGATCGTGCAGTACCAAGCTGTGCTGCAGTTGGCGCAGGGTGCTCCGCAGATTTACGACATGCCGTACCTGCACCGCCAGATGTTGGACGTGCTGGGTATCAAGAACGCCCAGAAACTCGTCCCGCTGAAGGACGACGAGGATATGAAGCCGCGCGACCCGGTGTCCGAGAACATGGACGTCATCAACGGGAAGCCGGTCAAGGCGTTCATCTACCAAGATCATGAGGCTCACATCACGGTTCACATGGCCGCGATGCAGGACCCGAAGATGGCCCAGTTGATGGGTCAGAACCCCAACGCCCAGATGATGCAGGCTGCTATGCAGGCGCACATTAACGAGCACTTGGCGTTCTCGTACCGCAAACAGATCGAAGAGCAGGCGGGTGTCCCGCTGCCGCCGCCCAATGCTGAGATGTCGCCCGACATTGAGCTCCAGATTTCGCGTCTGTCCGCCGCAGCAGCGCAGCAGCTTCTGCAGAAAAACCAAGGGGAAGCCGCACAGCAGCAGGCCCAGCAGATGCAGCAGGACCCCATCGTCCAGATGCAGATGCAAGAGCTTGAGATCAAGAAAGGCGAGCTTGAGCTTAAGAAGCAGAAAATGCAGATCGACGCTGCTGAGAAGACCGACCGCATCGAGCTTGAAGAGAAACGCATCGCGGCTCAGGCTGAGATCGCAGGGATGCAGGTCGGTGCCAAGATGGCGACCGACAAGGCCAATCTGTCTGCCAAACAGCAGGAAGCAGGGCTTCGGATGGGCATCGAGGTGGCGCGCAGCCAGATGGAGAGCGCACTCCGCGCGAACCAGAGTAATACCTCTCCGAAAGAGCAAACTAAGGAACAATAATGAGTATCGACCTGCTAAAGTACCTCTCAAACAAGGTACAAGAAGAGCTTAAAGTCATCGAGGCAGATACGGCCATGGGTAAGGCCAAAGACTTCGGTGACTATAAGTACGCCTGCGGCATTTATCGCGGTTTGCTGATGGCGAATAACCTCATCGTAGAAACCGCGCAACGAATGGAACAAGATGATGACTGAGATTATTGGCGCGTCCAAACCCGCGCTTGTTAACCTCCACGGCAAACCTATCGTAGCAAAACCCGCAGAACCGGAAGTCCCGGTCGCAGATCGAGCCACACAGCTTCCTGACCCTTCCGGCTATCGCATCCTGTGCGCTATCCCCGAAGTGGAAGAGAAGACCGCTGGTGGCCTGTACAAAGCCGATGAAACCATGAAGTACGAAGAGCTTACCACGCCGGTACTGTTCGTCATCAAGCTTGGTCCTGACGCCTACGCAGACGAGCGCAAGTTCCCGTCTGGTCCTTGGTGCAAGGAAGGCGACTTCATCCTCACGCGCCCACATGCGGGTAGTCGTGTGAAAATTCATGGCCGCGAGTTCCGTCTCATCAATGATGACTCGGTCGAAGCGGTTGTTGAAGACCCCCGTGGGATCGCTCGCGGGTAAAAACGGGTAACCGTACAAAGGAGAGACGTGATGGCTACACAGCCAAGTGACGACGACTTCCAGTGGGAAGTCGAGGACGACGCGGACAAGCCGAGTATTGAGATTGAAGACGATACCCCGGAGGCCGACCGAGGCCGTGCGCCGATGCCGAAGGAGATCGTTGAAGAGCTTGAGGCTGACGAACTCGAAGAATACTCCGAGAAGGTCAAAACTCGTCTCAAGCAGATGAAGAAGGTCTGGCACGACGAGCGCCGCGAGAAGGAGCGGTACCAGCGTGAAAACAACGAGGCTTTGGCCGCCGCCCGTGCAGCGCTGGAAGAGAACCGCAAGCTGAAAGCTTCGCTCTCTGAAGGTGAGCAGAACCTCGTCGGTAGTTATAAACAGGCGGCTGAGCTTGAACTTCAAGATGCCCGCCGTGCTTATAAAGATGCGTACGAAGCAGGTGACTCTGATCGCGTTATTGAAGCGCAGGAGAAGCTCACTGCTGTACAATATAAGCTTCAGCGGCTTGAAGGCTATAGACCTACTTTACAAGCTCCAGAAGAAGAGGTACAAACCCCTCAACAGCAGGTCCAAGTTCCTACGTTGGACCCCAAAACGACTGCGTGGCAAGAGCGCAATACGTGGTGGGGAGTTGACCCGGAGATGACGGCCTCTGCTCTTGGGCTTCACCAGAAGCTGGAGAGAGAACGTGGTCCACAGTTTGTGGGCACCGACGAATACTGGCAGACCATCGACAAAACGATGAGTCGGCGCTTCCCCGAGTACTTCGGGGAGTCAGAGAAGCAAGTTTCGGACACTCCGAAGCCCAAATCTGCGCCCGTGGTTGCACCAGCTTCGCGCAGCACATCCTCCAAAAAGATCGTGTTGAAACAGTCCCAACTTACAATCGCTAAGAAACTGGGTCTTACCCCTGAGCAATATGCTCGGGAAGTTATGAAGATGGAGCGTTAATCATGGCACAGAATAAGCTTATGGATGAACTGAACGAGGCCGATGTGGCGCGTGCGCCCCGTCAAAGTCGTGAAGATACAATGCGTGTTCAGTCTTGGGCCCCAGCTTCAACGCTGCCTGAGCCTGACAAGCAGCCGGGTTACGCCTATCGTTGGGTTCGCGTGTCGACCCTGAGCGAGAAGGACCCCCGGAACATTTCGGCCAAGCTGCGCGAAGGATGGGAGCCCGTTAGCATTAACGAGCAACCGCAGTTCAAGCTGATGGTCGATCCCGACAGCCGCTTCAAAGACAACGTCGAAGTCGCAGGGTTGCTGCTTTGCAAAGCCCCGATGGAACTGATGCGCCAGCGTAAGTCTTATTACTCTGGTAAAAATCAGTCCCAGATGGAGTCAGTGGACAACAACTTTATGCGCGAGAGCGATGCTCGTATGCCTCTCTTCCGCGAGAAGAAGTCATCGACATCATTTGGCAAAGGCAGATAACAGGAGCTAATTATGGCTTATCCCGCTGTTGAAGCCCCCTACGGGCTTCTCCCGATTAACCTCATCGGCGGCCAAGTGTTCGCCGGTTCTACCCGTCAGATTCCGATTGTTTCGGCCTCGGCAACCGCCATTTTCTATGGTGACCTTGTCCGTCTGGCTGACACTGGTACGGTGACCAAGGATACTGGTACGAGCGCGGCCACTCCGGTGGGCGTGTTCCTCGGTTGCACCTACACCGATCCGGTGTACGGCAAGACCTTCCGCCAGTTCTACCCCGGCGCTGTCACCGCTTCGGACATCATGGCTTACGTGTTGGACGACCCGGATGCGTTGTTCAAGGTTGCTGTCGTGTCTTCGGGCACCACCATTAGCTTCGTTAACCGTACTGCGGTCGGTAACAACGCTGTTCTGGTGCAGAACTCTGGCAGCACGGCCACTGGTAACAGCCGCGTGGCTGTTAGCTCGACGACCAACACCATTTCAACGTGGCCGGTTCGTATCATCGACGTGGTGCCTGAAACCGCTCAGGCTGCTAACCCCGGCAACTTCACGGAAGTTATCGTGAAGTGGAATCAGGGTATGCACCAGTATCTCAACCCCACCGGCGTATAAGGAGACTGAACAATGGCAATTTCACGCGCACAGCTTCTTAAGGAGCTTCTGCCGGGTCTGAACGCCCTGTTCGGCCTCGAATATGCACGCTACGGCGAAGAGCATAAGCAAATCTTTGAAACGGAAAGCTCCGAGCGTTCGTTCGAAGAAGAAACCAAGCTCTCGGGCTTCTCGGCTGCGCCGGTGAAGAACGAAGGTTCGGCTATCGCTTATGACAACGCGCAGGAAGCTTGGACGGCTCGCTACAATCACGAGACGATTGCCCTCGGGTTCTCGCTGACTGAAGAAGCCATCGAAGACAACCTGTACGACTCGTTGTCGGCTCGCTACACCAAGGCACTTGCTCGTGCCATGGCGTACACCAAGCAGACCAAGGCTGCGGCTGTCCTGAACAACGGCTTCGACTCCGATTATCCCGGTGGCGATGGCGTGGCTCTGTTCTCGGCTTCGCACCCGTTGGTTGGTGGTGGTAGCAACTCGAACATCCCCAGCACTGCGGCTGACCTCAACGAAACCTCGCTTGAGGCTGCGGTCATTCAGATTGCTGCGTGGACTGACGAGCGTAACCTGCTGATTGCGGCTAAGCCGAAGAAGCTGGTTGTTCCGCCGAGCCTGATGTTCGTTGCGACCCGACTGCTGGAGACTGAACTCCGCGTGTCGACCGCCGACAACGACATCAACGCCATCAAGTCGAACGGCTCCATCCCTGAAGGGTACACGGTCAACCACTTCCTGACCGACCCGGACGCATGGTTCCTGACGACCGATGTGCCGAACGGTCTGAAGCACTTTGTTCGTACGCCGCTGGCGCAGAGCATGGATGGTGACTTCGACACCGGCAACGTCCGCTACAAGAGCCGTGAGCGCTATAGCTTCGGCTGGTCGGACCCGCTGGGTATGTACGGCTCCGAAGGCGCTGCCTAAGCTAAGTCCTAGGGAAGTTTAGGGCTTCGAGACCCCCCGGCGAGAGTCGGGGGGTCTTTTCTTTGTGGTGAGAGCGTGATACATATACGCCACTAGGTATTTAACCCGTGCCGACTGTCCTAGCAGACGTAGTAGCGACGGTATGGGTATGTGCTACTACACGGAGATAAACGATGGCGAATACCACTTTTTCGGGTCCCGTACGCTCACTGGGCGGCTTCCAGACGATTACCGTCGCTGACGGCACTGGCACAGAGACCATCACCGCCACCTTCGGTACGGCTACCTCGGTTACTTCTCTGGCGGCGACCACGGTATCGGCAACTGGCAACGTCACAGCCGACAGCGCTACTGCGCTTGTCGCTGGCGGCGCTTCTGCGTTTATCGCAACCAACACGGCTGTCGGCATGGGTGTGTATGTCGGTTCAGGCGCTCCGACTGTGGCTGCTGCCAAGGGTTCGATCTACCTGCGCAGCGATGGTAGCTCGACGTCGACCCGTCTGTACGTCTCGGATGGCGGCACCACTTGGATCGCCGTAACCACCGCGTCGTAATAGCTCGATAGGAGGGCCACCCCTATGGGTATGCAATACGATGTCAAATCCCAACACCGGTCTACTTCAGGTGTTATATACGGTTCCCGCACCCGTCTGAAGGGGGCTATCCTCTCCGCTAACGCAGCTGCGGCAGCGAGGAACGTCCTTTTCATGGACAATAATCCGCAAGCGGGTACGTATAATATCGTATCCACTACGATGACGGTTACGGTGGCGAATAGTCTCGTTGCTGGTGATACGGTATGGATGGATTTCACCAGCGGTAGCGGCGTGGACGGCGAGTACACCGTTCTTACGGCTAATGCCACTTCCTTCACGGTTACTACGGCGGCATCTGGTACGGGTAACGTGAATGTCTACATGACCGTCTTGCTGGAAGCCGATAGCTATAACGCTGTGGCGTATTCTATCCTTGTTCCCGGCGAAGGCATCCTTGCTGACAATGGGATTTACGTGGGATTGCCCGCTAACATAACTGTTACAGCCTTCTACGGGTGACCTATGCAAGCAGTCAAAGGCTTCGATATGGCGGGGAAAGGGGTCTTCATCGGCCTCCCCGCCTACGACTTTAAGGTCTCCTTGAAGCTTGCGGTCTCGCTTGCTCGCTTCGCGCAGCTGGCCCCTAAGCACGGTATCGACATCAACATCGGCAGCATCTGTGGTTGCTCGGTGGTCTCTCGGGCGCGCAACCTGCTGGTGCAGGACCTGCTGGAGTCGGACTCTGACTACCTGATGTTCATCGACAGCGACATCAACTTCGAGCCTGAAGACATCCTGCGCCTGATGGCGTGGGCGCAGGACCCCAAGAAGGGCATCGTGGCGGGTGTCCCCCGCGTCCGCGACGTCAACAAAACCTACATCGCAGACCTCGACTATGACCAGAATGGCGAGCTGACGATGAATGGCATGGGGCTTGTTCGGGCTACGCGCGTAGCTACAGCGTTTATGCTGATTCAGCGTAACGTCATCGAGACCATGATCGCCGCGCACCCGGAGTGGAAGTACTACGACAAGCGCTGCGAAAAAACGGTCCCGGCCCTGTTCGACTTCAAACTCACCGATGAGGGGTACATGGGCGAGGACTTCCTGTTCTGCGACCGTGCCCGTGAGCTTGGCTTTGAGGTGTGGGTCGACCCGACCATCAGCCTCGGCCACATGGGTGTGCAGGAGTACACTGGTAACTTTGGGGACGATGTCCTCTACCCGATGTTCGTTCCGCAGAAGGATGTGGCATAATGATGAAGAAACGCAAATTTGGTTCTGGTGGTTCAACGAAGCGCCCCATGCCGACCCCGGCAGACCGTGCCGCCTCCAAGGCGCAGGATGCGATGCTGAAGAAGGTAACGCCTACGAAGAGCGAAGCTAAGACCCTCGCCTCCGCTGCGCGTGCGTCCAAGAACCAGAACGCCATGAAGGGGTACGCCAAGGGCGGTAAGGTGAAGCCAATCAATATCGACATGAAGGGTTTGGAAGAAGCCTCTCGACCGAAGGCTTCGCTGCCGAAAGCTGACCTCGAAGCCAAAGGGGCAGAAGCACGTAAAGCGAACGCTGCTCAGGCCAAGGAAGCGAAGAAGCAATCGTTCCGCGATGCCTTCGCTGCTGCGCGTAAGCGTGGGGATAAGACCTTTTCATGGAATGGCGGTAGCTACGGCACCCAGATGGCGGGTGAGAAGCCGAAGGCCAAATCGAAGGCCGAGTCGAGCAATCCTTTTAACCCGAAGACGTCTCTGAAGAGTATTGCGCGAAACACCGATACGAACAATGCGAAGCTGTCGGATGCTCAAATGGAGCGTTACCAGAAGGGTCTCGATACTGACGCCGACCGTAGCCTCGCGGCTATGAGAGCCGCTCAGCGCGCTAAGGATGCCAAAACCGAAGCTACTCAGAAGCAGTACGACGCTGATGCTGACCGCAGTCTCGCCGCTATCAAAGCTGCTAAAGACAAACCACGTTTTTCTTTGGATACAGCGGGCTTGGGTCGAGCAACTACGGCTGGCCTTTCAGAGGCCGCAAAGCGTGGAGCGATGAAGGCAACAGGTATGAAGAAGGGCGGCTCAGTCACTCGTGGCGATGGCATCACCAAGAAGGGCAAGACCAAAGGAAAGATGGTCTAATGGCTAAAACCCCGGCTTGGACGCGTAAGGAAGGCAAGTCCGAAAAGGGCGGGCTGAACGCCAAGGGGCGTGCATCCTACAACAAAGCCAATCCGGGGAAGCCGGGGCTTAAGGCCCCGCAACCTGAAGGCGGTCCTCGGAAGAAGTCCTTCTGTGCCCGGATGTCGGGTATGAAGAAGAAACTGACGTCATCCAAAACCGCGAACGACCCGAACAGCCGTATCAACAAATCCCTCCGCGCGTGGAAATGCTGACATGACTGACAACCATGACATGACGAAAAGCCTACTGGACGCTGTCTCAGTGGTGACTGTCGTCGGGACTATAATGGATATGCTTCCGGCAGTTGCCGCCTTGTTCACCATCATCTGGACCGGCATTCGTATCTATGAGACAGATACGGTGCAAAAACTCCTCGGAAGGGACTGACATGCCTAGCAAGACCCCCAAGCAGAAGAGCTTCATGGCCGCTGTGGCCAACAACCCCAAGTTCGCCAAGAAGGTGGGCGTGGCTTCCAAAGTCGGTAAGGAGTTTGAGATGAAGGATAAGAAGGCAAAGCCGAAGAAATTCGCCAAGGGTGGCTCCATCGACGGTTGCGCTGCCAAGGGCAAAACCAAAGGTACGATGGTTAAGATGGCCATGGGCGGCAAGACGAAGGGCTGCATGTAATGCGACCGAGTCGGGGTATGGGTGCCGTAGCGGCGTCCAAGATGCCAAAGGCGAAGACTATTCGTCGGAAGGACAACCCCGACAAGGTCACCATGTACGCCAAGGGCGGTAAGGTTAAGGCGAAACGCATGGCTGAAGGTGGTAGCGCCAAGGATGAGTGCTACTCCAAGGTCAAGTCGCGCTACAAAGTCTTTCCTTCCGCCTACGCCTCCGGTGCTATCTCTAAGTGCCGCAAGGTCGGTGCCAAGAACTGGGGTAACAAAGGTGGCAGTTCGTAAAACCGAGAAAGGCGCTTCGCTCAAGCGTTGGTTTCAAGAGGACTGGAAGGACGTCCGTACGGGTAAAGCCTGCGGGCGTCAGCCGGGTGAGAAACGCGGTACACCTTATTGTAGACCTAGTAAGCGTATTTCTGATAAGACCCCCAAGACGTCGTCGGAGATGACTCCAACGGAGAAGAAGACGCGTATCGCTCAGAAGAAGCGGTTGGGGCAACCTCCGGGTGCGCCTAAGCGTGTACAGGCAGCGCGGAGACAGAAATGACCACCAGCGGCACCGCTACGTTCGACCTTAACCTGAACGAGCTGTTCGAAGAAGCCTTCGAGCGGTGCGGTGCCGAGATGCGTACGGGCTACGACTTCCGCACGGCGCGGCGCAGCCTGAACCTGCTGACGATTGAGTGGGCCAACCGGGGTATAAACCTGTGGACTCTTGAGCAGGGGTCGATCCCCATGGTGCAGGGGCAGATCACCTATGACCTGCCTGCAGGTACAATTGACCTTCTGGAGCAAGTTATCCGCACCAACGCAGGTTCGGGTCCGAACCAGATCGACATCAACATTACCCGCATCAGCGCCGATACCTACATCACGATCCCGAACAAGAACGCGCAGGGGCGTCCTATTCAGGTGTGGATCAACCGCCGGTCAGGTGCAGACTACCCAGTCACGGGGGTCGCTAACCCGCAGATCAACGTGTGGCCCGCCCCGGACCAGAGCAACTACTACACCTTCTTCTACTACCGTCTGCGCCGTATTCAGGACGCTGGCACCAACGGTCTTGTGACGCAGGACATCCCCTTCCGCTTCCTCCCGTGCCTCGTGGCGGGCTTGGCGTACTATCTCTCGTTGAAAATCCCCGGCGCGATGGAGCGGGCTGTCGCCCTTAAAGCCATGTACGACGAAGCTTGGCAGCAAGCCGCCGACGAAGACCGAGAGAAGGCCCCTCTGCGGATTGCCCCGCGTCAGTATTTCCGGTGACCTATGCCTAATCGCTTTGCCTCCGGCAAAAGGGCCATCGCGGAGTGCGACCGCTGTGGGCAGCGCTACAAGCTGAAAGAGCTGAAGCCGCTCGTCATCAAGACGAAAAATGTCAACATCCTTGTATGCCCCACATGCTGGGAGCCTGACCAGCCTCAGTTGCAGCTGGGTATGTACCCTGTAGACGACCCACAGGCGCTGCGTAATCCGCGTCCAGACGTCAGTTATTTACAGAGCGGCTTGAACACCAACGGCTTCCCCAGCGACGGTAGCCGCGTGATTCAGTGGGGCTGGAACCCCGTAGGTCTCAATAATCCACTGGGTTTATCTGGGCTCCCAAATACGCTATTAGGGCAAGGTCAGGTAGGTACGGTGACAGTAACGACGGAGAACTGAGATGGCCAAGGGTGGTAAGACAAACGCGCAGATGCTGGCGATGGGTCGTAACCTTGCTAAGCTTGCCAACCAAAAGAGCGGCAAGAAGCCGGTCAAGGACATGGGTAAGGTGAACAAAAATGGCTAACGGTACTCCCAAGCAAATTCCTGTTGGTAAGAACAACAGCGGCTATCCGAACAACATCGCCAACACTCAGACCCAGAAGACGCGCGGCACTGGTGCAGCGACCAAGGGCACTGGGCACAGTACGAAGATGGGTTGATGAACTACGCTACTCTGTTCGAGACCATCAAGGGGTACGTCGAAAACGACTTCCCTGATACGACATGGGGTGCCCCTGCGGGGCTACCGGCAACGGTGACGCTTACGTCTACTGAACAGATTAACACGTTCATCCAACAAGCCGAACAGCGCATCTTCAACATGGTCCAGCTTCTGGACCTGCGCAAGAACGTGACGGGTACCTGCACGGCAGGTAACAAGTACCTCTCAGTGCCGACCGACTGGCTGGCTAACTTCTCGCTCGCCGTCATCGACGCTTCAGGTAACTACGAGTACCTACTCAACAAGGATGTGAACTACATCCGTCAGGCGTTTCCTAACCCGAACACGCAGGGTATCCCGACACACTACTCCTACTTCGATGAGAACTCCTACATCCTTGGCCCGACGCCCAACGCCAACTACGCTGTAGAGCTTCACTATTTCTATTACCCGCCGTCCATCGTGACAGCGGGTACGTCGTGGCTCGGGGACAACTTCGATAGCGTGCTACTCTATGGCTCGCTGCTGGAAGCTTATACCTTTATGAAGGGTGAGCCAGATGTTATAGCTGGGTACCAGAAACGGTATGACGAAGCGATGGCGATGCTCAAGCAGCTGGGTGAAGGCAAAAATCGCGTTGATATGTACCGTAGCGGCCAAGTCCGCTACCCTGTGAGGTGATGAATGCTTGATTTGGTGACAGGCGATATTGGCAACGTCATGGTGATGACAACTCAAGGGCGTGGGTTTACGCCTGAGGAAACTGCCGAACGCGCTCTCGACAAGATTATTTACGTGGGTAGCCAGACGCACCCAGCTATCCGTGAGCAGGCCGAAGCATTTAAGGATAACATCCGCAAAGTGCTCGTGTTTTACATGCACGAGGCCGTTCGGTCGCATAACGTAACTCTGGTCAATAAATTCACCAAGGCGGGGTATCCAGAGTTGATCCCGATCCTAGACGCATAAGGAGGCCATAAGATGCCAATTACCCAAGCAATGTGTACTAGTTTCAAGGCAGAAATCCTGCTTTGCGTACATGACTTCCGCAACACCGGTGGCGACACGTTTAAGATCGCGCTCTTCACATCGGCGTCGAACATCGACGCTAACTCGACCGCGTACAACACGACGAGCGAAGTGACGGGTACGAACTACACCGCTGGCGGTAACACGCTGTCCAACCAAGGTGTGACGGCTTCGAACACTTCTGCTTCTGCGGGTACGGGCTTCACCGACTTTGCCGATACGACGTGGACGAACGCGACGATCACGGCCCGTGGCGCGCTGATCTATAACAACACGCCTTCGGCTAACGGCGTGGCTAACACCACGCTGACGAACGCTGCGGTTTGCGCTCTGGACTTCGGTTCGGACAGGACCTCAACGGCAGGTGATTTCACCATCATCTTCCCGGCAGCTACCAACGCAGCGGCTATCATTCGGATCGCGTGATGATCGAAGAACTCGTCAGCCGGGTATTCTACGCCCGTAATGTCGCGCATTTTGAGCATTGGCAGGCCAACGGTGTCGGTGCCTATGCGCGGCATACGACACTTGGCGAGTTCTACGATGGTGTCATTGATGCTCTGGATACGCTGGTAGAGACATATCAGGGAGCTTTTGAGCTTATCGGTACCGTAAAGGCACCCAAGACCAAGGCAGAGGAAATCCTCATGATCTTGATCGAGGACGCTGAGTGGATCGAGAAGCACCACGAGAGTATCTGTAAGGGCAACCGTGCAGTCGCCAACCTAGTAGATGGTGTGACGGGTGTATACCTGTCCACCATCTACAAACTACGGAACCTGATGTAATGGCATTCGTACTCAAAGATCGTGTCAAGG
>Ga0181343_1000533_pt1 | contig 16537 bp, 33 predicted proteins | sample Su13VDMLBSD_FD_130110 | JGI IMG/M metagenome (GOLD analysis project Ga0181343, IMG submission 130110) | Freshwater viral communities from Lake Michigan, USA - Su13.VD.MLB.S.D | ecosystem: Environmental > Aquatic > Freshwater > Lake | place: USA: Michigan | collected 2013-07-15 | reverse complement strand
CCGGCCTCGGCGTCCAGGTCCTCATGGGCCAGGAACAGAGCGGCTACTACAACGTCACCGCCACGCTGCTCTTCGGTGCCGCTGTCGGTCGCGCGACCTCCCTCCACCGCCTCAAGACCGCCTAATAGCGGCCACAGGCTCGAACGAGACCCCCAGCGATGGGGGTCTTTTTTTGTCCCCCTACCAAAGCGGGCAAGTATAGGATGAGCCTCTACTCTGAGTTTCTGGCGGACGCGAAGGAGATGATCGCGGACTTCGGCGTGGCCGGGTCGGCCAACTCTGGGGCCATCACCTTCTCCTGCCTCATCTCCGACCCCGCCGTCTCGACTGTGCTCGAAGCAGGGGGGTATTGTGAGCGGACCCAGTATACGGTCAGGCTCCCCGCTGTAACGGCCTCCTGGAGCCAGCCAGACGGGTCTACGGGGGCATCGGCGGCCACCCTTAGCGGAGGGGTGCCCATCGCCTCCCTCGCCCAGGGCAAGAAGATCGTGGCCGGCGGCAAGACCGTCCGCATCACGACCCAGACCTACAAGCCCGGGTCGGCATGGATCACCCTCGTCGTCATCGACGATAACCAGTAACGTGGGCCTCGTCCACGCCAACGTCACGACCTTCAACAAGGCGCTAACCTCCCTCGCCCAGGAGGTCGGCTGGACCATCGAGTATGCCGCCCTACGCGAGGCCGCGCTGATGTGCCGAGACGCAATCATCTTCACCCCTCCCTTCGCACCGGGCGGCGGCAAGGGTGAAACCAAGCAGGCCGAGCTAGTGGGTCGCCGTGCCGTCGAGCGGGACATCAACACGCTCTTCGTCGCCCAGAACGACAAGGCCAAGGTGGCAGGGGCGATGATGCTCAACAACCTCGCGTCGGCTGCCAAGCGCCGGAACTTCGGCGACTTCACGACCGCCAAGAAAGCAGCGCAGGACCGCTCAATCAACTTCGACGCGGTCATCCCCAATCAGATCGTGGCCGACTCGGATGTTCTGCGTGCCTATCGAAAGGCTCAGAACTTCTTCAACCAGTCCAGCGGACGCCAGGGCAACGAGCTCGTAACCGACCTACGTCCAGTTCACAACCGCTTCAAGCGTCTAACACGCCAAGGGAAGACAAAGATTGAGAAAGGCCGTGGCGACTACCTCGGCAAGTTCCTCGTCGGCTCCAAGTCTGAACTGAAGGAATACATCAAGGAACGTCAGGCCGAGGTCGGCAAACTGAAATCAGGCTGGTGGAACGCTATGCAGACCCTTCCCAAGCCTAAGAAGAAAGGGGTCGAACAGAACTTCGGCCGCAAGGGCGTCTCCGGCTATGTGAAGAAGTTCCCTGGCAACGTCATTCAGTCTGTCTACACGACGCAGAAGGCCGTGAGCATCCGCATCGGAAACGCCATCGGCGACAATGATGATAAGGGAAGCAAGAACAACGTCCTAGACCTTGTCTATGGGAACGCGGTCGCACGCATCGAGCGCGACCTCGAGAAGTTCCTGAAGCGAGACGTCGTCGACTTTAACAACGGAGCAATCCGCTAAACCTTTATGGGCACCAAATCCATCCGCCACATCGTCGAGGCCACCCTCGCCACCTACCTGTCCACCCAGACCGGGCTGACCTCCGTCCAATTCCTGACGGGCGACAGCGCCGTGACCCAGACGCTGCCCAAAGCCGTTGTCCTCTGCGACTCTGCTAGGGCTCCCAGCGACCTCCCCGAGGGGCTTGGTAACTACTCCTGCTCCGTCCGCATCACCCTTTACTCAAACGCGGACGACACCACCCTTGCCGATCACCGTCTGCGCTGCGCGGCCTTGTCCGGCAACATGCGTGACCTGTCTAGCATTCAAGCGGCCTTTACGGCCTCGACCGACGCATCCTGCTATGACGTCACGATGAGCGCAGAAGACGAGGGTATCGACGAGCGCTCATGGGCTACGGCCTTCTCGTTTGACGTGCTGGTTGTCCTCCCCGCGGCCTAATTCCAATCGGGGCAAATACAAATGGCCGCCATCTCTACCGGAACGACCTGCCTTTACGGAGTGGCGGGTACTGTCACCAACCTCTACGTGCAGAGCTACAGCCTGTCGTCCTCGTTTAATTCGGACGTTACTGTCGTCGATGAGACGGGCATTACCAAGACCCATCGCCTGGACGACCGCAAGTCCGAGATTACCATCGAAGGCATCGCCAAGACGGCCACCATGCCTGTCCTCGGCGCCTCCCTGTCCTTCACGGTCAACACGGCTTCGGCCTATCCTGGCGGCACCGCCTCCGCGTCTTTCAGTGGCACGATTACCAAGATTGATGACAAGGGCTCCAACAAGGGGTTCACCGCTGTTACGATCACGGCCATCGACTACGAAGGCATCACCCTCTAATTGACACCCCCGAAAAGGGGGTAGCCTAGGGATAGTGGACCGCCGCTTCCTGAACGCCTACGTCGACCCGGCGCCTTTTCGGCTGCTGGGTCGAACTCTTTACCCTTGGTGCCTCAAGTACCGGGTGCGCCTGATGGCATTTGACTCCCCTCTGGTGATTGGTTCCCGAGGCGTCACCCCTGCCGACCTAATCTTTGCCTGTCAGGTATGCGCCGAAGAGCAACTAGGCGTGGAAATGGGGTGGCTTGATAAGGTGAGGATAATGAACCTCACGCGTAACCCGGAAAAGTTTGAAAGCCTTCTGGAAGCCTTCGCCGGCTACATCCTAGTCCAGGACTGGCCGAAGTTCTGGGAGCAGACCAAGACCAAGTCAGGTGGCGGTAGCAAGGGCGTTCCGTGGCCCCTATCCATCGTGGCGAACCTGATCGCGTCTGGCATCCCAGAGCAGCGCGCGTGGGAGATGCCCGAGTGCCAAGCCATCTGGCTTAACTCAGCCTTGGCCATCCGCAAGGGTGCGGACGTCTCAATCATGTCGCCCGAGGAGGAAGCATTCATGGCGGAGGAGGAAGCCAAAGACGCCGCTTCCAATCCTGCAAAGGAAAGCCCCCCTACGACCGATGGCCCAATCACTGGAAGTTAATATCAAGACATCCTCCGACGTCCCGCAGGCCATGGACAAGGCCAAGACGGCGACCGTCAGCTTCGGCAAGCAGGTCGAGGATATCCAGAAGAAGTTCTCGACGGGCTTTAAGGACATCTTCCTCGGATTCGCGGCACCTATGGTTCTGCTTCAGGGTGCCATCTCTTTCATTTCCGGGGCGATTGAGAAAGCCAAGCAGGACGCGAAGGAAGGACTTAACCTTCTGGCCACGGGAGAAAGCCGTTTCTCCAACACCGAGGAGAAGCGAGCCGCCCAATACTTTAAGCGCAAGAAGGAGCTCGAGGACGAAAAGAAGCTCGTCGAGTCCGGGCGCGCCGAGGTTACCTCGCAGATCCTGAAGAACGAAGGCGGGATGTTCCGCGACTTCGAACTTCCCGAACAGTATGTCCGACAGCTACGCTCCGGCGTTTCGCTTGAAACCCTAGCCAAGGATAAGGACGTCCAGCGTCTGGCGATGGAGTATTTCAACAAGACTGACGAAGGCAAGAAGCTGCTTGAATCCCTCGGCCCTGACAAGGCGGCTAAGGCCGCAGACTTCAAGGCTCCTGAAGGCTTTGGCAACGTCATCGGCGTCGGACCTAACCCCGTCTTGGAAGCGATTAACGCACAGCTCGAAGAAGCCAAGAAGCAGACCGCAGCCCTTGAGCGCATTGCTTCCGCAACCCCTGGAGCCCTTCCCCCTGACTTTACCAAAACCGCAACAACCTAACTCACAACAATGGCACGCGTAGAAACAGGTGACGACCTAGCCGCTGGATTGCTCCAGCCAGGATGGAAGGTTTCGTATGACGGATACGGCCTGATGACCTGCACGGCTTCATACAAGTCCGACAGGTTCGGCTCTTTCTCCTTCATTGTTCGAGGAAGCAGTTTCCCGGCTCTTGGCTTTACGAACCTAAAGGCCCATAAGGCCAGCATCTCGTTTGACGCGCTTAACATCGCCACGGCGACCGTTGACTACGTAGGCATCGAAACCACCTACAACAGCGGACTCCGCACCGATCCACAGGTCAGCGGCTCTCAGGGTCTGACTTCTGAGAACATCACGACCCACCCGAACTTCTTTGAGACGGCAACAGGCTTCACTGGTTCGCCTATCGCCGGTGTCGGAACGGGCACGCTTGCGACGCCTGCCTATCCTCTTGTCGCTGGGACTAACCCGGCCGAATACACGGGAAACAACGGCGCCACGTTTGAACTAGCCACGGGTCGCAAGTTCCTCGGGTTCAAGAAAGCGGAGTTCAAGGACTTCTACGGCAAGACGAACTACCTCGCTCCGCAGACCTCTTTCTCCGGCCACTTCTACACCACTCAGTCTGCCACCGTCCAGGGCATGATCGCTCGCGTCGGCAAGACATCCGGCGACGGCTCGTTCCTGACCATCGACCTCCTGCCTTCCTACATGGGCACGTCCTTTACGAACTCGGGCAAGAACCAGCTTCTACTGGCGCAGGTCAATACGGAGGACTATGGCAGCCTTTACAAGGTGCAGTATGAAATCCGCTATAACCGCGAGGGCTACGTGGCCTCTGTCTACGCTCCTGCCTGATGAAGATTCAACCCGGAGTCGGCTATAACTTCGACTCATCCAGCAAGGGCTTCACGCTGGACGTCTCTGAACCGTTTCCGTCGGCTACCTATCTTACGCCTGACCTTCCCTTTAAGGTTAAGATTGTCGACGTTGTCAGCGGAGCCATCCGATTTCAGGTCGTCAGCGGGACGCTCAACAACCTAGTCCCGGAGATGGATGACGTTATCGGTGGCGTCGAGAAGCTGCTCGACAGCACGACATCCGGCGTCCCTACGCCTCCGACCGATGTCCTATCCTTCAACACCTCGACCAAGGAGTCCTGGGTGTATCTCCGCGCAGGCCCGGAGGCCGCGTCGCCCTACGCCTTTCCAGACCCCAGCATCTCCAACACGCCCTACCCAAAGGTCATCTCGTCAAACCTTGAACTGACCGACACCGATACCGAAGGCTATGTCCTGCTCGCCAAGGTGGACGTTGATAATGTCTCAGCGCCGACTGTCTGGACCTTGCATCAGTATGTCACCGGCTCCTTGTGGGGCGACCGCGTCAAGGTCAACGGGATGACAGCCAAGTACTACTACGCTCGCATCTGATGGGCGTCCTGATCGGAGCGACGGAAGCCAACTCCACTTGGGGTCGCAACCGCACGCCCATCTTCAGCACCTACTTCGGTCTGTCTGGAAATATTGCAGGTCATAACAACGTCGCGACCGACGGCTGGGCATCAGAGGCCAACACCTTCTTCCGCTGCGCTCAGTGGTGGACTACTGTAAGTTGGATTGATTCTGGTGGACTACCTCAAGTAGGCTACTACGGCCCTCTCGCCTTCCCTGGCTCGCCGTTCCCATCCCTGACTGCCTTCTGGGTAGGTGCCTACAACACTGACCCTGCAGACCCATACGCCCCTAACTACCTCGACGACGTGGAGGTTCAAAACGTCTGGGTCGGTCGTGACGTGGTCATCGACTCGACGACCTACGCGATGTCCTACTCGGCGCTGAACGGGGTCACGGGGTCGTTCCAGACGATTACGAGCTCGGCGGACGTGGTTTCCTTCGACCTCTGACCCCCCCTTCCAATCGGGGCATAGTCAGACCCGATGAGCTGCAACACCGTCACCTTCAAACGCGGATCGTCCTTCTCGGCCTCCATGGTGTGGAACCCTGAGCCCGGTGGCATCGCGAACCTCATCGGCGTGACGGTCACCTCGACCATCATCGACGCGCAGCAGAACGAGTACGACCTCACCGCTACCGTCGCCGTGGACGGCCTGTCCGTGGCCTTCGTCTATCCTGGCTCGACCTCCGCGTGGGCCATCGGCACGGCCAAGTGGGACATCAAGTTCCTGAACGGCGGCACCGTCTTCTACTCCGAGACGATGCGCATCGACCTCATCGGTCAGGTCACCGCTTAATTTCATGTCGCTCACGATCACCATCCCTGGAGCGGTCGACGTCACCACCGGGTCGACGGCCCCTGCCACCCTGACCATCGGCGTCGGAGTCCCCGGAGCCCAAGGCCCTCAGGGTGCTACCGGCCCGGGCGTCCCTGCTGGCGGCACGGCTGGTCAGTACCTCCAGAAGATTGACGGCACGAACTACAACACGGACTGGGTGACGCTCAACCTTTCGTCCTACCTGACGACCGCCTCCGCCGCCGCGACCTACCAGACGCTCGCGGGGATGTCGTCCTACCTCACGACTTCGGCTGCGGCCTCGACCTACTACCCGCTGTCCGGCAACCCCTCGGGCTTCCTGACCTCCTCCGCGCTGACGGGCTACGCCACGCAGTCGTGGGTGTCCGCCGGCTTTGCCCCTCTCGCCCGCGCCGTGCCTTCCGCTGGCACCACGGGCCAAGTCCTGACCAAGAACTCGGGCACGGACTACGACGCATCCTGGGCGACCTTCGTCCCGGGCGACCGCTACCTGACGAGCTCGACGACGAGCCTGACCATCAACAACTCCAACAAGACCCTCACCGTCGGCACGGGTCTTTCTTACACCACGCAGCAGGACGTGGTCATCGCCTACGACGCGGATCATCATATGCACGCCCGCGTCACGACCTATAACTCCTCGACGGGAGTCATGGAAGTGGACGTCATCAGCCACACTGGAACCGGAACGTATGCCTCTTGGACGGTCAACGTGGGCGGCACGGTTCCGCTGCAGACCGTCGAGTGGGGCGAAATCCTAGGCACGCTGGGCGACCAGTCCGACCTATCCACGGCGCTCAACGCTAAACTCAGCTCGGCCACCGCCGCGACGACCTACGCCGCCCTCGCTGGGGCGACCTTCACGGGCGAAGTCATCACCCCTGCCTCGACGACCTCCAACGCCGGACTGACCATTACGCCAGGAACCGCCCCGTCCAGCCCGACTGATGGAGAAATCTGGGCGACTACCAGCGACCTGCAGGTCCGTCTAAACGGCGTCACCGAGACGATCGCGGAACAGTCGTGGGTGACCTCGCAGGGCTACATCACGTCCTCGGCGCTGACGCCCTACGCCCTCAAGGCAGGCGCCACCTTCACGGGCCTCGTGACCACGGCGGCCTCGACCACTGCAAGCGCCGGATTCAACATCCCGCACGCGGTTGCCGCTCCCACCACGCCGGTTAATGGAGACGTCTGGACGACCACGGGCGGCATCTTCTGGCGTCAGAACGGCGCGACCAAGCAGGCGATGAACCTGGGCGATACCCAGACCGTCTCGGGCAACGTCACCTTCTCCAACGCCAACGGCACGTTCGGCAGTTCTACCGCAGCTGGCACGATCAACGTCGGCACGGGTGCGACCATCTCTGGTGCGACCAAGGCCATTAACATCGGCACGGCTGGCGTCTCCGGCTCTACGACCAACGTTACCGTCGGCTCGTCCGTCGCTGGCGCTGGTGTCAGCGTCACGGTCAACGGCTCGCTGACGACCACGGGTGCGAGTCAGAACATCGCCAACTCGACCGCCGCTTCGACCATCAACCTAGGTGCAGGAGCGACCATCTCCGGCTCCACGAAGACCCTTAACATCGGTACGGGTGGCGTCGCTGGTTCGACGACCAACATCAACATCGGCTCTACGACGGGCTCCGTTGGCGTCACCATTAACGGCAACGCCACGGCGACCACTCCTGCGGTCGACAATAACAGCACCGCCATCGCGACCACGGCCTACGTCGTCGGTCAGGCTGGCTCGGCCACGCCCCTGGTCAACGGCACCGCCGCCGTCGGCACGTCCCTCCGCTACGCTCGTCAGGATCATGTCCACCCGACCGACACCTCTCGCGCGCCTCTCGCATCCCCTGCATTCACAGGAACGCCTTCTCTCCCGACTGGCACGACCGCCGTCACGCAGACTACGGGCAACAATACGACCGCCGTTGCCACGACCGCATTCGTTCAGCAGGAAGTTCCTGCCGCATCGACGACCACCGCTGGTAAGGTCGAACTAGCCACCTTCGTTGAAGCTACGCGCTTCACATCTCAGACGCTTGGCACGACGCCGCTCTCCCTGATGGGACTTATCGCGGCTAACAGCGCTCCCCTTCGACCACGCTCTAGCGCTTTCACTGGTGCATCAAGCGGAGCCGGAGCAAGCACTCAGCTTTACTATACATCTGGAATCTACTTCGGACCAAATGCTTCGACCGTTGGATACGGAGGTGCTTATGCTGACGTTGCTGGCTTCTGGGCTTCTGGCAACTCATACACTACTCCCGATTGGTCTAAGGTCACTGGATTCTCCGTGATGGTTTATCGACCTTCTGTAGCCTTTGAGTCTGGCAACACGATCCGCATCACACTTGGCAAGGCCGCAAGCGGTGGCACGCTTACTACTCGCGGAATCGGAGTGGACATTGCCGCTGGAAATACGTTCGCGCAGATCCTAGCCCACAACGGAACCACCCTTACTACTACGAACAGTACTTTCCCTATTTCAAGTTACGCCAATATCTCGAGCCGCAACATCACAGTTGTGTCTTATGGCAATGGAACGGTCGAACTTTTCGTCGATGGCCTCTCTTACGGCACGTCTACTGGTGGACCTACGACGGCAGGCGGTACGGGCACTCGCTATTCCGAAGAGGTCTACGGAAGCGGAACGCAAGCCAGCCAGACTCAGCTGTGGACATTCAACGCCAGCGTCTTTACCGGACTATGATCACTTATAAAGTCACTTCCCTCCTTTTGATGGCCGAACCTTTCGCCATTATGCGCAAGGTTTTCCCAGTATGGAACGGAGAACCGGCAGAATACTCGCAAGAGTATATCTTCGTCACGTTCGACGAGCCTCAGCAATACGTCGACCTTGGCGACCTTTTCATCGTCCAAGTCGTAGACCCTAACTCTCCCCGAATCAAATGATCACCCACCTCCTCGCCCTCCTCGTCGGCTTCATCGCCGGTGCCCTCGTCTTCCGCAAGCACGCCGCCAAGGCGTCTGAACTGGAAGCCAAGGGTAAGGCCGCCCTCGACGCCCTCAAGGGCAAGTAAGCCGTGCGGACGCTCCTGGTCATCGCCCTAGTGGCCCTGGCTGGGTGCAAGTCCAAGCCGTCGGAAGCCCCATTGCCTGCCGCCGTCGCCACGCCCAAGGAGGTCGCCCTGACTTCCGTAGGCTCGACGCTCGACGTCATCGACTCCCGCGTGGCCGCCGCCGTGACCATCGCCCGAGAAGCGAACACCGCCGGCAAGCCCACCGTCGTCGAGGAGGAACTCAGCGTCGCCTCGTCCTTCCTCCCCAAGCCGACCGAAGGCGACCTCGCCTACGCCCGTCAACGCTCCGAGAAGGCCACCCCAGCCGACTACGAAGCCCAGCGCAAGAAGGCCGCCGAAAAGCAGAAGGCCGCGGAGGCCGCGTGGGCTGACCTCGAGAAACAGGTCGCCGCGAACAAAGCCGCCCTCGCCGCCCGTGACGCTCGGATCGTCGAGCTCGCAGCCGAAGTCGAACGCGTGAAGAAGGACAAGGCCGCCCAACTCTGGACGATGGCCGGCGTCGGCGTGGCCGTCATCGGCGCCCTTGCGACGGCGTTCGCTTCTCCCAAGGTCGGCGTCCCCCTGCTTCTCTGCGGAGGAGCAATCGGCGCTTTCCCGTTCGTCGTCGACTCGCCCTGGTTCGCTTGGATCGCGGGGGCGTTCGCCGCCGTGCTCGCCGTCCTCGGCATCTGGGTCGCCTACGACGCCGCCCGAGACAAGGTTCACCAATCCGATGAGCAAGCCCCGAAAGCGTAAGGTCGCCAAGGTCATCTGGCGCAAACTCGGCAAGGAGCGCGCGTGGGGTCAGGCCACCATCGGCGAGAACCTCATCGAGATTGACCCCCGCCTAGGTGCGAAGCGTCAGCTCGAAGTGCTCTGCCACGAACAGATTCACCTGACCTTCCCTGGGCTGTCCGAGGCCGAAGTCGACCGGGCAGGCAAAGACCTCGCCGCCGTCCTCTGGGCTCAGGACTACCGCCGCGTCCTCATCTCGCCCAACTCTAAGCCGCCCCGCATCTCGTGAGCCCGCCCCCTCCGCCCATCGACCCCGAGTCCCTGCCGAAAGAGCTGAAGGACGGCGTCGTCGCGTCAGTCCTCGGCGGCCTAGCCATGACGGCCCGCCTCCTGCTCTCGACCGAACCTGTGTCCCTAGGCTGGGTCGTGCGCCGTGTCCTCGCCGCCGCGATCACTGCGGCCTTGGTAGGCTACGGCATCCAAGACCATATCCAAAGCCCGGGCCTGCGGATGGCAGTCGTCGGTGCGGCCGGCTACGCGGCCCCCGAGTGTCTGGACTACCTGATGCGCTACATCAAGGCACGCGGAGAAAAGGAAGTCGGAGCCGTCACCGCCAAACTCAAACCCCATGGGAAAGGCAAAGCCAGCAAAGCAAAGCGGAAGCGATAACCTCCTGCTGGCCGTCGCCCTAATCACGGCCTTTGCGGGAGTCTCGGCTTTCTCCTCGGCTTACATCGCCGGGTATGTCCTCGACCAGCTGCAGTCCACCGACGCCCTGGTCATGATCGTGACGGACGGCGGCAAGCTGCGCTCCGACTCCGCCGACCTTGAGCGCAACATGAGCACGGCGACCCTCGCCCTGAAGTCCGTCCGCGACCTAGGCTGGGCCTTGGCCGTGGGGTGCCTAGGGGTGGGGGTGGCGGTCTTCCTCCGTTCCCGCCGTCAAACGGCCTAGGAAGGGCAAGGAGAGGCCTTTAAAGGGGTGTCCTAGGGCTGGCCTAGGGGCGGCCTAGGGCTGGCCTAGGGGTCTCCTTTTCTCCTGCGGAAAGGTGCTTGACGAATGCGGAACAGTCCGCCAAGGTCATTGACGCACCACCAAAACCATGAAGTCCCTCATCGCCCTCACCGCCCTCATCATCCTCGGCTGGACCGCCGTCGTCACGTTCGCCGGCCCCGATATCGCCAAGGCCATCGACAAGTCCCTCCCCGGCTATGTCGAAAAGAAACCCGCCGCCAAGCGCGTCCGCTAATTTCCCACCCACACCACACATGAAGTCCGCCATCAAGCCCACCCCGATCGTCGAGTCCAACCGTCTGGAAGCCCTCCGCGACATCATCATCGACAAGCGCAAGGACGCAGGCGCCAAGGCCGCCTACGAGCTCTACGGAGTCCGCTTTGGACGCGGCTCAGTCAAGACGCAGGTCATCTGCCTCGACCACGCCCCGACCTCCGGCGACTTCGCCCCGATGATTAAGAAGACCCGCATCGCCCAGAGCCTCGAACAATTCGACATCGTCGCCGAGTTCCGCGGCGCATGGAAGTCCGACCTCGAGGCCAAGGTCGTCGCCTACGAAGAGAACCTACTCCCCGGACAGACCCAACGCATTCCCAAATCCTACCGCTAATCTCCCACCACCATGCCCAACGCAAACCACCCCTACGTCGACTCGCTCACCTTCGCTGGTCGACCTCTCCCCCTCAAGCGACCGATGGCCGAGTACGCCGCCCGTCGCCTGCAGGCCATCCTCCCGCAGATCGCCGCGCTCAACGCCGCCGGCAAAAGCCAAGCCGATGCCGCCGCCGCCCTGGACACGACCGTCTGCACCCTGCGCCAGTGGCTCGACATCACCGGGACGACTTGGGTCAACCTCAAGAAGCGCGGCCCCTACCGCCGCCAGAAGTAACCCCATGCCTAAAGGTCACTTCATCCGCATGAACAAGAACACGCACGAAATCAACGGCGTGAAGATGAGCAAACTGAAGCACGACCGCATCCGGGCGTTCGAGGCCATGCTCCCGCAGCTCGATGAAAAGGAGCGACTCAACTCCGAGGACGTGGCTTGCCGCCTTGGCGTTTCGAGCGTCACGATCTGCACCTGGCTCCGAGTGCTAGGCCGTCGCCTGCTCAATAATAACGGGCGCCGGTTCTTCGCTTGGGACAAGAGCGAGTGGCACAAGACCGTGCTCCCCGTCTACAAGAAGACCGGCAGTTCTCTGGCCGCGGCAAAGGCCGTGGGGGTCAACTCCTGCACCGTCTACCGCTGGCTGTCCAACAACGGCCACATTGTCCGCAAACACCGCGAACGGGACATCTCCTCGTTCAAGTTCCAATCCTACCGCTAATGCCAGACCCTTCCCACCTCCCATACCAACCCATGAACATCATCAAACCCGACTCCATGCCCCGCTTCTGGTGGCTCGTCCCCTGGTCCTACGCCCGGACGCTGAAGACCGCCCTGTCCGCGATGAAGGCTTACGCCGACCGCGCTGACCGAACCATCGAGATGCAGATCCGCATCATCGACAACTACCGCGAGGAGGCCGAGAAGCTGAAGCAGGAGGTCACAGCCCTCGCACAGTCCCGCGAGCACTGGATCAAGAAGCACGACCAGGCTTACGCCGTCGCCATGCACAACGAGAAGGTCATCCGCGAGATGGAGGAGCGCAGCCGATGAGCCCAATCCCATACAATGGAGACGGCGGCTACCTGTCTAGGAACGACGTCATCAAGGGCATGGCAGCAGAGATTGAAATGCTCCGAGAGCAACTCCGTGTCAGCAATGAGATGAAGTTCAAGTATATGGACGACTGTGTTAAGCAAATCGAAGAGAATGCTCGCCTTCGTAACTGTCTGCATAAAGAAGTCCAGAAGCTGCATGGCGGATACGCATCCTGGCATGACCCAAAGGAGGAGCGTAACAAATGAGCTCGTTCCGCCACCTCGACGGGATGCTCGGGCTTCTCAGCGAACTCTATCACATCAATGAGCGGATTATGACGGGCGACATCTGCTCCGCGAAGACCGCCATCCAGTCCGACCGCATGAAGAAGCTCCTGAACCACTACCACGAAGCCCTCTCCGAAGACGGCGCCTGCAAGATTAGCCTGCAAGCCTACGCCGCCGCCGGTGGCTGGGTCGGCATCACCTACTCCTACGAGGTCGACGGCTTCGAGATCGCCGGCTCCCAAGTCCCCCGACGCGTATGACCCGCCCCTTCTCCATCGTCGCCTTGCTGCTCCTTGGCTTCAACGCCGCCGCCGCGTCCGACGCCACCCTGCTGGAGTCCATCGCCCACGTGGAGTCTGGCATGAACCGCAAGGCCATCGGGGCCGCCGGTGAACGCGGTATGTATCAGGTCGGGCGGGACGCTTGGAAGGACGCCGAGGAGCGTCTCAAGGCAGAGGGCCACTACCGCTTCCCGTGGTCCAAGTGGCGGGACGCGACCGCCCAGGACATGATCGCGGCCTCGCACCTCCGCTGGATCAGGTCGAACTTCAAGCGCATCGGCATCCTCGCCCCCACCCCCGAGCAGATTGCCTTGGTCTGGAACGTGGGTTGGTCAGGCGCCGTTGAGCGTAGGTTCAAGCCCAACGACTACGCCATCCGCGTCGCCAACCTTTTCCGCTTGTCCTCTCGTCAGCCACGATAAAGGGTCTTGCCGTGGCCCACCTCCTAGTAGCAATCGACCCTGGCGTGCAGGGCGGCATCGTCTGGTCTTTTGACGGAGACCTCGTCGAGTGCGCCAAGATGCCGTCGTCAGACATCGAGGTCTGCCAACTCCTCGCGGATCTCAGCTGCAAGGCTAAGGACGTCAGCCTCTACCTTGAGGAGCCACCGCTGTTCGCCGGCAAGAACATCCCCGGCTCCGCCATCGGCAAACTGATGTGGAACACGGGCGTTCTCTACGGCGCCGCCGTCGCCATGGGCTGGAAGATTCACCGCATCCGTCCAGCCGTCTGGCAGAAGACCCACACCTGCGGCACGAAGGGCGAACTGACCACGACCCAGTGGAAAAACAAGCTTAAGGCCCGGGCGTGCGAACTATTCCCCACCATCGACGTCACCCTCTGGAACGCCGACGCCCTACTCATCTTCGACTCCGCCCGTCGCGGCGTCATCAACTAATCTCCCCAATGAAGAAAGACAACAAGCCCTCTCCCGACTACCGCGTCATCGCGGACTCGTCCTACATCGTCCTGCCCGATCAGAAGGTCGCCCGTCTCCTGACGCCCACCGTCCGCAACGGCGTGACCTACTACAACCTCTTCGTCCCCGGCTACACGCGGATGTCCCTCGCCGACATCGAGGCCACCATCAAGGCCGGCGAAGTCACGAAGGCCACCGAACAGGCCGCCAAGTAATTCCCACCATGAGCAAACCCACCACGCCCACCGCCACCTCCGCGCTCGTCCAAGCCCTCGCCGCACTGGACAACGTGAAGGCCAACAAAATCAACCCCGCCTTCAAGGCCAAGTACGTCTCCCTCGACGCGCTGCTCGACGCCATCAAGCCCGTCCTGCTCGACCACGACCTCGCCCTGATCCAGACGCTCGTCAGCCAGGACGGCAAGGTCGGCGTGTCTACCGCGTTCCTGCACTCCTCCGGCGAGCGCTTCGACTTCGGCACCCTGCTCGTCAAGGCCGAGGGACTGACCGCCCAGCAGATCGGCGGGGCCATCACCTACATCCGCCGCCAGTCCATCCAGACCGCGTGCGGCATCTCGGTCGACCTCGACGATGACGGCGCCGTGGCCTCTGGCTTCCGCCCTACGCCCTCGCAGGCCGCCGCCCCTGCCTTCTCCCCCACCCCTCGCCCGCTGACCAAATGAGCGACAACTTCGACCCGTTCGACCCCATCGCCGGCGCGATGCGTGCCATGCACCAGGGCAATATGCTCGCCGCTGCCGAAGCCAAGGCCAAGGCCGAGGAAGAAAAGATGAAGGCCATGCTCTACGCTGGCAACGAACTCGCCCGAGTCCTCGACGATGTCGCCCAGGCTACTCAGCTCGACGCTATCTCCCGCGCCGTGGTCATCGCCACCATCGCCAAATGGAACCGCGCCAAGACCGGGCAACTGTGATGAGCCGACGAGTCGTTGAAATACCTGTCGAGGTCTGGGAGTTCAGCCTGGATGATGCCCATCGGATTGCGGCTTTGCATAAAGAATGCCTCCGCCTGATGGCTGAGTCTGACAGACTAAGGAGCCTTGCAAAGGACATCTACGAAAGGTCGCAACTACCTCCTCTACCTAAGGCCGATTACAAATTCCTCTATGGCATGAACCCTCAGCAGGAAGGAAAGTCCAATGGCTGACATCCCCAAGGGCATCGAGAAGATCGCCGCTACGGTGCCCAAGCAATACGCCCTCCTGCTTCTCTTGGACGGCTTCCCTTACGTCGAACTGACCGCCCGTAAGCACGCCGACTTTTTGACCGACCTGAACGCGTGGAAGCGCAAGACCTACCCTTCGCTCGTCCGCTCGCAAGTCCGCTACTTCACGCTTGCCCCTAATGGCGAAATAAAGGAACTTACCTTCACGCCCGTCCGCCAATGACCAACCGCGACAACATCCAGCGCCTCGTCGAGAAGGTCACCAGCGACCTCGCCGTGGTGAAGTCCCTCGCCTCCCGCATCGAGATGCACGTCGAAGACCTGACGACGCTATCCGACCTCGCCTCCGCTGCGCTCACCGAGTTGAGCGTCTTCACCGATCACGTCGAAACCGCCGACGAGTCCGCCCAGGTCAAACCTTTGCACGACCGCGTACACGTGCTCGTCGTTCAGCTGCGCGTCCTGCGCAATACGCTCGAGGCCATGGAGAATGCCGGTGAAGCCGCCCTCGCCGACGTGCGCCGCATCTCGGCCAGCGTCGAAGAGTCCGCCCCCGAGGACGACAGCCTGTGAGCAAAGCCTGTGAACTGTGCAAGGGGGCCTGCTGCGAAAGCATCCTCCTGCCCATCAGCCCTGCCCCGACCTCGACCGAGTTCTACGCGGCCCGCGGTTCGGTTTTCATGATTGCGACCAGCACCTTCGCCGAAGTCCCCGCCCGTTGCCCGCACCTCTCGCAAAGCGGCAAGTGCAAGACCTACGACAACCGCCCGGTCGCCTGCTCCCGCTTCACCGTCGGCTCCGTCATGTGCCTGACCGCCATCGAGCGCCGTCGCCCCGATCAGGCCGAGGCCATCATCGCCTTGCTCTAATTTCCCATTAACCCAGAACACCAACAAACCACCATCCCATGCCCAACCTAATCACCGAACGCGTCGTCTATGACGGCATCCAAGCGCTCAACCAATCCGGCGCCAAGGAACTGCTCAAGTCCCCCGCCCATTACCAGGCGTATCTCAACCGCACGCAGGAGGACTCCAAAGCCCTCCGCGTCGGCACCGCCGTCCACAAGCTTGCCCTCGAAGGGCTCGACGCTTACAACGCCACCCATGCCATCGCCCCCGAGGTCGACAAGCGCACGAAGGAAGGCAAGGCCGCGTGGCAGGACTTCGTCACCGCCAACGAAGGCAAGTCAATCCTGACCGCCGAGGAAGGTGCCCTCGTCGACGCCGTGGCCAACTCCGCCGCCGCCTGCATGAAGGCCAACGGCATCGTCCTCTCGAAGACCGAAGTGATGTTCACCGCCTTCATCGGCGACACGCTCGTCAAGTGCGCCATCGACGGCATCTCCGACGACGGCTACATCTACGACCTCAAGACCTGCGAGGATGCCAGCGCCCACGGCTTCCTTCAGGCCGTCCGCAAATACAAGTACGCCCTCCAGGCT
>Ga0181343_1000530_pt1 | contig 16636 bp, 32 predicted proteins | sample Su13VDMLBSD_FD_130110 | JGI IMG/M metagenome (GOLD analysis project Ga0181343, IMG submission 130110) | Freshwater viral communities from Lake Michigan, USA - Su13.VD.MLB.S.D | ecosystem: Environmental > Aquatic > Freshwater > Lake | place: USA: Michigan | collected 2013-07-15 | reverse complement strand
CAGCCGTTTAAGAACTTCAAGGGCATCATGTCTGAGGAAGGTCGAGTTCAAATGTATTCTGGTGAAGGTATCGGCTCTACGGCTGGTGAACTTCGCAAGGCAATCACAGATCGCTTCTACATGAAGGGCAACCAAGAACGCTTTGGGTTCAATGCTGAAGATTTGCAGAACGCAATCATTGACCCTTCATTGCTTGGTGTTCCAAAAGGTTATGTTGGCAACACAGCAATATTGACAACACCAGAAGGTATGCATTTACGCCCTTCAATGAACAGGACGTACAACACAGACTTCACTGGTGAGTATCAAGGAACATTTGGACAAAGTGTTCCTGCTGAAGTATTGTTCCCACGACTGTTTCCGCAGCTTGAGCAAGAGTTTGCCGGCAAGCAAGGAAGCATCAGGAACATGGCGCTTGGCGCTCTTGAGAAACGCAAAGAAGGTGTATCAGAGATGATTGACCAGCAGGTCATTGACAACTACTACAACTACTTGGCGCAACAAAAGGCTCAAGGGTTACTCGACTGATTGCTCTTGCGTAATTAGTTCAGCTTGAAGGCGCTTGATTGCGTCTTCAAGAAATGAAGCATATGCGTACACATCGGACTTTAGCAAGTCTTCGCTATATTCAACATCAATGTCGTTACCGACTCTAGTTAGTTCAAGTTTCATTCTGCACTCCCAAAAAACGCAGCCGTCAACGGATCGCGTTTGATCTTTCTTTTTAATTGACGCTCACGCGCTAAACGAAACGCCTTCTTCTCTACGTCTTCCTTCTCGCGCATCTTCTGGACGCGCTGAGTGCTAGTCATTGGCTTTGGCTTTGCAGCGTCAGCACCAATGCCATAACGGTAAGCAGCAGTCGGTATGCCTTGGTACTCAGCAGGATGCCACTCTTGGATGAACACGTTGCCATTCTTGTAAAGCTCACGCAAGATTGCTCTTGCGTGGCGCACGTGGCAATGAATAACCTTTGACACTTCCATCGCTGTCAAAGGTTTGTCCATGATTGCTTTGATGAGCCTTGGACGCTGAACTGATTTCATTCACGCTCTTTCTCAACGCACTGTTCAGCCACCAAAGTTGCATATCCAGCAATGTCATGCCAGTGGTCATGCACATTAGGATTTCCGTTCAAGATGCGAGCAATCTTGTGCGCAATCATATCTAGTGATTCGCGTTGAGATGAACTTAATTTGTTCCATCCAGCTTGCAACTGAATCGTGTGCTTCAACTCTTGACAAATTGCAGCATGACTCTCAAAACTGCCATGCGTTTGCTGGCGCTGCGCCAATGTTTCATTGATGTCCGTCATCTGATTTCTTCTCCTCTTTCTTTTCTTCTGGCTTTTCTTCTGGCTTCTTGTCTTTCTTGCCAAAGATTGCGTCAAAGTTTGCTTCAAATGTTTTGCGGTCTGGAATTGGACGCGCTGTACTGCCTTTGCCCATGACTCAATCCTTCACCCAAAGGCCATCAGCGTTCAAAGAACCAGTGCGGTCTTTGATCTCTTGATACGCCAGCTCAAAGCAAGTTTGCAAGTCTAGGTCAGCGATGGCGGCGCCCATCACAAGCGTGACAAGGATGTCTCCATAGGCATCAGCCATTGCTGCTTTGTCCTTGCTGTGGATTGCTTGGAACAGCTCGTTGACTTCTTCCTGTGTCTTGTTGGCTTGCGCTAGTGATGTGCTGTTTTGAATGATTCCACGGGCTTCGCCCCACTGGATAACTTTCATCTCTGTGTTTGAATAACTCATTTCTTCTTTCCTTTCGGGGTTACGTTGGCTGTGCCAGCTCTGCTAAAAATCTTGAACTCTTTGGGTGCTAGGTCAACACGCTGCTTGGCTGTCATTTTCTTAGGTCGCATCATCTCAGGCGCTCGGTTGACGTGAAGCGGCTTGACCATGTGGTGAATTGTGCCAAGAGCTGGATTCGTTTTGCGCAGCTCCTCAGTATATTCAGCCATCATCTGTGAAGATTTCTTGTGCTTGTTTTGCACCATGATGCTGGCAAGAAACTCCTTCATGTACGTCTTGCAATAGTCAGGATGAAAGGCATTGATGATTTCATTATTCGCGGTCATTGATTGATTCCATTAAAAAGAGAGAGAACATATACAGGGCTGCAAGCCCAACGATTGATACAAAGCCAATGCCAAGCAGAAAGCATATCAGGGCAATGTTGTAGAGGTCTTCGGCTACATCCATAAACGACCACCTTGCGAGATACGGCGCTGCAAAGCAAAGCCCCATGTAAGGCCAGAGACAATCCAAAAGCATCGGTCAGCGTATGACCAGAAATCAGGGTTGCTGTTCCAGTTTACAAAGCCAAGCAGCACGTAGACAACTGCCAGCATGATTGGGTACGCGATCAGGTCAATGTATTTCATTTATTGTTCCTTTGTTCTTTGATGCCCATTCTTCAAACTTCTTGTCTGTCTCTGAGCGTCTGCTTGGTTCCTTTGGTGTCTTCTTTTTTGCAGCAGCCTTTGGTTTTTCTTCTGGCTTTGTAGGCCACGGCGCGTTAGGTGCAAGGATTGTTTTCACATTGGGCTTTCTGGCAGTTGTGCGCGTTGCTGTTGCGCGTATTCTTTGATTTGCTTTTCTGTCCACGGGATTGGTGGGAAGTTAAAAGGCCAATTAGTCGATGTCATAGCAGTCATCCACTTCTTTTTCAACAGGCTCAACGCCTGAACCGTGGCACTTCTGACAGGTTGAGCCGTCATACATTCCTTCACCTGACCCGCTGCACCATGAGCAGATTTCGTCTTCGTAGTCTTCCATCATGTCTTCTCCACGTGAGTAAATAATTCTTCTCTTTTAAGTTTCGCAGCAAGTCCTGCTTCTTCTTTTGAGTCAAACATACCAACAGTCATTCGTTGTTTGTTGTGAGAAATAGATGCTCTCCACTTTTTTGCAGCTTCATGCCAGTGAACGCCTCTATATCCGCTAGTGTTATCTTTTCTTGGAGAGATGTTTTCACAGTTTTGTTTTTGAGTTGCAAGACGAAGATTTGAAATTCTGTTATCTGAACAATCTCTGTTTATGTGGTCAATATTCAGTTCTGGAAAACTGCCGTAAACATAAAGCCAAGCAAGTCTGTGCGCTTTGTAATATTTACGATCAACGCCTATGTGGATGTATCCACGTTTGTGCGTTGTTCCAACTTTTGAACCTACCTTAAATCCAGAAACTTGTTTTATTCTTGTGAATAAGCCAGTATCTTCGCTGTAATGAAACAGCTCTTTAAGTCTCAATTGAGTAATCATGTCGCACCTCATCATTGGTGGAAGTCATCACTGAAAGAAAGTGACAGCAGGACGGTGATGAATCGCCTTTTCCCCCGCTAAAGGTAGCTGTCACTTGCATCTTAGCATTTTTCATATCTTTTCCAATACTGATCGCGCTTTGCGCATCTTTATTTCTTTCGTCACAATGTCCATTGCTTTCTCTAATTCACCAATGGTTGTGATTTCAAGTTGAGCATCATGGATGAGCATTGTTTCAACAATCGCTGTCAACTCAGCAGCCTTCAGGATGAACTTGTCATCACGTCCAATGCCACGCTTGGCAACGTCAAGCAAAGCATCCTGACCAGCCTTGATCTCCTTGGCGTAGTCATCACCAATTTGCATACGTGCCAGAGCCTCTGCAATGTTGAACGCGCTGATGATGGTGTCAATGTCAATGCGCGTGGCTTCACCCTTGCGCAGACACTCCAATGACTCATGGTTCTTGATCTTCAAGTGCAGCACAGCATCACCTGTTTCGCTGATGTTCCTGAAGCCATTAATGACCCATTGAACAGCGTCAAGGCGAACGCCTTTTGGCTTGTACTTCTTGCGTGGTTTGCTCACTGCTGCTGCTCCATGATGTCAAGCTCAAGCTGCTTGACGCGCTCACGCAATGAATCGAGTTCTTGTTCTGCGATTTCCAAGTCTTTGACTAGGCCGCAAATCAAGGATGAAATCTTTGATGTGCCAACTGCTTGATATGACTCCAGCTCACGGGCAATCATTAGGGCTTCAATACGGTTTCTCATTTCTGCACCTGTGTTTGTTTACTGCGTGAGTGTTCACGCTCCTGCTTCACACCACCAAGCCATCCAGCCATTGCGCCACGGCTGGCTGCTTCACGAATCATGGTGGCTAATTCATCAGGACGAATCACGCCAACCTTGCCACCTGAACGGCGAATGAAGTCGGTCACGATGTCGTCAATGTCATTTTGTAGTTGCTCGGACATATGTTGTTCTTCCTCAAATAGCATTTAGTTTGTTCTGATGACTTGCATTGGAAGCACAGTCATCTTGACGCACTTCATGGAGTAAGTGTCTTGTTCTTTTAGTGCTGCTTTGCAGTCTTCAAAAGACGCAAATGGATATGGCGCGTAATGTGGTCCGTTGTAAAAAGTGACAAGCAGCCAAAGAGTAATTGTTTTCATGTTCAACCCCAAAGATAGCAAACCAAAAAACCAGCAGCAAAGGCCAACGTGATGTGAACAAAGTATTCAGCTTCCTGTTCAAAGTCAGAGCGATGGCCTTCCATCCATTCCCAACGCTGACGCGCTTCAATAGCGTCAATGGTGTTTGGGTAGGCTTCCTGCATAGTGCGTGGGTAGGTGCGGGTTGTTTCGTTGAGTTTCATGGTTTCAATCCTTAGTGGTTGTTGAATGGTTGGGGCCGAAGCCCCGTTTATTAATTAGAAAAACGAACGCCTTGATTGGCCAAATCTGAAAAACGAACTGCGCGATTGGCAGCACCAAGAGCGCGTGTACGAAGATACTTACCTTTAGCAGCATCACCTGATGCAAACGCAACGTCTGCTTTTGCATCCAAGGCTTCTGCCAAAGCCCAATCACGTTTTGCTTTAGCTGCGTTGGTCAATTCTGGCAATGAAAGACCCAAAGCCCAAACATGAGCTTCGCTTGGTGTAACTGCTTGAAATGTTGTCATATTGTTTCTCTGTTTGCTGTGTTGAGGACTTAATCATATCACACTTGACCACCTTGTCAACAACTATTTTCATTGAATGTGCTTTTTTTGCAACAAATCCCTAAAATCATAGTCGGCTGGTCGGTTTCTCCAGCCTTGGCTGCGTGGCTCTCCTCTGCGCAGTTGCCTTTCAATGGGTGGCGGTTCGCTGTCACCCATCTTTTTGCCTTGTTCAGTTATCGGTGACTATGTAGTCAATACTATGTTAACATAGTACGCATGACCACATACATTACTGACATCAAAAAACGTGCGGAGTCTGCTGGTTTCAGCATGGCTGAAGTAAGTCGTGAGGCAGGGCTTGACCAAGCTCAAGTTTCGCGCTGGCTATCAGGCAGGACGATTCCGCTTATCTCATCAGTAGAGAAGTTGAAGCTGGCAACAGAACGACTTATCTCGTCAAGGATTGATGCACTCTCAGGTGACAAAAATGATTGAAGCTGAATCATGGAAGCCAATTCCATTTGCTGACAAGTACGAAGTTTCTAGCTATGGGAACTTGCGTAAGCACGTCAACAAGAATCATCCAAAGCGCCATCAAATAAATTACTTTGTGCATGAAGTAACGCGCAACGGCTATTTGCGATTCAGCATCAAGAAACAACATTACTTGGTGCATCGTCTTGTTTACTTGATGTTTGTTGGACCACTTGAAGAAGGTAAGGTTGTTTGCCACATTGATGGAAATACAAAAAACAACCACTTTTCAAACTTGCTGCAAGCAACACAAAAAGAAAACATCTCTCATAAACGTGAGCATGGAACTTGGCAATCTGGTGAAAAGCATCCACACGCAAAACTTTCAAATATGCAAGCCATTGCGATCAAAAGATTGCTTTCTGGATGTGTACGCAATGAGCGAGGAGGACTTGCCTCTGGTCAAGCCAAGTTGATTGCTGAGAATGTTGGTGTGCAACGATCATTGGTTTATTCACTATCACGCAAACGGTCAGGATTTCACAATGTCTGAAAGAATTATGGGCTGTGATGTTGGTCTTCAAGGCGCTTTCTCGCTGTACGTTGACGGGAAGTTTGAGCGCGTCATTGATATGCCTTGCGTTGAGGTCATTCGCGGTGGCAAGAAAAAGAACCACATCTCTGCGCAAGGTGTGGCTGCTGCCATTAAGGAATTAAATCCAACTCACGCAATCGTGGAGAAGGTCGGCGCGATGCCAAACCAAGGCGTGACATCAATGTTTGCGTTTGGTCGTGCTGCTGGCTTGATTGAAGGCGCACTGTCTGCGCTGTCAGTACCAATCACATTCGTCACGCCACAGGCTTGGATGAAGGCAACGCAATGCGGCAAAGGCAAGGATGCAATTCGTCATCGCTGCATGGAACTCCACCCAGATCACCAACAGCAGTTCGCGCGAGTCAAGGACTCAGGTCGTGCTGACGCAACCATGATGGCTTATTACGGGAGCAAGCTATGACACAAGATGAAATCATGGAGATGGCTGAAAAAGCTGGATTTACGGCAATTTGGAAAAAACAATACATTATTTCTCCATATGGTTTTGAAGATGCAGATTTAAAAGAAGAACTTGAAGCCTTTGCCAAACTGGTAGCAGCTAAAGAGCGTGAGGCGTGTGCAAAGGTGTGTGAAGGGTTGAATTTGTACGGTGGTTCTGAAAGCCGACAACTACAAAGAGCAACCTTGAAAGACTGTGCTTTTGCAATCCGAGCAAGAGGTGAAGCATGACCAAGATTGGTGGCGACCCAATTCATATCTTGCAAATTGTTCAATGGGTATTTGACAAACTTAGAGGCAACAAATGAAACTCCCACGACTCCCACGCAAGTGCGACATGATTGATGCGAAGTATTCACCAGAGCAAATGCGTGAGTACGGTGAGGCTTGCATCAAGGAATACATTAAGCAAATTCCAACGCTGGTTCAAGTTGCTCCACCAGAAAATGATGGGTTCTTAGTCAGCTTAATGAACAAAAGGATATTTAAAAGTGAATGACAACAAATCAGAAACCGAAGTGATGCGCGAGCATATTGTTTGGCTTGGCTCAGAGCTGATGAAGACGCAAGCGCAGCTCATAGCTCGCAACAACATCCTGCAAGATATGCTGAACCCTGATGTCATGGGTTGGTCTATCCCGCATGAGGTGCGAGCCACCATCTACAACTTGTTCAGCCAAGAGCGTGAAGAAGAACAGAATCAATACAACAGAAAGTGAAACCATGATTAAGCTACGACCATCAGCAGCATCACGCTGGATTAACTGCCCTGCATCAGTCAAGCTGTGCGAGAACATCCCTTACCAGCCAGCAGGAGAAGCTGCGCAGATCGGCACTGCTATCCATGCAGTGGCTGAGACTTGCATCTTGACGGGTGTATCTCCAGCAGACTTCATCGGCAAAGAAGTGGAAGGCATCACCATCACTTCGCACAACGCTGACTTTGCACAGGCTCACGTTGACCATATTCGTGACCTAGAGCTGCGCTTAGGCACACTGAAGGTAGAGCAATACGTCACAGCCTTCAAGAATGAAGCGGTTGACCTTGGTGGCACAGCAGATGTGATGGCATACAGCTTCGACAAAGACACTCTGGTCATTGCTGACTTGAAGACGGGTCGCGGTTACGTTGACGCTGACTCAGACCAAATGAAGATTTACGCCATCGGCGCGATGCGCAGCCTGAAGACTGAGTTCACCAACATCGAGCTGGCCATCATTCAGCCGCATCACGGGGAGCCACGCACTCACAAGATGACCTTCAAGGAGTTGAACGATTGGACTGCGTTGAACCTGACACCAGCATTGTCTGAGATTGCCAAAGGCACGACAACGCCAACGCCATCAGAGAAGGCTTGCCAGTGGTGTCCAGCCAAGGCAACCTGTCCTGCGCACGTTGAGCAGTTCAACGAGATCGCAGCGCAGCCACCAATGCACACCATGAGTGAGTCAGAGCTTGGCGCAATGCTGGCCAAGGTGGACATGGTGGAGGACTACATCAAAGCCTTACGCAAGTACGCCACAGAGCGTTTGGAAGGTGGTGCTGTGGTTCGTGGTTGGCAACTTCAACCCAAACGCGCATTGCGCAAATGGAAGGATGAGCAAGCAGCAGCAGACGCTCTGATCTCCCACGGAATTAGTCGGGAATTGATCTACACAACATCAATCATTAGTCCCGCAGAAGCAAGCAAACTGTTGTCTAAAGATGACAGGGTGTTGCTGGATGACATCACCAAAAAAGAATCTTCTGGATTGACTCTTGCAAGAGCAGTCGGTCTTGGTGAATAATCCTATCCCGCCACACATCGTGGCATTTTTAAACTCGAAAGGCTCAAATGCTTAATCTCTCATCCTCTGGTGGTTCAGGTAACTACATCCGTTTCATGCCATCTGCAAACGCTTGGCTGAATAACGCTAAAGAAGAAATCCAATTGAAGAAGGTGGTCTTCGACATCGACAATGTGCAAACAGGTTGGATGTTGTTGGCTGAAGGTGCGCGTGATTGGCAACCAGACGCAGCTCTTGGTCAGAAGGGCAAGCAACCTTCACCAGACCATAAGCGCGGCTTCAGCGTCAAGTTCTACAACAAGGAACTCGGCACTGTGGAGTGGAGCGCAAACGGTACAGGTCCAAACATGGGCTTGGAAGCTCTCTACAAAGCAGCATCAGCAGATCGCGCTGCCAACGCTGGCAAGTTGCCAGTGATTGAGTACACAGGCAGCAAGTTGGAGAAGATCGGTAAGGGTACGACTCGCATCCCTAACTTCAACGTGGTGTCATGGGTTGCAAAGCCTGAAGGTATGGACGCTCCCGCTGATGATGGCGAGCAAGACTTCACACCGTCAGGTGCAGTTGCGCAAGCAGCAGCACCGAAGTCAGCGATGGCGCAAGCTGTCGAAGATGACGAGATGTTCTAAACATCAAGAAAAGACGGGGCTGCTTAACGGCGGTCCCGTTTTTTTGTCGCTATGAAAATACTCAACGAAGAATTTATGGAGTTGCTCGTAATTGCATTGGCTCAAAGGGTCTATGAATTGGAGCAGCGTTTAGAAACACTAGAAGAAGAATTGGATGCAGACTATGACAACTGAAACCGATTGGAAAAAGATTGCTATCGAGCTTGGGCAGAGAGTTAACTTTGCGATTCAACATTTAGACGCAAGAAGCGGTTGGATGTTTGATTCAAAAGCAGAGCAATTTGTTCATTGGCATGATTATTTTGCAGATGCAATGGATATGTTGCCAGATGTAAAGATTGACAGAGAGATATTGCTGACAATGCGACTTCCAAAAAGACAAGGCAACAAAGCTCGAAAAGAAATCATGGAGCGCAGAGCAACAGAAATCGGAAAGGCATCAACATAAATGCAAGCCGAACAAATAGCAAAGGCGCTAGGCAACGCGAAGAAGGTCAATGGGAGCTGGTTAGCGTCATGCCCACTACCTACGCATGGGCAGGGCAACGGTGACAAGAATCCGAGCCTGTCAATTACTGATGGCCAAGACGGGAAACCGCTGTTCAAGTGCCACGGTGGGTGTGACCAGCACGATGTCTTTGCGGCCATCAAGGACTTTGGATTGCTTCCAGACTTGGAGCCACGCGCAGAACTCTTAGCGTCAATCAAGCCAATCCAGCAACCAACGCTGGAGCAGGAGTGGCACTACACGGATGAGGACGGTGTGACGCTGTTCATCAAGCAGCGATACAAGACGTATGACGCGAAGGGTAAGACGTACAAGCAATTGCGTGTGGATGAGCAGGGGCGTAGACACTCAACCATCACTGGTGCAAAGATCGTCCCGTACAACTTGCCTGAAGTCGAGCAAGCCAGAGTCAACAACAGAACTGTCTTCTTGACGGAAGGCGAGAAGGCTGCTGATGCGCTGAAGTCGATCGGTGTCTGTGCGACCTGTACGCATCAAGGCGCAAGCAGCTTCCCTGAAGATGCCATCCAGTACTTCGCAGGGCTGAACGTGGTCATACTGCCAGACAACGACAAGGTAGGTTGGGAGTTTGCGAAGAAGGCGGTCAAAGCAATTAAGAACGTGGCCAACAGCATCCGAGTCGTTGATCTACCGCTGGAAGACATCAAGGAAGATGCTTACGAGTATGTGAACAGGTACGGCTACGACAAGACTGACTTGGCAGCAATCACCAAGAAAACTGAGAAGATTGCAGACGAGGAAGATGTAACGATACCTGAACGCTTCGTTGCGCAAGAGGAAAAAGCAACAGAAGCACCAGAGTTAAGTTTACAACCCGCGAATTTAAGTATCCAACGTCAACCATTCAAGATTGAGCAGTTGGATGACATTGATGACGAGCCTGTGGAGTGGCTCATTGATGGTGTCATTCCTAAGAAAGCGTTTGTCGCCTTGTACGCACCACCAGCAAGTTTCAAGTCATTCGTGGCATTGGACATTGCGGAGTGCATTGCAACTGGCAGGGAATTCCTGACAAAAGAAGTCAAGTATCAGGGTGCAGTCCTATACATCGCCGGCGAGGGTCACGGTGGTATCGGGGCGCGTATCAAGGCCATGAAGAAGCATCACAACACGCCAGCCGGTGCGCCAGTGTTCTTCTTACGCAAACAGATCAACTTGCGAAGCAGCGCCACAGACATCCAAGACCTAATCCAAGCCGTGGACGACATCCAAGCAACGCACGACATCCAGTTTGAGCTGGTGGTAATCGACACCTTGGCCAGAGCCTTTGGCGGTGGCAATGAGAACGCATCCGAAGACATGGGAGCCTTCATCACTGCTGCTGGTGCAATCCAAGGCAGATACAACTGCGCATTGCTAGTCGTTCACCACGCAGGTAAGGATGCCACCAAGGGATTGAGGGGCCACAGCTCACTGTTAGGAGCCGTGGACACGGAACTTGAGATCATCCGTATTGAGGACGCGCCGAAAGGAATACTGCACATCAGCAAGCAGAAGGACGGTGAGGACGGTCAGAGGTACGGTTTCCAGATGATTACGGTGGAGTTATCCACAACACATTTGGGGTTTGACAGCGTGTCCAGCCTAGCCGTGGAAGTGGATAACGAGATGAATGTTAATCAAGCCAGAGGACAAGCGCAGCCACCAGACAGGACAGGCGGTGGCAGGAATCAGCAACTGGCGCTCAACTGTCTGCACAGTGCCATCAAGAAGTTCGGGATGATGGAGAACATTGACGGAAAGAGAAACAAAGCCATCAAGCTCGACCAATGGAGGGATGAGTTCAAGGCAAAACTCGGCAGCGATGTGGAGCCACAAACATTCACAAAAGCATGGGCAAGGGTAAAACTTGGACTCAGTGAACTCGAAAAGGTTGAGATTCACAACGATTGGTGTTGGGCAATCTATGCTGAGAACGATGGCTCAGGTACTGTGATTCCATTCAGTAAATGAGGACAGGACAAATGGACAAATGGGGACAAATGGAGGACAAATGGGAAAGCCATTTGTCCCGACAATTGGGAGGACAAATGGGGTGTGGGTCTATAAGACACACCCATATGTCCTTTTGTCGCAGTCGATTTGGGATGTATTTGTAAGAAGTGTGTAAGAAAAGAAAAAGGACAGAAACGTGGCAACTAGGAACATAAAAAAGAAGGTGGAGCAGCCGAGTATTCCTTCGGACCCTTTTGAGTTGTTCATGCGAAGCAAGTTGATTGAACTCATTAATGTCAAACAAGCGCATGAGCAGAAGTGGGGAGTTGAAAGGATTATTGGTTTGGTGGATGAAGGGTTCCGCACAAAGGTCTGGCAACAGAACGAAAGAATCTTCATCGCTCAGAAGCAACGTGATGAGGTCAGGCTCACAAAGGCAGTGGACGGGATGAAGAAGGCTTATGCGGCACTGGATGCGTGGGCTGTTGAAAACAAGGTAAGCGAGTGTCCAGACATCAAGCATTGCCAGCATCTCATGCAGGATGGCTCAATCATGGTGGTGGTGGAAACTTACGAGGACGCAATGCTGTTTGACCAGATGATGGGACACGATGACAAGCGTCACATCTGGTGCATGGAGGAGCTGGAACTGGTGATGAACGCTGAGGTCATCAAGGAGACGATGGCGTTGAAGCGTCAGTATCCACAGGCTCAGATGGTACGGTTGGACAAACCACCAACAAAGTTCCCGAAGGGAGGGAAGTCTGGATTGGATGACTTTCAAGGTGATGATGGCGTTTTAGAAGGTTCGCGTATGGCTAAGGTGTTCGACACTGCTGCGTATGGGTCTAGGACGAGTCAGAAGGCGCTTTAAAGCGATTTAAATGGCTGGTTGATACCTAGCCATATGTTTAACTAAATAATTGATTGGAGAGCGTTTAAATGGCTGGACATAAAAAGAAACACGCAGACATGGCATTGCTTGACACATTGCCGAAGGAACAACTTGCCAATATGTTCGAAGCTGGTATGTCTGAAACCCGCATCTGCGTTCAACTTGGAGTAAGTAAGCGGGCACTAACTTCGTGGCTAGAGCTGCCCGAGAACGAAGGTTTCCTCTCACGCGTACGCGCGAGGGCTGCCGATCATCTCGTGGCACAGACCATCGAGATCGCTGATGAAACGGACATTGCAGAGGTCAACAAGGCTCGTTTACGCGTCCAAACGCGCCAGTGGGTGGCTGAACGGTGGAATCCAGCAGCGTATGCGCAGAACAAGATGCCAAGCGTTACGGTCAATCTGGCTAATTTGCGGCTCGATGCGCTGCGACATGGCGAGGTGATCGAGGCTGACATATCCACAGACAAGTTGAGCTAAGTTGTTCAAGTTATCCACAGTCGATCTGGTTTGTTGCGCGAAAGCTACACAATCCATGTATAGGCTGTGCATAACGCTGAAATAACTTTACATAATGGACATTGTATAAAGTAGCTGAGTGCCAAAGTATTCAGTTTCGATCTAGGCATGAACCATGCCAGCCTGAACCGTCCCGAAGCCCCCCCCCCGTGGTGGGGTCTGGGCGGGGCGCTGCTACAGATGCAACCCCACACCTACCCAAAAAAAATTTTGAAAAAAAATTAAAAAGTACCCCACAATCCCCACATGACTAAAGAATCAACACCAAAAGAACCAAAGAAGAAACTGCACCCAGACACACAGGAGCTGGTGGACAACGCGGCCAAGAAGCAGCAGGAGAAGATTTCCAACAATCCTTTCGTGGCCTTCACTGCTCGCTATCGCAACAACCCTGTGCTGTTCGTGCAAGAGGTGCTGAACACCAAACCCGACCAGTGGCAGATTGATCTCCTGAACCACATCGCCAAAGGCGAGCGCCGAATCTCAGTGCGATCTGGCCACGGTGTTGGTAAGTCAACAGGCGCTTCGTGGGCAATCATCTGGTATCTGCTGCTGCGCTATCCCGTCAAGGTCGTGGTCACAGCCCCAACATCCAGCCAACTGTATGACGCTCTTTTCGCGGAATTAAAGCGTTGGGTCAAGGAGTTACCACCGACACTTCGAGATATGCTTGAAGTCAAGCAAGATCGTATTGAGGTCAAAGAAGCCCAAACCGAAGCCTTTGTGTCCGCAAGGACATCCCGCGCCGAGCAGCCCGAAGCCTTGCAAGGTGTTCACAGCGAGAACGTGATGCTGATTGGCGATGAGGCATCTGGTATCCCTGAACAGGTGTTCGAGGCTGCTGCTGGTTCAATGTCTGGTCACAACGCTGTGACGATTTTGCTCGGCAACACCGTCCGCAGCTCAGGCTTTTTCTACGACACCCACAACCGTCTGGCCAATGATTGGGTGACGATGAAGGTGTCTTGCGTAGACTCGCCACGAGTCTCCGAAGCCTACGTTGAGGAGATGAAGGCTAGGTATGGCGAGGAATCCAACGCATATCGGATTCGCGTACTTGGCGAGTTCCCGCGCTCAGATGATGACACCATCATCCCGATGGAGCTGCTGGAGCTGGCCAAGCACCGAGATGTGGACGCTTCTCCCCACGCGAAGCTGATATGGGGCTTGGACGTTGCTCGTTTTGGTGGCGATCGCTCTGCACTGGCCAAGCGTCAGGGTAATGCCCTGATTGAGCCGATCAAGACTTGGAAGAACTTGGACCTGATGCAATTGACGGGCGCAGTGGTCGCAGAGTGGGAGGCATTGCCGTCCAGCCAGCGTCCACATGAAATCTTGGTGGACTCGATTGGTCTTGGCGCTGGCGTGGTTGACCGTCTGCGTGAGTTGGGTTTGCCTGTTCGCGGCATTAACGTGTCCGAGTCCCCTGCGATGGGTACAACTTACAAGAATCTTCGCGCCGAGCTTTGGTACAAGTGCAAACAGTGGTTTGAGGCGCGTGATTGCCGTATCCCTTCCGATGAAGGCTTGGTGGCTGAACTGGCCACAGTGCGCTACTTCTTCACATCCAATGGCAAGATTCAGATTGAGTCCAAAGATGACATCCGCAAGCGCGGCTTGAAGTCGCCTGACTGCGCTGACTCGTTTGTTCTGACGTTTGCATCAGATGCAGCCATTGGTATGTTTGGCGCGAATACTGCGCAGCAGTGGTCGAAGCCACTGAAACGAAACCTTGCGCGGGTTGCATAATCTAGTCATTCCATTAACTTTGAAGGGGTAGACCATGAAGATTGATAAAGCCGCAGCCAAAATTGCGAAGGTTATGGGTGAATTTAAGCGCGGCACATTGCACTCAGGTGCTGGCGGCAAGGTCGTGAAGAACCCCAAGCAAGGCATTGCGATCGCAATGTCCGAAGCCAAGATGCCAATGCGTGGCCAACGTACTGCAAAGAACAAAGCCAAAAAGTGATTCCAATTTGCATCGCCACAGTACACGGCAAAGGGTTGCCTGTACTGATTGAGTCCATCCGTCAATACGCGCCAGAGGCGTTTATTTACCTTCGCGGCCCTGCCGATGTCGTGAGCCGTTACGAGAACGCTCGCATCATTGTTGGCGAGCCACGCAACTTTGGCGAGGATTACAACGAAGTCATTGATGATGCTTTGAAGTACCACACAGCTTGCATCGTCTGCAATGACGATGTTGTTTTAACCCCCACCAGTTATGCCAGACTACTTGAAGACGTTGCTACGATTCGTGAGCTGGAGCCTTCGGTTGGTTGGGTTGCTTCTCGTTGCGATGCTTCTCGTGCTGTGCAGAACATCAGGTTCAATCGGGAAAACGAGAAAATAGACATGATGAAGTTCCACGCTGAGAACTACATCTTCCCTACCGATGTTGTCAGTCCTATCTTTGCGTATGTCTCGCGTGACGCATGGAACCACGGACGGTTCGGGCCTTTGAACTGGTACTCGGACGATGTGTCCTGCTTGGATATGTCGGCCAAGGGTTACTCGCATTACGTTTCAACTTCGTATGTTCACCACGTTGGGAGCCAGACAGTTGGCCTTGACGCTCAAAAATTAGTGCTTGAAGCACTGCCTTGGATACAGGAAAACAGACCGCAATATGTCGAACAGTTCTTTGGTTCTTAACTTAGGCTCTGGCAAGGATTGGCGCGAGGACTGCATCAACGCAGATATCCAGCGCCGAGTCAAGTCTGATTGGTGTTTGGACATTCAGGATATGCATTGGGGTGATGTCTTGTATACCCGCAAGGGTGAGTTCAAGATTGAGCGCGAGATGTTCGATGTCATCTTGGCCAACGACATTCTTGAACACGTACCAGACTTGGTGAAGGCAATGACCAACTGCAAGGACTTGCTGAAGGACGGTGGCGAGATGCGCATCAATGTGCCTTACGACCTGTCGTATGGTGCTTGGCAAGACCCGACTCATGTGCGAGCCTTCAACGAAAAGTCGTGGCTGTACTACACAGAGTGGTATTGGTATCTAGGTTGGGAAGACAGGTTTCGTTTGACGCATCTGGAGTTCACGCTCTCAAGCGTTGGGGAAAGTCTAAAATTACCGCAAGATGAGATTTTGAGGACTCCACGAGCTGTGGACTCCATGTACGTCATATTGCAAAAGGTCAAGAAATGAAAGTTCCATACGAGTTTGAGTCCGAGACTACCAGCGCATTGCTCAACAAGGCTAAAGAGCAGATCGAAGACTTGATGGAGTCCAAAGACCCTGAAGAAGTCAAAGAGGAAGAAGAAGAACACCAGCAGATGGATGACAGTGAACTTGAAGCCATGATTGGCCAAGAGATCACAGACGCTGTTTCCTACATTGACTCAGACCTATCGCCTATTCGTGCGATGGCCACACGCTACTACCGTGGCGACCCCTTCGGCAACGAAGAAGATGGCCGCTCACAAGTCGTGGCAATGGAAACCCGCGACACGATTTCGGCCATGTTGCCTTCGCTGATGCGCGTGTTCTTTAGTTCAGAAAACGTGGTTGAGTTTATGCCTCGTGGCCCAGAGGATGTGAAGAACGCACAACAAGCCACAGACTACGCCAACTATGTGTTCTCTGCTGACAACAACGGCTTTATGACCGCATACGCAACTTTCAAGGATGCCTTGGCTCGCAAGTGCGGCATCATGGAAGCCGTGTGGGAAGAAACCGAAGAAGTCCGTATTGAGCAGTATTCAGGTTTGGATGACCAGACCTTGCAGATGCTGATGCAAGAGCCAGAAGCAGAGATGAAGATTGTGGTGTCATACCCAGACGAGTCTATGCAAGGCGCTATGCAGATTGACCAGATGACGGGTGAGCCACTGCCACCAGCCATGCTGCACGATGTGGAGATT
>Ga0181343_1000529_pt1 | contig 16654 bp, 11 predicted proteins | sample Su13VDMLBSD_FD_130110 | JGI IMG/M metagenome (GOLD analysis project Ga0181343, IMG submission 130110) | Freshwater viral communities from Lake Michigan, USA - Su13.VD.MLB.S.D | ecosystem: Environmental > Aquatic > Freshwater > Lake | place: USA: Michigan | collected 2013-07-15 | reverse complement strand
CTATGGTGAACCTGTTTTGCAAAACATGATTAAGCATTTAAAAGTTATGGTAGCTGATATTAAAATCTTTAGAGATTCATTTGTTATCTCCGAAGGACAAGAACAAGAGGAAGTAGTTAATGAAGAAAAACCAGAATAATTACTTCAATCAAACACATGAAGATGCAATAGTTAGATATGCTATTTCAACTGATCAAAGAGAAAGAACAGAATTATATATTAAGTTTATAGAACCTGCTTTTAATGAAATGGTTGATAAAATAGTATTTACATATAAGTTTACAACTCTCCCAAACATAGAAGAACTTAGAGACGAATGCAAGATTTGGCTTACCACAATATTGGATAAGTTTGATCCTAAATCTGGCTCTAAGGCTTTTTCATATTTCTCAGTTATTACCAAAAATTGGTTTATTCACAAAGTTAAAAAAACAGCAGAGCAAGTAAAGCGGGAAGTTGGATTAGAAGATATAACAGACGCCAAAAGCCATGACGTTTTGATTATACAACCTGAATATTTTACAAACAGAGAACAACAAGAGTTTTGGAGAGAATTCTGGTATGAAATAAACAGTTGGGAACACGTTGAAATGAAACCCAACGAAAGAAGAGTTGTTGAAGCAATAAAGATACTTATGCAAGACCCAGATGGAATCGAGATATTTAATAAGAAGGCTATTTACCTTTACATAAGAGAAATCACAGGTCTTAATACTAAACAGATTGTAACAAATCTACAAAAAGTAAGAACAAGATATTTAGATTTTAAAGGTGATTGGGATAACGGAGCAATATAATGGCTAAAGATAATTCATACATTACCGTTCCTTCTATTGAATATGCCAACGTAGTTGAAAATTTAAATAAACCTTTAACAGAAGCTCAACAAAATGAAATTGCTATTAGAAAAATAGCACAATCATTAACTGATGATTTTACGATTTACAGTGAACAAGGTCTTGATGGAATTGGGTATACATTAAGACCTTATAATAGTGAAAGTTATTATAATGTAAATGGACAACAAGTAAAATATTATTTAGTAGTAACTATAACCCCCAGAAGACCAGAAATAACGCTTTATTTAACTCCAACTAGTGAACAATTCAATCTTTATTCTACTCCATTTCTAAGACTATATAATAACCCACCAGTTGTTGTAGATTCTACTCTCACACCAATAACACAAAGTAATACATCTTCTAATAATGAAACAGTTACTGTAGGTGGTTCTAGAAGACAAGATTATCAATATAAAAAACGAATATAATTACATTCAATTCTAATTAATGTTATGGATAAAGTAGATAAATACATAAAAAAAGTAATAACTAACATCGAAGAAGATCGTGAAGTAACAAACGAACTTCTAAAAGACGTTATGGGTTATATTGGTAAAGATGCTTCTAATCATGCTTCTGTTGGTCACGTTGCTGCTAAATATGTTGAATCTTTACAACGTTCAAATGAACAGTTAGTAAAGTTAGTAACACTTATGGCTAAAAAACAAGATAATCTTTATGGTGATTTAGATGATGATGATAAGCGAAATATATACGATAGCTTATCAAAGGAAGATTAATGGCAGAACAAAAACCACCTAATTTTCTATTAATACAGTCTAATCCGTTAAATACTGATGGTCCTGTTACTTTATTTGATCAATTAAAACCACCAACAACTTCTGATATATTACCTATGGTAGTAGCCAACTATGGTACACCAAATTATTTAAAAACTGATACTTTATTTGTTAGAGTAGTAAAAACATTTGATAAATCTCAACCAAGACCTGGAAGTGTACCAGACTTAGAAGCTAGAAACAATTTTGATACTGCAAAACCTATTCAGCACTGTATGGCTATAGCTAATGATGTATATGGTACATTTGCTCCATTACCGACAGAAGTTGGTAATGAAATAACAGATGTAAAAAATAAAAATATAATAAAACAATCTGTATATTGTTATGATAGTATTGGTTTATTAAAAAGCGGGTTAAAAGTAGGAGATAAAATACCAGTTCAATTTGTTACCCCAACAGAAGCTAAAATAGTAGGAGATGTTGTTTCAAACGAAATAGTTTCACAAGAAGGAGATAATACTGGTAATAATGGTGATGGTGACGGCACTACAGTTGGCGATTCCAAACAAAATACTTCCCCTACAGGAGATTTGCAGGGAGGAAATTCTGATAGTAGTGTTAATTGTAAAACTTCTAATTTATTAACAACTTATGTACCAAAACCGTTAGTATTTGAAAATCAAATATGTGGTAACGATAGACGAAATGGCTTAGACAATACAATTGTATATAAGACTGAGAAATGTAAGACAGGTGTACTACCAAATGGACAAACAGTTTCTTTACATTCTAAATTTTTTGATCAAGTAACTGGTTTAATAACAGACCTACAAAATGATCCAGAAGTTATAGCGTCTGGCTATAAAATTGTTATAAGCAGTGGTTATAGAACTTTAGATGGTCAAAAATATGCTAGAAGACTAAACTGTCCAGAGGCAGTAGCTAAAGGTGCGACAGAACAAGAATTATATTATGATAAATGGAAAGATTTGTTAGCAAAGTATAAATGTAAAGGACCAGAAGCAAGTCCAGCAGTAAGAACAACTTCTCATTTAACTGGTATGGCTGTTGATATTTTATTAGATTTTAATGGAAAATTTAGTCAAGCTGAGGAAGGCAAACCTTGTTTCAAATATGTAAGAGAAAATTGTTTAATTTATAAAAAAATAAATCAATATGCTGCAAAAAATAAATTAATTAATTATCGTAAAGAGCCTTGGCACTGGAGTACAGATGGACACTAATTGTAAAAGTAATGATGTTTCTGGTTTAGACAAAAATTCATCTAAAAAATTAAAGTCAGCAACACCAAAAACTTTGGCTGGACAGAGCGGGATTGGTAATGACCCAAAAAAAGAACCAGAAGTATCTTTCTTTAAAACTCAAAATGAATATGTTATTAAAAATCCTAATTCTGATTCCTATATAACGCTTGGCAAGGATAGACCAGCGGGTAAATATAGTGGATATGGTGGTTCTGGCGATACAAAATGCTCTAGTATAGATTTAGTTGTTGGCAGAATATCACCTGTAGCAGTAGAAGAAGCAGATAATGGACAGTTAATATATGCTGATAATAATCTAACTTTAGATGCAGCAAGAATTTATATATCACAAAAAACAGATATAGATGATAATTTTAAATTAGCTGATGGTTCTATAGGAAATTCCAAAGCTAAATCAGCCATAGGTTTAAAAGCAGATGGGATTAGAATAATAGCTAGAGAAGGTATAAAATTAGTCACTAAAACAGATGTTGCTAACGCTACTGGTACTGAAATTAATGAAAATAATGGAATAGAAATAATAGCTCTTAATGATACTAAAAACCTACAACCTATGTTGCTTGGTCAGAACACTGTTGATTGCTTAACTGAGTTAATAGATGAAGTTGATAGACTACAGAATAGAGTTGAATACTTTATTGAACAGCAACAAAAATATAATGATTTTATTTCGCAACACACACACAATAGTCCTTTTTTTGGTATAGGTACTTTACCAAGTCCAAATTTAATTATTGACAATATGTCATTAACATTAAATAAAGTTATAAACGTTACTGTTCCATATTATTTTCAAAAAATAAACTTTAATGGTATAAAAACAAAATATTTAAGTAATGGTGATAAAGCTATTAAAAGCAAATACAATAAGGTTAACTAATTAAAATAAATGACTACTCATTTTGTTAACTCGCAATCTTCAATCAATATATATAAAGATATTTCTTTAAATTCACAAGTCCTATTTGTATTACCACCATTAACTGAATTTTTATTGTTAGAAGAACACTTGGGTATAAATTGTTCATTTCACAAGATCAAATATCAAGAAATAGATTGTTATATTGAATCTAAATATGTTTCTAACTTACCAACGACCCCAGAATCAGCACCATTTGTTTGTATAAAAAATTTAAGTAATATTTCGTATGTAGAACCAAATTGGTATTCTTTAAGTGAGAATGAACCATATTTTAATTCAAATACTAAAGAATACTGCATAACAATAACAGCACCAATTTCAAAAATAGGTAATAGAGTAGAACTATACAAAAACGCTAAAACAAAAGCAATTCAAAAATTATTTGAATATTATAACAAAAACTCAACTGATGAATCTGTTTCCTTGTACAACTCTTATTATATTTTTGCAGAAGTTAAAGATGTTTATGTACCATTTAGACCATTAGCAAGAACAAAAATTTTAGTAGCAATAAAACAAAAATACTTTGATGCAATACAACAACTACCAGAACAAGATATAACAAATAATTTAACATCCATAGAAGATGCTAATTATATAATATCAATACCTTTTAATGAATTTGAATCTGAGTTAGATAAGCTATCTTCTGCTTTGAAATTATATGATTTTGATATCTTTATATCTAATAGTAAGGTTGGTTTTAGATTTGGTTCTGAAGCTAATGAGTTTTATGATACATCTGATAAGATTTTGAATGAACTTTCACTAAAAGAAAAAGCAGAAAAAATTATTGTTTTTCATGATTTAGTAATAAACCACTTAAAACAGAACTCAATACAAGTATCTAATGAAGATCTTTTAAATAAAACTAATATTGAATTTGTTATAAACGATAGATGTAATAAAATTTATAGTATTGCATTTAATAAAAACGGAACATGTAAAATTCCATCTTTAGGACTTAAAGACTTTCTAGAAAAAGATCCAATAAATGACGAAACAGTTGTTAATTTTATTAAAAATTATAAAACAATAAACTCATTAGATAAATGTAAAGTATCTTGGATTAATTTTGTTGAACGATTTGTTTATCCAAAAGTTTTAGTAAAAGAATTTAGTTTAAATGATTTAATTAAAAATTATCAAAAAGGTGATTATGAAGCATTTAAAGATTTTATTAAATTATTCAACTCTATTAACCAAGAAGATATTGGAAATCCAATTAAAACTATAAAAGAAATTAATGAACTTGAAGCAAAAATGGCTGTTCTTAAATCTACTACGGCATTTACTTTAGCTAGAGATAGCTTACTTTCTAGAACAGTATGCTCGGTTGATAATACATTTGACCCAAATGGGTTTGAACAATCATTAAAACAACTATATTTGCTTAATGATAATTCTAGTGATAATATAGAAGATAAAATTGAAAAGGCTGATAAAAAAGCAGAAGAATTTATATTAGTTAAAGTATATGAATTTTTAAATAAACTAGGTCTTTGTAAACTTGTTGATATTACGTTAGGTTGTTTAGCAAATAATGTTAATGATTTTGTAGATATTGATTTAGAAGCAACATTTACTATGGGAACAATTAAGTCTTTAAATACGGATGAATTACTAAACAAAGTAGTGCCAGCTTTACCAAAAGATCAACAACAAATATTCTATAATGCTTTATTGCTAAACAACTCTTATATAAACAGTAGAAGTTTGCTATATCAATTAAAATCTACTTTACCCGCAGAGCAATATATTTCACTTAATTTAGAAAGTGCAAGTTACGAAGATATAGCATCAGTAACAGCACAACTTATGTCCACAGGTACTTAAAATGTCTTCAGTATGTTACGAATTACCACAAGAATCTGAAAATGCACTTGCTATTCAATTAAGAGAAAAAATACTTAATAAAATAGAAAAAGCAAAATCTCAAGATGAATTAAAAGAAATAATTATCAATATTTTAGCGGAAAACGACGATCAATTAAATATTGAGCAAATCCAAGTTAACGGTGATATTTTAGGTGGTATAGAAAAATATCTAGCTTGTACAATTCAAGAAAATCAAGATAACTTGAATAATGTTCAAATTGAAGTAGGCGAAGTTCTTAAAAAAGCTATTGATTTGATTTGTAATCCTCCAAGTTTTCAAATTCCTTATCCATATCCTGTTATAGATATTAGCGCAGGTTTTGGTGAAAAAATATTAGTTGCCATACTAAGATTAGCTATTAAGATTATTTTATCAATACTTAAAAAACTTCTTTCTTTGTTAGTTGAAATTTGTGCTACAGGTCTTTCTGTTTTAAATGGATATGGTAGTGCTTCATTTGCAGACATTATAAAGCAATCTGTTGGCGATAATTTATCAACTAGTTTTATTAATGATGTATTTAAAGCTTTTGGTGTAAATGCTAACGGAAGCCCAGCAGAAATAGTTGTAAGCGATCCAGAATCTTGTACAGACACTCCAGTTGATCCAGAAACGATATCAAATCTAAAAACAACTATGCAATTTTTAGATGATTTGTCATTCATGTTAACACCAGTAGAAATATGTGGCTTGTTCAACAACAGAGGAACAGATCAAGCTTTTAAAGTTGTTGAAGAAATATTGAATTACGAGTACCCAGCATTAAAAGTCAGACTTAATAGTAGAGAAAAAATAGCTGGTTTATTTAAAACTTTAGGTGTAAAAAATGATCCATCTATTTGTGAATTAATTGAGAATAATGCCGAAACAGTTTTGGCAAGGCCAGATATTTGTTTTACTAGTGATACAAATCAACTAAGAGAAAAATTACTTAAAGATAAGGGTCTTACAAACGATGAAATAGCTGAGCAATTAAAGAAAGAGAGAGATAGAAACAAAGCAAACTTAGAAAAGATTGCCCAACTATCTTCTCAAATTAGGGATAATCCAAACAAAATATTAGGTGAACAACCACAAATATTTTGCAAACAAGGTAAACCTGGAATTGTTACCTTAGACCAGATGCCATCACTAAAGACTAGTATTAATTCTTCTTTGGATACTACCTTTAATATTTACGCATCAGCATTAGATAGAAATTTAAGTTCATTTCCAAGCACCGTAGTTTCAACCAGTAAAGTGGAAAATACAACTAACCCAGTAATACCAAAATTTATAACAATAAATACTATTGATAAAAATGGTAGACCTTTAACTATTGAAAACGGGCTAAATCCAGAATTTATTCAGAGAACAACTTCTGGTGAATTTGAACTTTCTACAACTGACGGAAACACAAATGAGACTGAGTTGCTAAACTACTATAATAGTAGTAATTTTCCTGGCTCTATTATAAGAAATGGTGATTCTATTAATATTCAAGCATTATTAAGTGAAACAAGTATTAGTAATTTAAATAATAAGAATGTTTATATTAAAAATTACAAAACAAACGAAAAACTATTAAAAGATGTTGTTGAATCTGTCTCCATAGAAAATATAGAGGATTATTTAAAAATAGACTTAGATAATCTTAGTATAAATTTTGAGTTACCATCTAAAATAGGCGAAGAAAAAGAAATGGTTTCAATTTACCCAATAGGTAGCACATCATGACCAGTATAGTGGAAAAAACAATAGGTGATAAGTTTTATGTTGTCAGAACAGACTCTTATTATCAACCAGTTACAGTATCAAACGATATTGAAGTTACACCAAGTATAAACCAACTTGATTCATTTAAAAAATTAGTACCAAAAGATTCCGATATAGTACCAGCGTCAGTAAAAGCATCTACTGGTTTTATTTTAGAAGACTTTTATAAAAATTTATACTTTCGTGTTTATAAAAACATAACAAAAATATTTTTTAATAGTAGCACAGATAGTATATTTAATAAGTCTAAAGAAGAATTGGGAATAGATTATAGTGGTTTAGATATACTGCGTAGTTTAGATATGTCTGGTATCGTAGACGTTCAACAATTAAAAGATGAAGTATTTAACACTTTTATGAACGATCCTTGCTTGGCTGTTGATGCAGAACCAGATCCAGAAATGCACCCATTAAGATTACAGATAGTTAAAGGAAATTATTATTTATCTTGTAGAACACATATACTTGATTTTCATCTTAGAAATTTATTAACTGTTTCTATTTTTGATAATAATCAATTTTATCAAAATGATACTTCATACATAAACTATATTTATGATACGTATATACAGAGATTGGCTTCAACATCAGTGGAGTATTTTACAAGTATTAAAGATTTACTATATAAAGAATTATTAAAAATTATTGATAGTGGTATAGAATTAATAAATCCAATCACTAACAAACCAATTCAAATAGTAGATAATAAAGAGCTTGATTCTTTAAGTTATTTACGATATTTGTTTGATAATCAATTTATTTTTATGATGAATGAATTTAATTCCTTTTTTTCTCAAGAAATAAAAATTAATAATAATACAATTAAATTATCTAACCTAGAGAAGATACAAAATTATTTTATAAATAATATTTTTCAAACCAAATCTGTAGTTGAATCACCAATAAATTCTATATCTTTATTATATAATTTTATTCCAAGTGGCTCTAAAACAAATGTTAGTTTATCTTTGATTATAAAATCTAATGTAACAACAGAATATTTATCATTAGTGCAAACATCTACGTTATTAGAAGGTTCATACAATAATGTAGATCAATTGCCACAAGAGTTAGATTCTATATTAAAACAATCTATAATTAATAGCACAGCTTTTAATTTATTATTTAATTATATATTTCCTCTTAATAAGATATTGAATTTTTCAAGTATAACACAGATTGTTTTATGTTCTAAAACAAATCAAAATGTAAATATAAACTTTAAACCAGCAATAAAAACATTAGAAACAATACATAATGCTGCTATCGGTGATGCTGAGAAAATAAATTGTCAAGTTTCTGACTTAAACTTTAGTCTTGGTTTTGATGTTGAAATACTTAAATTTATAGCTCAAGCACCTATTCAAATAATTAAAGGATTAGAAGAGACATTTGACCCAAATATTGTTATAGCATCTAAGCTTAAATTAGCAGCAGAATCACTAGGAGCACCAGACGTAAGTATTATACCTTACTCAGCACCTTTGTTGATTCCACCTCCATTTGGACCAGCAATTCCTTTAATACCTCCTTGGGGCTATATTTATTGGGGAATTAGTGCTGGTGAAGCAGCTCAAAGTTGGTCAAATGGGTTTAAAGTTGGTGGTATACCAGATTTCAGTGGTTCTTTCCAAAAGAAAAATCCTTTCAAACCTTTGTGTTAAAATAATAATAAAGCCCTATTTATTTTATGGCTTATTCCGCTGCGTTACCTTTAGTAAATGATCCAAACGATGGTTATGTTATGATCAAAACCATCGAAACACTTGCTAAACAAAATTTAAAGATGCTTTTGTATACAGAACCAAGTGAAAGAGTTTTTGACTCTAATTTTGGTGTTGGTATAAAAAGATTTTTATTTGAGCAAAATTTACAAATTACTTATGAAGATATAAAACAAAGAATTAACAATCAAGTAAGAACTTATCTTCCTTATATAACAATACAAAAAATTAATTTTTATAATAGTTTTGATGGTGAGCAAAAATCAGAAGAAACAAATAATTTAAAAATAGAAATATTCTTTTCTGTTGAAGGTTTAACTAACGTCAACAGAATACTTTTAGGTTAAAGGACTAATTACGTTAATGAACAAAAAGTCACCAGTCGTAAGATACACAGCGAGAGAATTTAACTCAATAAAAAATGAGTTAGTTGAATATTCAAAAAGATATTACCCAGAAACTTATAGTGACTTTAATAAAGCTTCATTTGGTTCTTTGGTTTTAGACACTGTTAGTTATGTTGGCGATGTTTTATCGTTTTATTTAGATTATCAATTTAATGAAAGTATGATAAATACAGCAGTTGAGTTTGATAATATATTAAAAATATCAAAACAACTTGGCTATAAATATTCACCAAAAAGCACCGCTTATGGTTTTGTTACTTTGTATGTATCAGTTCCAGCAGATAGTAGTGGTTTAGGACCAGATACAAATTATCTCCCAATACTTAAAAAAGGAAGTACCTTTGGTTCAAGTGGTGGACAATTATTTACGTTATTTCAAGATGTTGATTTTTCTCAATCAACAAATGAAATAGTTGTGGCACAGGTAGATAACACAACAGGTGTTCCAACTAGTTATGCTGTAAAAACCGTAGGTATAGTTCAGTCTGGTTTTTATACACAAAAACAAATTCAAATTGGCGAATATGAAAGATTTAAAAAAGTTGATTTAGATGATAATAACGTTTTAGAAATTATATCTGTTTTTGATACACAGGGTAATGAATATTTTGAAGTAGAAAATCTTTCTCAAGATGTAATCTATAGACAAATATCAAATAATAATTTTATTTCTGATGGTGTTGCATCTATATTAAAACCATTCCCAGTACCAAGAAGATTTACAGTTGACAGAACTAGAACAACAACAACTTTACAATTTGGATATGGTTCAGAAAACTCTGATACTAATGCAAGCTCAATAGAACCAGCAGAAAATGTAATTCAGTTACACTCTAGAAATTATTATACAGATATATCGTTTGACCCAACAAATTTAATAAAAACAGATAAATTTGGAATTGCACCATCAAATACCTTTTTAACAATAACTTATAGAAAGGCAAATCCAAATATTTCAAATGCTTCTGCTGGAACAGTTACGCAACCAAAAAGTCTCGTACTTAAATTTAATAATTTAGATGTTACCTCACAGTCACTTAGAAACGCTGTCCAAGGTAGTTTAGAAGTTAATAACGAAGAGCCACTAAACGGTGAAATTCGCTTAGATGAAGTAGAAGAAATAAGAAATAATGCTATAAATTTTTATGCTACTCAAAATAGAGCAGTTTCGTTATTAGATTATCAAGCAATTATATATGCTATGCCTTCTACTTTTGGTAAAATTAAAAAATGCTTTATTACACAAGATCAGAATTCTTTTAAAAGAAATATAAACATTTATGTTATTTCTATTGATAATTTGTCTAATTTAACAACTGCAAATTCTATTCTTAAATCAAATTTAAAAACTTGGATTTCAAGATATAAAATGATAAATGACACGATTGATATATTAGATGCCAGAATAGTTAACTTTGGAATAGATTTTAATATAACTGTTGATAGTGCTTACGATAGGACTGAGATCTTGAACAAAGCATTATTACAACTACAATTGTTGTTTACGAACACTAAAATGGAAATAGGAGAATCTATTTCTATAGCAAATATCTATAATACTTTAAATAAAATAAATGGAGTTATAGATACTACAAAAGTAACAGTAAATCAAAAATTTGGTGGTGTTTACTCCTCAAATGTTATTGATTTAAATAGTTTAGCTACTTTTGATGGAAAATATATAAATTGCCCAAAGAATGTTGTTTATGAAGTTAAATATCCATCTTTAGATATTAAAGGAACTGTATCATAATGGCTATAAAACGTTACTTACCTAATGCTGATACAACAATATCTAATGCTTTTAAATCCAATTTAGTTACAAGAGGTGTTAGTGGAAACATGGGGCAATCTGATATACTAGAAGTGTTCAGTATTTATGGGCAAGCAAATGCCTCATCTTCTGAGCTGTCCCGTATTCTTGTTCAATTTCCTATAAGCGATATAGTAACAGATAGAACAAATGGTTTAATACCTGCTTCTGGTTCTGTTTCTTGGTTCCTTAAGCTTTATAATGCCAAACATGGTCAAACTCTTCCAAAAGATTATACCATGACTATTTCAGCCGTTTCTTCTTCTTGGAATGAAGGATACGGCTTAGATATGGAAGAGTATAGTGATATAGGATATGCCAACTGGAATACTGCTTCATCATCCTCTTCTGGCACCTCTAGTTGGGCTTCTGCTGGTGGCGATTATCATACCTCTCCTACTGCTTCGTATTTCTTCTCAAATGGCACAGAAGACCTTATAGTAGACGTAAGCCCTATAGTAGAACAGTGGATAGCTGGCAGTAAATCAAACTATGGATTTGGTATAAAACTTTCATCAAGTCACGAACAAGCTGCACAATCATTTTATACTAAAAAGTTCTTTGCTAGAGGAACAGAATTTTTCTTTAAGAAGCCAACTCTAGAAGCTCGTTGGAATTCTGTTCGTCGCGATAATAGAGGTTATTTCTTTGCTTCTAGTTCATTAGCTTCAGCAGCAGATAATCTAAATACAATTTACCTTTATAATGTAGTGAGAGGACAACTTAAAAACATTCCAGCAGTAGGAACAGGTAATATCTATGTTAAAGTATATACCGATTCTTCTGGAAGCACTACAATTACATCAACACCAAATAATCCTGTAACTGGTGGTTGGGTATCAACAGGAGTTTATTCAGCTTCATTTGCTCTAAACACAACAGCAAGTGAAGTTTTTGATAGATGGTTCGACTCTACCTTAACAACTTGTTTCCACACAGGAGCAATAGATGTTTATGATTTAAATTCACAAGACTACAATCCAACAAATAGATATGTTGTTTCTTGCACAAATCTTAAGTCAATTTATTATCCAGAAGAACAAGCAAGGTTTCGTTTCTTTACTCGCAAAAAAGATTGGTCACCCACTATTTATACTGTAGCAACAAGCTTCATACCATCGGAGATAATAGAAAGCGCATCATACAAATTAGTAAGAGTATCAGACAACCTAGAAGTTATACCATACGGAACAGGTTCTCTATTATACACAGGTCTTTCTTATGATGTTTCTGGAAGTTATTTCGACTTAGATATGAATTTATTAGAGACAGATTACTCTTACCAGATTAAATTAAGTTTTTATGATGGTGCAACAAATAGTTGGAAAGAACAGCCAGAAACCTTCAAATTTAGAGTAGAAAAGAATGAGCCTTAAAGACCTATTTCAAGTCAAAAAAGTATTACCACCAGTTTCAAACGAACAAATTGCTGAGGAAGTAGAATCAGTTGAATTAATTGATTCTTATTCTAAGGATAAAGAAAGAATTGAATTTGCTGTTGATTATTCAGCACCTTCTAATTTTGCTGTATTTGGATCCGCCGAGAAATATTATAACGATTCTATTGAGAGAATATATTCTCAATATCCTTATGATGGTTCTAAAAAAGAAAAATTAGATTGGTATAATTCATCTTCTTTATTAGATATATGGTTTTATGAAAACGCTTATCCAAAAACAACTGGTTACGCTATATTTTCTCCTTCTGGTTGGTCCTCAAGAATAGGGTCACAAGTATCTGGTTACGGAGAGCCAACTACAAAAGAATATATAATAATTAAAGGTGGTCCAAATACTAATTCTGGTGCCACGCTTAAATCAAAATTTTTAGATAGTTCTAATCAAGATCCAAAATCAAATGTTTATGATGTTTCTAACAATAGAAATAATAATTTACAATATAATTTAAATAATGGTTTAACATTAGAATTCTGACTTAATAAAACATCTTTTGTCACATCTAGTACAGAAAAAGAAGTAATTTTTGATCTATGGAACGGAGAATTATCTTCTAGTTCTGGTTATGGTCGCTTGACTCTTGAAATTTCTGGAACTACTGGTTCTCCATTTTACTTAACTGCTCAATCTGGTACTGCTGGTTTCTTTAGACAAAATGTTGGTTCTACACCAACAACTTCTTCTATTGTTTCTGGATGGAACCACTATGCTGTGTCACTAGTAAATTCATCTAGCGCAGTACAAGCTAAATTCTATATAAATGGCAACCTTGATTCAACCCAAAATCTTGGCTCTTCTATTAATGATATAAATGGTTCTTTAATTGCTAATATTGGTGCTTTGAGAACTGCTCCATCTGGAACTAGTGGTGTCTCACTTGGTTGGGGTAAACTTTCTGGTTCTATTGATGATTTTAGATTCTGGAAGACTCAAAGAAATTCAAGAGAAATAGGAAGAAATTGGTGGGGTTCTGTAGGTGGAGGAACTAATACAGACGATTCTAATACTGATTTAGGATTTTATTATAAATTTAACGAAGGTATAACAACAACTTCTTCTATTGATTCAATTGTATTGGATTACTCTGGTCGTGTTTCAAATGGTACTTGGGTTGGTTATTCAACAGATTCTAGAAATACTGGATCTGCCTTAACAAACGAAGAACAAGATCCAATTATATATTCTACACACCCAGAAGTAGTAACAGTATCAGAAGAATATCAAGTAATAGGTCAAGATTACGATAGAACCAATCCAAACGCTATGTATTACTCTTTCCCAGATTGGATAGTAGAGGAAGATGTAAATAGTGAACTCCTTAACCTAACTCAAATAGCATCATCATATTTAGATACATTATACTTACAAATTAAGTATTTTACTTCAATAAAAGATAGATACAACAATATTCAAATTGATGAAAAACCATTTCCATTTTCAAAAACATTACTAGAATCAACTGGTTTGGTTGCTCCTAGTTTGTTTGTAGATGCAAAAATATTTGAAGAAGTTCTTTCACAAGATAATGAAAGAAAGTTTGAAGATAAATTAGATGAAATAAAAAATGTAATATATCAAAATATATACTCAAATCTAACCGATATATTAAAATCAAAAGGAACAGAAAAAGCATTTAGAAACATGCTTCACTGTTTTGGTGTTGATGAAAGTTTAGTTAATATAAACATATATTCAAATAATAACTTTTCAAAAGTACAAAACAATTTAGTAGATACTACATTAGCTAAGAAAGTAATTAATTTAAATGGCCCAGATACATTTAATGGTTCTGTTTATCAATATAAAATTTCAAGCAACCCTACTTCTTATTCTTATATAACTTCTTCTACTTCTTTACAATATATTCCTTTCACCGCTGAAGCGGAGGTTGTATTTCCAAAGAAACTAGTTTCATCGCAACCAAATTATTTCAATACTTTATTTCTTGAAACTTCTATCTTTGGAGCGCATACACCAGTTGCTGATCCAGATAGTTTAGCATGGAATTCTAACGATAAATTTAATTTTCAAGTATATGCTATAAGAAATAGTATAGAAAGTAATGATGTTAAATTTGTTTTATCATCGTCTAATTCAGCTATTCCTTTATTAACTTCATCTTTATACACAGATGTTTATAATAATGAAAAATGGAATTTTGCTGTAAGTTTATATCCAAACAAATTAGACAATTTAAGTAATGTTTCTGGAACAACAAACACCACTTATACAATAGAATTGTATGGTGTTAATAGCGATGGTGGAGTAATAAAGAATGAATTCTTATTAACTTCATCGTTATCTAATATAAATGGTGTAGATATTGCTAAACAATCTAGAAGATTTTATCTAGGTGCAGAACATTTAAACTTTACAAGTTCGGTAATCAGACAAACAGATTTAAAATTATCTTCACTACGTTACTGGTCTACTTATCTATCAAACGAAGAAATTAAAAACCATTCATTTAATCCAAACAATTACGGTATTGAATCTGTATATGAAAACGCTTATTTAAATAAAATAAACAATATTAATGTATCTAAAATAGATACATTAATGATTGATTGGTCATTTTCTACCGTAACTGGCTCAGACTCTGGCGTACTAGTTGGTTCAAATGATGGAAAATTTACAATCAACAATTACTTGTCTGGTAATCTAAACTACTCTAAGTATAATTCAGATTTTAATAACTTAAAGAAATATGAATATACTGGTAGAGGCGACTTCTTACCACAAAATAATAATGAATTTGTAAATACTCAATATAATTATTCATCAAAGCTTACTGATTTTGAAAATCTAAATGCTTCAAACTTAATAAATATTTTAGGTTCGGAAGACCAAAACATTTTTACTAAACAAACAAGACCTATAAATTATTACTATAGCTTTGAAAAGAGTATGTATAGAACTATAAGCGAAGAAATGCTTAATATGTTTAATACAATACTTGACTTTAATAATTTAGTAGGTGACCCAGTTAATAAATATCGTAAAGAATACAAATCATTAGGTAAATTAAGACAACTTTTCTTTGAAAGAGTAAAGAATGAACCAGATCTAGATAAATATTTAGATTTCTATAAATGGATTGATTCTGCTGTTGGTAAATTATTGTTTCAATTAACTCCAGCTTCAGCAGATACTAGCGAAGGTTTGTTGAATGTAATTGAAAGTCATGCACTAGAAAGAAACAAACATCAATATAAATTTCCAACTATGGAATTTAAAGTTCCTATAATTGAAGCTGGTGCTGTCTCTATAAACAAACATTTGTATAATTGGAGAGTTGGTTATCGTCCTTTATCAAATAGAGAAGATGATAATTGTTTTTATTGGAACGAAAGAGCAGAACGTGATGTAGCCCCACTATCTTCTTCAAATAGTGATGTAAACAACTCAAGAAAACAAATATTGAATGTTAGTTTACAAGCTCTTAATCGTTCTTTCACTACTCCATATCGTTTTAAGCTTGATGAAAGTAAAGCAATTCAAGGTGGCGTAAATTTTGATAATAATAAGAACCTTGAATTTGCTACTGTTGCTCTTGCTCCTCATGGTCCTATAGATTCAGACAGCATAATTAATGTTCCAGCTAACTACCTATTTGCTGGTATTCCAAGAACTTCATCCTTGCTCCAAGACTGTAATGATGTTTTAGATCCAAACAAAAAAGTCAAATATCATTTCACAACTGTTCATGGTAGAGATTATCTTTCATCTTCATTAAGTTATGGAGAGGTATTAAGTTCTAAAATTGCTTTACCAGCTAATTTTATAAGTGGAACAGTAAATACTGGCTATCAATCACAAGTATCT
>Ga0181343_1000527_pt1 | contig 16689 bp, 12 predicted proteins | sample Su13VDMLBSD_FD_130110 | JGI IMG/M metagenome (GOLD analysis project Ga0181343, IMG submission 130110) | Freshwater viral communities from Lake Michigan, USA - Su13.VD.MLB.S.D | ecosystem: Environmental > Aquatic > Freshwater > Lake | place: USA: Michigan | collected 2013-07-15 | reverse complement strand
GATCGTGCCGATGATGGCGGAGGCCGTGCCCAGCTTCGCGATGCCGATTGCGGCCTGGGAGATCATGGCGGCAGGAAGTGGACCGTTGAAGGGCGTCGCGGGCGAGTTCATGACGCCGTAGGAGAGGCGTCCCTTTGAATCCGACGTGAGGATGTCGGACGAGCGATCCTGGCTGAGCTTGGATCCGCCGTCTGCGCTCCCCGCCGTGAGAATGTTGGTGTCAACGCGCGAGGAGATGTTGGAGGGGTTCAGCTCGAAGATCGTGTCTGGGACGAGGACCTGCTTGCTGACCGTGCTGATCCTGTCAACATCGATGCTGGTCTCGGGGGTCCTTCCCGTGTCCACCCTCGCCGCCTTGAGCATGAGGGAGGTCCCTATGCGCCGCAGCTCGTCGAAGGACGCTGTCTCTCCCGCGCGCTTGAACTCGCCGAGGATCTCGGGTATGCTGATGCCGCGGGAGTCGATGTCCTCGGGCGTGGTTCCCGGCGGGGCGAACTGCTCGCCCCTCGCGCTCGTGTACCGGTTCTCCACACGCAGGGACGACTCAACAACGGTGGGAACCCTGTCTCCAGGCGTTGTCTGGGTGTGAGTGCCGCCGCTCTTGTCGACGCCGGTCCCAGCGACACCGGGCAGGAGCTCATTGCCTCCCTTGCCTCGTGTCTTATCGACGAATCCCCTGTCGCCCGTGAAGCGTGTCAGGCGGCCGCTGTCCGAGTACTCCTGCAGGCCGTCGGCCCTGACGAACACGCGCTCAGCGCCCGTGCTCTCAGCGCTCGTCAGCGGGGCGGGATCGCCCTCGGGAGTCGTGAGGACTACCTCCTCGCCGCCCGGCGCGATCGCGTAGTCGTTGCGGTCGGTCACGTAGGCGAGAAAGTCGCGGAGCAGGGGCCGTATGGGCTGGCCCGTTCCCACATCCGTCCCGAGGTCGTCCTCGCCGGGATCGTAAGCGCGGTTTGCGCCCGGGTCCGGCGCGAAGGTCAGCTGATCGCCGCCGCCTCGGGACCCGAGAAAGTCCTTGAGCCGCTCTCTAGCCATTCACCCTCCTTGCGATCTCACGGAGGAGCATCTCCTTGCCCTCCCTGTCAGCGACCGCGGACTGAATCATAGCGATGACGCCCTCAGTCTCAGCCTCAATGCTCTCAGAGGTCGATCTGACGCGCTCCTGCTCCTCCTCGCTGAGTCCCGCGAGGGCGAACTTCTCAAGCAGAGCGTCAAGCTGTTTAGATCTGTCGGTCATGGCGAGATTCCACTAGGGGGAGGGTGGGGGCTGCTTCTGCAGAGCGAAGTACCCCGTGGAGGCGAGCTTCGAGGCGAGAGCGTTGGAGTCAAGCGTCACGTTGAGCGTGAGGTTGATCGGGGAGGATCCCGCCGCGGTGGCTGAGGTGGTCCCGCCCGCCACAGGGGCTGCTGCCGCTGCGGGTGCCACCGCGGGTGCAGACGCTGGCGCAGCGGCAGGCGGTGCCCCAGCAGGCGCAGCGGCAGGAGTAGGTGTCGCCACAGTGGCAGCTGCAGGCGTTGTCGCGGTGCCCACAGGTGCAACAGCTGTCACAGGGGCAGCAGCAGGCGCGGGGCCCAGGACGGCTGGGTTGGCGTTCGTTCCCCCGGACAACACTCCGCCGGTCGTGCCAGTGGGAGCAGCGCCTGTGCCCTGCGCCTGCCCCATGATCCTGACCAGCTGCTCAGCGGCGGCCTGGTCGGACATCATCTTGTCTGCTAGCCGCTGAAGAGCTACCTGCTTAGTCGCTGCATCTACGCGCGGATTGAGAACTGTGACGACATCTGGGTAGACCGCTGCGTTCGACTCAAGTCGAGCGAGGAGCTCTGGCGGAATCTGGTAGCCTGTGACCGCCTGGTACTGGGCGTCCTGCGGTGCCCCTCTGCCAGGCTCAAACCGCTCAGTGTAGTCGATCTGGCGATTGCCCGAGAGCTTTTGTCCCGCGTGCTCTTTTTCGTAGGTCACCTCAAGCGTCTCGCCGAATGCCCTTGTGGAGGCAGCTGCGACCCGCGCGGTGCCCTCTGCTGTCTTGAATGTCTTATCAAGCGCTGTCTTGACAGTGTCAGACTTCTCCAGGAAGAGGTTCGCCTTGTCGAAGAACTTGGAGCTGGACGAGGCAAGCTCTGCGAACTGGATGGCGGAGCCTCTCGCCTGCTGGCCTAGGCGGGTGAGCTGCTGCTCGCCCACCATGTCCTTCATCTCCTCCATGGTCCTGTAGACCTTGGCGATGTCGTTGTCCAGCAGCTTTATGGCGTCAGCGGGAGCCTTCTGGGCGTCAGCAGCCTTGCTTGCCGCGTCGAGGATGGCGTCAGTGTCGACGCCTGCGCGCTCTGGATCGAACAGCGCGAACAGGGTCTCATCGTCCGCGATGTTGGTGATCTGCTTGAAGGTGCGGATCATTGGAGCTGAGAGCTCTGAGACGTCGACGCCCGCGCCGATCACGCTCTCCCTCAGGTCGTCGATCGCCTTGAGGACGCCATCTGGGCCCGAGTTCATGTCGACCATCATCTGCATGGCGTCAATGTTCACGCCCAGGGCCTGGGACAGCTGCGCTGACGCGGAGGCTGCAGAGTCAAAACTGCCGAACGCCCTTCCGATGGAGCTGTTCACCTCCTGGACGGAGACGCCGAGGGACTGGAACTTGACCGCCGCCGCCGTGGCAGCCTCAATCGACACCTTGCCGAAGGTCTCGATGTTGGTCGTGATGTTTGCGACCTCGGAGGCGACCATCTTGGTGTCCATGCCGAACTTGTCTGCGAGCTGCTTGGAGAATGTCCCAATGTCAGCCAGCATCTGGCGCGAGTCCTCTCCTCTCGCCTTGGCGATCTTCATGATCGCGGCAGTCTCCTCGCCCGAGAGGCCGGACGCCTTCTGGAGAAGCTGCGTGATGATGAGATTCTGGCCCTGCAGGTCGTCCGTGAACTGGATTGCAGAGCCGTGGAAGTTGCCGATGATCTCCTCGGCGGCGGCGGCGGCCTCATCGGCAGTCTCAAAGACGTCAGCCAGGTGAACGCCTGACTCAGACATCTCCAGGAAGCTCTGCCGGAGAGCCTCGACCTGCTGGTACTGCAGCTTCGTTGCGGACTTGCCGAAGGTCTCCTGCTGGAGAGAGATGTCGCCGTACACGTCGACGACGCGCCTCTCGTACTGCTGCGCCTGCTTGAGCCCCTCGTCGAATATCGCCTGCGCCGCGTCCACAGCGCCGCCTATGATCTTGATCCCGCCCTTTCCAAGCGACGTCGTGATGTCCTGGAAGAGGCCTGTCTGGCGCTTCTCCAGCTCCTCAAGCATCCTCTGGACGTCTTTATCGGTAAACGGCATTGCTCAGTCCTGCATGTACCTATGTGGGCCACGCAGGTCAGAAGCTGCGCGACAGCTTTCCGAGACGACTCTCGAGCGTGCTGGCGGCAGCCTCAGCCTGGCTCTGCGCGGACGCGGACTTCCTCTGGTTCGCCTTTGCCTCGTCCACCTCGCGGATGTACCGCTTGATGAACCAGTTGCGATACATGACGGGCATCTCACGAACCTCCCCGTAGGAGATCGGAATGCGTCGCATCAGGAAGTAGAAGTCCTCGAGAATCCGCTCTCGATCACTCGGCGTCAGGCCAAAGAAAGGAGGGACCGATGGGCATGTCGACCCTGCTCGCCTCCCCGCACGATGTGCAAGTCATGTCGCACGTCATGTCGATTCCTGGCTCAATCTTCTTGATCCTGTTGCGCAGGGTGCGCGCGTCACGAGCGGGCATGTTCTTGACGAACATGCCGATCTTCGTGCGATCGGTCACGTCTCCCACAGACACAATGGACTTCTCGAGGAACGCGGTGACGCCCGACTCAGGGGCGTCCGGAAGGACTGCGCGCATCTTGGCGTTCTGCGCGTTGATGTCCTCCTGGTCCCTCCCCGTCAGGATCTTGAAGGTGACGCGCTTCTTGGTCACCGGGAGGTCGATCGCGAAGGCGTTCTCGCCCGGCACCGTGGGCTCCTCCTCGAGGCGCTTGATGCTGAGGGACCCGAGGTCGAACGTGTAGGGACCGCGCTGGCCGCACTTCTCGCAGGTCGCCTCGACGCGATACTCGCTGCCGTAGCCAGTGATCCTGATGGAGATCATCAGGGCGTTCCTGTCGCCCGCGATCAGCTCAGAGGGATCTCCGCCCTTGTCGACCATGCAGGACCTGATCAGCTCGTTGATGATCGTCCCCTTCTTCATGAGGGCGCGGGACGTGAGGATGTCCTCCTCGCGAGCCGTCATGGCCCTAATCTCGATCGTCTCCCTTCCGTGGAAGAAGCTGCCCTTCGGGTAGACCGCTCCTCGCGAGGGGAGCGGCACTGACTCGACCGGAACTTCCCATCCAAAGTCGTCCCGCATGACATCCCTGCGGGGCATTGCTGGGTGGACTGCTTGCTGTGTGAAGATCTCGTTGTTGTCGCGGCTCATGTGCGCAATTGTACAGCGCGTCTGTCTACAGGTCCTCGCCGGACGTCCTGGTTCTCACAACATCAAAAAGTGTGGTGACGGCGTCCTGCAGCTCCTGGAGGTGCTGGTAGACGACGGGCGAATTGATGGCTGACGCGGTGACTGCGCTTTCAAGCTGCTTGACTGCGTCCATGACCGTCTCCTCCATCTGGTCAATCTCCTCGGGAGACAGGGTCGGCTCCGCCGGGGGAGAAGGCTCGGGCTCCTCGGATCTGCCGGTTGACCCATACGCGCCCGTGAGGATACTGTGCACAGCCATGGGATCGTCATCTTCGACTCCTGCCAACAGGGCCGTGAAGTCGAGCTCATGTTCGGCAGCCTCACGCATTCGAGATGGGCCTCTGCGCACACTGCGTGCAATTTCATCGGCAAGCGACCTGACGATCTGGACGTAGTCATCGACCTCACGTCTCGCAGCATCGCTCAGGTCGATGCTCCTCAGGACATCGAGAGACGCCTTGACAGCGTTCGCAGCGTCGCGAACGCTTCGGGCCGAGGCGCCCGCATCGCTTGCGCGCGATGAGGAGCGCTCAATGTAGGGGGTCTCTTCGCTCTCGAGTGAGCGACTCCGCGGCGTCACAATTGCGCTGACAAGCGACATTGGGAAGAAGTCCTCTTCATACTGGGCCGATCCTGCGTACATGGCAGAGAGGGGCCAGGTGCTCAGCATGAGCATCTTCTCAATCTTGCTGAGGATCTGCTGCTCCTCGTCCGGACTTCTTCCCTGCCTCCTCATGACCCTGCGTGCGGCCGCAGCAGCCATGATCTGGGGCCTGCCGCTCTCAAGCTCCTCCCTGTAAGCGCCGAGGACCTCCATGTCGTCCTCGTTGTTGAAGTCTGGGTCGTCGTGCGCGAAACCCACCTGGAAGGCGCGTGCCAGGGAGGAGATCGTCGGATACTTCCTTCTGAGGAGCTCAAGATCGTTCTTGTCGGGCTCTGTGCCGAGAACATCGGCAGGAAGAGCGACGGCAGTGCCCCTCTCAGCTGGGAGAGGCAGCCCCTCGTCGTAGAGCCTGCGCAGATCCGCGCTCAGGAGGATCTTCGCAGCGTCCTGGACCTTGCTGCGCATCACTGCGGCTGAGGCTGTCGGGTTGACGTTAGGGTTCAGGCCCATCATCAGGTTGTTGTATGCCTGATCTATCTGCTGACGAGACGCCGTCCTGCTGACTCCGAGCACCTCGTAGTAGTCCTCAGAGGCGCTTCCCACAAGCCTTCTGCCCACCACAGTCGTGTATCTGTCAAGGGAGGATGGGATCGTCCTCCCAGTCCTCTCCTCCAGCTCCAGAAGAAGCTGGCGCGCGTGGACGGCGAGAGCAAGCTTCCTGGGCGTGACGCTTGGTCTGGACTGTGCCTCGCTCAGGATCCTGCGAACAATGCTGCTGAGTGAGATCATGCCTTTCCTCTGACGATTAACTATCGCTAAAAAGGCTTGGGGCGCCGAAGCGCCCCAAGCGGCCCTAGGTGCGGATCGAGGATCAGTACTGGAGGACGCAGTTGTCGAAGCGAACCGTGAGCTGAATGTCCATGGTCGCGCTGTCGTCCGAGTAGTCGAGGTTCCCGTAGCGGGCGTCCGTGAGGAACGCGCCCTTGATGTCCCAGAGCTCGACGACGGTGCCGACCGGATCGAGAAGCTTCAGCTGAATGTCACGCTTGTAGAAGTCAGCGTAGCCCGCGCGGCCTGAGACTGACTCATAGTGCGTGCGGATCCACTCCATGACCTGCTGCGCGCCCGAGGGGGCGATTGGATCGTGCAGGGTCATGCTGATCGTGGAGAACTCGAGGCGGCCAGCGATGTAGCGCTTCGCGTTGATGAAGGGAATCATCTCCTCACGGATTGTGAATGTCGGACGGTCGGTCGACTTCACAAGAAACGCGTCAATGCCCTCGCACATGAGGACCCATCGAAACCGGCGCTTCGGCTCGAACTTGTTGGGAAGCATTTCCGTGACGGAAAGTGTCTCAGCCATGTGATGAATCCTCTCTTCTAACTATGCGTTAAATCTCAGCGCCAGCGTTTGTCACCACGAAGTCGAGGGCAACGAACTCTGCAGTGCGCGTGGGCTGGACGTAGATCTTGCCGCGAATCGTGTTGTTCTCAACGTCTGCCTGGGTGGTCGTGCTCGTGTCGATCTGGACGCGGTACCTGACGACGCCCGCGCCCTCCTGCACCCTCTGCAGGATCGGGTTGACCCGCGCGCGGAAGTTCGCGAGGGTGGACTCCCTGTTCGGCTCGAACAGGATCGTGTTGGCCACAGCCCTGACCTGACGCCTGATCTCGATGAGGAGCCTACGAACGTTGACGCGATCGAGCGAGGACTCTGTCGCGAGAAGCGTCTTCTGGCCCCACACGACCACGCCGTCGGTCGTGGAGATGATCGGGTTGATCTTCGCGTCGTAAAGGGTGTCGAGGTTCTGCTGACTGAGCAGAACCGTGGGCTCAGTGACCGAGGTGAGGACGCCGCGGGTCTGGCCTGCGGGGGCGAACCAGCTGCGCGCGAGCCTGTCGTTCTGGCTGTAGGCTCCGAGGACCGCGACCGAGGGCGGCACCCTCTGCGTGCGACCCGAGGAGTCGACGGTCATGACGACGTCAGGGAAGTACGCTGCAGCGAAGGAGCTGTCGAGCGCGCGGCTCCTGAAGTTCGTGGTGGTGTTGGTCACGCTGAGCCTGGGCGACACGTCCGAGGAGGTCACGTAGATGTTCTGCGTGTCCTTCTCCTCGATGTCCATGATGTACAGGGCATCGAAGCGGTTCTCCACGGCGGTGATCGCGTAGTCGCTGATGGACGTGTGCCTCATGCCGGGAACCGTGAGAAGCTGGATGTCCACGTCCGACTTGTTCGTCAGCGTGTCGATCGCCTTCCTGACAGACGCCACCGTGGGACCTGCGGTTCCGCCCTGCACCGTCGCGTCGTCGATCTCGCGCTTGGCAGCGGCATTGGAGAGGCGGGACTTCTCGCCGTCGAAGATGTTGACGCCGTCGAAGCCGCCCTGGAGGAAGAAGCTGAACTTCGCGTACGCCCTGTTGCCCGCGACGGTGAGGTCATCCACGTTCATCGCGCGGGTCTTTGTCGCGTCGTCGATTGGGATGCCGCCCTGCCTGTAGTAGGAGGCGCTCACCCACGCGTTGACCGAGGTGTCGGCCTTGCCATCAGATCCTGTGACAACCCTCACCCTCTCGAGAGAGAAGAAGTTGTTGTTGAACCTGTCGGAGTCAAGAACCGTCCCGCTTGAGTCTGCCACGCCCGCGTTGTTCCCGACCCACGGCGCCCTGAAGTTCGTGTGGTAGTCTGCGAAGTACTTCGTGTGGCTGTTGATGGTGGGCGAGGGGCTTGTTGAGATGTTTGGCTGGTCGAGCGAGACTCGCCTGTTGAACTGCACGCCCCATGAAAGCGCCGAGGAGACTGTGCGTGTGCTTGCGCCGATCGTGATGTTCTCACGGAACGGCACAGGCGGCACGACCGCCGCGCCGAGGAAGGTGGGCTGGTCCTTGGCGGCAACGAAGCCGACGCCAGTTCCCGCCGAGAATATCCCGGATCCGCTCGTCACGAGGTGGTGGTGGCCGCGGAAGCCGAACGGGAGGGCGTAGGCCGGAATCTCCTCGTTGCGGAGCGCGTCCGACACCTCGATTCGAATGTAGTTCGAGCTGTTCTCGTAGTCGCCAGTCGAGACGATCTTCTGCGCCCTAGTAGCGCGATCGAAGTCGAAGTAGGTGTACCTGTCGCCAATCCTGCGAGCGATGTAGTTCTGGGAGTTGGGATCGAGAGTGAGTCCGCGGAACGCCTCGAGGACGGCACGGTTCTCGTCAGAGTCCACCACGGCCGACCCGCCGCCCGTCGGGAAGATCGGATCGAGAGCGCGGACGACGAGGTCGAACGTGCCGTACTGCGTGTTCGACAGGGGCTTCGTGATGTTCTCAATCGTGATCTTTGTGCGCGTGGTGGCGGCGGCGCCGTCATTCAGCGCATGGATCCTGAAGAGGTTCCGCGCGCTTCCTCCCACAGTCTGCGAGACCACGAAGGGTGAGAAGGCGGCCTTGTACCGCTCCTCAAAGCCCTCGAAGTTGGGCACGCTGATTGTGCCGCTGTTGTGCGTGGCTGATCCCGAGAGGATGAAGCCGACCTCAAAGCGCCGCTCAGCCTCTGTGTAGCCGTTGTTGTCGTTGACAGTCTCGAAGAATCCCGCCGTGTGGACGTTGGCGCCCGTCACCGCCGCGAGCGTCGGGTGGACGTCGTAGTGCGTGTAGAGGTAGTGGCCCGCCTGCTCGATCTTGAGGGGATCGGTGTTGAAGGCGCGAGAGATGTACTGGGGGCTGTCCTCGTCGAACGACGCGGTGATCCAGGCCCTGTACTGCGCGGTGTCCCTGTGCCCGTTCAGGATGAGGACGAAGCTCTGTCCCTGGCCGACGGATCCCGTGACGAGGCCGCGAATGTTCGAGTCGACGTTTGTGGGGCCGGTCGAGGGCGTGTTGGTGCCGTAGTGCGCGGAGGAGAGGGCAGGGACGACGCCCGAGGCCACCATGAGGACGCCCCTGATGATGGGCACCGCCTGGGGATCTGTCTGGATGCCCGCGCGTGAGAAGACGGTGCTTCCCGCGGACTCAGACATGAAGCAGCCAAGGAAGTAGGTCCGGCCAAGCGGCCCACCGGAGTAGGCGTACGGATTCTCATTGACGAGTCCGCTCGCCTGCACCTGCCTCGCGCCTGCGACGAAGCCCGCGCTGGTCACCTTCCCAGAGTTGACCCCGGAAGAGGTCCTGCGAGTGCCGTCTCCAGCCCCCAGAACCCTAACGTATGTCAGCGCGGTCGCGTTGCGGAGCCACTCTCTGGCCGCAAGCATACCGAACCTGGTGGAGTCAACCTCGCCAAACACCGTGGTGAATTCAGCGAAGGATCCCACGGTGACCGGCACAAATGCGGGACCGCTCACGGCGGTGCCGATCACGCCAGCGGGAACTCCCACAACAGGGGAGCGTGTAGCGCCGCTGAGATCAATCTCTCTGCTGCTAACACCAGCGCTCTTGAAGGTGATCTCTGACATGTGGCGTCGCTCCTAGTGCTCTGCCTTGTATCTATTGATCATCAGAAGCTCACCCCCGCGTTGGTCACCACGAAGTCGATCGCGATGAACTCAACGGTGCGTGTGGGCACGATGACAATTCTGCCGTTCAGGCGATTGCTCTCGACGTCCGCCTCAGTGTTGTTGCGGGAGTCCATGATCACATCGAACGAGTCGATGCCCTGCTGAGACTGGATGATCGCCAGCTGTGGCTTGACAGCGTCCACGAACCTCGCGCGGGTGGCGGGAGTGTTCTGCTCGAAGACGATGCCGCGGGCGATGCCCTCGACGATGCGCTTCACCTCGAGGAGGAGGCGACGCACATTGAGCCTGTCGAGAGAGCTCTTTGTCACCTGGAGCGTCTTCTGGCCGAAGATGACGAACCCAACATCTGGAAGACGCGCGATCGGGTTGATGCGCGCGACGTAGAGGTTGTCCCTGTCAGCGGAGTTGAGTCGGACCTGCGTGTTGTTGACGAAGGACAGGGCGCCGCGGCTGAATCCCGCTGGGGCGTACCAGGGGTAGGCCACGGTGTCGCTGTAGGCGATGCCTCCCATCGCGGCGACCGAGGCAGGAACCTGGACGCGGCGGCCCGTGATCGTGTCGGTGATCGTCACATCAGGGAAGTATGTCGCCGTGTAGTTGTTGTCGATCGCCCGCGCAGAAAACTGATCGCAGGTGGACTGCACATCAGGGCGCCTGCCGTCTCGGGCGAAGACGCGGATCGTGTCCTCGGTGTAGGAGGGGATGTCAGCGACGTAAGCGGCCTTGCCGTACTCCTTGACCTTCCTCGCGGCGTGGTCCGTGATCAGGGACTCCCTCATGTCCGGAAGGGCGAGGAGGTTGATCCTGGAGGTGGCCGTGTCGGCGATGATGTCGACCGCAGTCCTGAAGGAGTTGACGCCGTTGTTCTGAAGCGCGACGCCCGAGGGATTGCTGATGCCGATGTCGACGGTGTTGAGCGCCTTTCCGCCCACCTCAGCCGAGGTGGAGCGGTCGCTCAACACGGCAGCGTCCCTGTCGAGGATGTTGACACCGTCGAAGCCACCGTAGAGGAAGGTGGTGTACTTGGCGTACCCGCTGAACCGGTTGAAGTACGTGGAGCTGGTGAGGGCGAGCACCGAGGCGAGGGTGATTCGGCTGTAGTTCGCCTCCTGGGGATCGACTATCGTGTAGTCGGTCGTGTCGGGCACGCCGTTCCTGATGTACGCCGCCCCGCGCATGTGCTCATCAGCTGTGCCGGTGAGCGCGTTCACGATGCTCGTCCCGACGGGCTGGTTGAAGAGCGCGACCCGGGCGAGCGTGAACTTGTTGCTGCTGTGCTTGTCCGCACCGCTTCCCGTGACGAGCATGTCGAGCTTCTGGATGCCCAGGAACTGCGCGACGTTGCCGATCAGGGGGTTGATGTCAGAGCTTCTATTCGCGTCGAGGATGCCGTCGGTGACGATGGCAGAGTCGGGCGCGGTCTCGAACTTCACGCCCCAGAAGAGGTTGGGGTCAACAGACTCATTGACGCCGATCTCGCCCGTGAAGTTGCCTGTGCTGGCAACTGAGCCGCGTGTGACCTTGAACCTGAGGGGGATGGGCGGCAGGATTGCCTTCTCGAACGAGGGATCAGAGAGCGCGTCGTTCTTCTGGCAGCCGAGCCTGTCTCCCGCGAAGGAGAGGCCCGAGAACACAGCGGTGCTGTCCGTGAGGGTGTCGTTGGTCTTGAGAACCGGCACGCCCCTGAACCCGAAGGGCAGCGAGGCAGCGGGAACCGTCTTGAGCTTGACTGAGTCGGCGACAACCACCCTGACGTAGGTCGAGCGGTTCGCGTACTGCCCATCGACGATGAAGCGACGCTCGGCCTCATTCTCGGTGTCGAAGTCGTAGTACACCTTGCGATCGCCGACGATCTTTCCGACGTACCTGTCGCTCTGGGGATTGAGATCGCAGAGCGGGAACTGCTCGAGGATCTGGATGTTGCTGTCCGTGTCACCGAAGCGACGAACGAGAACGTCGAAGGTGCCGTACGGGTTGTTGATGTCCTCAGTCTTCCTGAGGTTGGCGATCGAGACCTTCACCTGGCTGTTGCCTGAGACGCCGTCGTTGAGGGCCTCGAAGTGGAAGAGGTCGTGCTCCACGTCGCCGAAAGGCTGCGAGATGAAGCTTGGCGACCTTGCCGTCTTAAAGCGGGTGTCAAAGCGGCCAAAGGCGTTAAGCATCGTGAGCGAGGTGTCGCCAGAGCTGGAGGACGTCTTCACGCTTCCAGAGACGACCGCGACGACCTGGCCTGACGTGGCGACGCCAGCGACCTCGGGCTCAACCGGGAAGTGAGCGAGGAGGAGGTGCTCCTCCCTCTGGAAGGCCTTGGGGTCGGTGTTCAGGACGTTGAAGACGTAGTCGTTGCTCCTGGGATTGAGCGACGCAGTGTAGATGCGAATGCCCGTCTTCGTCTCGGCGATGCCGTACCCGGGGGCGGATGAAGAGACGACGAGCTTGAACTTGCTCGCCATGCCGTTGGTGAGAGTCGATGCGCCGATCGTGGCCGTGTCATCGAGCGTGTTCGCCGCAGAGAAGTTCTGGTTGTGGTCGAGGACGTGGACGCGCGTGCCCGACGCGGTCAGGATGATCGCGCGAACGAGGTTGACGGAGTCTGATCCGCCGCCCACGGTGAACGAGTCGTTGTCGCTGAACACTGGGAAGCCGATCGCCTCGTTCGCCGTCACGGTGTGCTTCGCGACGAGGAACTGCACTGCGCCCTTGTGCCTGCTGTCACCTGTCGCTCCGGTGATGGAGGACGGCGCTATCTTGAACCCCGCGCTGCGAACAGTCCCCTGCGCGAGAGTGGTCGTCACATCGCCCGCAGTCGTGTTTCCGCCAGCACCCAGCACGCGCACGAAGGTCAGCGCGTTCTTGTGCTTGAGGAACTCGTTCACAGCGTAGGTTGCGGGCATCTCCTCATTGAGTGTCCCGAACTTGTTCTGGAAGTCTGTGAACGAGCCCACAGTGACGGGCACGAAGGCGGGTCCCTTCTCAGAGAACCCGATCACGCCTCCGGGCGTGCCAGTCACTTCCTGGACACGCTGCGTGAGGTCGATCTCGGTCTCGAAGAATCCCGGAGAGAGGAAAGTCTGCTCGGCCATCAATACGCTCCCGCAGTCTTAAGGTCCTTCTAAGTATTGAGAAGGAACGCAAGTGTCAGCGGCCGAACCTTTCTAGATCCACGACGAGGCGGCTAGACGCCACAGTCTCTCCCTTCCTGGGATTAGACGTGATGACTCTGACTCGGGACCCCGTGAACGGGTCCTGGATTGTGTCGGGCACAGTCGCGTTCTCAGTGCCGCGTGGAACCACATCCCTTCCCCTGGCGTCGATCTCCTTCAGGTCGCTCAGGAGGAACTTGGACGCGTCTCCCGATGGAACCTGATTGTCGAGGGGCAGCTCGACCTCGCCTGACGACTGTCGGATAGTGAAGTCAATGGTGGGCGCCGAGAGGTAGCGCCTGAAGGGCGGCGGCTGCCCCGGCTGGGCCGTGGCCATGATGTAGCCCATGACATTGAACGTCAGCGTGCTCTTGACAAGACGCTCGTTCTCTGTGAACTCATCAAAGTTGTTGTTCATCGAGACGCTCGGCTCCATCTCGAGAATGTAGAAGTACCCCTTGCGGCTCTTGACCTTGTACTCCATTCCAGGGCCGACCCTTGCCGAGGCTAGGATCTCCAGGAGCGAGTTCATGTGCTGTGTGTACTGCGTCCAAAACGTCACCTCGTAGGAGGCGGAGAAGAACACAGGGTACGGCATCGTGATGATCTCGAAGATGTTGTCTCCGAGCCTGCTGAGGAGCGGCTGGTTGTCCTCTAGATCCCTGTAGGAGAGGTTTCCCTCGTTCCGCCTGGAGGCCAATGTCCCGGGCACCGCCTCACTTCCCGGCGCAACGTCCTGCAGGGCGAAGTTGGAACGAGAGGCGATGTCGTCAGAGTTGCGATAGCGCATCTTGTTGATGAGGCGCTGGTAGTCGCGATCCTCAGGTGCAAGCCTCTTGGAAATCACAAAGTCCGACACGGACCTGTGTGTGATTGAGGGCATCAGCCTCGGAGTGCCCAGCTCAAGTCCCTTGCGTCCCACCGAGATCAAAGGGAGGATGATCGTGTTGTTGTTGTCGCGGAACGGCAGCAGTCGCTTGACGTGCGCAAACCGCTCACCTGTGGCAAAGATCACAGGCACCCTGACAATTGCTGCGCTGGCGCCGCGGGCGGGCTGCGTCAGGTTTCCCTGCTTTCCACGCTGCTCGACCTGAAAGGGGATCTGCTCGTTGAACAGGTCGTAGACGGCGCGATCGACGTCCTCTATTCCCGCTGGTGGGATGTAGAAGTCTGGGACGTTGTCGCCGTCGTGCCTGGCAGGCGTCACCTGGTCGTTGACGAAGCCGTTGTCCGCGTACGGTGTGGGTGATGCCATGTCTATGTCTCGTCGTAGAAGGACGCGTCGTCAATGTCCCTGCCGTCACGCGTGAGGACCTTGGCGGGCCCAGAGATGGGAGGATCCAGGACACCCCTGCGAACGAGATCTCGCTCGTCTCCCGTGCGTCCCTCCTCGTTGTTCTCGAATCCCCTCTGCTGGTAGAAGTTGCCCTGCACAGCGTCCTTGTCCGTGTGCTCCTCGGATGTGGGGCCAAAGACCTTCGAGACGAAGTTGCTCTGGCGCGACTGCGTGCCCGACACCTTCCACCCGTCGATGTGCTCAACCTGGCCGTAGATGTTGCGCATGTTGAACACAGAGGTGACCTCGAAGAAGACGTCTCCGTAGGAGAAGAAGTCACCGATGTTGACGTTGATCCCGCGCTGGATCATGTCTCGGCCCTGGATGTACGCCTCGATCTTGTAGTACTCCTCGGTCCCGAAGTTGTTCGTGCGAATCTCTGGCGACTGCCACTTGACGAAGCAGTCGATCACGACGGGCATCTCAAAGATCTTCTCGGGCGACTCAGCGTACAGGTCGTGGACCTTCGACTTGATCAGGGAGATGTTGTAGTAGTAGATCTTCTGACCCACCACATCCTTGATCACTTCCTTTGTGATGTCGCTGATGAAGTCGATCTCACGCTTTGTGATGAAGAGACGCGCCATCTGCTACCCCATGGTGATGGCCTTCCCGATCGGAATCGGGATGGTCTTGAGGTGCTTCATGATGTTTTCAGCCTTGGTCGCCTGGACCTCAGCGATCTTGTCGTAGGTGAGGGTCTCGAGCATCTCCTTGAGCTTGGTGTACAGCTTCTCCTTGTCGTCCCTGCCGCGGGTGACGAGGTCCGAGCCGTTCAGCTGGAGGTCTGAGTCAGGAATGGGCACGCTTGAGAACTTGGACCTGATCGTCCCAAGCAGCTCCGTGCAGAGAGCCAGCGTGTACTGCTTGATCCACTGCTTGCCGATCGAGTTCACGCGGCTGTAGACGAGGTTGCCGAACGGCACGTTCGAAAGGTTGGACACGCCGTACACGGTGGGATCGGGACGCTGCGGGTGCAGGGGATCCTGCCTGAACCTCACGCGCAGGAAGAGGTTCTTGGGGAGGTTGACAGTCGGCGTCGGAAAGATCCGCAGCTTGGTGCCCATGATCTGGTAGGAGTAGTTGGACCTTCGCACCCTGTTCGACACGTCGAGCATGCCCGCCCTGAGGATGTCCTCAAAGACTGGGAGGACGTAGAAGATCGTCTCCGGCGTGAAGGACTCAAAGCTGAACTCGTTGTTCAGGTAGTTGATTGCGGACGAGGTGTCGAAGAAGCGGTAGGCGGCCTGCGGGCTGAAGTGCATGACCTCCATGATCCTCATCCTTCCGTTCCCAGGCCCATCCGGGTTCATGGAGGAGGAGATGATGAGGTTGCCTGCCCCGTCTTTCAGCTCATCGTACAGGTCGTAGTCCTGTCGACCCTCCTCTAGCGCGATCGATCCAGACAGGGAGTTGTAGGAGCCTCCCACGCCCGCCTCGGTGGCGTACGGCTCCGCGAACCTCGCAAGGTACTCAAGCGTGTCCCTCGGGTACTTCTCCTCGGCGCCCGTCATGGACCCTGTGGGAGTGCCGAGGAAGTTGGAGAGCTGGGAGCGCGCCTGGTACTGGTTGATCAGCGAGCTGTACTCCAGCGTCGCCTCCTCAAAGCACGCCCAGATCTGCTTCTTGGTCAGCTCAACGGACAGGATGTCGTCGCCCAGCTTGCGCTTGACGAAGGTGACCATCGAGTCCGCGTCCGCCTGGAACGCGGTGTCAGCGTCGAACGCGCTGAACGGCGTGGGGTTAAGGGTGGTGGTGAAGTTCGCCATCTATCCGCCCCTCTTTCGCATCTGAATCAGCCTCTCTTGGCCCAGCGCCTCTTCCCTGCTGGCATGGCGTCCCAGGAGCCTGCGCCTTCCCCTGCTGTCCTTTCGCTTGGTGTAGAGGCAGAACTCCTGCTCGCTCTCAGGGCGCTTTGGATCGATGTCGCCCTTGAGGCAACGCCGAATTACTTCCCTGAGCTGCGTCTCGGTAAGATGAAACACAAAGTTAAGTAGGCACCCAGGAGCTACCCATGATCTTTCCGGATCCACACGTCCTCCGTGAGCACCTCCAGGAGGGAGAGAGAATCGTCTGCACGTCGGGCGGATTCGATCCGCTCCACATCGGTCACATGCGCTGCATCCTGGAGACGGGGAGGATAGCGAGAGAACGGGGCGCCAAGTGCGTCGTGATCGTGAACGGAAACGGCTTCCTCGAGAGGAAGAAGGGAAGGCCGTTCATGGACGAGCTGGAGCGCGCAGAGATCGTCTCGGGCATCCGCGGCGTGGACCACGTCGTGCTCTGGGACGACGGATCCCAGTTCGTGTCGGGCTGCATTGACATACTGGGCCCGATCGCGTTCACCAAGGGCGGCGACAGGACGTGCGAGGGCAACGTCCCTGAGTTCGCTCTCTGCTCACGCATAGGATGCGAGGTCCTGTTCGGGGTGGGCGGCGACAAGATCCAGAGCAGCAGCAATCTCATCGCGGGCGCGCGCTAATAGAAGCGCGGCGCCCCGAAGGGCGCCGCGCAGTTGATCAGGAGCTGTCAGCCCTTCTTCTTGAAGGGATTCTTGCCCGCAGGCTTGGCCTCCTGCGCCTCACCCTCCGTCGCCTCAACTGCCTCTGGAGCAGCTGCTGTCACGGAGTCGGTGATCTG
>Ga0181343_1000526_pt1 | contig 16710 bp, 20 predicted proteins | sample Su13VDMLBSD_FD_130110 | JGI IMG/M metagenome (GOLD analysis project Ga0181343, IMG submission 130110) | Freshwater viral communities from Lake Michigan, USA - Su13.VD.MLB.S.D | ecosystem: Environmental > Aquatic > Freshwater > Lake | place: USA: Michigan | collected 2013-07-15 | reverse complement strand
CCGTCCTTCCAGACCCCCCCAGGGCCAGGGGGGGGGGGATCCCCCACCCAACCCCCGCCCCCCCAAAAGGGGGAGGGGGGGGCTGGGCCAGGCCCCAAAATGGGACAAAGGGGGGGGGGGGTCCCCCCCCCCCCCCCCCCCCCATCCTATAATAACTCCATGAAACCATCAGCGCTAATCTCCCTCGACCACGAGCAGTGGGACCACAAACCATCCATCAAGCTTCAGTACAGGGACCAGGTAGACAAGTTCGGTAACCCACGTTCGGAGGTTCGTGTCATTGGCGCCCGTATCGGCTCCGATGCGGAGAAGGTTACCCCAACCTCCCTGGCCCGATTCGTCTCGCGAGGGCAGACCTGGAGCCCCTTCGTCTTCAACGAGTGCCCGCAGTGGAAACGACCACGACGTGTCGAAGCCCTCTTCAAGAGTTGCCAGGTGTTTGCGCTGGACTTCGATAATGGTGAGAGCGTAGAGGATGTGGTGGCTCAGGCGGAGGCTCTGGGCCTCTCTTTCAACCTCATCCACCACTCGTTCTCCAGTACCCCGGAGCACTTCAAGTTACGCGGGATTCTGTTCGTCGAGAAGGAGATCGTGGAGTTTGACACCGCCCGGCTCTACTCCACGGCCCTCGCTCACGCTTTCGGTGGGGCGGATAAGCAGTGCATTGACGTCGCCCGGCTCTACTTCGGCTCACGCGCCGATTCCATCGTCAGCGTGAGTTCCGACTCAGTGGTGGAGGTGGCGACTCTGGAGAGGATCGCCAGTTCCGTGGGAGCGGAGAGGTTCCTGGTGAAGGGGGAGCGGAATGTCTCCAAGCCAGACAGCACCGAGTGGGGGGATGCCAAGGTGCAGCGCTCCCTCCTCGCCGGTCTCACTCCTTCCAAGAGGGCCTACGTCAAACGTAAGGTCCTAGGAATCCTCAAGGATGTGGAGGCTTTCGATGGCTCCAAGGGATCGAGGTACGAGTGCGTGTGGCGTAACGCGAGCCGACTGTCCCGAATGCCAGAGGTGGTGGGGAGCGCCGTGTACCAGTGGATGCTCGAGTCCATCGAGAAGAACCCGCACTTCGCCAACTGGGACTGGGATGCTAGCAGCGTTGTCATGAACGCCATCGAGTGGAGCAGCACCCACGCCGACGACCCGGTTTAAAGTTGAGGATGTACAACGCGTTCTCGTCGACCAACTTCGATCTCAAGTTAGGAAGCAACTTCTCCATACCTAAAACAACTTTTGATTTCAGAGCCGCGGCCGATTTTGACGGCGCGAGAGCTTTCAGAGACCCCAACCTGAGGAACTTCAATCCGGGTCTTGAAAATCTCAACTTCAACGCCGACTACTCCACGGCTTTCGCGGCAGAAAACGTCGAGGCCTCAAGCCCCGAACCCTCTCCCCCTTCCACTCGCCCTTACATCTGGAAGTACCAATGACGGGTTAGGGTTTAAAGACTCAGTATAGTGCCAGTAGGCCGAGTCTGATGCCCGGAAGAGACGAACTCATCCAACAGAATACGGCGAGAGTTCGTGCCAACTCCCAGGCTCCTAAACCCCAGGAGAGGGAGGGCAAAACCTCCTCGAGTATATCGGGGCCTCGTAGTTACTTAGGCGGGAACTACGACGTATACTCCAAACTAGACAAAGTGGAGTTCCAGGGGATACTCGGGGACGCCTCGATGAGGGGCAATGTGGCGTACATTCGCCGATGGAAGCGTCAGGGCAGTGAGCAGCAGTCCGCCTCCGCGCCATCGTCGGCTGTGGGCGATATACCCGACTCCCAGAGGCAATTAGAGGAGGCGCTCGAGGCCGCTCAAGATAACTTTGACGCGGTGGCTAATAATTTCGATCCTACAAAGCAAGAATACAACTACAACCCCTACGGCGATGTGGATAATCCCATCGAAGTAGCCTCGGCCAACCTCCAGATCGCGGAGAATAATCTAAACGCTGAGAAGCAGAGGGCCCTGTCCGCGCAGACACCAACCTCCTCTGCCCCTTCCGCCCCACCCAACGCCACACCGGCCCCAACCTCCGCCACCACTGGGCCAAAAGCAACGCCCGTGGGCACTGTCAAGTCCGCTAACCCCAGCGGTTTCGGATTTGCCGTGTCCAGAGCGGGCCGAGCGGTCGCAGGAGCAAGTCCAGAAAAAATAGCCTACTCCGGCGCGGCGATGAATGGTGGTGGAGGAGCGGGAGCAGGCAACGCTTCGGAGAGCGCGATGTGGCAGTTCCTCTTCAACCCCGCGGAGTTGGAGCTGGATGTCGGCCCGGAGTTTAAAAGCTCCGAGACCTGGGGCGTGAGCGATAAGGGTAATTCCGGCCAACCCCTGCACTGGAGCCACAACACCAACGCCCAGCTCAAATTCAATTCCGTACTGCTCAATGGGTACGTTTTCGGCCGCAAGGTGGAGGCGTTGGAGCAGGGTCTTGTGGAACTGTTTATGGCCAGGGATGGTCAGGGGCAGCATGGCCCCTACATCCTAGAGTTCGTGTGGGGGAAGAGAGTGTTTGGCCCGTGCGTGATCAGGAACGTAAATATCAAGGAGAAGATGTGGGATGAGGGCGAGGTGGTTAACGCCGAGCTTTCATTCACGCTTGAGCAGGTGCCGGAGTGGACCATCAATGACGGCTTTGTGGATGTTGCCAGGCCGGGCCGCCTAGCCGTAGAGGGCGATCCCACAAAAACCTCCACCTCTACCGCAACAACCCCTACCACAACCGGTCAAGACAAACCTAGCCCAGGAGGTGGTGGGAGTCCCAGCCAAAAACCTTCGCAAAGACAGGATCCCTCAGCCGATGGAAGCGCCTACAGAACCTGTCAAAAAGCTTTTGAATTGGCGGAGGTTTTTTCCCAGATAGAAATTAGCGGAAATAACGTCCTGTTTCTGCCGGCACAACCCACAATCCTTGAAGGGTTATTTAGTAAGTACGAGGCGGCTTACGCTGCAGGAAATTCTTCTGTTGGTGTTAATTTCATAAATAGAGTACCAGCTCAACAAAAACCGGGGTCGATATGGAAATCTATTCAAGCTATGGTAGATGCGAATGCTCCCTACTCGTCGATGGTAAATATAATCAGAAACGCTGCTTTAAAATGTAAAGCTGCAATGCTAAACGTGTATAATAAAGATTGCAAAAAGTTACTTGCTGATGGTAAAACTGCTCAAGTAAAAACTCAAAACGCAAACAATAATCAGGCTCTATGCAGAGGTATAATTATTGGCAAGCCATGCAATATTGGAGCCGGTAATTTTAGTCCGAAGAACCCGTGCTCTGGCAAAGTGCTTAGATGCAATGGTCGTGGAAAGTACGAGGCGATATAACCCGTGGCAGTAACATCCATCGTCCTTGACATTAAGGCCAACACGGACCGGGCTCTTAACGACTTCAAGAGATTCTCCGCCCAACTCGATAACAAGTTCCTCGTCAGTGGCCTCAAACTCGACGTGGTCCGCAACGCGCTCGGGCAGATCAACCGCGAGTTCCAGAAAGCCATAGGGGAGCAGGGGCTCCAGGCCGGTCAGTCCCTCCGCGCGGCCCAAAACCAAGCCGCTCTGCTCATAGACACCTTCAAGAGCATCGGCCCCGCGGCCTCTGAGGCCATCGCGAATGACTTCTCGTCTGCGTTCAGCGAGATCGCGGTGAGGGCTGGGGGCACGGCCAAGGACATCCAGAAAGCGCTCTCCGCCGTCCCGTTCATCTCCACCGACCTCCCGGAGGATATGCGCCAGGCCCTGGGTAAGGGCGTGATGGAGTTCCAGCGGGACTTCTCGCGTGCGGGTCTCGGCGACACCTACGGCAACATTGTTAAGGAGTTCCTGTCTGGGCAGGTAACAGCGGGCGAGCTGACCAACTCCACCGACGCCCTGAGATCACGGTTGGGGGCGGAATTCACCAAGCTTGGTGGTGGTCCGAATCTGCTGACAGACGCAAAGCAGAGATCGCGAGTGGTGGCCGACTTCCAGAACTCCAAGGAGCTCAGGGATACGCTCGATAAGATGGTGGACAGGGCCAACTACGGTCAGTTCATCATACAGGATCTCAATACCAGGCTATTCAATCCCGAGAAGGGTGTGTTTGGCACTCTCCGCCAGATAACGATGTCCGTCAAGGACAAGACCACCATCTTCATGGAGACGAGGAGCCTCATAGACTCCGTATTCGGCAAGCAGGGGCTCTTTGTTAACTTCTTCCAGCAGATAGGCAAGATCTTCGGCATCGAGGATCCGCTGAGGATCGTCATAATCGGCATCAGGTTCATCACCAAGCAGTTCGAAGCTCTCAATAAATTCGTCCAGAGTCCCGAATTCCAGCAGGTGATCGGCTTCGCGAGGGATACGTTCACGCGCATCAAGGACTTCTTTACGTCCCTGTCCGCCGAGGTGTCCAAAGGCACGTTCGATAAGCAGTCCGTCATCGACGGTATAAGGAAGATCGGGGAGAGCGTCCGCTCTTACATCGGGAAGATAGGGGATGCCATAGGATCCACGGACATATCAAACGAGACCGAGGCGGGCTCAAGTATCGTTGGCACGATTGTCGAGGAGATGGGTAAGACCCTAGTCGCTCTGGTGAGGGACGTGGGCGGCGCTCTGCTGCTCAAAGCTCCGCAGATAGGCCTGAGTCTCACCGGGGAATTGATAAAAGCGGTGGGTGGGGTGCTCAAGGAGGCCTTCTCCGACCCTCTTACGGGGACATTGGCCGGAGGACTTCTCGCCTACCAGGGCTTAAAAGCCGTAGGTGGGGTAAGAGACATACTAGGTTCTGAAGGCGGAGTTCCTGGAAGACTAAATAGAGCTCTGGGTAGTCCTTTCGGAAGAGGACCACGTATACTGGAGGGTAGAGAGGCCGCCGGCAGTACTCAGTCCTTCTACGCGCGAGTTCTTGGGTACCTTGAGCGAATCGCAAACTGCGTATGTGGTGGGTTTGGTGGAGGCGGTGGCGACGTTGATATAGACGGGGATACCCGTCAGTCCCGTAGGGAGAGAGCAAGAACGGGCAGGGGTCCCCGAGGTGCCTCAATGCGGCCCCGTGCTTCGCTCACTTCGCTGGACACTGTTAATCCTTACGCCTACTCCCGCGGAGCCTATCTCCCAGAACCCGATGTAAGATCCTCCTATTTAAAAGCGGAGAGGGAGGCAAGACGTAATTACATTAAGGGTACAAGTTCGTCCAGAGCTTTTGATCTCTACACGGAGTCCCTCGGGGGTGTTGGCGGGCCCTACTCTGACATGGGACCTGACGAACGCGGACTGATGGCGTCCAGAGGTTTGGAAAGGAACGAGGTACTAGAGAGAAATGAACGCGTCCGCGGAAGGTATAAGCGCAGATTTGGCAAAGGAGCAAGATTTGGTCGTGCACTGCGTGGATTTGGCAAAGGAGCGCTTATCGCCGGAGGTATTACAGCTGGTATCTCCCTGCTAGGCGGAGGAGCCGCTAACGCTTCAGAGATGGAGGAAGGACAGGGCGTAGGAGCAGGCGAGGCATGGGGTAAAGTCGGTATGGGAGCCGCTGAGGGAGCGCTGACCGGGGCGATGTTTGGGCCCTGGGGCGCTGCGATAGGTGGAGTGATTGGCGGAGGAGTTGCCCTACTCGATAAGGGCGTAAGGGACGCCATCGGCAAGTCCATAGTCAACTTTGGGGCGGGGATAGCCAATAACACAAAGAAACTGTGGGAAGGGCTCGTTGGCAATGTGATGAAGGCCTTCGACGGGATAAAGAACTTTACTAAAGGCATAGACTGGAAGAACGTTATCCTGGACACCATTCTGCCCGGCCGTGGACTGGTAAGAACCGCGGCTCAAGCGATGGGACTAAAAGAGGATAATGGTGAAGGGAACTGGCTTAACGGACTTGCAAAATGGTTAGGTATAGGTGGAAGGGAACTGGGAGGCCAGGTGATAAAAGGAACCTCGTATATTGTCGGGGAGAGAGGCCCAGAAATCTTCACTCCTGGCCGAACAGGAACCATCATGTCAAACAGGGAGCTGACGGCTCTCAACTCGAGAGGGTACGCCGGCTCCACGGTCTCCGCGAACTTCAACATCTCCATCAATGTCACCGGCGCCATGACCCCGGAGAACACGGAGGCGCTCAGAGGACCGATCCTCCGTGTAATCGAGGAGGCCTGGGCCTCAGCCACGCAGGGTTCCGTATCTAGAGGAGTAGTATGATGTCCGAGCAATTCCAGCAGATCGCCTCACGCATCGACTCTGAGGAACTTACTAAGATCAAGAATACGCTGGCGCTCCGCGACCGCGCCAACGCCGACCGCTACGAGCTAACGCAGAGGGAGCGCAGGAACCCCGGGGTCCTATTCGGCGACTACTCCTCTCCGTCATCGGTTACCGAGAGCACTCTACAGGGCCTCAAGTACCCCTTAGAACTGGATGGTAAGGGCGGGTTCAAGCTCTCCGCGAACTACGACAGGGTGGGAGAGCAGATACTCGAGGTGCTTAGCACCCGCATCGGGGAGAGGGCTTACCGACCCTTCTTCGGCCTCCAGGAGATGATGTTCGAGACGATCGACGAGTACACGCTCGCCCAGAGCATACGCTCCAAACTACTCGCCTTCGTCCCGCTTGTGTCGGAGTTGGATGTTAACGTATCCCTCGATGAGAACGGCACCGCTGGTATAGTAGTGCTCTACTCAGTTGAAGGTAGTGAACAGGCGCAGGTGCGCTACTCCTTCTCACTATAAGAGACCCCTCCGATGACCCGAACAAAGATACACAAGAACTTCGCGGAATTCGGGGCCGATGCCCAGCAGATGATCATAGACCAACTGCAGAACATCGACCTGGAGAAGATCGGCCCTAAGTCCATAGCGCACATCGGGAAGACACTCATCTCCCTTGTCAAATCATCCAACCAACTCCAGGAGGAAGTGGAGAGTGAGGAGGTCAGGGATAACTGGATCACCATTAGAGAGCTATCGCACATCATCCTCGTCGAGATCCTAGACAAATTCGACGTCCTCAGTTCCCAGGGGCAGATCCCGGAGTGGGAGAGGGCGAACGTGCTGAGCCTTCTCCAGGAGATAACCAAAGTCTGCCACTCGGAGGAGAAGAGAGACGCTCTCGCCGAGATCAATAGTGGAAAGATTATCGAGGACAAGATCCTCGACGAGATGCTAGGTATCTAGGTATGATGAATATGGACCAAGTCCGCGCCGGTGGCGAGGGACTCGTAGGCGTTAAGAAGAAACCCAAGGGCAAGGATAAGAACCTGGAGATGGACGAATCCTCACCCATATTCCAGGGAGAGGAGAAACCGCTGCGGCTCTCCGTGCCCGAGGGTTGGTCAGTCAAGGAGTAGGGAGATGCCACGAGAGTGGAACACCCCGGATAGGGAGTGCTGGAACACCCCGATACACAACATTCTCAAGGCCATAGACAATCACACGTCACTGTACTTCAAGACCGGTGATACCTGGCACCTCGAGCAGGCTCAGTTGCTCCGCGAGTACGTCGCGGGGCTGAAGACCTGGATACACAAGCAGGAGCGAGGAGTTTAAAGTCTCAATAGCACCGATCTTTACCACCCATGCCACTCAGAGAGGGCTCGTCCGACAAGGTTATCAGCGACAATATCAGCTGCATCCTCAACAAGGACGGGTGCGGGTACGACCCGCCGTACAAAGATCCCGCTCGTAAGGAGTACACACCGGCCCAGGCCGCCGCTATAGCCTACGCTAAGGCGGGCAAACGCAAGGCCAAAGCCGAGACCCTGAAGGGCAACAAACAGACAAAGTCCAAGGAAACCTCCAACAACTCCGAGATGGAGTCGTTCTCGGTGCCCGAGGGTTGGAGAGTCGCCGGCAAACCCGTAGAGTAACACCATGCCACTGAAATCAGGATCGAGTCAGGATACCGTCTCCGAGAACATCAAAACGGAGATGAAGGCGGGCAAACCGCAGAAGCAGGCTATCGCCATCGCCCTTGACAAAGCCGGGAAGTCCAAGAACTCCTCGGATAACGCCGAGCCCGAGGAAGGGCAGATGGCGCAGGGGGACATCCGGTCCATCGTGGCAATGGCCAAGAAGATCGACGGTATGGTGTCAGAGATGACCGACCTGCCCGAGTGGGTCCAGGCCAAAATCACCAAGGCCCAGGACTACCTGACGGCCGTGACCCAGCACCTCTCCCACCCCGGCGAGGACGAGAAGGCGGAGGATATGAGCGAGGGCAAGGACCACGACAAGGACGGGGATGTGGACTCGGAGGACTGGAAGATGGCCAGAGACAAAGCCATCAAGGGCGCTACCACCGAGGCCGGTGAGGACTCCGACCCCTGCTGGAAGGACTACGAGATGGTGGGGATGAAGAAGGGCAAAGGTGGCGGCAAGGTTCCCAACTGCGTGCCTAAATCCTCGGATAGCGGTGAGTGCGACTGCGACGAGTCCTCCTACTCCGAGATCTCGGTGCCCGCAGGTTGGAGTGTAAGCGAAGGTGTCTACCGCGATTAGTGTGCCCGAGGGCTGGGGAGTTAAACCCCCGGAGTTCTCGGTGAAGCTTAAGGACGGGAAGCCGGAGGGGGCGACTAGCTGGTTCGATGTGAGCGGCCGGCCGGTGGTGAAGGTTGGTAACACCTGGAAACTGCAGAGGCAGAAGCCCGCTCCGCCGAAAAAACTCAGTCCAGAGGAGGTAGCTAAGAGAGGCGGGCGTGACGCGCAACCGCGTCAGCCCAAAACCAGCTCTGGTGGGGACGCTAAGCTCACTCCTCAGGAGGCGGAGCACTACAGTAGGTTCCTAGAACCGGTAAGGGAGAAGCTCAAGGAGGGCAGTCGAGCCTCCTTCTATCCCGACCCGGAGCAGAGTAAGCAGGACATGGAGAATAGGAAGCGTAAGTACGCTCCGTACGCCGCGCTGTCAGAGGACCAACTCTCGTCGGTCGGTGCCTACACGACTCAGTGGGACATGAACATGAACTCGCTTCTCAGAACGGGGAAGATAGAGAAATCAGCTGGGCAGCAACTCGGCAGCAAACTGACGCCCTCGGAGACCCAAGTACGAAAGGCGATTAGCGACCTGACAAGCGCGCTCGAGTCCCTCCCAAACGCCCCGGCGGGGGTCTTTCACAGAGCCGTGAGTGGGTCTCTCTGGAAGGAGGACGGGCTTGGTCGCGATGCTAGTCCCTTCATGAAACAACTCCAGTCACTGGAGCCGGGTGACACTATCGACGATCCTGGCTTCTCGAGTTTTACCAGCGGTGGCGCGCCCGTGATAGATCGGTTTCTGAAAGGCGATCCCGACTCCGACCAGAACGTAGTCTTCGAGGTGGAGAGCGATAAGATGAAGAACATCTCTCCTATCAGCGGTTACGAGCAGGAGAAGGAGCACATGCTCCCTCCAGGTGCCAAGTTCCGTGTCGTGGGGAAGAGTGAGGGGTTAAGTAGAAACGCTGGTAAGCACACCATAATAAAACTACAGCAGATCTGATAGAATAGACTTATGGACAACAAAGAAAAAGAGCAGTCCTCGCTAGGACGCAGAATGTCCGACATCGGCGGACTGAAGATCACCAAAGCAAAAGCGAGTTCGATGTCCGAACCAAAAGTTCCCGAAGGTTGGTCATTGGCCAGCTCCCACGGTGAGACCGTAGGCCCCAAGATCACCAAGGAATCCCACCTTCGCGGCGACCAGGACAAATCGGATATGCTCGACGCGGAGATGGATCCCGACGACAACGCGGACATGTCCGATAACGAGTACGAGTACTGGCGCACCCTGGCCACGGGCGACCCGGTCACTCAGGGCGAGATCAAGTACGCCGACGATGGTAAGAAATACACTCACACCTACAAGGACCGCAAGACGGGCAACACTCGCAAAGTTCGCTATGGAGCCAAGGGCTATAAAATTGCTCCAGGTACCCCCAGAGGCGACTCCTACTGCGCCCGGAGCGAAGGCGATATGAAGTCGGAGGGCATGGACTGCTCCGGGCCGGACAAGAACACTCCGATGTGCCTCTCACGTAAGAAGTGGAGATGCCGCGGAGCAAAATCCGTATAGCCGGAGGGGTTGACAGATTCGATCCCATGGTTTAAAGTAGAAGTAGTAACGCTCACCGAGCGGGAGTTGCCCCATGACCACAGTCTTCCTGTACGTGTTCGTATTCTCCACATGGGGGCTCGGCATAATCTCCTGGCTCGCTCTTCTGGGAGGTTCGCTGACGAAGTGGGAACTCGAGCGCCAGGAGAAAGTACTGGATCTGGAGCAGAAGAAGCTCATGTTCGGGCGATTCAACTCACTGACCAGCGGTAAGTTCCCCCCGAGCAAGAACCAGGAGGCCAAAGATCAGCCCCTCGCGGAACTTGGCAAGGACATGATCCCGGAGAAGATCCGCGAACTGATGAAGTCCTCGCCCATGCACCCCGAGGTGGAGGAGATTGACAGCACCGACGAGATCCTCGGTGTGAGGTTCGAGGCCGAGAACTACCCACCGGGGTTCGGAGACGACGAGGAATGAACAAGATACCCAAGGCCGGCGTAGACCTCATCAAGAGGTTTGAAGGATGCCACCTGAAAGCGTACCCCGACCCTCTCACGAGGGGCAAACCCTACACCGTGGGGTGGGGATCGACCACAAGAAAGGATGGTTCGCCATTCAAGCTGGGGGAGATCATAACTCAGGCCGAGGCCGACGAGCTTCTGGAGTACCACCTACAGGCCCACCTATCGCTACTACTTCAACTCCCGCACTCGCAGGAGATGTCCGAGGAGCAGTTGGGTGCCCTGCTCAGTTTCTCCTACAACCTAGGGGCGAACTTCTACGGATCCAACGGGTTTGAGACCATCTCGCGAAGACTTCGCAACAAGGAGTGGGATCTAGTACCCTCCGCGTTACTACTCTACTGCAATCCTGGCACCAACGTCGAGAGCGGACTGAAGCGTCGCAGAGTAGCCGAGGGCGCTCTGTGGTCGTCAGGAGCAATCAAAAAAACCATGGCACAAATACAGATCATCGCGCTCCAGAACACACTTCTGAAAAAAGAGCCTATCCAATCCTACCAACTCTCCTACAACCAGAGGAAGGAGGTGCAGAAGGGCAAGGGTTACAACGTACTGGATATCGTCGACGAGGGTTCCCACTCCAAGGTCACGCTTGACCACGGCGCTGGTGTGTGGTATATCTACAACCCTCACTGGCAGGTATCGCATAGTGGCACCGCTCGACCCAACGAGAGCGCTCCGGGTTCCCGTATCCTGACCGTCAAGTACTTCCCCCAGCGCGACAGCGCTACCACCCACGCTCACCGCATGTGCTTCTCCAGCTCGTGCGCTATGGCGGCGGACTACGTGAAACCCAACGCCATCCGCGTCTCCGAGCAGGAGGACGATTACTACATGAAGAACTACGTCTTCAGGCACGGTGACTCCACTGACTCATCGGCGCAGATCGCCGCTCTCAGGGATCTCGGAATCAAGGCAACTTTCCGCCAGAACCTGAGCGAGAAGGACATCAAGGCGCAGATCGACAAGAACATTCCGGTACCCGTGGGTATACTCCACCACGGGCATGTGTCCGCGCCGCGTGGCGGAGGGCACTGGGTGTGCATTATCGGCTACGACGACAGCTTCAGAACGTACATAGTCCACGACCCCTACGGTGAGCTGGATCTGGTGAATGGCGGGTACTACGGCTCGACCAACGGATCAGGGATGAGGTACGGGTACAAAGACTTCAATAGGAGGTGGATGGTGGCGGGGAACGGTAACTACGCTCCTGGCAACGGCTGGGGAGTAGTTATAGAGTGAGTTCGGACCGAGACCGACTACTCGTCTCGCTGGAGATGCTCTACTCCGCGAGATGGAATGTACCACGAGCAGCTGACCATTGCGGACTTCCGCACCATGAGATGAGAAGAATCTTCTCGGAGGAGGTTCGGAGTGGGAGATTACTACCTAAAAGGTGGGAACCCCCGAACTCCGTTCAGCTGCACCTTGGATTATAATATAGATAGGGAGGGCGCCTACTCGGACCCTCCTACCTATTACGCTTATTCAAGGTAATCCAATGATCGACATTTTCTTCGCAGCTCCACGATCCTACAAGCGATTCAACTCGGAGGCTTCCATGAAGCACGAGAGGGATCTACTCGACCTGGCTATGGGCATGGCCTACCCCTCGCAGCAGCAGCAGACATCGTTCCCCAAGCATAACGTGTACCAGATGCTAGATGGTAGTCCCTACACCTACTTCATGGAGTTCGCGCTGGCGGGATACGACAAAAACTCCCTGGATGTCACGCTACTGAGCAGCGGTCATCTCCTAGTCTCAAGTAAGACCAACTCTGAGAGAAAGGAGGAGCGCTCGTACATCCACCGCGGCATGGCAAGGCGGGACTTCTCTACGAAGTTCTACGTTGGCAAGGACGTGGAGGTGAGAAACGCCACCTTCACCGACGGCCTCCTTACCGTGGAGCTGGAGAAGCTCGTGCCGGAGGAGCAGAAGCCCAGATCCGTCGAGATCCGGTAACTCCGTACCACGAGGTGGTCTTGTTCCGAGGGGCGCAAGCCCCGAGGCCACCCTAGGAACTGTCACACGGGGGCCCCACAAGGCCCCCTGTCTCTGGTATGATATTCGGAGAATACCCGATCATCAGGTCCCCAGCGAACATGGCAACGATCTCCGAAGTATACTCCTCCCTCTCGAAGGTTATCTCGAAGGGTGTCAAGCACTCCACCTTCCTGTGGGGCGCTCCGGGTATCGGCAAGTCCTCCATCGTGAGTAAGGTGGCCAAGGACCACGACCTCGAGCTCATCGACCTTCGCATCTCCCAACTCGCCCCCACGGACATCCGTGGTCTCCCCTACGTTGAGGATGGTCTGGCAAAGTTCGCCCCTCCCTCATTCCTACCCCGCGAGGGCAAGGGCATCCTCTTCGTCGACGAGTTCAACATGGCCTCCCCGGTGATGATGGGCATCGCTCAGCAACTCATCCTCGATCGCCAGATCGGTGATTACAAGGTCCCCGATGAGTGGTTTATTGTGGCGGCGGGGAACCGTACCGAGGACCGCGCGGCTGTGTCTCAGATGCCGGCCCCCGTGGCCAACCGTTTCATCCACTTCAATGTGGAAGTGGACATCTCCTCGTGGAAGGAGTACGCCATTAAGAGCGGGGTTAACGAGCAGATCATCTCCTTCATCAACTTCAGGCCCGAGTTACTGTTCAACTTCAACAAGAACGCCACGGCATGGCCCTCCCCTCGCAGTTGGGAGTTCGCGGACTCCCTGCTCGATATCGGCATCAGCATCGACTCCGCGGTTGGTGAGGGTACAGCCGCCGAGTTCTACGCCTACCAGAGCATCTACTCGCGCCTTCCGGACGTCGACGCCATCCTCGCGGGTGGGAGTGTGGAGGTTCCTAAGGAACCCTCGCTGATGTACGCCGTCTGCGGCTCTCTGGTTTCCCGAGCCAAGTCCGCCCAGGCGTTCTTCAACGCTGCTAAGTGGCTGATCGGTGGCACCACGGAGGATTACGTCGGCCTGTTCATGGGAGACGCTATGATCTCGATTAAGGCGAACAACCTCCAGGGCGCTTTCGTCAAGCTCGTGGCTAAGGATCCTCAGATCAAAGCCTTCATCACCAAGTACCAGGAGCTGCTGAAGTGACGAGGGAGGAGTATCTACAACTGGAGCTCACACGCGCGGAAGTCGCGGAGCTCCACAACTTCCTCGCAGAGTTGCTGCCTCAGGTTATCAACTCCGGCCAGGACGTGCCCAACGAACTCGTCCTTGCCGTACGCAAGGTATCCGAGGTTTACGAGGATAACTGCATTGTGTACGGTCTCACTCCCGAGTGTAAGGCTTACATCGATAAGTACGGCGAGACGCCCGCAGGCAACCCGAAGCGATGGGACGCGTTTTGTAAGAACTACGATGCCCTTGTTGAGTTGGAGTTTCTGACACCGTGAGTTCTTTTCAGTTATCGGTGATTGTTATGAATGTCTGGCTGGCTATGCATACTAGGCACGATTCTCGCCACACCGGGATTATGTGCTGGGCGTGGATACTTTTCACAGCGTTTCTACTTGTAGTCCAATTCCACTAGAGTAACAATGAGCAAACTAACTGCTGCTGACCTAATGGTCATTGCAGATACCCTCAATCACAGCCTGCAATTCAAAAACTGGGGTCTAAACGGTGGCGGGTTTACCACGGAGACTCGAAAACAGACTATGGAAGTTGTTGAAGACATCATGGCAAATATAAACTTGGAGGTTGTCTATGGCGCCGTAGAACCCATTGTTGTAAGCGGAGATGTGGGCGGATGAACGAGATTCACTTATTCGTACAGGAAGGCTGCAGACCGTGCATGTACGCGGAAACCCAACTCAAGAAGGCGGAGGGATGGGAGAAGGTCGTTACTATCACCAACGCTAAAGACGATGGTGTCTGGTCTCAGTTCGCTAAAGACTGCGGTGTTACCGCCACTCCAACTATTATCGCTCTGCAAGACGGGGAGGTTATCGCTAAACTCGAGGGCTCTCAGCGGATGACATCGAACTTCTGGAAAGACATGGTGCGCAAGTACGGCTCGTAACCACTTCACAAACCGGCCACAGAACGCCCCCCGAGGGCGTTTTTCAGTGTAGAATAGTGGTATACGCTCATTCCTCCCTCCCCCATGGCCATAAAGGATCGCCTCGTAAAGTCCAGAGTCAAGCTCCTTCGCGAAGCGCCGTTCTTTGGCACCCTTCTCCTCAACTCCAGCTATCGTATCACGGACGAGGTCCCTACCGCCGCCACCGACGGGAACGTTCTCCTGCTCAACGAGGAGTTCATGGAGTCCCAGACCCAGGAGCACTTTCAGTCCATCCTGCTCCACGAGGTGCTGCACATGGCCCTGGAGCACATCGAGAGGATGAAAGATGTCTTCAAGTCCGACCCGATGACGGCCAATATCGCCGCGGACATCGTCGTCAATGGTATCATCAAGGATAATCGCATGTCCCTGCCCGAGAAGGCGATCTGCGATAACGACTTGAAGCACCTGAGCGTTCGCGAGATCTACAACATCCTTCGCCAGAAGCAACAGAAGGATCCAGACTACATGAAGAAGAAGTACGGCGTAGATAGCGACGACGTTAACTACTGCCTGAGCCCAGGGGGTGGTAAGCCGGGCGAGGACGGGGAAGGCGCGGAGGATGGTAAGGGACCCGCTGTGAATTGGAAGGATGTTCTCAACAAAGCCTCCACTATCGCCCGCTCCAAGTCCTTCGGGCTTCACGGCGCCGGACTGAAGCGCGTGCTGAACGAGCTTCTCGAGCCCACCATCAACTGGAGGGACGCTCTGTACAAGTACATCACGGACTCCCGCACCGACTTCGAGGGTTTCGATCGCCGCTTCATAAGCAACGGAGCGTACCTTGACGATTTCGGCGGAGGTAAGATCCGCGTGGCGGTGTTCATGGACACCTCGGGTAGCGTGGACGAGGCCCTTCTCTCCGAGTTCGTCTCCGAGTTACGCTTCGCCATCAACTCACTGCCGCAGATCTGCGGGGAGATGTGGTACTTTGACACCTCCCTCTACTATGAGGGGGACATCCTCGACATCGACGGGCCACTCCAGCTCCGTGGTGGTGGTGGTACAAGCTTCGAGCCCGTAATGAGCAAGATCCAGGCACTCCACGAGGAGGATTCCACGGTGAGGACTCTGGGCCTGATCTTCACGGATGGTTACGCCTCCATGACAGGATTCAATATCCCGGAGGCCCCGGTGATGTGGTGCATTAGCCCGGGCGGAGTGCCCGACGAGAGCCTCACTTTTGGCGAGGTGGTTAGGATCGTTAGGTGATCGTTTAAGGTACTACTATAGTAGTACTAAGCATGGCAGATCCGGGATTTGAGAATGGCTGGGAGGTTCCTGGTCATAACTACCAGGAGCATAGTGGTGCCACTGCTTCCCACGGTCCGACTCAGGTAATCTACAAGAAGGGCGGTAGCGGTGGCAAGGTGGTGGCCACGGAGACAATCACCTACGACGCGAGTAATAACATCGCCACCAGGTCAATAGCCTGGGAACCCGACATCTACGGATGAGGGTTAAACCATGCCATTCTACAGTAATCCTCGCGAGACCCACCCCATCGACGAGGCTATCAGCGTAGCCAACAACAAGATGTTCCACGTGTATCAGCTCGCTGATAGCAATGGAAACATCATCGATCCGGCCGGGTCGAGTGAGTACGCTATTATTAAGCTTGCTGATAACACGGGCGAGCCGATTTCTGCTAACAATCCGTTGTCAGTTACTCTGGGCTCGGAGAACATTACGATTACTGGTGATGTAAATGTTGGCACCAGTGTAACGGTTACTAGCACACCAGAAGACCCCGTACACAATCATATCACGGAAGTTGGAACAAGTGGTCTTTTATCGGTTCCGTACCTTCCAGTTTCGGTAGTTAATTTTCCAGTAACTCAACCTGTTAGTGGTCCTTTAACAGACGCTCAGTTAAGAAATACAGCAGTTCCTGTTAGTGGTTCTGTGAATATTGGCACGATGCCAGAAGTGGAAATTAAGAATGATGCCAACAATCCAATTCCGGTAACAGGAACATTTGTAACCACTTCACCGACAGGAACTGCGGATGCTTTTGGTCGTCAAAGAGTATCAGCACCTCTTACTCTTTTTGATAGTTCCCACAGATACAGAGATAATAACCTGTGGTCAACTGCTACCACTGGCACTGCTTCTGCTACTTTTAGTG
>Ga0181343_1000525_pt1 | contig 16716 bp, 33 predicted proteins | sample Su13VDMLBSD_FD_130110 | JGI IMG/M metagenome (GOLD analysis project Ga0181343, IMG submission 130110) | Freshwater viral communities from Lake Michigan, USA - Su13.VD.MLB.S.D | ecosystem: Environmental > Aquatic > Freshwater > Lake | place: USA: Michigan | collected 2013-07-15 | reverse complement strand
TGGTCGACACCACCGGGACAGGATCGGTGGTGCCATGCCACTGCACGGGAAAGCAGTTGACATGAAGATGGTACGTCAGTCGTCGCACCAGTTGTAGGTGTCCTCCTCGATGGCGAGCAGGACTTCGTTTCCATCGGCGTCGACCCATGCGTTGCGGGTGCCGTCGTAGTCGACGGCGATCGCAGGCACGCACGGCGGCGCAATGACGATCTCGGTGCGGTGGCCCACCATGCCCCAGCCGATGAGCGAACCGAGGAACGTACCCCAGAACCAGGGTGAGCGAAAGAACTCCCTCATGACGCGATCAGCTGGTGCTTGTACTTGAGCGGGGCGTAGTACGCCTCGCCCCACACCTCGGTCGGGTGGAACCCGCAGGCGACGGCGAACTCGTCGGCGCGGTGGATGGGCACGCCGCGCGCCTTCAGCTGCTGCACGTTGGTGCGGGTCAGGCCGAGCACACGACCGAGGTCGTTGGCCGTCTCGTAGTTGCCGAGGTCCATCAACGGCTGCAGCGGCAGCGTGGTGGACCGTGTGGAGAAGCGATGCGCCGTCATGCCGTCACCAGATCCGTCACCATCTGTCGCAGCGCACCGAGCGACGCAGGCGGGCGGGCGGCGAGCAGACCTGCGTCGATGGCGTGCGCGACGGCCATGTCGTACGGCAGGACAGCCATCGTCGGGAGCTTGAGCGAGTGGCGCAGGTCCTTTTCGTTGAGGAACCGGCCTTCCTCCTGGATGAACACGAACCCGGCCAGGCCTTCGGTCGAGTTGGCGGCGGCACGCAACGCCAGGTAGCAGGAACGGGTCACGAGGATCGGTGTGTACCGATGGGCCAGGTCGGTGCCGAGGGTGTCGAACTCGATGAGGCCGTAGTCGTGAACGACGACATCCCACAGATCGGTGAGCTCGCTGTGCTCGTGGTACCACGACAGCGGGACCAGCTGGACCTGCGAGTTGACGTCGACCGGCCACATGGATTCGGGGTCGAGGTCGGGCAGGCCGAGCGCCGGCGCCACGTCGTTGTCCCAGTCGACGATGAGGGTGCGGTGACCGGCTGCACCGGCGAGCATCGCGGTGGCGATGGCGACGGTGGTGCACCCCTGGCCACCCTTGAAGGCGACGAAGGCGAGTTCGTGGGTCATGGTGTCTCCTGTCAGACGGTGATGGGGGCGGGGAACTGCTCGTCGTAGGCGGCGACGTACCAGTCGGGCCAGCCCGCGCGCGTGCGCGCCGAGACGTGCGGCAGGTGCGTCTGCATCACGACCTCGATGGTGTTGCCGGTCTTGTCGCAGTCGACGGAGCGCACGGCGTGGAACCGGCAGAGGCGATCGAGACCACGGGCCAGCTGGCCTCGGCCGATGCCGATGCTGAACGACAACGCATCGACGGGCTGCGGTGTCTCGGTGGCGGCGATCCCGTACAGCCGGGGCAGCAGCAGGCACGCGCTGGGGCCGAGCATGGGCAGTAGCCACGAGACGGTGTCGTCGGACCAGATGGGATGCGGGCCTTCGGATGGGACGAGGCGCACGTCGATGAGCGTGGCGTCGTCGAAGGACAGGAGGGACATGGTTCGCTTCTCCTCGAGGCGGTCGTGAGCGTGACTGAGCAGGCCGATCAGCTCACGCTGGTCGACGGTGGATGGGGCGTCGACGACGGGCCGGTCGAAACCGGGCCAGTGTCGGGGGTGGTCATGCGGCAGCAGTGTCAGCATGGGCGTCGACCTCCGTCGAGTAGGCGGCGAGATGTGAGGTGGCACGCTCGGCTGCCTGTGCCACGGTGAGCAGCACACGAGGCTGCTCACGCAGCACGCTCACCCAGTGGCCGAGGTACTTCGCATGATCTTCGCGCAGTTCCGGGGTGTGCACACCAAGGCGCGCACAGGTGAACGCCGCCGACATCTCAGCGATCAGCTCTTCCATGGCGTACGTCGAATCACCGAAGCGGGTACCCAGGTCACGGTTCAGCCGGGCCTTGGCGCCGGTCCAGTGGGCCAGCTCGTGAGCGAACGTGGCCATCCAGTGCACGTCGTCGGTGAACTCGCCACGATCGGGCATCGTCACCACGTCAGCGCCCGGCCAGTACGCCGGGTTGCCACGTTGCACGACAACAGGGATGGGCTGCAGCCACCGCTCGAACTCGGGGATCGGCTCGAGCAGATCGGGCTCATCGGTCTCGACGAGCGCGCCGTCCTGCTGTGCGACGTTGAACACGGTGAACACGGTGGGCACCAGCTTGGTCGGTGCATCGCCGGCCTTCTTGTCGTCGGCCACGGTGACCCATTTGATGCCGTGCGTGCCCTTCTCACCCTTGCGGACCTGGCCGCCGAGCTGCAGCCACTGGCGGTACGTCGCCCAGGTGGGGCGAGCGAAGCCACGACGGATCTGCGCCGACCACAGGAAGATGATGTTCGACCCGGCGTAGGCGTTGCCGGTCAGTGCGTTGTGCGGCAGCGTGTCGACCTGCGTCCAGCACGGTGCCCACGTCGACGGGTCGACGCTGTTCACCGAGCCAAGCAGGTCATCGACCACGGCCTGCAAGGCCTCGTCGATCGCTGCCATCAGAAGTCCTTGGAGTCGAGCGGACGGTCGGTGATCTGGCTGGGCAGGTAGTAGGTGATCGACACGGTGCCGTCCGTGTAGCGAGTGGCACGGCCCGGGTTGGCGTCGAGCATCATGGTGATGGCTCCACGGGCCGAGTGCGGTGGCTCACCGACACGGCGCAGCGTGCGGTACGTCTTGGCGATGAGCAGCCGTTGGAACGGCATGAGCACGCCGGTGTCGATGAAGGTGAACGACATGTGCGGCAGCTCGTGACGGACGCGAGCGGAGCAGGTGAAGATGCGGTGCATCGGGTGCCTCCTGTCAGGCGGGGATGGGGTCGGGATCTTCGAGCTTGGCGACGAGATCGTTGTAGCGATCGGCGTCGATGGACTCACGGAGCATCATCCATAGTTCGACGGCGACCTTGTCGCTTTCGTCGACGGCTGCGGAGTAGAGGTCACGCACCTCGACGAGGGCGCCGAGTTCGACGGTGATGAGGGCGTCGACGTCCTGGCCGGCGTAGCGCGGTGGCAACGTGGCGAGCTTGACGCGCGGCGACCAGCGGGGCGGGTTGCTGCTGAGCTCGTAGCCGGGCGACGTCCACTGCGCGCCAACGGCACGCAGCCGGAGCAGGTCGTCCCAGAGGGCGCCCCAGAGGTGGTAGTCGTAGCCGTTGTCGACCCGCTCGACACGATCACGGTCGTAGTGCAGCGACAGCGAGAGGCCGGCACGGAAGTGGGTGAAGTCGAACGCCGACTCACCGAGCCACTGACCCAGCCAGGCCAGCACGCCGGGTGCAGCGGTGCGGAGCGCAGAGTTGCGCGGGTTCTCGTCGACGGCGAGGTTGAAGTTCACGTTGTGCTTGGTCATGGTTACCTCTCGTGGGTGGAGCAGAGCGGGCAGACGTAGTGGCTGGTGTACTTGACGCGGTTGCATCGAGGACAGAGATCGAGGTTGCTGTGCTGGCGGACGACACGAAACGCACGATCAGTGGTTTCGGTGTCCCAGTCGGGCTCGCTGACGAACACGTACGCGAGCTCGTTCATGGCGGCGTTGAGGCGCTTCCACGCGACGTGCGTACCGACGATGCTCAACGCCTGCTCGGCGGTGAACATCGACACGACCTCGCCGGCGGTCGGCCAGTTGTGGACGTCCCACTCGTGGGGGTTCATCGACGGCGGCTCACCGAGACATGCGGCGTACGGCTGCGACGGGTCGGGCGGCGCAGCGAGTGGTGTGCCCACGTGGGTCTGTGTGAACGGGTTCCACAGCCGGGTGCTACGCGGCGGCGTTGTCACGGCGCGCCTCCCAACGGATGTCGGCATCGCACTGGCCGCACGGGCACGACTCGGCGTGCACCAGCTCGACGGTGATGTCGTCGGCGTCGTCCTCGAGGTCGATCGGCATGGCGAGGAAGGCGCCGAGCGCAGCGTCACAGGGGGCGCACAGTTCCTCGGTGCGATGACGTGACGGGCCGAAGTATTCGAGCGAGCCGACGATGGGCGACTCACGATGGCAGCGTGTGCACTGCATGGTGACTCCTTGCTACGGTGGTCAGCGGTGAAGGTGGTCGACGAGGGAGCGGAGCGACTTCCCCAAGCTGCTCCGCTCCCTTGTCGAGATCATCCGGCGCGCAGGCCGGGACGGTTGGTGTTGTCGACGCGCTGAGCGGTGACACGCAGCACTTCGGCCGGGCCGAGGATGTCGAGCGCGAGGTCCAGCGATTGCCGGGCCATCATGTCCTCGATCTCCTCGGGCGGCAGCATGTTGATGATCGGGCGTCCGCTCATCGGCGTGCCAGCTGCATCAGGTGGTACGCCGTGTTCACCGGGTTCGCCACGATGAACGACACGATGGCATCGGGTCGATCACCGAAGCAGGCGATGAGCTGGTCGTGATCGGCCGGACTGATGTTGTGCTCCCGGTAGCAGCGGAGCTGCGCGGGAGTCACGTCACCGTACGACTCGTGGAAGATGCGACGCTCACGGGGCATCAGAACGGCTCCTCGTCACCGTAGACCGGATCCGGCGGGCGGTTGGCGGCCGCCGGCTGGGCCTGGTTGTCGGTGTTGGTGCGGGTCACGCGCTCGACGGACGCACGCGCCCAGCGGAGCGACGGACCGATGTCGTCGACGATGATCTCGACGGCGGAACGCTTCTCGCCTTCCTTCGTCTCGTACGAACGCTGGTCGAGGCGCCCGGTCACCACGATGCGGGTGCCCTTGGTGAGCGAGGCTGCGGCGTTCTCGCCCAGCTCGCCCCATGCGACGCAGTTGAAGAAGCTGGTCTGCTCCTGCCACTCGCCGTTCTGCTGGTAGCGGCGGTTCACGGCCAGCCCGAACGAGCACTGGCCTCGTCCGCCGGTGGTGAAGCGGAGCTCGGGGTCGCGGGTCAGGTTGCCCACGAGGGTGGTGTTGTTGTCCGACATGGTGGTTGTCCTCCTAGTTGCTTGTCGGTTGTGTCGGGTGGTCGACCTCGTCGGGGACGAGTCGACCCTGTCGGTGCCGTGCGAGCGAAGCGAACGCATTGGCATCGAACGTGGGATCAGCGTCATGGAAGGTGTCGCACAAGGCGACGATGAGCTGATCGAGAATGGAAAGCTGCGGGTCACACCAGCAGCAGCTGCGCATCGCAGCAACACAGCGGGCGATGTCCCGCTGCAGGGACCGAGAGTACGGTGCCCTAGGTGTGGAACTGTTCGTCGTACGCGGCTTCGAGATGGGCGTCGGGGGCGACGAAGGGAAGTGGCGGTTCGGTCCATTCGGCATCGGGCGTGACCTTGGTGATGGTGGGGTGGAGTTCACGAGCCGGCCGAGCACCGACGAGCTGCGCGAGATGACGACGACAGGCCTGCCACTCGGCATGGAGATGGACCTCATGCAGGTCACCGCCGTCCGAGATGCGCTCCAACAGGCGCTCGTACCGCTTGGCGAGACCAATCGCATGGTCACGCTGGGTCACATTGTCGACCCACTTGCCGTTCGTGATGAACGTGATCTTCTTGGCCACCATCAGTCCTTTCAGGGGAGGCAGCGAGGCACCGCAGCAGACGGTGGTGCGTCAGGAACGACACGCCCATCGGCAGTGAACCAGGTGAGCGTTGCCGCATCGAAATGGTGAGCGGCGAGAGGGATGCACGGCCCACGATCACGCAGACCGGGGAGCAGAGCGAGCAGAGTGAAGGCGACGAGCGCAAGGATGAGGAAGGCGTACCGCACTACACGATCATGTCGCGGTGCGCCTTGGGCACACAACGACGGGACGTGACGAGCCGGGCCTGATGCAGGGCTTGGACATGGAGCGGCGCAGTGCCGGCCTCGAGCAGGAGCAACGGACGCAGGAACACCGAGGGCACGACATTGGAACCGGCGTGACCCATCGCAGCGACACCGACCGACCACACCTCCCAACGGTGCTGCAACGGACGCGTCCGCCAGACACGAACCATCGCCACCGCATCCGCAGCACACGTCGTGCGCTCGAACTCGGCGGTCACGAACAAGGTGGTGGTCACAGCAGATCCTCCGGTGCGATGTCGTCGAACGAGTCGGTGAGGAAACGGGCGAAGCTCTCGTCGGCCTGGGCGATCAGCTCACGCAAGATGACGGGCGCAGCCACGGCGTACGAGTAGGCAGGATCGACGACCGGCATGATGTGCAACACCGGCACCCCCTTGCCACGCTCCACCTTCGCCGTGCACACCGATCGGCCCAACGTCGAGATGACACCCAACTCCGAGTCGGCATGGAACCGAAGCGCGATCGCGCAACGGATGGGCAACACGAAGCCAGGCGCGTTCTGCATCACCCACTCCGGCGACGACGTCCACCGAGCCAACGACGCCGCCACCTCGATCAACGACTCACCACCCGCGCAGACGGTGAGGAACCCATGAGGCGCAGACGGCGACGGTTGACCCCACGCTGCGACAGCATCGGGCGACGATGCGGACACCAACGTGAACGGATCCACCGACGCCAAGAACGACGCGATGAAATATTCGTGCGCGTGCAACACGCAGACCAGCTCCTTCGACGCAACGAGATGTGTGCTCACTAGCAGCCGGGCGTCACGGCAGCGCAGCGAGTTGTGTGCTCACGAGCCACAGGCATCCGGACCCGGGGTTGTGAAGGCGGCCGGCTGGCGGGCATGTGTGGCGGCCGGGCCCGGTCCGATCTACGGGACTCGAGCGGCCGTCATGTGCCCGGGCCAGGACGCGACACGATCTACGGGGCCAGGACCCGAAGGCCCCGACCCCGTAGATCGGTGGTCCGGTCAGACGACCGGGTCGGCGTCGAGGTCGGGAGCGACGTGCTCCGCGATCTCGTGACCATCCTCACGGAACTGGCTGGCCAGCTCGCTGTGGCGGGCGATCGTGTTCAGCGCCCGACGCAGGTCCGACGCAGCCTCACGGGCGGCGTGGAGCGACGGGAAGGTGGCAGCGACGCCGAGGACGCCCGACTCGTAGGTGGGCGACTTCTCGCCCACCTGGAACGCCGAGCGCAGCGTGCCGTCGCGACCGGTGAACGTGACCGGCTGGTAGTGGAGCACCCACACGGCCTCACCACGCTGGGCGTAGGCCTTGGTGTTGGTCGGCATGGACACGAAGATCAACTCCTCCGTGCCCGCCGGTGCCCACTCGCCCTGACCCAACAGGCGCTCGGCGAAGATGGCGACCTTCGCCATGCGCAGCTGGGCGTCGGCGGCGTACTCGAACAGGCGCTTCTTGACCAGCCAGTACGCCTGCTCCTGCTGGAGCGGGTGACGGTGCGCTGCCGACTGGGCGTACGTCTGGGCCTCGCCTGCGAGCGTGCGCTCGTAGCCGACCGTGAAGCCGCCGTCCTCGTTCCACCGCCCGTACCGCTCGACGACGGCCATCGCCTCGTCCAGCTCGCTGGCGCTGTAGTGGTCGACGCCGACCGGCTGCATCGACGCCTTGGCGCTGTGCTCGATGAGCGCCTGGGCCTGCTTGGCAGCGTCGATCTTGGCGCTGTGCTGGGCGACGGCCTGAGCCGCTGCCTCCTCGGGGGTGAGCGGCATGTCGGGGAACTCGGGGGCGGCGTCGACGACCGCCTGGCGGTAGCGGTGCAACGCCGTGCCCGACTTGGCGCTGTTGGTGTACTCGACCATCGCCACGAGGAACCCGGCGATGAACGGCTTGGAGTCACCCTGCGGGCTGACCGCCGCCTCGGCGGCAGCCTGGAGGTAGTTGGCCTTGGTCAGGCGGGCCTTCGGCGGGGACGCCTTCTCGGCGGCGAACAGGCGACCGAAGTGGAACTGGTCGGACGCCCACTGGCGCAGCTGGGGCGCCGTGATGCTGCCGACTGCGAAGTCGAACCCGTCGAGCGGGTCACGATCGAGGACGGTGGGATCGGTGGTGATGGTGGACATGGTGACCTCCTGGTCGGTTGCTTCGGTGTCGGTGGGGACGTTGGTGATGGTGGACATGACTTCCTCTCAGCCCTGCGAGGGCGGACGGTTGGTGGAACGGATGACGCTGCGATAGCGGATGACGGTGAGGGAGGGGGAGAGGCGGACCTGATACGGCACCGCCTCCACCCCCCTGAACACCGTGGGCGGAATGACGACGACGAGGTCGTCGGGGCTGTCGTCGATCAACGACGAGAGGACGGCACGGTCACGCAGCTCGTCAGGGACGTTGCTGTCGAACCTGACGGCTGGCGTGGGCGAGTCCGACTCGGGCCAATCGTCGACCAGGCGGAAGGTGAGCCTGGACTCAGCCACAACGGACCTCCCAACCGGCCTCCCCGACCTCGAACATGGCGAGGCGGTTCCCCGACGCCGAGACGAGCTGGACGGTGTCACCGACCTGCATCGACGGGGCCTGCATGAGGTCCAGACGGCGGCGGGCCGTCCGCTGCCACTCCCAATCGAGCGAGCGGAGGTCGGACTCCAATTCGTCGATGCGGTTCAGCGCCCGGAACAGGTCGTCGAGGTCGAACTCGGGCGGCGTGGTGACGTGCATCGTCACCGACCGGCAGAGGGTGGGGTAGGCGTCACCGAAGCGACGGTTGAGGTGGACGACGACGTGGGGGACACGATCGGTGGACATGTCAGGCCTCCTGGGCGAGAGTGAGCAGGGTGGACAGGCGCTCGATGGTGCGCTCGTGGGCAGCGATGCGGCCGTGGAGTCGAAGCTCAGCGATGCGGTCGATGGACGGCTGGACGACGAGCTGGGAGCGCAGGTGGGACTGCATGGTGCGCAGGTCGACGATGCGGGCCTGGATGGAGGCGGCAGCGTCGGGGGAGCAGTCGGCGGCGATGGGATGCATGGACATCACACCACCGCCCGATCTGCGTAGCGGGCGAGCACGTCGCCGTGGCAGGCCTGCGGCGAGCACCAGCACGCCAGCGTCTTGCCACGAAGCGACGGGAGCTGGGCGAGCAGACTCGGCTGCGTCAACAGCCACGCCTCGTACTTGGCGATGACCTGAGCACGATCACCGTCACGCCCGATCTGGAACGGGTTGCCCCACTGCGAGGGTCGACCGATGTAGACGTCGTGGGCGCTGCGCTTGCAGTGCACCACGCGGGTGATGGGTTGCATGGACACGGTGAGGAACCTCCTGGGTTCGATGGGTAGAAGCCACCACGGCTTCTAGGGGGGCTTCGTCGCTGGGTTGCGACGAAGGCACCCTTGAGGAAGGCGCACGTCGAGGGACCGGCCCGTCCGTGGGTGACGACAATCGGTTCCGTCGTCAGCAACGGACACACAGAGGAACGACAGTGGGTTCCGTCGTTCCTCTGTGGGTAGGGCTGGGCCAGATCGCAAGGAGCACACAGGACTCTCAACCGTGCAGACGCTGGCGCATGGCACAGCATCGGTTCGCTGTGGCATGGGGCAACGTCGGAACCGTGCGTAGCGACGAGTGCTCCGCCCGCGATCGACGTGCGCCCGTGGCGAAAGGGGCCGAACGCTTGCGTTCGGTTCTGGCCCATCGTTCGCTGGGGCACACACCCCATAGTGGCTGCCCCATAGGCGGCGGACATGCGGTTCGTCCGACGCCGGCGAACGACGGGCCAGAACGGCGTCTTGACGCCGCCCCCGCCACACGAGACGCACGAGGACCATCGCCTGGCACCAGGGACCATCGGTTCGGTCCCTGGTGCCAGGTCGACGTTGCCCGCAGTAAGTCGAGCGGGCCAGACCGCGTCGGAGTGTGCGTGCGATGCGGGACGAGGTGAAGAATGAGCCGAGTGCGTCGCACAGCACCACGGGAATCGGCGCACGGCCGGGCCCCCATCGGTGTGGTCGGTGGCACCCCGGGGTTGGGTGTCACCGGGCATACCGATAACCAAGGGGTGGCCGTTGAATGCGCCGAGTTCCCGTCCCCTACGCACCGTTGGAGCGAAAGCGACTTACGGTGCGTGAAACACGGAGGCGCCGCCCCGACCAACACCATGCTTACTGGCTGGCGGCATCATGGGGTCAGACGGCCGCCCTCGCGGCCGTGCAAGACGGGGGGTGCGGGGGGCCACGCCCCCTGCCGTCCGATACTCGAACACACAGCACCAGCCAGACCAGTTCATCGGTCGCGGCGAGCCAGATCTACAACAGCCAGAGGGAGCGGAGGAGGAGCGGTCACCCCTGGGACCAGTCTCCATCCATCGGTTCGGATGGAGCCTGGGCACAGCCCGAAGGGGCGAGCGACGGAGCGGACGGACGCCGACGACCAACACCAGCCACGCAGCCACCGCGACACGAGGGCAACCCTTGCAGCGAAGGTGTCCATCAGTTCGGACACCGCAGCAGCAAGACCGACACCACCCGCACCCGACGCGCAGCGGACCCGCCACCGAACCACACAGCACACCCGACAGCAAGGCAGACGCCGAACAGTACGAACCAGCAGGTCACGACCCCCAACCGGGTCTGGCGGCCGTTGGGGGAGGGGGATGGGGGCTGTGGATAAGTGTCGGGGATGGGGGGTGCGGACAGTCTGAGCAGGGGGGATGTACCCGGAGGGGTCTCCATATATCACCGTCCTGGTCATTCGACTGGCTCTGTGACGGTGACACTCTGGTCGTCATCCCCCCGTCCCGTTGCCACACTCGGGACTCCCGGCCGATTCTGCTCGGCTCACACACACGCTCGTGAAAGTCATCGCCTCACCGGCTTCTAGCGAAGGCCCCGACATCGAATGGGCACCCGCACGCGGTGATCTACCCACGTTCCCGTGTGTGCTGGCCCGCATCGTGCGACTGATGTACGCCCTTTCCCCTTGTCCTCGAGGGGTGCAGCTGTGTTAGTCTCACAGCACTGTTGTTGATCCCGAAGGCCATCCCCCTCGACTTGTCCTGGTCGGGGATCAGGGGTGGCCTTCGGTGTTTCACATTAGCTGGTGGGGTTCTTCTGGCGCAAGAGGCCGTTTTTTCGGGGTGTTCCGGGCCGTGTGGTACAGTTGTTCGCATGGATGCGGCCCAGCTGGCTCGTGCGGCGGGGGTGACGGAGGCCGATGTGCGTGACTGGCTGCGTTGCCCCGATCGGGATGCGGTCGTGGTGCGGTTGTGGAACCATCGTCGGCTGCTGGTGACGCACTACGAGTTCGCTCAGGCGGCGCGCTGATGTTCCCGGTGCGGTCGTGCCCTGGGTGCAAGGCCGGCATCGTGATGGCGGTGTCGGCGGACACCGGGCGTCTGGTGTACGTCAACCCGGTGCCGCAACCTGACGGTGTGCTGCGTCTGCGGGTGGAGCGCGACACTGATGGTTCGCTGCTGTTGCCCAGGGCGTTCCCGGCGGGGGCGACGATCGACTTGCTCGACGTCGACGATGACGGGGTGCGGTACATGCCGCATCACCAGACGTGCACGGATCCGATGGCGCGGCGTCGGCGCGCGATGTCGGGCGGTTGATGCCGCCTGTGCCTACGATGTGGGCCAGTGCCCGACGTGGGCGTGATGATCGGAGTGATCTGATGGCAGCAAAGAAGTCCGGCACGGGCAAGACCCCGCCCAAGGGCCCCGGCTACTCGACGTCCACCAAGGGCAACCGGGTGCAGGTGCAGAACCGTCAGACGGCAGGGTCGGCCAACCCCGATGGGGCCAAGGGCAAGCGGACCAGCAACAACCTCGGCACCAGCGCCACTCGTCGCAACAACGTCGACCAGCCCAAGGGTGTTGGCAGTCGTGCGTCCTCGGTCGCGACGAGCAACAAGATGTCGGGCCGCACGACCAAGCGCACCGGGAAGAAGTGACCGACATGAGCGACACGAATGACCAGACCGATGCTCCCGCCGCCGAGTCCGAGGTGGCCGACCTGCCGGTGGACCCCACCGTCGAAGGCGAGGTGTCGGGCGAGGCCGACGCCGCTGCCCCGGAGGAAGGTGACGCCGCTCCTGCCGACGTGGAGGATGCTGGCGGCGACAGCGAGGCTGCTGACGTGGCGGCTGCTGCGAGCGATGTGGAACACATCGACATCCCGGTGGGCGCGACGTCAGGGGTGACGTACCCCGATGGCGTGTTCGAGACCTTCGGCGGCTCGCACGGCGAGCACGAATACCGGGGCTACCTGCTCACGTTCGACAAGACCGTCCAGTCGAAGGCCGAGCGCCGCGAGCAGATCGCTGCGTTCGAGGCCCACATCGACCGTCTCGTCGACGGCGAGCTGGACGGCTGATGGCCGAGTCCGTCATCGAACGCGGCCGACGTCTGCTGGCCGAGGAGCAGGCGCAAGCACTCGCTGCCTCAGCGGCTGCCGACCAGGCGGCCGCTGAGGCGCGTGAGCAGGAGCTGCTGCAGGTCGGCGTGGAGAACGTGGCCACGTTGCTGTCCACCGTGCTGACCCGGCTCGAGGGTGTGGAGCAGGAGTTGGCCGGGCTGCGCCGTCAGGTGATGGCGTCGCGTGTCCGGCGGCCTGTCCGTGGAGAGGACGGCACGATCCTCTACGTTGTGGATGAACTGCAGGCGCCCGAGCTGGGGCCCAACGAGGATGGTGACTGATGGCAACCGGACACATGATGACAAACCGTGGCAAGCTGCTCCACGCGCAAGGCCTGTGGGATGACGGCACCGCCACGATCATCGGCATCGGTCTGCTCAAGGTGCAGGGCGCTGCGGCCGACACCCAGACCGAGGTCGACGACCTGAACACGGTCAACGACCTGATCGTGACGGCGGGCTGCACCGAGTGCGACTTCACGAACTACGTCCGCAAGGACTTGTCCCGCACCGCTTGGGCCGAGGACGACACCAACAACCGCGCGCAGGCCGTCGCTGCGCTGTTGACGTGGACGTCGGCGGGCGGTGCGTCGAACAACACCATCCTCGGCGCGTTCTTCTACGACAAGACCACCGACACCAACGACACGACCCGCCAGCTGCTGTCGGTCGACTGGTTCGCCAGCGGTGTCACCACGAACGGGTCGGACTACCGCTACGACCCGTCCGCCGGCCTGTACCGGATCGCCTGATGGCTGCCGCGCCCGTCTACTACACGACGCCGAAGGTCGGCACCTGCCGTCTCACGACCGGCGTCGCCGCGACTGATGGTTCGGGCGCGTCGACGGCGCTCACCTGGATGGGTGGCGGCGTGGCCCCGGCGTCCGACTATTCGCTGGTCAAGGTCATCGCCTCGGCCACGAACAACGCCGGCACCGCGAACCTGGCCGACTCGCTGCTGCACATCTTCGTCGACGACGCCACCAGCGTCCGGCTGCTGCGCTCCTACGACCTCGGTGACCAGGCGGTCGGTACGACGGCGCTGTCGGCAGGCGTGTGGGAGATCTCGTTCCCGGCCGCCGAGTTCTGCTTCCCCTCGGCGGTGACGCTCGAGTTCGCCATCTCGGTGACCCCGACCGCAGGCAACGTCGACATCCTCTGCCTCGTGCACATGGCGTGACCCGATGGTGACACCCGGCGTCTACCGTGGCCCGGCGACCCGGCTCAGTCAGGCCGAGTACGACCTGCGCCCGGCGAACCACATCATCCGCTGGCGCGCCGGCCAGCAAGGGTTCTGGCTGCCGCCGCCGAGCGTGCGCGCCGTGCGTCTGCGCGGGTACGCCGGCGGTGCCGGTGGCGGTTCGGGCCGCACCGACGTCGCAGGTCAGGCGCGCGGTGGCGGCACGGGTGGTGGCGGCGGCGGCGCGTTCGAGCTGTTCCTCGACCTGATCGGCGGCGACCAGGAGAAGATCTGGTTCCGTCAGCCGTGGCAGTACAGCGTCGGTCGTGGTGGCCTCGGTGGCGCAGCGCAGACTTCGGCCGTCGCGGCCAACGGCCTTGCCGGCGGTGCGGGCGGCAACACGACGCTAATTCTGCCAAACGCACCGCACCAGACGACGCCCGTCGTGATTTCGGCGGGCGGTGGCAACGGCGGCGCAGGCGGCACCAACGCTGCAGGTACGGGCGGCACGGCCGGCACAGGGGCGATCCCTGGCACCGCTGGCGGCGCGAGCAGCGTGACGACGACAGCAGTGGCGGGCGCGAACGGCACAGCATTGCAAGCCACCGGCGGCCAGTGCACTGGCGGTGGTGGTGGCGGAGGCATCACGACGGGCAACGCGCACCAAACCGGCAACGCTGGCGGCAGCCATGCGTCGACCGGCATCACACTGACGGGCGGTGCTGGTGGCTTCACCAACAGCAACGGCCAACACGGGTTCTCGTCGCCATTCGGCGTCGGTGGCGGCCTCGGCGGCGGTGGCGGTGGCGCGGGCGCCACCACGGCGGGCAACGGCGGCGCAGGCGGTTTCCCTGGTGGCGGCGGTGGTGGGGGCGCAGCACAGGTGACGACCCAGGCGACCGGTGCTGGCGGCATGGGCGGCGACGGCCTCATCATCGTCGAGCTGTTCTGGTAGGAACCAGGCATGGACCCCCGCCTGGTCGTAGCGCCTGACCTCAGCCTGGTCGTTGGCGACACACTGCCGACGCTCGTCGTCGTTCCCGTCGACGCAGGCGGTGGCGGCGGTGGCGTGCAGACCACGACCGCCCAAGTCGCCACGATGACGCTGACGGCGGTCGCTGGCACGTCGTCGTTCACCGGCTCGGCCACCACCACAGCCCAGGTCGCCACGATGACGGCCACCGGCGTGCCCGGCGTGTCGTCGTTCGCCGGGTCCGTGACCAAGGTCGCCCAGGTGGCGACCATGACGGTGACCGGCGTGCCCGGAACGTCGTCGCTCGGACCCCAGACGACCACCGCGCAAGTCGCGACGATGACGCTGAGTGGTGTTCAGGGTGCGTCGAGCTTCACCGGGTCGGCCACCACCACTGCGCAGCCCGCCACCATGACCGCGACGGGCGTCGCAGGCACGTCGAGCTTCGCTGGCAGCGTCACGACGACCGCACAACCGGCCTCCATGACCCTCACCGGGGTCGCAGGCACCTCGTCGCTGTCCGGTGGAGGCACCCAGACCACCGTCGCGCAGGTCGCAACCATGACGTTGACCGCTGTGCCGGGCACATCGAGCTTCGCAGGGGCCGCGACGACCGTCGCGCAGCCCGCCACGATGACCGTCAGCGGCGTCGCAGGCGCATCGAGCTTCACCGGATCCGTCACGAAGGTGGCACAGGTCGCCACGATGACCCTGACGGGCGTGTCAGGGGCGTCGAGCTTCGCCGGAAGCGTCACCACCACGGCTCAGGCCGCGATCATGTCGCTCACCGGCGTCCAGGGCGTCTCCACGTTCGGTGCGGTGACCACTACGGCGCAGGTTGCGGTGATGACGCTGACCGGCGTGGCCGGCGCATCGTCGCTGTCCGGCGGTGTCCAGACCACGACCGCCCAGATCGCCACGATGACCCTCGTTGGCGTGCCCGGCGGCAGCGAGCTGGTCATCACGCCACCCAACGACGACGGCCCAGGGCCGCGTCCGGGCCCGGCACGGCGCGGTGGACGCCCGGCGCGCACTCGCATCAACCGCACGCCGACCCGACACATCCGCATCGGCTACCCCGACCCGCCCGCACCTGTCCCTGAACCGGCGATGGTGGTGCGCGAGTACCCGCCGTTGTTCGAGCCGTGGGTCGCACCCGGCCCACTGCCCACCTCCGACGACGAGATGATGCTGCTGCTCTGCTGACCGAGGGGGTACGGTGTGCTCGTTGACCCTAAGGAGGACCAACCATGGCAGCCAATGCCCCCCTCATCGTTCACTCGTCCGTTGGGGCGACCGCCGATGTGTTCCATCTGACCCGCAAGGTGAAGGAGGTCGTGGTCCGCAACACCCACGCCACCCAGAGCCTGACGGTTCGGGTGTGGACCGGCTCGACGTCCGCAGCCGCAGTCGCCACGGCGACCGCGAACGCCAGCGTGGCCGGTGCCAATGACACCTTCACCATCGCCGCCGGCCAGACCAAGACCGTGTTCAAGAGCACGCGTCAGCAGTACGTCGCCGCCAACATGATCGCGTCGGGCGCCACCACGACGTTCGACATGGAAGGCACCATCTGGACCACCGGCTCCTGAGGCGTGCCACACTGTCGCGATGAGCGACAGTCCCGGCAACAACTCGGCCCGCTACAGGAAGTCGGTCGATCGCAAGGATCGCTTCGTGACGCTCATCTCCACGGGGATGAGCGTCATGGACGCGCTTGCACACAAAGACATCGGGGTGTCGTACTCCGCCTACCGGCAATGGCGCAAGCGCGACCCCCGCTTCGCCGCCAAGGTCGACGTCATCCGAGGCGTGAAGGACGCCGAGGACCCCGTCAACCACGACATGTCCTCGGCCGAGTTCGCCTACCGCTACTTCGGGCGGATGCGAGCCGCCTTCCAGCAGCAGTGGATCGACACGTTCGAGACGATGCGGCCCGGCGACATCCTGCTGACGCTGTGGCCACCCGAGCACGGCAAGACCACCACGTTCGAGGACTACGCCACCGAGAAGATCGCCCGCGACCCCGGCTACCGGTGCGCCGTCGCAGGCGAATCGGGCGACATGAGCCAACGCATCCTCGGCCGCATCCGCAACCGGCTCGAGTCCGGCGGCCCGTACCCCGATCTGGTCAACGACTGGGGTCCGTTCAAGCCCGACCTCGGCCGCAGCGCGGCGATGACGTTCCGCCAGCCGTGGAACAACAGGGCCTTCGCCGTGTTCGCCAACCGCCAGGCCGACCAGCGCGAACCGAACATGCTCGCCCTCGGCGGCAAGTCGTCAATCCTCTCGGTGCGCACCGACCACCTCCACATCGACGACATCCAGAGCACCAAGACGCTGAACC
>Ga0181343_1000524_pt1 | contig 16747 bp, 37 predicted proteins | sample Su13VDMLBSD_FD_130110 | JGI IMG/M metagenome (GOLD analysis project Ga0181343, IMG submission 130110) | Freshwater viral communities from Lake Michigan, USA - Su13.VD.MLB.S.D | ecosystem: Environmental > Aquatic > Freshwater > Lake | place: USA: Michigan | collected 2013-07-15 | reverse complement strand
CCACGCTCTTCTAGTAGTAGCGCACAAGTCGAAATCCTTCCAGCGCTTCGCCGCAGGGACAGAAGGAAATTAGATCGCCGCAGGGACGCGAACGAAGAGAAGGCAGGCCAGAGCAGACACCTCCAGCGCTAGACGCAGGGACGGAGGAGCGAGCGACCTGGATGTTCTGAAGAGACGACTACCGGCGCGAACTTCGCGCCGTCTTTTTTAAGCCGCGTCGAAAATCGCGCGGCTTAAATTCGACGACTACCAGAAAGGAAAACGACATGTACACGATCTCAAAGAAGTCCTACCGCAACGCTCAGCGCGTCCTGAACTGCGAGTCATGGAGCCGCTATTCAGCGAAGGTCCACCGCGATGCTGAGCGCATCGTTGAGAACTACGATCAGGGCGCGACGTTCGACCGCAAGCAGGTCGAGTTCAACCCGCAGCCAGTCACCGCAGCAAGCCTTCGTCGTTCAGACGAAGCGTTTGGCCGCAAGCTCTTCAAGCTCCTTTAAGAAAGGAACTCTATCATGGCTAAGCAAACGAAGATGGTGAACGGCGTCAAGCAGACGTTGATCGAAGGCGTCTGGCGCGGCGAAGGCTCGTGGCTTGAGGTGTGGCCGAAGGTTTACGATGCCCACCGCGTCGGTGACATCTATGAAGGCAAGCAGATCACGGAGAAGCCGTATCTGGGCAAGGCTGTCGGCGCGAACGTCGTTTGCCACTTCCGGCTGCTGGACCTTCCGAAAGAGAAGCCTGCAGGCATGAGCGAAGATGCCTGGCTGAATACGTTCGCACCGTAGGAAGTTTTGACCAACGTTCTCTCGCCGATGAGCGAGAGAACGTGAGCCAGCACTTCCGCTGGGCAACAGAAGGGATACGACCATGGCTACCACGAAGAAGAAGAGCATCAAGGTCACGCACGTCATCGTGAACCGGAAGCAGTTCCACTCGGTGAAGCAGGCTTTCGAAAAGCTCAAGCTTCCGCTGGGTCGGCACATTCGCTTCCGGATGGCGCTGAAGAAGGCGGGCAAGCTCGTGTTCGAACACGGCAGGAAGCGCGTGACGTTCAGCGTCGCCGCAAAGGACTAGGAAGCATTGACGGTGAGAGCGGCGCACGCGCGTCGCTCGATCCGCCAGCACTTCCGCTGGATCAGAAAGGACAACCAATGATCATCGTCAAGCAAGGCGCGAAGCAGATCACACTCTCTCACATCCACAAGGGGAACGTCGCCGCCATGATGGAGTTCGGCCTCACGCGCGATAACGCGGAAGGCCTGTTGAGCGCGATAGCAGCGGGCGATCTCGCTCACGCGGAAGAATGCGGCTTTAAGGTCGAGAAGGTCGCGCCTGTCTCCACCGCCGAAATCCTGGCAGCGCTCGCTGCGGGCAAGTTCGAACCGCTTTCCGAGACGAGCCGCATGGCTTACCTGGACGCGGGCAAGGATGCGTTGGTTTGGGTTGCGCCAAACCTCTCCACCGTGATCGTCTGCACCGACGAAGAAGACGGCAGGCTGATCATCGAGGTGTACGGCGCGGACAACGACGTGTGGCAGGGCAACGCGCTGCTGGAAGCAATCTAGGTCGAAACGCTCGCAGCTCGCGAGCGTCGCCGCGTCATTCGCGGCCTGATGAGACCACTAGAAAGGAAACGACTATGGCGAAGCGCTTCGCATTCGATCTGAACAAGGCCATCGAGGCCGCGTGGGACTATCTTTGGGACGTGAACCTGAAGGATCGCGCCAAGCAGGAAGCCGAACACCCTGATGGCGACTTCGGCAAGTACGGTCGCCGCTGGTACACGCGCACCTTCTATATCTGCGCAGCCGACATCGTGTCGCAGGTGCGCAGCTTCGCCTATGAGACGGCGAAAGGATTGAAGTGGGGCACGAACGGCGTGCGTGGTCCCGATTACGGCATCCGTCTTTCCGGCAACGTTGAAGGCGAGGTGCGGCGCTGGCTGCTGCGAACGAAGGACAGCCACAACTTCGGTCGTGGCCACATCTCCGGCATGCGGTTCCGCCCGCGTGGTGCGCCGCTGGGCCCATCCGAGAAGGACACGCTAGAAGAGAAGGCGAAGCCGCCGAAGCCGCGCGTCATCCACTTCGCCCGCGACGGCTACAGCGGAACGCCTCTGTGCATCGCCGTGCAGCGAGCGAACGAAGATGCCGCGCGCAAGGCGAAGGGTCTGCATCCGGCATATCGCGGCCACAGCCGTTCGAAGGCGTGCACGCAGAGCCGTTGGGGCGCGGGCAAAGAGGATTGGCAGAAGGGCGTTGTCACCTGTCCGCGTTGCCTGAAGCTGAAGGATCACGCGATGGCGAAGCCGCGTGAGAAGGTGAACGCTTAAGCAAAGGTCGAAACCGGAGCGCGTTGCTCCGGTCGCCGCGTCATTCGCGGCCTGATGAGACCACTAGAAAGGAAAGACGATGGCCGTCCAACTATATGATCTGTCCTGCGCTCCGAAGGACGACAAGAACAACCTCACGTTCACGATGCGCGCGCCGCTGAGCGTGATCGCGAACTACCTCAAGCTGCACAACGCGGCCTGCACACGGATCGTCGCTGAGACGAAAGGCTCGTTGATGCCCTGCTTCATCTATGTGCCGCAGGCTCCGGATGACGTGTACGTCATCTGGCGTCCGGTCAACCCGCTGCCGACGACTGCGGCGAGGTGAGGAAAGGAGATGCACACGATGCATGACGATATGCCGCTGCTGCCAAAGTTCCTTCGTCGCAAGAAGACGAAGGACGACCGGGCACGCGTTGACGCGATCCTTCGTCAAGAAGGCGCGAAACGCACCTGGGCACCGATCCGGAAGGCGAGTGAAATTCCCGCTCGCCCAACGATGCCGCTGCTGACCGATCATCCCGACCTGCCGATCAAGGTCCAGGTGAAGGACGCGAAGAAAGCAGGCTCAGTCTTGCTGGCGACCTACGCCAACATGGCCGAGTTCGAAGCGAAGCACAACAAGGCGACGTACCCGGTGAAGGGTCAGCCGATGTTGTTCCAGGGCCACAACGTAATACTCGTTGGCGCGAAGCCTTGGGCCGACAAAGAGAAGAACGCGACTAAGCGCGAAGGTCCGCCATCTAGCGCGGTCAACGCGGATGGCGTCGTGTACAGCAGCGTGCTGAAGGCGTTCGAAGCGCTCAAGCTTCCGATCCCGAAGCACCAGAAGTTCCGTGCTGAGCTCAAGAAGGCGCGCGCACTCGACTTCGTGCACGACGGCAACAAGTACGCCTTCACCTACGATCTCAACGCGAAGCCACCGAAGAAGGCAGCGCCCGTCGTCGAACCTGCGGCCAAGAAGGTCGCAACAAAGCAGAAAGGAAAAAAGAAATGAGCAACACCTGGCCTTGCTATCGCAAGGAGTGCGTTGGTGGTTCGTCGCGAGGCTTCGCCGTTTGCTACGTCGCTTGCCCGAGACGCGAATGCAATCGACCGTTCAACCTCGCGTTCGACGCCTTCATGAACGCGAACGATAGCCAGCGCACCCGCATCCCGGCGTCGTGGGAAGACACCGGCGATGCCGAGAACGGCCCGCACCTTACCGGGTGCGCGGCTCACGATCTGTACCTGCTTGATGACGTCGAGTATGCGGTGTTTGAAGACGGCACCGCTGAGCGTTGCGAGACGTTCGACACTCAGGGCATCGAGTGTGACAACCATGTGCGATGATCCGCTCACCCAGGGCGCGCAAGACTGCCGTGCCAACAACCTCAATCGCGCGTTCGCCTTCGAAGACGAGAACGAGCGCGCGAGCTACATCACCGGCTGGGAGCGCGCGTTTGCTCTGGCCTGCCAACGCCCCGACTTCGCGGACATCATGCCGCATCACACCAACGGAGGCGCGATGTGACCTACTCCTTCAAGATGCGCAACGGCGTTAAGACGTGCGATCCTTGCGGCCGCGACGCTTCAGGTCATTGCGCGACTTCGAACACGACGGCGAACGGGTGCAGCGATGCGCGATGCCCGTTCAAGAACCCTGACGACACGCCGGAAGCTTTCGCGGCGCGCGTCGCTGAACTCTCGGCTAGATACTCGATGTGGAGTTGATGCATTGATGATCGGAGACGCGGCAACGCGCCTCCTTTCACCCGCGCAATCATGCGACTGGATACAGGAGAAGAAAGATGTTTGACGTTACCAAGGCGAAGATGGCGGAGCTGGTCACCTACTACAACGCGAACTCCGGCAAGCCTGCGATCAAAAAGTTTGCCGACCGCAAGACGGCTGAGCGCCGCGTTGCTGCTCTTGTCCCTGCTGCGGACAAGAGCAAGAAGCCGAGCAAGGCGAAGGGCACGATGAAGAGCAAGGTCATCGTCGATGGCATCGAGTATCGTTCGGTGAAACAGGCTTTCGAGAAGCTCAAGCTGCCGCTCGGTCGCCACATCGGCTTCCGCATGAAGCTGAAGGCCGCTGGCAAGCTCGACTTCGAGCACGACGACAAGAAGACGACGTTCAAGACCGTTTCGTAACCATCAGACAATCTCAGATTGTCTGACTCTTTAGAAAGGAAACTAGCTATGACGACGAAGAGCCAAGAAGCAGCCGCCGACATCTCTGCCTTGCTGCGGGCACGCAACCCTCTTCTCTGGATCGTCACCAGAGAAGAGGCGCGAGTGGAAGCGTCGCTCTTCGAAGCTGCGGCGAGCGCGAACTACATCGCACGCACGTGGGACGTTGCGCAAGGCGTCGCGGACATCAGCGGCGTGCCGCAACCCGGCATCGGCGGTGCCGATCCGGGAGACATGTTGAAGGCGATCCAGCAACGCGCGCTGGATGGCGGCAACAACGAACGCGCCGTGTGGCTGATGCGCGATCTCGCGCCTTGGCTCAAGGACCTGACAGGTGCCGCAACGTGTCGCTCGTTGCGCAACCTCGCCCGAACACTACCGGGTTGCCCGCGTGAGCGCGCTCAAGCAGTCATCGTTCTCTCCCCTGACGGTAACGTGCCTGCAGAGCTTGCAGGCCACGCCACCGTCATCGAATGGCCGATGCCTGACCGCGAAGAGATCGCGGCAATCCTGGACTCAGCTATCGAGTCACTGCCGGACGAAATGCAGAAGAAGGCTTGCTCACCCGCCGTTCGTGAGCTGGCCATCGATGCGGCCATCGGACTGACCGGCGAAGAGGCCGCGTCATGCTACGCGAGGTCACTGGTGCAGACGCGCGACATCGATCCGCTCGTCGTCTCGCGTGAGAAGAAGCGCGTTGTGGCGAGGGAAGGCGTGTTGGAATGGTACGACCCTATTCCACAAGGCCTGGATGCAGTTGGCGGCCTCGATGCGCTGAAGGCGTGGCTCGACAGCCGCAAGAATGCGTACACACCCGCCGCGAAGGAGTATGGCCTGCCCGCGCCGAAGGGTGCGTTGCTGGTCGGCATCTCCGGTTGCGGTAAGAGCTTGAGCGCGAAGGCCATCGCGACTGCCTGGGGTTGTCCGCTCCTGCGGCTCGATCTCGGCGCGCTCAAATCCAAGTTCGTTGGCGAAAGCGAAGGCAACTTGCGCAAGGCGTTCGGCGTGATCCGCACAATCGGTCGCTGTGTCGTGTGGATCGATGAGTTGGAGAAGGCGCTGGCGGGTGCGACGCAAGGAGGTGCGGATGGCGGTGTGTCGTCCGATGCGCTCGGCGCGTTGCTCAACGAGATGCAGGAGCAGAATGGCGGCGCGTTCTACATCGCGACCGCCAACGACGTTTCTGGCTTGCCTCCGGAGATACTCCGCAAGGGACGTTTCGATGAGCTGTGGTTCATCGACCTTCCCACGATGAAGGAGCGTGTCGAGATCGTGAAGGCGTCGCTACGTTCGCACAACCGTCAAGGCGTAAAGATCGACGCCACGAAGGTTGCTGAGGCCTGCGCAGACTTCACTGGCAGCGAGATCGCCGCCATCGTTCCCGACGCGCTGTATGCTGCATTCAGCGAAAAGGCTCGGCAGATTACTACTGCCGACCTTATCGCTGCTGCGTCAAAGGTCGTGCCGCTGTCGAAGACGGCCAGCGGCAAGATCGCAGCGCTGCGTGAATGGGCCAATGGCCGCGCTCGCCGGGCGACGACGCCCGACAATGCGACCACGGGCAAGAAGAAGCTGGACATCTAATGGCCCGGCGCAAATCGCTCAAGACCATCCTGGTCGATACCGTCAAGGAATTGACGGAGATCGATTGGGAACGCTACGACACCAAATCTAGGTTGGACGCAATCGACGATTGCGCCAACAAGCTCGTCAAGATCGTTCGCAACTATCATCGCCGCACCGTCGCGGCAAAGAAGGGAAACTAAGTCATGTCGAAGCCTACCATCAAAACCTCCACCATCCGTCCCGGCCTTCTCGTCGCGCTGAAGACGACGGTGAGCGGCAACGTCCACTACCACAAGCAAGAACTCGGCACCGAGATCGAAGGCGATGCCGAGATCGTGAAGTGGGAGACGGAACGCACCATCAAGGACCCGAAGGAATTCAAGGCCGCTGGCCAGGTCCGGATGAAGGCACGCGGCCTGATCTCTTCCGTTTGCGCGACATCGACGTTCGGACTGCTTTGCCCTGAGAGCAACGCAGGCAAGCTCGCCGAAGCGATCCGCAAGGCTCATGAACTTGCGGATGCTTTCAATCAGAAAGCATCCGTCACGCGCGTCAACGTCAACGTCATCGCCGGTCGTGTTGCGAGCGACGACGTGGAAGCGACGCGCGCCATCAATGGCGAGGTGCGTGAGCTGCTCCAGCGCATGGAGACAGGCCTGAAGACGATGAACGTCGAGGAAATCCGCGATGCGGCGAAGCGCGCCAAGGCTCTGTCGTCCATCGTCGCTCCCGGCGCAAACGACAAGCTCCAGGCCGCAATCGACGTTGCGCGTGAGGCCGCGAAGAAGCTCGTGAAGGCGGGCGAGACGGCAGCGCGCGAGGTGGACAAGGAGGCCATCAAGTCGCTGAAGGCTTCACGCACGGCGTTCCTCGACATCGATGAAGAGGCTGCGCCCGTCACGCCGAAGAAGGCGAAGGCGAAAGGCCGTGCGCTGGACCTTGCGTGATGAAGCGCTGGCTCATCACCTTCGGGTTGTTGGCGTTGTGGTCATACACCGCCATCGCCAACTACCATCGCGGCGACTTCATGAAGATCGTCGTGGCCGCGTTGGCGCTCATCCTGCTCGGTCATATCATCTTCGGCGTCTGTAAAGGCATGCTCTGGCTCCTGCAGACGCTCATCGTCGCCGATCTAAGAGAGAAGCTCAGGAGGGACGATGAGCAATCATCGCGGCCCTGAGAACGTTCCGCCCGATGAGCTGCGCTGCGAGGCGTTGGTGAAGGGCACGCGCTCGGCAGCCTACTGGCGTTGGATGCGGCACGACCGTCGCTGCGCCCATCGCATGAACCAAGGACGTGACGGCATCGCCGTCTGTCACGTCCACGCGAAGATCGAACACCTGGTCAAGTGGCAACAGAAAGGAAATGAGACGTGAACGAAAATCAACAAAAGCCGTCGTCCGATTGGATCATCATTCCGCTCGGACTGCTGGCTATCTTCTGGAAAATCATCCGGGAGGCATCCAGATGAAACTCGTCACACACAATCTCGGTTGCAACTTGCACCAAGCTGCAACGTGGATCAACGACTACAACCTGGCATCGAAGGTTCTGGTCATGCACATGACGCAGAGCGCGCAAACGATCCTCGTCCTGCGAACGTCGGACGGGTTCGATCTCGACAAGTGGTTGAACGCTAACAAGGAGCGCGCTCGCAAGCGCCGCAAGGAAAGGGAGAAGGCCAATGCCCTGTGACACGAAGCTAAAGCCCAACCAGACGATCACCCAGCGCAAGCTGGAGATCAGCGAAGTGGTTGATAAGGTCGCGCGCGGCCTCGTCAACGGATCGATGCGGCTCCAACTCTCGAAAGGCGGGGCCGTTGCGTTTGACGGCATAACTGATACCGACAAACGCAACGTAACCGATGCTTGCATCTATCGGCGCATCATGGCGACCGGGAGCGCGCTGGCGAAGGCGAAGCTCCAAGCCGCGCAAGCGTTGCTCGGCAAGCAAGCTGTGACGACGAACGGCACCCACTCCCACGACGGAGGAAAGACATGGCACGGCAGCCACAAGCACTGACCTGCAACATCTGCAGCCGCGTGCTGAACGTCGCTGACGATCCGACGACAAAGGATTGCGGCGGCGATTGCCTGCGGTGTATGGCGGAGGCAGGCGACCCCGACTGCATCAAGGCTATGGTGGCGCTTCACGCGGACTTCGAAGGGAGCGAGCATGAGTCGTCATAGCTGGGGGCCAGAGCACCGCAACAAGTGGAGGCGTCGCGTGAACGTCTGCGCTCGTTGCGGCGTTGTACGTGAGAAGTTGTTCTCATTCAGCGAAGGTGGAATGAGAACAGATTACCGCCGCGAAGACGGAACGTTGATCAGCGTCAAAGCGCCGGTCTGTAACTCAGAAAGGAAAGACGATGCCGATGTTCAACGGTCGTCCTGTGACGCCGGGACAGTACATAGTCCTCAAGGAGCTAACGCGCGATCTCAACGTGAAGGTCGCGCCAACGCCGAAGAAGCCGACGAAGAAAGGAAAGTGACATGGCAACAATCGAAGTCCCCGACTTCCTCAAGCACCTGAAGCGTGATCATCGAGGCTACCCATGGCCGTTCCTGATGATGCCGGATAGCATCGTCACGATGGACGGTCGCAAGCAGGAGCGTTGCTGCCGCGAAAAGCTCTGTATGGTCTGCGGCCGCAAGCTCGACAACAAGAAGTGGTTCATCGGCGGACGGCGAACGGCGCTCAACCGTCTCGTCGTCGATCCGGCGATGCACGAGCGTTGCGCGCGATACTCTCTCGCTGTTTGCCCTTTCTTAGCAAACAGCGAGATGAAATATCGGAAGAAGTATGACGAGCACACCGTGTTGACGGTGGGCGTCGATCCGGAACGCGACGGCACACAATGCTTGCTGCGCACGAACGGCGCTAAGCCTGTCCTTTTTCAAGGGCAGGTCTTCATCCTCTGCAACCGCTGGGACTACATCGAGCACTGGCGCAACGGCGAGATCGTGCCAACGCCCCACGGCTTCACGGTTGAAGAACTCCGTGAAGCCGTGGGCGCGTTCGATCCCGGTGGCCCGTTGTACGGCCACTACAAACCTGTGGAGATATGAATGAAAATTCATTGGTGGAACGGAGAAGGCGTTGCCAGGCCATCGTGCGGCGCAGCAAACGTTCTCGTTAGACATACCCACGCATCGCCTTTCGCTGTGACATGCAAGTCGTGCCTCAATCACATGCTCTCGGCCGCAGAAGCCGATGTGGATGAGGCGCACAAAGAGTGGATGGCCGCGATACAACGCAAACGAAACATCGAGCGCCACATCAAGTCGCTGTCGGATGAGGTGACAATATGAAGCCGCGCCTCATCTGGACTTGCGCCGACAAGCGCGAGTTGTTCGTTGACGAGATGGAGACATCGCACATTCGCAACTCCATCGCAAAAATCCGGCGCTCAACCCGGACGGATGCGAACGGCAACCTGAAGGGCTGGCGGCTCAGCTATCTCAAGCCGCTCGTTGATGAACTGGAACGTCGCGGCGCGAAGGATAATGCGTCGCTCAACCCGGCGAAGCTGTCCAACCGCTTCCGCAATCTTGATCTCAATTAGAAAGGAAACATCATGCGTGGATATTCAGCCATCGGTCTTATCCGACCGAAGAGTCACCACAACGTCGGCGCTGTCTTGCGCGCAGCCTTCTGCTATAACGCTGCGGCGGTCATCGTCCAGGGTGACCGATCCAACTTCATCCAGTCGCACCTCGACACGTTCAAGGCCTGGCGTCACATCCCGGTCTTTCGCGGCGACGATCTGCATGCCATGATTCCGTTCGCAGCGGTCCCGGTCGCTGTGGATCTCGTGGAAGGTGCGACGCCTCTGCCCGCCTTCCAGCATCCGCAACGCGCGTTCTACGTCTTTGGACCGGAAGACGGCACGCTGGGCAAGTCGGTTCTCGATTGGTGCCCGCATCGCGTCATGGTGCCGACGCGGGAATGTATGAATCTCGCCGCGACCGTCAACGTCATTCTCTATGACCGGATGGCGAAGGCGAACCGCATGGAACGCGGCATCAGCAACGAGAAGGTGGGAGGCGTGTCATGAAGACGCTCTATCAATGCGAGATGTGTCGAGCAAACTACGACGACGCGAAGAAGGCGTTGGAATGCGAGGCGCAAGGCGTTCCGACGAACATCAAAGTCGGCGACATCGTCAAGAAGCACGATGGCTACGGCTGGAGCAACGGCCTCGGCTATTGGGTGATACACGGCGCTGGCGAGCACAACGGAATGAAGCTGGTGAACTTCTATTGGCTCGTCATCGAGATCAAGAAGAACGTCGGGAGCGGCAGCGGCAAACACTGCAACGAGGTCACGTGTGTGTCGCGCGGAATCATCAACGGCGTGAGCGTTGACGGCAAGGAAGAGTGGGGCATCAACCGCTTCAACCACTACCTCGATGGAAGCTTCAGCAGCAACTATCCGGTCGTCGCTGAAGACGTTCCGCAGAAGGTCCGCGACGAAGCCGCAGCGTTCATGGCACGCGGCTACACCGTCGATCTCGACAGCAAAGGCTATCTCCGAGTCACAACCAAGAAAGGAAACTGATCATGCACAGGCACATCGAAGCCACGCTCATCCGCGATGACGTTCGCACGACCGTCACGCTTCGTTTCACCGATAGGCCGAAGTCGCAAGCGATCACCCTGTTTGAGATCGCGGCGCGGTTGACCGCTGCGGGCTGGACCATCCAGGACGGCGACATCATCGAGTTCAAGGAGGTGCGCTGATGCGTACCTGCGCCAAGGCTCCTTGCAAAAGCTGCCCTTATCGCTGCGACGTGCCCAGCGGCATGTGGGCCAAGGAGGAGTATGACAAGCTGAAGGCGTATGATGGCGACATCGGCGAGCAGCTAACGAAGAACGCTGTGGCGCTCTTCGATTGCCATCAGCGTGATGGCCAGCTCTGCGCCGGTTGGGTTGCGACGCACAAGCCTCAAACACTTCTGGCGGTTCGTCTTCATTCAAGAGACATCGCGCCAGAAGTGTTTGACTATTCGTCTCCCGTTCCTGTGTTCAGCTCCGGAGAAGAGGCCGCGAAGCACGGCATGCGTGACATCAGGCGTCCTCGCGCTGCGGCCATCAGCGCGATCAAACGCCTCAGCCGAAAGAAGGCGCGCGACGGTTGGTGATTCAGGTTGCCAACCCGGTGCGCACGTGGGAAGCTCGGACGTTGCAGAAGCTCGCAGCATCACAGGAGGCCACTATGTAGTCGTCGCTCGATCTTCTCGCCACACCTGCGCTCCCGGTCGCGCCAACGACCGGGAGACGCTCTACAAGAATTTAGAATTGAAACCGAAATGCAAATCAGAATTGAAACGAACGTCGCCCAACCGGCGCTGAAGTCCTTCCTCGATGAGCGCAAGCTCTTCGTTCCTGTCTTCTTCGACAAGAACGATCATGTCGTGCTGACCATCAACCCGCGCAACCGCGCTGACGCGATCCTCGTGATCGACTGGTTGATGGCGCAATGACCTCCCCCGATAACAAATGCGGCACCTGCAACGCATGCTGCCGCGTCTATCACGTACCGGAGTTCAAGAAGCCTGCTGGCGAATGGTGCACCCATTGCGACATCGGCAAAGGCTGCAAGGTGTACGACGCGCGGCCTGAGCGTTGCGTCGAGTTCCAGTGCTTGTGGCTCGCCAGCCAATCCCAAGGCGCGACTGCCCTTGGGATTGAACTGCGCCCCGACAAATCCAAGGTCGTCTTTTGCCCGTCCACGAACGAGAAGGTGATGACGGCGATCACGCTGCCCGGCTATCCGCTGGCCTGGCACGATAAGCGCATCAAGCATCTGGTTCGCCGTCTCAACGAGGCAGGCATGTCGGTCGCCATCGGGCCGCCAGCGGCTGACGCCAACATCGTCGTCAAGCCTGATGGCCGTGCCTACACAGTCAAGTTGACCCCGCCAGACGAGAACGGCATGCAATGGAGCATCACGCCATGATCAGCGATGGGCGTTTAGACAGCATCGCACGCGGCCAGGACGTTCCGCGCGATCCCGATTTGCGCGCGCTTGCGCGTGAACTTCAACATCTTCGTCGTGCTGCGCCGATCATCGCCGATCAATTCAGCGCATCGGTCACCGTCGCTCTGTCGCAATCGTCGCCACGCACCTATCTCTATGTGTGGGAGCGGAACGCGCTGGAGTGGTTGCGCGAATGGCGCAAGACGGATAGCACGACGCCGATCTGCGCATGGACACAGGCTTACATCAACTATGGACCGCCACCTTGGGGAGATAAGAAATGAAGACACCCTCACGCATCATCGGCGCTGGCCTCAGCGGTCTGATCGCCGCACACGCCTTCCCGAACGTCCCAATCATCGAGGCGTCGGAACGACCGGAGCCGCACCGCGCGTTGTTGCGGTTCAGGACGGAGAACGTTTCCCATCTCACCGGCATCGCCTTCCGCAAGGTGTTGGTACGCAAGGGCATCTGGTCGCGCGGCGCGTTCGTCGCGCCAACGATTGCGCGGGCCAACAACTACTCTGCGAAGGTCATCGGCAGGGTAGTTGGTGATCGCTCTATCTGGAACCTCGATGCGGTTGAGCGGTACGTCGCGCCGGAAGACTTCCAGGAGCGTCTCCTTGATCACGTCGGCCTTCGCGTAACGTTCAGGGCAGAAGACGATCTGCGTGGCGACAAACCGTTCATCTCCACGGCACCGATGCCAGCCGTGCTGAATGCGTTGGACATTCAGCACGGCTTGGAGTTCGTTCGCTCGCCCATCGACGTGCGGCGCTACCGCGTGCCGAATTGCGACGCGCACCAAACGGTCTACTTCCCAGATGCAGACACAAGCCTGTATCGCGCGTCGATCACCGGTGACGTGCTTATCGTCGAAAGCATCGCATCAAGCTCGTTCGATCCTGTCGAGGCCGCAGCGCTCGTTGGCGGCGCGTTCGGCATCTTCACCGGCGACTGCGAGCCGCTGGGCCGTGTGAGCCAGGAGTATGGCAAGATCGTCAGCTTGCCCGATGCTCAACGTCGTGCTTTGATGTTTGACCTAACATCAAAGCACGGGTTGTACTCCCTCGGCAGGTTCGCGCAGTGGCGCAACATTCTTCTCGATGACGTGGTCAACGACATCCGCGTCATCAAGAAGCTCCTCGCATCCGACAACTATGAACTCAGAAAGGCAGCGTCATGAAAGTCACGCTCATCGATTACACAGGCTTCGGTAATCCCGATCCCTGGCACGCGGCAAACGTGCTTCTCTTCACGAAGAGCACGCGTCTGAACATGTCGCCGTCGCTGATGGACGACATCAAGGCATGGCCTGAAGCAAAGAAGATGGAGGAACTTGCCTACATGGCGAACACCATCCCGTCCTCCTGGGAGTTCGTCGGCTATACGTTCATGATCGAAGGCGTGAGCCGCGCCTTCACACACCAGTTCGTTCGCAACCGTCACGGCTCCTATGCGCAGCAGTCGATGCGCGTTGTGTCGATGGAACAGGGCTATGAATTCCTGATGCCGCAGCGGCTCAGCACGACAGATCGCGAAGTCGTCAACTCAGTGAACCGCAAGATCATCGAGGCTTACGGCGCGCTTCTCAAGAGCGAAGTCGCAACGGAAGATGCGCGAAGCATCCTGCCCACGAACATCGCCACCAACATCGTCGCGAAGTTCAATCTGCGCACGATGAGCGAGCTGGCGAAATCCAGGACGGGCGGTCGCACCCAGAACGAGTACATCAACGTGATGGGCGCGATGGCCACGCAGGTCACGCTCGTCCATCCCTGGGCAGAGCAGTTCCTGTTCCCGGCTGGGCGCGATCACTTCGCCGAGATCGAAGCGTTTGCCGAGCGCGAGTATGCCGGCGATCTCATCAAGAAGGGCGAGCTGCTGAAGATCGTCGATCAGATGCGGAAGGGAGCTAAGTGATGAACGGTCGCAGCGACCTGAAGGACATCCAGGTGCAGATGCGCCGGGAGACGGCAAAGGCTTGGGGCATCGCTGATCCGAACGGCTCCCGCGATCTCATCTGGCTTCCGAAGAGCCAGTGCGAACTTGAACCGGGCGAGGGGCCGAACAAGATGTCCACGCTCACCGCGCCTGAATGGCTTCTCAAGGAAAGAGGATTGATCTGATGGGCACGCCAATACCGGAAGGTATTCACTACAACCTTCAGCACAACAACTTCTACGACGCGAATGGAAAGGGCATGGGCGATGCCTTCTTCAGAAACTGGCATAGTCGCAGCCACGAGTTCCCGCAGCAAGGCGTAACGGTCGTTACCTCGCCCTTCAAGGTTGGCGGCACCTACAAGATGGTTGGCGGCGGTGAGGTCACGCTGATCAGCGAGCACTGCCCTGGCAAAGACCATCACACGATGGCCTGCAAAGACGGCATTCACCGATACGTCGCGCGCAAAGGCGATCTCGGACGTGTGACGGGAACGCCGCACAACGTGCCTGACCCGCGCAACCTCGTCGTGCCTGTTACGCCGATCTCTCCCGCCGATCTCCTCGCGAAGATGGCGGACACCTATCGCGAACGAAACAAGGTGTATGGCGACAACTGGCGCAACGTCGGCAACGTCATGATGGCGCTCTTCCCGGACGGCATCGAACTTCTCAACGCTGACGCCTTCAATCGTTGGCACCTGTTTGAGCTCATCGTCGTGAAGCTCACTCGGTTCGCGAACAGCCGCCTCACGCACGCTGATTCAATTCACGACATCGCAGTCTATGCCGCCATGATCGAAGCGGCGATCATCGAAAAAGGAGAGGTGAAATGACAATCTTGATCACAGGTTCTCGCAGCGGCTTGGGCGCTGCGTTGGCCGAAGTCGTCGGAGGCCGCGTGTACAACTTCGATCACCAACAGGGCCACGACGTTCGCGATCCGCAACGCACCTACGGCGACTGCCCGGCAGACGTTGAGGTGCTGATCAACTGCGCAGGCGTCAACAAGACGAACTGGCTGGAGAACGTCACCGATGCCGAGTGGGACGACGTGATGGACACGAACGCCAAGGGCATCTTCAAGATGACGCAATGGGCGCTCCCGGCGCTCATCCGCAACAAGGGCACCGTCGTGAACATCGTCTCCAACGCGGCCCACATGCCGATGACCTGCTCTGCGGCATACAACGCATCGAAGGGCGCGGCGCACATCCTCACGCTCCAGCTCGCGCGTGAGCTCACGAAGAAGCACGGCATCACCGTCTTCGGTATCGCGCCGAACAAGATGGCCGGCACCGGCATGAGCCGTGACATCGAGCGCCAGGTTGTCGAGCAACGCGGCTGGACCAAGGAACAGGCCGCAGCCTACCAGCTCGCTGCGCTGCTTCCCGGTGAAGAAACTCCGCCGCGCGCCGTCGCCGAGTTCATCGCGTTCCTTCTCTCGGAGCGCTATCGCCACAAGTATCTTTCCGGGACCGTGATTCCTTACGGAGCCTGACATGGATCAGATCGCCATCTACATCGAAGGGCCGCAAGGCGCGGGCAAGTCGCTCGTCGCGCATCTTCTCTGGGGCACGCTTCGCGCGCTCGGCTGCAAGGTCGAGGTGCTCGATGGAGGGGAAAACGTGCCCTTAACGTCAATCAACAAGGCCGCGTCGGCAGGCGTTCACAAGAAGCGCCCGAACATCCGCATCATCGTCAAGCAACACTGAAGGGAACGAACGTGGAACTCAAATCGATCATCGGATGCGTTGCGCTGCTGGCGCTCACATCCTGCAACGACGCTGACGTTGCCTCAAGCAATCTCAGCAAGGCCGCAGACAATTTCGAGATCGGGCGGCGCGTCGTGTTCTATAACGGCATCACCGACAAGTACATGTTCGAGATCATCGGACGTTGCTCGTTGGGCGCTGGAACTTCGGCGAAGAGCGTCACCGTCGTTTGCAAGACGAGCGACGGCTTCGTCAAGCACATCCTCGGACTGTCCGACAACGTGACCTATTTCGTCGAGCAGCTGAAGGATGCGCAGGTGTCGGTCGATATGTACCGCGTCACCTTTAAGCCTTCGGTAATCGTTCCGGACATCGATATTCGCGGCAGCCTGACCACCAACCCCGTTCCTGCCCAGAAGCGATAGGAGTCAACGTGAAATTTTTCATCGAACAAATCGCCTTGTGTCCGCCCAATCCGGCCAAGGCCATCGCGTTTCTCAAGGAACTGGGCCTCACCGAGTGGGCGCATGACGTGGTCGTCGCTACCGGATCGGTGCGCGGCGAAGGTCCTGTGACGAACCGCGCGCTGCTCGCCTTCAACTATCAGGCGACGCGCGGCGTATCAGAGGACGGCGTTTTCTATCCGGAGCCGAAACCCCTGGAGTTGGAGGTGTTGCACTACGTCGAAGGCCGCAACTGGATGGACACCAACGTTCCTTCGGTGTCGCACCTCGGCATGCATTGCTCGGCGGAAGAGCTAACCATGTGGACCGCCAAGTTTGAGGAACTTGGCATCCGATGGGCGCAAAACGTCGAAACAAAATCGCACACCAACCCGGTGATTGCCGGCAAGCGGTCATACAATTACCGCATCTTCGAAACACGCCACATTCTCGGCGTCGATCTCAAGTTCATCGTTCGTCGCAACATCGGAGAGTGACCATGGGCATGTACACGAAGGTCAAGGAGTTCCACGCGGCATTCGGCCATCCGCGCCCGCAGCGGCCGACGTTGATAAGCGCAGAACGTCT
>Ga0181343_1000523_pt1 | contig 16768 bp, 2 predicted proteins | sample Su13VDMLBSD_FD_130110 | JGI IMG/M metagenome (GOLD analysis project Ga0181343, IMG submission 130110) | Freshwater viral communities from Lake Michigan, USA - Su13.VD.MLB.S.D | ecosystem: Environmental > Aquatic > Freshwater > Lake | place: USA: Michigan | collected 2013-07-15 | reverse complement strand
TGGGTTTTGGTCGAATCTGTTTATATCAAAGTTATCACTGTCAAATCCCATACCATATGCAGGCAATTCATATAAATTATCTTTTAATTGTATAGTACCATCCTGAATTGCAACAGTATTAACTATGTTAGGAAAAACTTGAATAATAAACCATTTGCCCTGTCCATTGTTTAATATCTTAACAATATCCTGTGCTTTTAAATTTAAATTCCCCAACTCTGCGGTTGTTTGAATTGTATAATTTGGCTTTACAGTTTGGTCGTAGTTAGGTGCATACCAATCAACAAATTCCCAATAGTCATTGTTATTATAAGCTTGTACCCTATCTAATACCCATTCATTTCTGACATTATAAATTTCAATATCGTCAGTGAAAGTAAAAGTTGCTCCGCTGGTAAAATTATTTTTTACATAGTAAGCAATTTGATTATTAAGAATATATTGCCCACGTTTGTAATTTGTATTAGGTTGCCATGTTAACACCGATCGGTCTTTAACATAAATGGTCCACAAATTACCAATTAAACTATTAGTTTGCACTAAAACTTTATAGCCAATTGGACGTATTTGAATATTCACGTAACTTAGTTCTTCTAAGTTAGTCACGGTCAAATCATATGCCCCAGAATTAGATGTTGGTATTGGTTCTCCAAGAGACAGCCCCGATATGTCGTAACCTTGGCTGATTAAATTCTTTTCTAATATTTTATTTGTATAAAGAACAAATTCTCGCATGGCTTCGTCTTTGTCTATTACCATGCTCTGTCTTGGTCTAAAATCTATACCGTATCTATTTTGAACTTGTAACGTAGGATCAGGTACTGGATTTCCAAAAACGTCTGCTCCACTGATACTATCTACCATTTTGTTATAGATATTCTGTGGTATTTCATCAGACTTGCTAGTTGTGTCGTTTAATAAAGCAAATTCATTATGAATAATATTGCTGTTGATTTGTGTAACATAGTCTAAATGAAAAATAGTGTTTCTTCCTGTGGTCTCATTTTCCATGTTATAAATGGCCACACTGTCGTCTTTAAGAGCAGCAAAATATTTTATTCCAGTGTTCTTAGGGTCACGTATAAAACTAGCTATCGTTGCAACAGGGATACTACGGCCAAATTGATTTACTGACAATGTTGTCTTATCTTTAACCCAGAAGTAATACTTAACAGTAGCGTAGTTTGTCAGTGGGTCGATGTATGTTAAAGAAGTATAAGCATTATCACTTGGATATTTAGGTGTTCCGCTGCCTCCATTGGCCACATACTGGCTTGGCGGATAAATGCTTTCTACCCATTCGTAAACATCTACACTGCTATTAGGAAAAGCTCTTCCCCAATTTGAATTTCTATACTTAATTGACCCTTGCTCGTAATCTATGTATCTGATTACACTTAGATCCCACCATACTTGACCAACTTGCTGATTAGTCCAGAATAAATTATTATCTTTGGCCACAGTACTCAATGAAGTATTGTTATAAACAGCAGGATCGTAGTCTATTTTGTATGTGATTTCTTGCTCGGCTAAACCTAATATTTTTCCTTTTGCTGGATCAATATAATCTAAATTGTATTGTATAGATTGACTTTGTGCATCGTAGATGTAAGCTTTTGTTATTCCATTAATGTCCACTCTAGGTTCTTGGCTTCGTAGCTTGTCCCATCCTAACAAATTATTTTGATTATTAAATTGGAATACTTTACCTGCATTAAAATTAAATTGATTAAAATTCAAAGATCCTATCAACATTTGATATTCTGTTATAGAAACTCCGCTACCGAATCTGTCATTAGTTTTAAGAGAACCCTCGGCAGAGGTAGGTGTCAATTGTTGTATAAACGCAAATTTTCCTGCGTTGGCAATAGAATTTACATTGCTTGGCAAATAGCTATAAATCCAAACAGAACCGCTGTCGTCAACCGGTTCTTTAAATCCTGTTGATCCTGCATCGAATGTTGTAACCCTTGAAGTTAAATCAAATGTTGTTGTGACAAGAGTGGCAGCTGAGTCGCTGGCCACAACTAAAATATTACTATTATTGTTAATTTGAACAACTTTTCCAAAATAATCATAGGATTTGTTGCTATAATTGTTTATGAGTTCGACTTCTGTGAATACTTCCAAGCCAAGATCATTGATTGCTGAACCTATTCCCGGTAGGATACGTAATTTATCTGCAAGGACTAGACTATTACTATCAATTTTTAAATAACCATTTACTGCTGATGCAGTTACTCCTGGTATGTTAGCGTTATTGATTGCTGTCACAACATCACCCAAGTTGGTGTTGTTGAAAGTTACCACAAAGTTATTAATTCGTAAAGAGTCACCACTGTTTACTGTAGGATTCTGAATTGTACCGGTGATTGTCCCGTACACTCTTCCTTGATTTAAGAAGCGATAAACTGCCCCACTAAGCAAATTAGTTTGACTTTGATAAGGTGCGCCAACAAAAAGACTACAGTTATTTGTACATATATCTACACTATATCCAAACTGTTGATCTGTATATGGTGTTTGAGGATATATTGATTGAATTTCATGCAAAATATTAGACTCTACTGTAACAATTTGTCCTAATTTGGGAGTAGATGAAAACAGAACCCAGTTTACATTAAATGGCACCCAATCTATACCCAGCGTTTGTAAAGTTCCATCTAAGTAAACTTTTGTAAATTCACTTATCGCACTAATACCACTGAATAAATTTTCACTGCCTTTAGCTATATAATTTTCTATAGATCTATTCCAAATATCAACAGATCCGCTATTTGTGTAAGTAACGTTGCCAACAGTAACATTTGCCTGTGGAGATCCAATTACTACTTGTGCTCCTTCTATAGTAGAAGAAACACTGTAGCCAAATTTTTCTGCCGCATTGCCTGCAATAGTTGCGTACAATGAATACCCGACCTCCTGAACTACACTTATAGTACCAGCTGGCGGTGGAGATACAAAGTTAATTGTGGAACCAGATATTGTATAATCGTAATTAGGAACATACGTTCTACTGGCACTTCTTACTAAAACTGCCTCACTGTCATAAGGAGTAAATGAAAGAACATAAGAATTTGCAAATCCATCAGCCGTAACAGAGCTGTTGCCGCTTTCCATTAAATTGTTTAGTCCATACACAAAGACTGTGCCTGCCGCAGGTGCACCGACATATAACCATTGATCGTCTTTGCTAACACTGATACTATAACCAAAATTTGCAGCTGAATTAACATTCGGGCATAACAGTTGCGATTCAGTTAACGATCCAAATGCGCCCCTCTTGTATGTGTAAATCCACCCTCGGCCGGATCCGCTTAATGGTGCGCTTGCAATTACTCGATCAGTTCCACTATCAACCACTGATCCTAGCCCAATAGTTCCCACTGCTTTGCCGTCTAGTGTAACATCCTCTACTAACTCATTATTGAAGTTCAGAATGTAATTAGATATAGCGCCAGCATTGGCTAATAAACTGCCTGAATACCCAGGAATACCCACTACTGCAAATTTATTATTATTACTTAAACTAACAGAACTGCCGTACTGTCTAGAATTAGATAAAGTGCCCGAAGGTAAACTTCTAGTCATCGACCATGGTTCAGTCTTATTGTATACTGCCCACTCTTGTTGGGTGTTAGAATTATCAACCCAAACTTTATCATTTGGCATCCAGTTAGTCACTGAGGGAATAGAAATTATGTCCGACGGGTCAGTGACTCTCATACTGATTAATTTAAACAAACTGCCAGACTGGGTCGCTGAGCTAAAGCCTCGTAACGAGACTTCTACTTCGATGGTAAATGAAGTAAGAGATTCAACTGTTATTACTCTATAGAACCCATTAAATTTATCGGTATTTGTAATTAAAATTGGATCATTTTTAGACAGATTGTGAAACTTATCCGTTACTATAGATACCCTGTTATTTAAAGCATTAATAGAATTAACAATTTTGGTATCTGTATCTACTACTCTGAACACATTCCATTTTTGATTGTAATCTTTAGCTACCCAAATACTAGACCCATCTCCTATGGTTTGAATGCCAGCATTCAACGACGTAATATTTCTTAGGTCAAACAATGTAAAATCAACATCTTCAATGTTTACAAACCCTGCAGTTAAAATGTCATCACTGTAATCGCTGTTAATGGTCCTGTTTAATAAAAATGGACTAGACCACGGAGAGACCGCAGTTTTATACAATCCAAGATTATCGTTATATAAAGATCCAAATACTACAGAATTATTAGATAAAACTTCAACACTGGTAGGGTTATTAAGAGTGTATGCTTCATCTAATACCAACTCAACAAATTGATTTGTGCCAACACTTCCGTATCCGCCTACTCTGAATGCCCAATCTTCACTGACACTGACATCACTTGGTCGACCACTAAAACTCACTTGACCCAATGCATTGATAGAATTTCTAGTCCCTTTTTCTTTAATATATCCTTGATAAAATTTAACTTGACTAGCATCATCTAGTCCTAATTCATTTAAGTAGGATCTATTTCTATACCCAATTAGTCCCAATGCAAACTGATCGTACTGGCTTTCTAAATTTACTTGGTCAACATCGTAAAAAGTTTCTGGTAACTGAGCGTTGCGAGCAAAATTAGATAACAATCCTGTTTTAATTTTATTTTTATCAACCGGTAACCAGTCTGAGAAATTAAAACTAGTCGCGCCTGGTAATTTTTTATTTGCCGCATAGTAAAAGTTTTTATACTCTACTAGATCGCCTTTAAGATAATCTTTATTCATTCTCCAGGCTTGTACTCCTGGTTGATTGTAAATAAAACCTTGTGCTGCTAAAGTTCCTGTCCATCCGCCAGTTTTTTGTCCAACAATTTTTAATCTGTACTGTCGCTGCCCCATGACACTGTCATAGATAATATCGTTAAACTGTGTTTTGTTATTGAATATTAAAACATGTTCATACTGGACTAAGTTTAATTCTGCATATCCTATTAGGTCCACACTGTTAGTCAACGCTAAATCAAATTGATTATTGTCTCTGGTAACAGAGTACCCATCAGAATTTAATACGCTAAAGTTTTGATTTACGACTTTTGTACCAAAGAAAGAATTACTGATAACATCCACTGTGGCAGATGTGTTGGTCAATTTGAGTGTATCAGCCACAGGACTTAATGTAATTACACTGCCGACTCCCCACCCTTGTTGTACCCAGAACAACAGTTCCCTAACACTTAGTTCCCAGTTTCTGATTTGTCCCAGTCTTTCATCAAAATATCCAAATTTAAATCCTTGTAAAGTTAAAAATCTTTCTATTCCAGAAAGCAAATTAGATAATTGCTGAAGGTTAGTAAATTCAGTGCCGTAGGGCACGTTTATTCTATAATTTGTATATTCAGTGTAATACTCCACTGTTCTGTCAAGAACTCTAACGATTTTTTTGGTTCCAGTAGTAACAGGAGGAACAACAGTAAAATAAGGTCTAGCCAAATCATATCCAGAAACTTTAAATCCTGAATTTGTTTTTTCTATTATCACTCCACTGTATCTTACATTTAAAACAGGAGTTGATTTACTCAGAACTAAATCATAATCGCTGTCTGGTATAATGATAGTTTCATTGGTGCTTTCAGGGCTGTTTTGTTCTGCTAAAATTTTGAGATATTGCTTGCCACTGAATCCTGCCATCCTGTAACTTAATTGAATATTATAATTTCTGACAAAATCCAACAGTGGTTGTTTATCTGTTACACCTTTACTTGTTTGATAGTCAGTAATCCAATTTAAGTAGCCAGAAGCTCTACTAATAGAACCATTGCTGTTAGTGTATCCGTTAACATCAACATCACCAGGAACAATCCTATAGTTTGTTCCTGTTATTACATATTGATCTAAATCTGTATTATATCTATATTTGTTTGTGTTTAGCCCATATGCAAAATATTTTGCAGGTTTCATCATTGCTATTGCGTATTGAACAGCAAATGGATAGTCACTGCTATTTCTCCAGGCTGTTTCTGTAGGACTAAATTGTCCCATGACCCAAGATCGATTAAATCCGGTACTGTCATATGACGTAGTAATTAATCCGATCGGCGGCAATAACTCACCATTTTCGTTTACAGGTATGAAGTCTAGTAGTCCAGGGCGCTTGAACCTATTATCTATGCCCTGTCTACTGCCTTGTGCAATCAGCCCATTTTGTAAATCAGTCCACAAAATTTTGTTACCTGATGTATATGGAGATGGACCGTATTCATTTTCCCACCAGTCGGGTTGTTCACTGAAACCTAGCATCTCCCATGGAGATAAATGTGGAGTCTGGCAATCGTAAAAATATTCATAACAGGCACGCCAGCTTCCTGGTAAGTTTGCATTATTAATCTTATCTTTGGCCGAAGAATAATTGTAACTAAACGGAGAATCGTTTACATACGTACTATTTGTCACGTAATCTAAATTATTCACTCCTGTCCATTGCAAATAGTGTCGTGCAATAAGATTATTGTACTGTGCCAAAGTAAACCCTGTATCTCTGAATTTGCCAGGAATGCTGTCATAGATGTTTACTAGTTTTTCACTGTATACAACTTTAATATTGTTGTAAATTCTTTTTTCTAATTCTAATATTAATTGATCTCTGAAGTCTCCAAAAGTTACAGTTAAACTTCCATCGTGTCCTTTAATAAAAGTCTGCGGTGTTGTGTAAGTATAATCTGTAAATATTTCAGGCGTAAATTTTGGATATAATCCTAGTTTAGTAGGAGTTTCTGGAATCCAGTTTCCATCAGTATCATAATATTCTACTATAGTGATAGTATCGTCGATATTTAATTCAACAGTGTCTAATATTCTAACTCCAGGACCAGTAACTAAGAATGTATAATCTATTCCATATATTAATTGAGTAGAATTTAAGTATAGTAGAATTGCTTTGCTGCCAACTGTTTCATTACTAAAAATTTCTGTTATTTCGTAATTTCGTTGATTAGGATTAAACACTGAATAAGTGATTGTTTTTTTGTTATCCCCATATGGTACCATATCACTATAATACCAAGGAAATGTCTTATCCTTAATAATGTTAATTTGTTTTAAAATATAATCAACACCAGTAACAGGATTTGTCGGATCAATTTGATTAGACTTGCCGGCCAAAGTTAAAAATTTATTTTTAAATTTTGTATATTCTTGCTGAGCATTTAATAACGAACTGACAAAATTAAATTCTTCATCACTTAAGAACATACCAGCATAACTAATAGGAGCACTTTGCTGCAACATGGTGCCAGCAAAATTTTCAATGTATAAGTCTCTAAGGTTACTAACTCCTGGATATGAACCTGTAAATAATAAATTATTTTGACTCAATTGTCCTATATGATTTCTCAATTCTCCTAAAGTAGGATATTTTAATAAAGCATTTTGTGGATTATAATTTAAATTGTCAGGAAAAGTATAAAAACCTATCTGGCTTGATTCGGTGCTATTATATATTAAAATGTCAATTCGGTTGCCTTGCTCTATTTTTAACGGATTAATAACTAACATTAAATTGTTATCAGGCAAAGGATATGCATTTATATCTGACACTGGCAACCGTTTAGCATTTACATAAACTATAATGTTAGGCTCAGTTGTCGACAAGTCTGGTATAATGTCAATATTAAACCTATTCGTGATTCCATCGTAAGTAAATGCAAGATCTTGCATCTGTCTTGACGGTGAATTTACATTAGTCCAAGTGTTAATTTTACTAAATGTACCGTTTGCATTATTTTTATGTAAAAAACCCAAATTAACATTTTTTACTACTGTGGTGTTATTTTCCCCAAAAGAAAATATGTCTGTTTCAAAAAAGTTTTCAAATTCTATGTCCCCAACATTGTTGAAATTCTTATAAGACAATGGAAAACCCAATACAGGATCTGCTGCACCTTCACCCAATTTATAACCAAAAATCTTATTTCCTTGAAACCTAGTTTGGTTGTTTACAATAGGGTATTTGCTAATGTCATTAAAACTTATTCCTTCGTTGTCGAATACATCAAATAACGGAGCTTGATTGACAGTTAACTTTTGTTGACTTTCTAACCATTCTGTACCAGTATACCAAAAACTTTTGCCGTTGTTTGTTACTCCGTTAAACACGCTGACAGTTTCATCTGCCAAAACTGTGCTGTCGGTTGCTGGAACTAAATGAATAATTTCAGGTTGTGTTGGATCATCGTATATGTTTACAAAAGTAACAACCCAGATTTTAGCTTTAGAATTAGGATCTTGATCTGCGCCAAAAATTATTCGCATGCCTTCAACTAACTCTATACCATCAACAAATATTCCTGTTACACCCTCAACTGTTGTAAATGGAGTCTCGATTCTGGTGTCAAAAATGTCCACTGGTTGTTTAGCAGTTTTTCCAAAATTATATAATTGAAGATCGCTGTCAAATTCAATGATAGGACGTTTTGCTCTGTTTTCCGAATCGACGATTTGTTCGATATTTGTATAAATTGTAGTCAACTCTAATACATTCTTGTGAAACCATCGATTTCTTCGAGTCCACGGATTCAAATCTTTACTGGCTCTACTGATTATTAAATAGTCCGGAGTTGCCAAGCTGGTATTCGTATCGATTGCGGTACTACCATAGAATGCAGATCCCACTATGTAAGGGTATACCGGTTGATTATTTGAATTTTGAGTAACAAAATATGCATACGTTCCGTTGGGAAATTCTGGAGTTACACAGAATCGTCCGTTGTATTGATCTAATGTGCCTGTATTTTCGTCAAATGTATAATCTTCGATGAATGCACCTGGTAAAAACTCAAAAGTTAAACTAGTTCCAGCCAGCACAGTAACATTGGTGTTTAACTGAATCTGACTAATTGTCCCATTAAAGTTTGGCAGTCCTTGAGCAGTTTTTAAACCATTGTTAACTACCCATACAGTGCCTTCTGATATACCGCCATTATTAAGCGTTACACGCATACCCGGATTTATTCCATTAGTAGTCGATACTGCAATAAAATTCGTGCTCGTAGCATCTGCTGTAACTGTAACCGTCTGAGCCGGAGGCCTATACAACCCATCAGAGGATGCGGTATAAGAACTTACCATTCTGATAATACCACTTGCATCATCTATAGGATTATCGTAGCCAAACGGACCATATATTGGATATCCGTCTTTGGCAAATCCAATTAATTTACTATGCCCTGTTGTTAAATCGGTGTACCCTTGAACAAAGCTGGTTACATTGCCCCATGCGTTTGCTGTTATAAAATTGCTATTGGTATATACATATCTTCCATTATCTAAGGTATATCCGCCGTAGGCATCTTGTCCGTTTATAAGAACTTGATTTATATCATAATGCCAAGTGGTATTGTTTTGTCCGGGAACCGTTGCGCCATTACTAACACCGTTGATAACTATACCAGGAAGAGTTACACCTATGTTATCAGCCGAGAATAATAAATTTTCATGTTCCCCTGGCAAGTTCTGTCCAGCTCGGTAAGGATACCTGAATTCAATATTCTGCTCAACTATGTAGTTGCTGTTTATAGTATTAGGAAACTGACCCACTGCAACATTTGTTCCATCTGGATTATCTGTGGTTGTTACAGTCAATTGATCTGCGGCTGCATTAAGTTTAGCCGATGCGTATACTACAAAATTCTGTGACGGCTGATAATTGTTCTTGGCTTGAGCAGCATTGATAATTAAATCGCTGACTGCCACTAACACGATCCCTGATCCAACACCGTCTACGTAGTATTCTTTATTTTGGTATGCTTCGGGTGTCACGCTATCATCAAACACAATTTTTAATCCATTGGTAAATGTTACACCATTGGGACTAACATAACCTTTTTTTCCTAGGATTTCAGAATCAACGTTGATTATGTTATTAGAAGCTTCAACTATTTTAATTACACCGTACTGACTTGGATCTGAACTATCTTGATAATACAATTCTGTCAACGGAGCAGTAATCACTGGAATAATTTGTAATCTATCTTGACTATTTGTATACCATTCTGTATTACCATATTCCAAACCAGACATAATAATTACTTTGTTATTTTCTGGTATTGGAAGATAATACACTAAGGTAAAGATATAGTCTAAGCCCACTGGGTTCAGAATAATTTTCCAAATTCCGTAACGTTGACTTTCGGGCACCGTGACAGAGCTGGCTGTCCAGTCAGCAGCGTTCGCACTGTAATTTTCAAATATTAAATATTTTCCATTTAAATTTGCATTTTGTCCGTCAATGCCGCCGTATTGAGATTTTATTTCTGACAACAATTTGCCTTGTAAATCTGCATAACTAACTGTGCTTACTAAGTCTACTTCCTGCACCACTGGCATAGACGTATAAAAATCCTGATCTGTAGCTGATGGTACATTAAATGAAATTGTGCCAACATCAGTTCCGTTATTGGTCACTCCCAGTATCTGTCTGGTGCTTTGATTTGTCCTATTGCTTATACCAGATATTCCTGGTTGTGTTTGAATATAAAAAGATTTTCCAGGTTGATTAACTATAAATTTATAATTACCGCCACGTGCAAAAACAAGGTCAGGATTGGGTACAGTACCAAATCCACTAAGATTATAAACATTTAATCCTGCATCAGGGTATACATAAAATGTTCGCTCTAAATCTGCGGTGCCCGCATACACATCAACTGGAGTAGGTCCATTGGGCAACCAGTAATACTGTCCAAAGTTAATAAATGCATCTGCATTAATTCTGGGATTATAGCTATAAAAATCACTGGACCAAAGAGTATCTTGATTATCAGTATTACCCCCATAAAAATCTAACTTTTGTAATATTTCAGGATATGTAGTTTGAAATTCAACATTGTTGGTGTTTTGATTTTTAACAACAATGCTGGGCTCAAGTTGATAGTCTGCACGATCTGCTGTGGGTTCTAATACATAAGAATTAATGCTATTGAATCCTGGAGCAAATTTTCTTCCCACATAACCATTAATGGGAATTAAATTTGGCTCTGTCATCAATTGATCCAGAGTAGCATTTAAAAACTTTCTGTTTGTGTCAGACTGAAATATTCCAGGTAGGAAATTTATAGTTTTTGTAATAGGCATGAAATTTTCATCAGTTAATTATTGTATTTACCGCTAAATTTTGTACGTTTAAATGAGCTGCTGTTATTGCGGTTATAATTTCAATATTTTGCACAGTTGCACAACTTATTAAAATCTCATTGGGGTCGCTGCTAATTTGTTGTAAAGATCCATAGGTTTGACTTGTGCTGTTGGGCACAATGATTATACTACTGATATTTGGTGCCAGACTTTGTTGGATATAAGTGGCCAGCTCAGTAAAATAAAAAGTTTCTCCAAAATCCCAGTTTCCTACTGCGAAAAAAGAATTTATTAATGCCAGGACCTGACTTCTTATTTCACTGTCTGTCAGATTAACATTGGAATTTTTGATAACTTTAAAAGTTGCCTGTAGTTCTGGTCTAGCTTTATTTCCAAACAAAGGTTTAAATTTTGCCGAGTTGTAAATTATTGCGTCGCTGACTGACTTATAGTTTTCTAAGCCACTCAATGAAAGATTTAAAGATTCCCCGGTGGGTTTAGATGGTTCAGAGATTGTACCTGTAGTATCCAATGCCCAGGCTCTATAGTTAGTTTCATATTCTTTTGTCAAAATATACAAATCTATTAAATTACTTGGGCTAGGGTCAACTCTTCTGCTACCAGGTGCATTGTGTCTATATTGAAAATATAAAGTTGGCCGTCCTATCCTAGCTAGATAATCATTGCTTTCGACCAACGAGCGAACACCGTTGACAACATTCAATATGTAGAATTTTTCATCTGCATATGTATAGAAAATCTGGCCTTCGGGATAGTTATTGATGTTACCGACAATGCTAATTTCATTGGGAAACTCTGAGTTGACTGTACCGACAGGCACTGGCTCAAAACTTACAAAACTACTATACCCGTAAGTTTTTATAAAAAATACAAATTTATTGTACTGAGTTGAAGATTCTAATTGTAAACTTCTAACGTTATTAGAAGAAACTATTCTATAATAAGAGTTGTTGTCAGAAGTATAAAACACTTGTCCTAAAGGATATACATTTATAAAAGGAATAATTTCATTTGTGTTTTCAAATGTGTCTACAATAGGTTGTACAACTGAATTAAAAATATCCGGATCGTCGGGTACGCCATCATTGTTAATATCACTGTAAGTTACTAAAATTTTGCTGGCATCTACGTAACCATCAGATTCTGCAATTTGATTATAGATATAAAATAATACGTTTTCAGTCAGCGGGAACCCTGTGTCAGGATTTCCATTTACTTTTAATACGTTAATACTGTCATTGACAGTAAATCCAGTGACCGGATCAAATATTTTTACCCTATCATCAAAATAAAATTTAGTTTCGGATACACTTTCAAAAATATAACTCAATCCCCTGAGTTGTACAGTATACGTACTGCTACTCAGAGTGAATGCTAACACCCAACTTGAATCTAAGTTTAGTCCATTTGAAGCACCTTGATATTGCTGACTAAATGCATTTTCAATATCTAGATCTTCGCTGTTAACAATTACCCAGTCTTGACTTTCTTGGCTATATCTAATTCCAAATTCTGAATAATTGCTGATTAAAGTAATTAATTGCGAGATAAAAGATGTACTAAAACTATTGCTAAATCCTGGAATCGCCACCAAGGCTTGGGCATTGGACGGAATGTTCATACTTAAAGCCACTGGACCTTGTCCATTGACTAAGTTTCCCTGATTACCATTACCTATTAATTGTGTAATACTGGCATATATCAATGGCTGGCCGTTTTGCGGTACTTGACCACTGCTGGGCAAAGGCACAATCTCATTGGCACTGTTAAAATAGTTATTTTGTCCAGGACTGAATATTATTATACTGCCTTCAGCCATATATTTGTTATTACCCACTACCCCTGGGCCAATGCCTATTTTATTTGTTTGATTGTCAACAAAGTAACCAGAACTAGACCCTGATCCAACTACACTTCTACTCCAGAATAAATTAGACAATGAATATCTATTAAAATATTCATAATAAAAATGTTGCAGTGTTTTGTTACGAACAGCAGGCAGGACCTGATTTTGAATTATTCTATTGATGTCGGACGTAGTGTTGAAAGTAAAATTAAAACTGCTGTCTGCATCTTCCTTGTAAACAATGCCGTCTTCTGCAAAGATATTCGTGCTACTATATCTACCAGTTACATCAAAAACATCTAAATATCGGCTTATACCGCTACTGGTTCTATTAACCGCTTTAAGTTTACTAATTGTGCTATAATTGCTGTAAGGAAAAGTATTGTAGTCTTCTCCTGTGACCATTCTATTTTGTGTATAGTACAATTGCGGAGCTTTAGTCTTTATTTCTACTAGACTTTCTCTTGGCAGTGCATTGGCCACTGTGTACTTTAAACTGGCAATGATGGTTAAGTTTTCTAATCTGCCACTTCTACTGATATAAGGTATCACGAATCGAATATTAGTCATCTCGTCAGGTGTAATGGTATAACTTAGACCTGCACTTACCCTAAAATAAGTTCTGAATGATCCTTGCGGAATAGCCGCAAAAGTACCGTCGCCAAAAACTAAGTCAATTTGATCCGAACCCCTAGTGGATACTTGAAAACTTTTCTTTGCTGCGTTGTTATTATAGATAATGTTAACGCCAGTCACTGACGGTATCTGTTCCCACTGAGTACCTAATCCCCCTAAACTGTTAACTTCATACAACCATGTATCTGTGTTATTGATGTTATCTGTGTTAATACTAACTAAATTATTAGGGATACTTTCTGCAAAACTAAAACTTTGATTTTGCAAGGTTCCTTGTTTAAAGTAAAAAAAGAAACCAGTATTATTACTGCTATTGCCTAAATTATCATTTTTATAAATGATGTTTAGTGGTTTTCCAGGGGACGGGGAAGACTCATAGATATAATTTTGGCCAACACTGGTACCACTAACAATCTCAAAATTTAGTGTAGCATTTTCTACTTGTGTGCTGTATCCAAATACCGGTAAAGTACCGGGTGGTAAATTTACGTTGTATTCGCTGTTAGTAACACCACTTATCAGTTGAGTATTAGCAGGACGACCAATCTGCTGATTCGATGGCAGTGCTGAGTTTAACACTGTTACGAATTGCTCATACCAATTAATATTACTGCTGTCGTTCCATTTTACAATTAAATTAGTTAGGTCTATGCCGTTGCTATCTTGTAATTGTTCAGACGATTGAACACTTTCAAATTTTAAAAATCCGTTAGCAGTTTGATTTCTCTTGGGAATATAGCTTATAAGTTTGGCTAATTTTAAAACACTGTCACGACGCTCGGCTGTATCGATAAAGTTTTCCCTTGCGTTTAGGTCAGACCTAAACGCCAAACTTTGACCAAGGAATGCAATTAAATCAATTAACGCAACGTATTCGCTTGATTCGATGAAGTCGTTAAAACTTTCTGGATAATAGATTCTTAGATAGTCGATCATCGACTTTCGTAGTGTCTGAAAATCATATGCTTGAAAGTCTGCGTTCCTGAAACTTTCGTATAGTTTAGTCCAGTCCTGATTAACTAACAGACTAGTTTGACGTGTAGTGATGGCCATAGTGTCCCCGTTTTATGTATTTATTGAGAACGAAATATGGTATTTTAAAGAATTGTATTAGATTTTTGACTTTGCTGGTCAAACTGGATAGCTAATTTATCAACTTGATTAGTTGATATATAGATTATTTCTAATTCAATTTGCAGGCCCCGGTCGAATTGAGTCACTATCACATTTTGTACAGCGATTCTTGGATCATTGGCCACAATTTTTTTGATGTCCTGAATAATTGCATTTTTAGTATCTTCATTTAACGGCTCAAACAGCATGTCCCAAATGATAGTGCCAAATTCAGGATTCATTAATTTTTCGCCTTTTCTAATAGCAAAATGATTTTGTAAATCCTGCTTTACTAATTCAAAGTCAGTTAATTTAAATTTTTTGCTACTGCTTAAAGTGCTGAATCCGTTATAAAGTGCCATGTTAATATTTATCCGGGTTTACTAGCATTGCTTGCGGTAATAACAGGCACTTGAGTTTGACTATAAATTCCTCTATTATAATAAGAAGCCGCAGATGTACCATTGGCATCTTGAACTACTCCACCTGTTTTATACCAAGTTGCAGCACCACCAGCACCTACCAGATGTGCTGCGCTTAACAATCCGGCGGCCTGATCTGCGGTAGTGGTTGCCGAAATTACCCCTTGTCTTTCCAAAGTTGCATAGTTTTGACGACTATAATTATACATGGCAGTTTCTTGAACTGTTTGATTGTTTTTGAAAGCGTCTGAGCTAACCATTCCGTCTTTACCAGTCCAGTTATTGGGATTATTTAAAGCTTCTGTGGTCTGCGGTGTACCTGCTTTAACGTAGCCCAAATCTTGAAGGGCAGCTGATCCAAGCTGATATTTTCCTTGATACCCAAATTGATTCTGTGCTGCATAATCCCCACTGCTTTCAGAGTATCCAGTCTGTGCCATAAAAGCCCGTAATTGATCTTGGTTAAGTACTCCCATCCCAGCTTGAGGTATTGGTTGTGATATAAACACTCCTGCAGGAGCCTGCGAAGTCAATGCTTGATTTAAGGCAGATTCTGGTCCCCGGGGAGTAATGCCCACCGGGGGACTTATCGGGTTTCCGTCTATGTCAAATGCCAAACTGTTAAGAAGTTGTTCTTGATTTTCTGCCACAGCTTGTATATTTCCTCTGATATACGGTTCATGAGTAGGAACCTTATAGTTCGTCGATCTGAGGGCATTGGGTTGTACAAACCAGTTGTATCCATCATACTGAGCTTCGGGTAAATTATAGACGCCAATTTTTTGTGGGGGTGCAACTTCTCCTCCACCCCCTCCACCATTTAAAGCGATTGCAGATCCATTGATACTAATGGGGCCGGACGCTTTGATAGACATACCGCCTCCTGATATAATGCCCATTACTGACTGACTCTTTAACTGTGCTTGCTTTCCGTAGAAATTTAATGCAGTATCTGCATTGGCTTGCACTACTTGACCCTGTAATTTTACGCTTGCACCTGCTACCATATTAATATTTTGTCTTGCAAAAAAACTAATGGAATTATCACTGTGCATCATTAAATTGCCGCGTGTTCTAATAGATAAATCTTTTCCGCTATATATTAGCACATCCCCTGTTTTTGTTAACTCAACCCATGCTGTGCCAGAACTATTACTAATGTAAATTAATCCTTCACTGTCATTCATTAATATTTGATGGCCATTGGCAGAACGTAATCTTACTAAGTTATTTTTTCCATATAGATCACCGTCGTCCATGACAAGACTGTGCCCGCCCACTCGAGTAGTAACTTTAAAGTCATCAGGATTAAATCTACCTGTGGTCAGTTTTTCATTTAAGTTTGAATCATTGGCGGGATCTTGACGTCCCCATGGCCTGCCCGGAGTACTAAATCCAAATACACTGCTAATAGGATCTCTTTGAGAGCTACTGGTAATTGCACCCCTAATAGGATCTCCATCCAACCCTTGTCTAATCAATATAACGGTTTGAGGTATATGAATTGGTTTTTTAATATTGTTTAAGTTTCCGCCAGCTGAATTGTAGATTGCATCTAAGTTATCCAGTGCTTCTGCCGCAGGATAGCTGTAATCAACTCTGAGGTATGGTTCCA
>Ga0181343_1000522_pt1 | contig 16774 bp, 35 predicted proteins | sample Su13VDMLBSD_FD_130110 | JGI IMG/M metagenome (GOLD analysis project Ga0181343, IMG submission 130110) | Freshwater viral communities from Lake Michigan, USA - Su13.VD.MLB.S.D | ecosystem: Environmental > Aquatic > Freshwater > Lake | place: USA: Michigan | collected 2013-07-15 | reverse complement strand
TGGTGCGGGTGGTCTTAGTCTTCTTTTTGCTCACTTGCCATCCTCCATCAAGAAGGTTTTCTCGGTGAGTTTTTCGAATCGCTCGTCAAGAGCCTTCTGCATCTTCTTGCCCTCTTCCGATTCCTTCCATGCTTCGATGGCAGGATGACTACAGGAACAGACAAGTGCTTCGTCGGTGTTGGGACCGACAAGCATTCCATCCCATTCGTTGCACCAATGCCAACCCTGTTCCCACTCTTCCTTGGTGAGTCCTTGACCTGTGCGCTCTAGTTCGATGTAGCGTTCTCTGTTCACTTACAGTCCTCCTTGAAGCAGTCCCAGCCGCGACGATTTGCCTCCGCGAGTGCATCGTCAAAGACAACAGATCGTCTCTGCCTTCTACACAACTCCCGCCTCGCCTCGTCGCGCTCGTCGCGCAGTTTCTTGTTCATTTCGCCAACAGGTTCACAAGCCATGCAGGAACCTTCGAATCCGTTTTTGAGGTCTTCGATTTGCAAACGAAGAGCCTGGTTTTCTACAACCAACTCTTGATTACGCATCATAATGTCTTCGATGTTGATGAAGTTCATAACGGACAGAGAAGGATTCGAACCCTCGGATGGTTTCTAGAACCATCGGCGGTTTAGTAAACCGCAGCATTAGACCACTCTGCCATCTGTCCAAAATGATCGCACGGGGACTCGAACCCCGACTCATCGCCTTGAAAGGGCGAGGATTTAGCCAGTTAATCTATGCGACCGAAGTAGCGCGAGTGGGACTCGAACCCACACTGTATTGATTTTGAGTCAATTGACTCTGCCGTTGGTCTACCGCGCCATTTGTTAGAGAACCTTTGAGCAGTAATCGTACATGGCGATTCCGCTTGCTGTTCCCACATTAAGTGATCTTACGCTTCCATACTGTCTAATATACACGATGTCGTCACACAAGTCAAGTAGTTCTTCGGGAATTCCTACTTGTTCTTGTCCAAAGATCATCAGCGTGTGTTCGTTCTTGGGCCACTGATAGTTGTTGATCGGTGTGGCGTTTCTTACATTATCAATACCGACGATGCGAAGATACTTGTGCTCGTCCACAAGTTCACGAATAGAGTTTTTCACATCGGCAATCTCCTTGACATGGCGAAAATTCATATAGTTATGAGTTCCGACCGTGCCGCGGCGATCATATTGCTTCTTGCCGTAGATCCAAACACTCTTTGCAAGAAATGCATTTGTGTTGCGAATCACAGTAGCAATATTGAAATCGTTGCCAAGATTGCTGCAAAGCACAGTGAAGTTGTTGCGCTTTGTGTCAAGATCAGCAAGGATTGCTTCGTGCGACCAATAGTGATATGGGTCGATGATGTTGCGAGTTTCTGCTGTGATCATAATACGCCGTCTTGGATTCGAACCAAGTCTTATTCGATTATAAGTCGAACTGAGATAACCAAGACCTCCCACGGCGCGTTACTGTATAGATTATACAGTGTTTTCGTTGCTTGTCAAGTAGTGAAAGTGACTTTTCTTGTTGTTCACATGACCGTTTTCGTTCTTGATAAAGTAGTTGCTCTTCTGACGATCTTCGTCATGTCCAAGACGATAGTTGACAACCTCTACGCCGAGTTCACGCATCTGCTTCTCGGCGATATGATTGTCAAAGCAAAATCTTATGATTTCGCCGGCAGTCTTGAGAGCATCTTCTTCACAACCATTAATCGGAATATCAATATGAAGTCGATAAGTCATTTTTTACCTCAGTACGGCCAACGATTCTCCTTTGGAATGTAGCCGAGTTTAACAAGTTCACTTAAAAATTCATCAATCATGCCAATCGGTATTTCAGAAATAGGCCACTTGATTGGAGATTCGGTATTTGCAGGATCCTCGCAAGGCTTGCAATTTTCCGATTGTTTGCACTTCTCCATCTCTGATACCACATGATCTGCTATTCTACAGACATTCATCAGAGTTTCAAGAGTCTTTGCAGATTGGTAGTACAAATCTTTGTGTATAAGATTTTCTTCCTTTCGTGCAAGGGTGCGGAGTTCGTAAATCATTTCTGCTACTTTCATGGCAGTCCTCCTATGTTAGAGGGAAATAATGCCCTCATCTGTAGTATATTTAATACTTTGGAAGACTTCCATACACCAAGGCAGACACAATTCGCAAGGTTTTGCCATGCGAAGATTTCCGTCCTTGTTGAAGCGAATATTTACAAGATGCAACTTCTTGTCCTTCAACTTGACGGGAACCTTGCGATATGCATCAAACTCTGAGTGCATTTCTTCGAAAGGATAGCCAATCTTTTTTGCTTCGGGGTGAGTCTTGAAGCGATTACAGCCAATCGAAATAAGACGATTCTTATGAAAGATCAGCGAGACATGCTTCTTCTGTCTAGGAATAGACAAGCAAATTGGAAAGACTTTTTCGAGGTAATTGTCAATATCCATAACAAGCGTCCCTGGCAGGATTCGAACCTGCGACTTACTGCTTAGAAGGCAGTTACTCTATCCAACTGAGTTACAGAGACAAAAGAAAAGATGGCGGATTTCTCCGCCATCTTATCAGGTGGCGAGAGTCAATTCAGGAGACGGAGTTTCGATCTTATTCGAAGGAACGATCAAACCGTTTCCGTACTGGGCATTATACTGATTTACGATCTCGGGTCTAGGCTCCGAAACCCAAACAATGTTCTTTGTGCTGATAGAAACGCCTTCCTTTTCAGCAACAGTATAAACCAGCCAAGGTGACATTCCTAGACCTTCCTTAGTTCCTACAAGAACTGCGGGATTCTTCACCTTGACATAAGTCTCATCGGTGAAAGGATCATTCACCTTTGCCATTACCTGCTCGCCGGTTGTTAGACCGATTAGCATTACCTTTTCTTCCACTTGCTTTTTTGCTTTGCTCATTACGAACCTTGCCTTTCTTGGTTTTCTTACCAAAGATTCTATCCCAATTATCAGACCACTTTTGATAATCTACTGGTCTGTATGTATCGCCTTTTCCTGCACCGTGTGTACCTTCCATTTGTTCTCCTACAAGCCACCTGTGAGATTCGAACTCACGACCTTCGCATTACAAATACGATACACTACCTCTGTGTTAAGGTGGCGAACTACCCCGCCTAGATTCGAACTAGGAAAAAGAGATCCAAAGTCTCCTGTGATACCGTTTCACCACGGGGTAAAGGAAAATGGGGAGTATTTCATCCCCATCATCCATCATACTGAATTATTTATTCAGCGATTGCCGACCGTGTAGTTGGATGGACCAACAAGGCGTACACGCTTAAGGCTGTAGCGAGTCTCACCGTCACGGTTCTCGGAAGTCACGATACGCCAGTTTCCGTAACGCTCGACCTGCTCCTTGATGTTGCTGATCGTAGCGCGGAAGTTGGCAACATCGAACATTCTTCGTGCCTGAGACGCAGTAAGACCGCGACCACTGTGAAGATATTCGAGAACCTGTGACTTCTTGCTCTGAGTTGCAGTTGCCATAAAAGCAACCTCCTAATATTAGGCGACTGTTAGTGATACAAGAACAAACCCAGCCGCGCGGTCTAGAACTTGTTGTTTGAATCCATTATAACAGACCAAAACTTTTAATCAAGGCAGTATTGGAATGTTCTATCTGATGACAATTTGCACATAAAAGTTCACATTTTTTTATTTCTTCCCAACGATCACTAGTCAATAGTTTATTACCATTAACTTCGTGCGATTTTTTGTCGGGATCTGTGTGATGAAAATGAAATACGCCTGGATGTCCTACGAACCCACAACGATTACATTTTCCTCCTAGTGCTTCTACTAACTCAATCTTCGATTTCCATCTTCTTTTAGACACTGCACAAGAACCGCAAATAGTTCTGTTTGAGTTTTTTGTGCTTCTAGATGGATGTGGTTTAAATTCTTTTTTACAGTGTTTGCATATGCACATATTAGCACCCTCCGCTAATATGTAGCATTTAGAATGCCTCGGGTGGGTACTGCCCCCACATTCTTCACCTTAAAAGGGTGCTGCATTACTAGTCTGCCACCGAGGCGAGAAGACAACATTATACACGGTAGTAGTCCTGTTGTCAAACGGTTTTGAGGAGATCCGTAAACTCGCAAACGGTTTGTGTTCGACGCGAAAGAGACCGTAAACTTTCCGCGTCGTGTACGAGTTCGAAGCACTCGACTGGCTCTTTAAGACCTTCTCAATCTCAGTAATAGGTCTAGGGTTGCCGGCGACCGGCGTGGCCCGATAGTTTGTTCCGCAAGAAACAAACCCAAAATATAATATAATATAACTATATCTCAACCGACATTTTTAAATACTATACACTGCACACCTCCGTATTGATTGTCTTACGCATAGATTATACTTTAGAATCGTTGTTAGTCAAGTAAGCGAAGTCAAAATCCCAGAAAAACATTTGGCCTTTAAGATCGGTTGGTTTGCAGTTTTCATTTATAGCAATATCAAGTGTGTTTCTTATATTGAGAAGTTCTTGTGGCGTGTAAGCATCAATTGGCTCAGTCACATCAAAGTTGTGTAAACAAAATCCAATACTGTTTGTATCGGGATTCTGTACTGGCACTATTGTTGGTTTGGAAGAATGATTGGTGTTATTGGTGTCGCAGATAAACTTGTTGGTCATAAAGGCTCCTGAAAGGCTGACACAGAGAATTATACCTTCTGTTCAATCTTAGTCAAGGAACGGGCCCTATGTTTCCAATAATTTTCTCCGTAACTAACTAATACCTCTTCGCCCATCTTTATTTCTCTTACAGCAGTTATGGTCAGAACACCTTTTTCAAAATCAAATTTGATTTCCGTGTTTGGTGTATCTGCATGGTTGTACAGAGAACCATACCCTAATGCGATAAAAGAATGAGGACCGTGTATCTTGCATTGCTCGCAGGCGCAACCTAAATTACCCCAACAGTAATCTCGTATAACTGGATCGTTCTGATACATCATACGCCAACCAAGACGCAACAATCTACTGATTTCTATAGTGGCGTCTTTTTCTATTTGCTCTACTGCAAAGACTCCGTAACCGTGAATATCTGAACGCTTTACTTGTACTTTAGGACTAACATAAAAAATATCACTCATAGTTTCCTCATTCTTGTGGTGTTTGTAGTTGCTGGAATAATGCTTGTATATCTTCTTCGGACATTCCTTGTGATGCAAGGTATTGAATTATTTCTTCTTCGGATGCTCCTTGCGAAAGCATTTCCTGAACCATAGTAGAAGGATCCTGCATTGCTCTGATGGATTCTTCAGGAGACATAGTACCATCATTTACGCCTGATTGTACTTCTTCTTCAGGAATTTGTTGCTCTTCTTGCGGATCGCTTTTACCTACTATGCTGGATCTCTTCATCTTTATGACAGAGTGATACTTTCCTTTTTTACCAACATTCTTGGTCTTCATTTTTTCTATTTCTTTTACATCTTTACCAACTTGCATTTGTGTTTGTGGAAACAACTTAGACAGTCTTACCTCTGTTTCCGTCACTTCTACCAGTGTTTTGACCTGTTCGTAAAGTTCCAAGTATCTTTGCTCTTTTGATTTCATCTTTTTTACCTTTTTGTTTTGATCCATAAAGAAGAATCATTCTCGCTTTATCTTCACCGAATTCATTTACAAGTTTTTGGTATTCTTTATTCATAGTATTTAGATCAAAGTGATGCTCTTGTAATGCTCACTATCTTTTGTAACTGCAAATCACACTGTGCTTGTCTTTGTTGTCCAGGCCAGTGAATGTAATCTCTTTCTTTATTCTTCTTCAAGTTCAGCAATAAAGGAATGATGTTCTTTTCGATCTCTTCCATTCTTGCTTTTACTAGTTGATCATACTGTGCTTTGACTGCTATAGCACCCTCACAGGTTGAATTCATTTCCAAAATCAAATCCAGTTTTTCTTTTATAGAATTTATTTCTGGATTATCTTTTGGTGTGGTTATAGAGGAAAGTTCATCTTGATTTACGGCGGTAAAACCAAAATCAAAATCTTCACTGGTAAAGTTCTTAAAAATATCATCAGGATTCGGATTTATCATTCTCTAACCTTTCTGTAACCTTGCAGAACAATATAATTTTCAGGTACATCTTCTGGATTCTGTTCTGCTCGTTCTACTGCAATATCGAATTCTCTCTTGGTCAATAAAAGTTCATATTGAAAACCATCACAAGTCACATGAGTACAGAAAAAATATTCTTTTGCTTCATTTCCTTTTTTGATCTTGTTTTTGGCCATATGATCCTCCTATTTATTTAGAAAAAATAAACCCCCGCTTTCGCAGGGGCCGAGTTCCGAGGTAAGGACGGGGGAACTTAGGAACTCTTTGATTTTCTTTCGTGATCTATTTTTCTGTTCATATAATCACGATAAATGATTTCTTTCTTCTTTCTTCGTGTTGGTTTCTGAATACCACCAACACCTTTTCCTTGATTTGTGTTTCTTGCCATAATGTATATATCTCCTTTATAGAATTTGTATTTTCTTCGGTTTCTTTTCTTCAGGAATCACTGTTCCTATTTCTATACGAAGAATGCCGTCTTTGTAATGTGCGCTATTAACTACAGCATACTCAGAGAGAGCAAACTTCTTCTCAAACGAGCGAAGAGCAATTCCCTTGTGTGTATAGTTTTCTGATTGTTGTTTTGATTCCTTTTTGGCAGAAATCTTAAGTGTACTGTTCTCTACCAGTACTTCGATGTTCTCTTTGGAATAACCAGCGAGAGCAAATTCAAGAATCGTGTTTTCGCCATCTCTGTATGTGTCGAATGGCGGGTAGTTTGGATTGTTGTCCCACAATCCTCTGGTTCTATTCATATCACGATCAAACCCAATCAAATAATCTAACATGGTCGGTACAGTCATTTTTGTCTCCTTTTTAAGCAAGACTGTCTAACGATGGTCCATCCCCGAAGGCGATGACATAGTATGTATATGCGCGAAAAGAAACAACCCCTCATTTCTGAAGGGTTGTTTTGATTAATATGTGTATGGTACTTTTATTTCTTCATTATAATGCATATTCACTTTTTTCATTATCATCAACGACAGTTCGAGGATCGTCGTGTGTCTCGTATCTGAATCTTATACTTCTAGGCACTTCCATTTTTGCCTTTCGTAATCTTTCCGCCACGGCGCGACGCTCATTATCTTCTTTTCGCTCTTTCGCTTCTCTCTCATCTCTCTTTCGCCACGCCGCGTCGCGCGCGGGAGCACCCGCCTTCCACTCTTCTTCTTCTCTTGCTGCTTTTTCTTCTCTTGCTGCTTTTTCTTTTGAAGTTTCACCGGTCGAGGCCTGAGAAAAGCCAATTCCGCGAGCAATTTTCTTTCCACTATCAACCACAAGATTACCCAGTGACTTGACAATACCTGCCTCTTGAAGAACCTGTTCTGTATCCAGATTCAGTTCTTCGCAGAGTGCGTCTATGACAACAAGAAGGTCTTCGTTGAGTTGTTGTTCTTCAACCAACTGTGAACGGTATTGTTCGGCCAAGTTGGCGTAGTGTCTTGCTGTTTCTGCTAAATGATTCATAAATTGACTCCTAATACCATATTTAGTAATTTTTATTTAGACATATGTCTCATCAGATGATCTCTGTCTCCGGCGGAAGGATTTACTCTTCTTCCCGATACATTCTGAAAAGCCATTCCCATTCTCTTATAAGCATTTCTTATTGTCTTTTCTTGACTTCGATTTGTTTTGCCTGGAGCGGTAGAAGCACGGAAATCACTGTAAGACGGAAACTGTGCAGTTGGATTTGCAGCAAGAGCACTTCCGTGATGTGTAACCGCTCCTATGATTCTTGCTTCTCTTTCCATAGGATCATTTTCATATGCAGTATGTCCTGCATCTCTTGTAGATCCGCGAAGTTCTGCTGCTCTTCTTTTCGCAGAAACTTTCAAAGCATTTCCAATCATATGACGAGCATATGAAGCATCGTCTGTTGTTCTTCGATTTCCTGCTGCATCAGTAAAGCGTCTGATATTCTTTTTACCTTTTATGGTTTTAAGATCTTTTCTCACTTCACGGGCATCCGAAGGTTCTACTGTTCCGAAATCGAAATCACCTGTACTTCTGTCGTACATATCTTGTCCTTTTGATCTAAACCCAGCAATACCTCTTCTGAATCTATCTGCTTGTGCAATATGTGTTGCTTCGTGGCCTAGTGTATTGGCAAACGACATATCTCTATTTGGTTTTTTCTTTTTCTTCAAAAGAGACTGCCAAGCACCGATTTCTGAAGGATTTACACTAACCAGTTCTCTTTTCTTTCCTCTTATTGCATCAGATATAGAAGATGTACCTAATGTTCCGTGGGTATGATCAATCGTTGAATGAATTTTTCTTGATCCTCTCCCCACAGCATTAGGAAAATTCATACGAAAACTTTCAGGTTTTGTTCCTGTAAAATTCTTTGGCACATCTTTGTAAGGAGTATCGGATAATTTTTTTATCTCACCCTCTGCTCGGTCTATCTTTGGTTTGTCTTTTTTACTGGCATAAGTGCCACGAAAGAAGGATTTAAAAATAACTCCTTGCTTTCTATTTGGAACTGATTCGTTGATGAAGTTTGTAAATGATTTCAATTTCTGCTCCTCTTGCTGATCTCAATCGCTGCCAATTGTTTCATAGCCTTTTTTCTGCTGCTGTGTTTGCCGAAGACTTTTTTAGAGTGTTCTCCACCACTCTCCCCTTTCACCACCCACTCATCCCCCTGTCTGACCACTCTCTCAGACAATTCAGAGATCTTTTTCAGATCATCCTGTTCTATCGCATACGCAGGAAGGCAGTCTTTTCCTGCCAGACTCGCTTTCTTCACTCTGTGAAGTCCGTCAGCAACCGAATACTTGTTCGAATACTTCACAACAAGTATCGGATAGGAAAAATCAGCATTCTCCAACTTGTCTCTTTCCTTCTGACTCTTCGGGTTTCCATCCTTGTCCCCATAGGACTCGTCCCACCACTTCAGTCCGTCCGTGTCTTTGATCGGAAGACATTCGATGTATTCTCCGTTTTTCTTTGCCCACTCCACCACTTTGACGACAGAATATTCATTCTTGCCATCACCGAACTTCTGATCAGTCCAGTTCTCTTCCGTGATGTATTGCAAAAAAGATTTCACCCGAATTCTCCTCTTGTGACACTTGGTGTCCTCTTCATCTTTCTACCACCCTTACCGTAAAGAATGGGAGATTTTCTTTCCTTTTCTGCCGTTCTCTGAAGATCACGCAGTTCCTCCTGAGAGATATTCGGTTTATACAATTGCTTGAGCAGTTCCGACTGTCTCTCTCGTGTCTGTGCCATCTCACCGATGAAGTGAAGAAAAGATTTCATGTTCTCGCAAACTCCCGTCTACGAGATAATCTCTGAAGTAAGCCAGGTCTGCTCACAGAACGAGGCATGCGAAGTGCTCTACCTTTTCTCGGATTACGATCACGATCCGTTCCCGATCCCCCATCTTCTCGGTGCTCGGGTGTGAAAGTCAACATCATCACTCCGTGCTTGCCCAGACCTCTCGCACCACCCTCCGTGGCAATATCGCTTCTGAACTCTCTTGCGTGATGATCAGACAGTTCTTTTGCTGCCACACCATCTGTGAGACGAAAGAATGCTCCCTTTTGCTTCACCTTCTCCAGTGCATCCGTAAGATCGTATCTGACCTTTCCACCTTCGATCTCGCTGTGGAATGGAGCCTGGTGTGCTTCTCCGTGAGAGTCGTGTACTGTGACGCTAGGAAGGTGTGGTCTTCCAGTTTTACTGTGATGACCAAAATCCTCTTCCTGTTCTCTAATAAAGTGTCTGAAAGATTTCATAGGAGTCCCTTTTTCTGTATTTAGAATAATACGAGAGTGGGGGATCCTAATGGGAAACTTTACAGTTTTGGGGGGTGGTGTGCCTAACGGTATGGGTCCCAAGGGAAAGTCTGTAGGATTTGGGGGTAGGAGTCCCGTAGGAGTCCCGTGGAGGGTTTGTAGAGGGATAGGGAGGGGTAGGGGTGTCATTGAGGGGTTTGGGAAGGAAAACGGTCCCCCTCATTACTAGGGGGTGAAAGGGCCCCCACCCCACTTCGATGGCACTGTTTTCTCTGCCGAGACTTGACGGGCGTGTTTTCGCTATGAAGACAGCGCCGGCGATAAAGTCATTTTCAAGTGGAAGTTTTCACATAAAGCAAAGACCAAAAGAAGCCCACGAATTTCTTCATGGGCTTCTCGAAGGAATGAACGATTGGGGTCACGCCTCTAGGGCATAGTTCGTTGAGGGCGGGGCATTGTAGTGGTAATTGCCCTGCGCCATGTTGATGGCATACTTCCTGGCTTCTTCAAACATCGCCCGGCGAGTTTCCTTGTTGAGCATATACGAAGAGGCATGAGAGATGCCGCTGATGTAGTCTTCCAGTTCGGCGTTACGCTCATCAGCGCGAGCCAAATTACAGCCTTGCGTGCGAGCGGAAGATTCTAGATCCTGATTGGCTTTCTCGGCACGGGCGAGGGCATCAAGAGCAAGATCGAGAGCGGCGATTCGACCGCTCAGTTGGTTCTCGAGGTCGAGCACCATGTTACGCAGTTCGTACACCTCTCGTGGAGTCCAGTTGGCGCCACATGTGCAGTCTTTCGGGTTGCACAAGATGCAGACGCAATCCCAGCCCGGCTGGTAGGTAGAGAGTTCTTCGGCAGTCAGAGTGTCGGGATGCTTGCACATAGAAGTTTTTCGAAGCGGAAGATTTGAAGAAAGAAACCGAAACCTGTTGGGGTTGCACCAACACAGCCGCGCTCTGGCGGCATGCTCTCATAGTTACATCAAGGTCGGTGGTGATCGGCGAGGTGCCCCAAGGTGGGGTTCGCATCTGACAACGGTCCTGCTGTCATGGCTTACTTAGCCGACGATCTTAGTTTAGAAGTCCTTGAAGCCGTAGAGCGACTTGTTACGGTCGCGCCGGTCCTGCTCTTCGTTGTAGCGCACCCAATCCTCTCGGGTGCGAAAGCCATCGTGCGGGGGAGCGTCCTGCATGGCATCATCGCAGAGACGCTGAAGATCGGGGTCGCCGGTGTATCGGTTGTCAGCCATTGTGCTTTCCTTGATTGATGATCTTGGTGAGATTGTCGATGACCTTGTACGATGCGTCGCGTTCCTTGATGAGTTCGTCCACTGCCAGATCGAGTGTGCGAATACACGCAGCAGCCTCGCGTAGAGCGATGATTTGCTCGGGCGGAAAGTCTCCGTCGTTCCCATCAGCGAAGTCGAGGAGAAAGTCGATGATTTGTTGTGTGGTCACAGGTGCTTCCTCACCTTCTGCCAGTACTTCATCGTGGACTTCTTCTTCGCACCGCTCGGTCCACCGTTGTGAATCCGTGCGACCGTTTCGTCGTTCCAGGTCTTCACATAGCGAGAGAGGTAAGCACGAATCACGCGGCGAGCGTAAGTTTCGTCCTTGCAGTCGGCGTAAGTCCCACCGATGCTCGGGTCGTACTCGACGGCATCGCGCCAGTACGCACGGGAGATTTGAAACGGGCCGATGCTCTTCCCGTTGTCTCCGACCGCTTCGGAGGGGTTTTCTTCTCCGCCGGTTTCGACGATGCGAATCGCATCGAGAACACGGTCGAGATCGTAGTCAGCCGGCGGAGCGGCGACAGCGCCGTAGATGCAGGACAGAGTACCGATGATGGATGCAAGGTAGTTCATGTTCAGAAGTTTCCGTTCTCAAGGTCGTTGATGATGTCACCGATGGCGTTCTCGTTCGCTTGACGCTCATCCCGAATCGTGTCACGAACACGATCCATAGAGCGAACAATCTCTCGCTGCGCGTTCGTCGCGTCGTTCATTCCGTTGATGTACGCGAGATGCTTCGACAGGTAAACCGCGGTCTGCTCGAGGCGCTTCACCTTGTCCTTCAGAATGTCGATCTCTGCATCCCGTGCTGCCATCGTGACGCGAAGTTCATCACGCTCCGAAGTCACATCGAGCGCAACATTTCGCCAGTCGTCACGATCCGCGGCAACCGAATCGACAGCAGCCTGGAGGGAAGCACGATCCTCCTGCTCGTCGTCCTGACCGGTGGTCTGGGTCGAAAGATTGCGAAGCGCAATCTCCGCGAGTTCCAGGTCAGCCTGCTCGGCAGGAGTGAACTCGTCACGGTCGCAACCGTCGAGTCGAATCGCTGCCACACGATCCGCGAGACGAGTCAGACCGCACTCGCGGAACTGCGCGCACCATTCGATGTAGTCGAAAGGTGCGGGAGTCCACTCGGCATTGTCTCCGCTCGCGTTGTCCCGCGAGTCGTTGTCGTTGCCGTAGAAGTGCGACCAGTTGCGACGCTCGCAGAAGTGCTGATTGAACCGATCACACTCGGCTTCGTTAGCGGTGCGAGCAACCTGTTCCGTGTTCTTGCTGTTCTTCATGGTGTTCGTTTCCTTCTTGCTGTTGCTGATGGCGAGATCTTCGTCGTAGATGCTGTTCATGGTCAGATGTCCTCGTTCTCGTCCTCGAACGCGATGTGGTCTTCGTGGGGAATCGGCAGCGTCATGTTGTCGAGTCCGATCTCGACAACCGGCTCAAAGTCACGCGCATCGCCACCCGCGCGAATCGCCTCTTCGTACTGCTCAAGCGGCACGATGCAGATGCTGCATCCGCTGATGTCGGTGAAAGTCTGTCCATCATTGAGGACGACGACGGTGACGAACTTGTTGCTGTTGTTCTTGCTCATGTTCATTCCTTCTTTCTGTTCGGTTGTGGCCGGTGTGGGTTGTACAGTATCAGAGGACGCTGGTCTTGCCAGCAGCGTCGTCGAGGTCGAAGATCGCCTCGTTGCGAGCCTCCTCGAGGTCACACTCGATGTTGGTGAGGTCGCTCCCGATGTTGTTGAGCGTATCGCGGATCTTGTTGAGCGCGTCGATGAGCGCGTTCGCGGTGATGTCCCCCTCACCGTAGCGAACGGTGACCTTGTCGAGAGCGGTCGTCGCAGCGTACAGACGGTTGTCCGCCTTGGTGATCTTGCCGCAGTTGACGGTGCTGCAAGCGATCAGACGATTCGTGATGCGGCGGACAGCGGCGACGGTGTTCGGGGTGCGCGGAGTGTTGTTACGGTTGTTCTTGCGAGTAGCCACAGGTAGAGCCTACCATAAATCGGCGGGAAGTGCATGCGAAACACCCACATTTTTCGTAAGTCGTGGTATTACAAGGACTTACGATGTGGATAAGTCGTGGATAAGGGGCAGACAGCGACTTATCGGACGGTCCTGCCTGGGTATTTTGTCAATACATCACACACAAACAAACACGGGGAGCCGTGCAGGTTCAAGGTCTGCCGTGCTCCCCGTGTTTGGGGCTACCACCGTGTTACGAGTCGATCAGGCGTGCATCGGACGCACGGGATCAAGCGTACCGGTCGACCACTTCGTGTAGTTGTAGTCGAAGTCGTTGAAGACTCCGGCGAACTCACTCTCGTTCACCTGACGGTCGAAGCGAGACTGCACACCCGACTCACGGGCAGTGATGCGAACCTGACGAGCGGCAGCGAAGATGCCCTTCATGCGCTGCGCCTGTGCCGGGGTCTCGTTGTCGTTCAGAGTCACCGCGAGGTGATCGAGAATCGTGACGAGGTTGTTGGAGAGGTTCTTGTACGAAGCGGTCTTGTTGCTGTTCTTGAGCATTTGTCTTTCTTTCTGTCTGTGTGAATTGAATGCGAAGGGAAACGAGAAACGGTGGTTTACTTGGACTTGCGAGCCATGCGGTCGTTGATGTCGTCGATGTTGCGCCACATTGCAGCGTTCTCATCCGAGATGCGACGGTCGAGCGACTCTTCGACCTTGTTGATGTGGTTGTACACATCATCGAAGCGAGTGTCGAGCGCGTTCTGGTCGCGCTCCTTTGCGGCAAGCCACGACTGCACGAAGAAGTAGATGCAGCCGGTGGTGGTGACGATGAGAGCGATTGCGATGGGGAGGGGAATGTTGTCCATTTGTTTGTCCTAACCTTTCTGTGCGTCTATTGTATCAGGTTTGTGAGGGTTGTCAAGAGGGTTGAGCGCAGTCCGCGCGTTTTGTTTTGGCTCAGTCGAATGCTTCGTCGTCGTACTCGTCACGCGCCACGCCAAACATCTGTTCGAAACCGAGGTCAGAGATCGAAGAGATCAGCAACTGCTCCTGCTCCTCGGTCAGCATCGGCAGACATTCGCTAAGTGGTCGAAGAGAATTGCCGCTGGTGTATTCCTCCCAGCCCTTCTTCTCGACGGTGATGGTGTGCTTCTTGCCAGTGACGATGCAGCGTTTCACGATCTCGACCGGCTCCACGAACGGGTACGGTGCCGGTCGAAGTTTTGCTTCCTCCTCTGCTTGCTTGATGCGGGATGCTTCAGCGATACGGGTTGCGAGTTGTGCGTCTGTCATGGAAAGGGTTGTATGGGATTTCTCCCATACACCCCGAATGCCCTTACGGGCGCATTATGCAGTGGCAACCGGCGCTGCCGAAGTCGCAGCGGTCGGAATCTTGCGCGGGGCGCCACGAGTGTCGTTGGACACGGAGAGCGTGGTCAGGTCGTTCGACAACTCAGGGAATGAGTATGTCGCGCGTCCCGACTTGCGCTGCGGATCTCCTGTGATCCAAACGGGGATGACCGAGTAGCCAAGAGCAGTCTTGGCAAGGAGCAACTCCTTGCGGGTGAACTTGGTCTGGCCAGGGAACATCTTTGCGAGAGTGAAGAGAAACTCGATTTGGTTCTTGGTGTAGGTCATGTTCTTTGTCCTTTGCTCCTAAAGTATACTTCATTTGGAGCATTAGTCAAGGGGAACCCAAGATTTTTAAATCAATTCTTGGGCCAGTGATCTTCGCCAGTGTTGGGATCGCGGAAGTCATCGAACCCTGGCTCACCGTATCCGTCGCCAGTGTCCTCGTCCTCCTCGCGCCGATCCTGCTTCGGCGTGTTCATCAGATCCTGAATCAACTTCTCGACCGCTTCGTTGCCACCGAAGAACTTGTCCATCAGTTCGCCGATCATATCGTCGTTGTGCTTGCCAACGATGGTTTCGACCTCTTCGAAGGTGCGAGCACGAAGCACATCGTTCACCGAAGTGATCAGTTTCACATCACGCTCCTCACACTTCACCTTGGCAACAGCCAGACGGTTGAGAAGGTAGGAGATCGTGGGAAGGATCGCGTTGAGTTGTGCCAGGTAGAGGTGGCGCTCGTTGGTGATGCGATTGAGTTCACGAGTGTTCACGAGAGCATTTCCTTTTCGAGATCTGCGAGGTGGTCAAAGCCGGCGGAAGTGAGGTTGTCGTCGTCATCGAAGAGTTCGTCGAAGGTGGGATCTTCGAAATCGTCTTCGGTCAGACAGTCGAGGCAGGGGTCTTCGTCGTAGTTAGGTGCGTCATCCATTGGTGATGTTCTCCGTGGCGGCGACAGCGGCGGGATCCACTTCCACGCCATTCTGAAACGCGATGGGGGTGCTGTTGTTGGTGATGATCTCGGGGCAGAAGTACTTGCCACGCTCGAGGCGACGAGCCGGATCCTTCATCAGCCAACGAGGCAGACGAAGACCCTTCTTGGTGCGAATGGCAACGCACTCGCTGCGAGTCAGGAAGTCCTTGTTTCCGAACCCGCACTCCCACGCTGCGGTGATGTACGCCGGATCAGCGGGGAGAGGATTGGGATGATTGTCCCAAATGGGGAAGGAAGTGACCTTGCCAAGGTAGTAGGTGGGAGCGGGGAGTTGCGTGATCGTGTGAGACATTGTGTGTTTCTCCTATGTCGTGGAAGTTTAGGCGACGACCGGATTCCAACCCTTCCAGTAGGTCGGATCAGTCGAGTACATCTGGCCAGTGATGTGCCAGCACTTGTTGGTCGGATCCCAAAGCGCACCCTTGGTCTTCACCTCGAGGCGATTACCGAAGGGAACCGACAGGTTGATGCGAGCGGCAACCGTCATCGGATCGACAGCGGCAGCGGCGGGAGTAGCAGCGGCAGCAGCGGTTTCCGTGACGACTTCCGCATCGACCTTGGTGTACAGGTTGATGAACGCTTCCTGCGTATCGGCGGTGAACCGCGCGATGGTCTGCTTGATCGCCTTCATCTTGTCACCGAAGATGCTGTAGTTGTCCACGATAGCGCAGAGACGACGAGTGGTGATCATGTCGTCAATACCACCGGCGGTGAAGGTCTTGCGGACGATCTCCGACCACTTCGTGAGGTTGTCCGCGAACTTCTCGTCACGGCAGTTGAAGTTGTCCATCAGGTTGAGGACAATCTTGCGCTCCTGCGCGCGAGACGGGTACTCCTGCTCAAGCGTGATCTTGAAACGCTCAAGGAACGCTTCGTTCTGAATGCGAGTACCGGCGAAACGCTCGGAGTTCTCACCACCCTGACCCTTCGTGTTCGCGGTCGCGACGACCGTGAAACCGGCAGCAGGAACGACCTTCTCGTTGATCTTCTTGAGGTAGACACCCTTACCCTCAAGCACCGGCTGGAGACACATCATCTTGTCGGTGCCGAGATCGACCTCGTCAAGCAGCAGAACCGCACCGCGCTTCATTGCAAGCGTAACCGGTCCGTCCTGCCAGACAGTCTCACCGTTGACGAGACGGAAACCGCCGAGGAGATCGTCCTCATCGGTCGTAGCGATGATGTTGACGCGCAGACACTCGCGCTTCAGACGAGCACACACCTGCTCGACCATCGTCGTCTTGCCGTTGCCGGAAAGACCGGTGATGTAGATCGGGTAGAAGCGACCCGAACCGATGATCGTCTCGATGTCCTTGAAGTGACCGTACGGGACATAGAGC
>Ga0181343_1000520_pt1 | contig 16791 bp, 14 predicted proteins | sample Su13VDMLBSD_FD_130110 | JGI IMG/M metagenome (GOLD analysis project Ga0181343, IMG submission 130110) | Freshwater viral communities from Lake Michigan, USA - Su13.VD.MLB.S.D | ecosystem: Environmental > Aquatic > Freshwater > Lake | place: USA: Michigan | collected 2013-07-15 | reverse complement strand
CCAATTGGTGAGCTACCTTGAGGACCCTTCGGTCCCTTTGGTGAGTTACCCGTAGGTCCTTTTGGTCCTTTTGGTGAGTTACCTTGTGCGCCTTTAAAACCTTTATCACCCTTAGAACCTTTGATACCTTTGATACCTTTTGGTCCTTGTGGTGCCGTTGGACCTTTTGGTCCCTTTGGTCCTGTTGGCGCTGTAGGTCCTTTTGGTCCTTTATCACCTGCCGGTGCTATTGGTCCTTTATCTCCTGTTGGTCCAGTAGGTCCTTGGTCACCTGTCGGTCCAGGTCCGCCTTGGCTACTTGCCCCTGTTGGACCTACCGGTCCTTGGACTGATGCTCCTGTTGGTCCACCACCACCTTGAGTTGAGTCACCTGTTGGTCCACCACCACCTTGAGTTGAGTCACCGCTACCACCCAAAGCACCTCTAAAACCTTGAACACCTTGGTTACCTTGTGGTCCAATAGGTGAGTTACCTTGAGGACCCTTTGGTCCTTTTGGTGATGAACCTTGCGGTCCTTTTGGTCCCTTCGGTGAATTACCTTGAGCCCCTTTAAATCCTTTATCTCCTTTATTACCTATTGGTCCTTTAAGTCCTTTGTTACCTTTTGGTGCGGTAGGTCCTTTATCTCCTGTAGGTCCTGTTGGTCCTGTTGGTCCTATATCACCACCAGCACCTTGGCTATTATCACCAGTCGGTCCCAAATCTCCCTGAGTAGATGCCCCTGTTGGTCCTGTAGGTCCTTGTACTGAATCACCGACACCACCTGTAGGTCCTCTTGAACCTTGACCTCCACCCGTACCTTGCGGTCCAATAGGTGATGACCCTTGCGGACCTTTAGGTCCCTTTGGAGATGAACCTTGTGGACCCTTTGGTCCTTTTGGTGAGTTACCCTGAGCTCCTTTAAAACCCTTATCACCTTTAGGTCCTTTGATACCTTTAATACCTTTTGGACCTTGTGGTGCAGTTGGTCCTTTATCTCCCTTTGCACCTGCCGGTGCAGTTGGTCCTTTATCTCCACCAGCACCTGTAGGTCCTTGGTCACCTGTTGGACCTGTCGGTCCTGTTGGTCCTGTTATACCCTTTGGTGATGCACCTTGTTGACCTTTAGGTCCTGCATTACCTTGGGACCCTCTTGAACCTTTATCAGTATCAGGATTAGAGTCACCCTTAATACCTTTTAATCCTTTAACACCTTTAGCACCTGTAGCAGGATATCCTTTCCAACCACCACTATCAATTACGGTTTCATTACCTTTAGTTTTAAGAGCAACCGAAATGTGTACTTGCGTATCTGAGGTAAAACCAGTTAATTGGTCATTAGCTCTTAATACTTGTGCGTTGTTTCCATGAAAGAAATCTAAATTATTTGTTGTTGAATTCGCACGGAAATTTAATGTAGATGACGTAGCACCTGAGAAATAAATTAATCCACTACCTGGTACAATTCTAATTAACTTCGCCATTATTCAACAACTTTTAATAAATAGTCTAATTTTTCAATCATCATGTTTATACGTGTCTGTTGTTCTTGTATTGAACCAATAGCGACTGTTACTAATTTATTATAGTGAAGTGTCTTATATCCTTCACTATTAGTAAATACAACCTCAGGAATAACTTCTTCAACATCTTGGGCAATAAATCCAATATCTTGACCTTTTTTGTGTGTATATGACTCAGTTTGTTCATCGTTTTTCCAATCAAAATATAAACCTTTGAGTTTTAAAAGTTTAGTTAAGTTACCTTTTAAACTTTCAACATTTTTCTTTAAACGACTATCTGATGGTGCACCCTGACCACCTTTAGGTCCTTTTGCTCCTTGAGGTCCTATTGGTCCTTTAGGTCCTTTACCTGAACCTGTTGATGCTCCAATAGTACCTTTATCACCTGGAGGTCCTGTAGGTGAAGTACCCGCAGCTCCTTTTTGACCTTTACCACCTTTTGGTCCTTTTGGTGCATCAGTTGCGTTTGGACCTGGAGGTCCTGCAGGTCCTTTAGCTCCTTGAGGTCCTGGGTCACCTGTTGGTCCACCAACACCTGTTGGTCCTGGACCACCTGGAGTTGAATCTCCTGTTGGACCTGGCCCACCTTGTGTGGAATCTCCTGTTGGTCCTGGACCACCGGGAGTTGAATCTCCTGTAGCTCCTGTATTACCTCTAGGTCCTTGAGCTCCGCCAGGTCCTCCCGGTCCTTGTGGCGATATACCTGTTGGTCCGGTAGGTCCGATTGGACCTATTGGTGAATTACCTGGAGCACCTTGTGGTCCTGTATTACCTTGAGGTGATGAACCTTGTGGACCCTTAGGTCCCTTTGGTGAGTTACCTTGAGGTCCCTTTGGACCCTTAGGTGAGTTACCTTGAGCTCCTTTGAAACCTTTGTCTCCTTTCGGACCTTTGATACCTTTAATACCTTTTGGACCTTGTGGTGCCGTAGGTCCTTTTGGACCCTTTGGTCCTGCAGGTGCAATTGGTCCTTTGGGTCCCTTTGGTCCCGCACCTGCAATTGGTCCTTTATCACCTGGGTCACCCGTTGGACCTGTTGGTCCTGTTGGTCCAGGTCCGCCTTGGCTATTATCTCCTGTTGGACCTGGTCCACCTTGTGTAGATGCACCTGTCGGCCCTACTCCACCCTGAGTAGAATCACCGACACCACCTGTGGGTCCTCTCAAACCTTGGGAACCTCCAGAACCTTGTGGTCCAATAGGTGATGAACCTTGTGGACCCTTAGGTCCTTTTGGTGAGTTACCCGTAGGTCCTTTTGGACCCTTAGGTGAGTTACCTTGAGCCCCTTTGAAACCTTTGTCTCCTTTAGGTCCCTTAATACCTTTGATACCTTTCGAACCTGGTGGTGCCGTTGGTCCCTTTGGTCCCTTTGGTCCTGTTGGTGCAGTTGGTCCTTTTGGTCCCTTAGGTCCTGCAGGTGCGATTGGTCCTTTTGGTCCCTTAGGTCCTGCAGGTGCAGTTGGACCCTTATCTCCACCATCACCTGTTGGTCCTGCCGGTCCTGTTGGTCCGCCAGCTCCTTGGCTATTATCCCCTGTTGGTCCTCCCGCACCTTGTGTAGAATCTCCTGTTGGTCCTCCCTCACCTTGTGTAGAATCTCCTCCACCACCCGTATTACCTCTGTTACCTTGTGGTCCTTGAGTTCCTTGGTTACCAATTGGTGAATTTCCTTGACCTCCTTTAAAACCCTTGTCACCTTTAGGTCCTTTGATACCTTTAATACCTTTTGGACCTTGTGGTGCGGTTGGTCCTTTTGGACCCTTTGGTCCTGCGGGTGCCGTTGGTCCTTTTGGACCCTTCGGTCCTTTTGGTGCTGTTGGTCCTTTATCTCCACCATCACCCGTCGGTCCTGTCGGTCCTGTTGGTCCAGGTCCTCCTTGGCTATTATCTCCTGTTGGTCCTCCTCCTCCTTGTGTTGATGTACCTGTTGGTCCACCCGCACCCTGAGTAGAGTCACCAGCACCACCTGTATTACCTCTTGACCCTTGTCCACCACCTGTACCTTGCGGTCCAATCGGTGATGACCCTTGCGGACCTTTTGGTCCTTTTGGTGAACTACCTTGAGCACCTTTTAAACCTTTGTCTCCACCACCACCTTTAGTACCTTTACCACCTTTGATACCTTTATTACCCTTGTCACCTTGAGTATCAGAACCAATTGGTCCTGTTGGTCCCAAAGGTCCTTGAGCCCCTGTTGGTCCTTTATCACCTTTAACTTGTTTATCACCTTTAGGTCCTTGAGGTCCTAAATCACCTTTGAATCCAGCAGGTAAAGTATTTTGAAAAAATGTTGATTCAGGTGCACCGTATTCAATGTAAGAATTGTCACCCGCACCAAAATTAGTTTTTTGACCTTGACCGTAGTTTTCAGATACTACACTACCTTTAACAATTAATTTTGTACCATCAGCAGTTAAAGTAACAAGGTTGTCACCATAAGTTACACCCGAGAAAACAATTGAACCGTCATCTTTTACATTAAGTTTTACAGCATTACCCGTAGCGTTGATGAATTCAATACTAGGAAACCCTGTTGTTGGATACGGACGGATGGTTACGTTCTTTGGCATGAACTAAAAAAATATTTTAATATAAATACTCCAAATATTGTTTATTACCTAATTTTTTATTTAAAGTGTCGAAAAGTTTTAGTACTATTGGGTCAATAAATACTTAGAAAAAATTAAATCAAAAATGGATAATGTCTACTCTAAATTAAAAGGAAAAAATTTATGTAATTTAATTGCCAATATTATAATTGAAGAATTCAAAACAATAGAACAAAACAATAAAACAAAAATCTTTGTAACTAAACATAATAACTTTTTTGTTGTGGATGGTATGACAACATTAACCGTCCCAATTAATATTAGTGAGGTAGTAAACAAGTATATGATTTCAAAAACAAATGACGAGAATTATAAACCATTAAACTTTATTGATTTGATATCATACAATGAGTATACATTGAATCATTTAAACATAATGGAAAGTTTTTATAATAGTTCATTAGATTTTAAAGATGATAGTTCACCCAAAAATCAACCAATCGTTTCAGATGAATATTTTGGTCTATCCGTAAATACAATAAAAACATACTTGGTACTTTTGAAGTATATCTCTTACAACTTAATTGAAAGGAATTTGTGTAATAGAATTACAATTTCAATGAATGGAAGCCAACACTTACTTGAAAACATTGATGAAGAAAATATTGATATGAGTTTTATTCCATCCAATTTAATAGTTTCTAATGAATGGTTGGAATCTTTAGTTAGAGACTTATTTCCATTCAAGATGAATGAGATTATCAAACACTTGGATTTGAATACTTACAACTTTGAGGATGAAATTTTTGTCAGGGACAATTATCCTTGGAAAAAACGGGATAAGACCTCCGAAATGATATTAATGTAAAAGGGACCCGAAGGTCCCTTTTTTTTAAAGATAGTTTTTAACTTTTTCAACTGCCTCGGATATCTCTTTAAAATCTCTGTCGGGTGCCATAAGTTTCACATCTGATGATTCACCTTTGTTGATTGTTATCAACATAAAAGCAGGTAGATAATCATTTGATGTCGCTTCAACAAAGATGTCATATTCATCTTTGTGGTTGTCAATGTCTCTTTCGATGTATTTAACACGAGCTTCTTTGAGTTCGTCTTTCATCATCTGACACCACGGACAACCTTTCATGGTGTAAAGAATTACCTTTTTCATTAGAATACTTCAGATACTAAATCTTTGAGTTGTGACTCTTGTAGTACACCAACCTTGGTTGATACCACATTTCCAGAACTGAAAGCTTTGATTGTTGGGATTGAACGAACCCCAAGTTCAACAGCTAGTTCCTTGTCACTCTCAATATTAAATTTATACGCTCCGACACTCGAACCATCAGATTCAAGTTGTTTTGCGAATTTTTCAAAAATAGGTCCCAATACTCTACAGGGTCCACACCAGTCGGCATACATGTCTACGATGAAGTTTTCACCTGAATTAATTTTTTCTCTCAGTTGTTGTGATGTTAGAATTTGCATAAAAATCTTGTACTTTATATTGTTTTAATTTATGTATCATAAAAAGACATGTGTCTTTTTGATTTGAATTGATTAGAAATACGAACCGAAAAACATTCTCATCGGAGTTTTTTCTCTTGTAATAAATATAGATGTTAGTATCTGAATACTTAATCAAACCTTCAAGTTTATAGAATTTGCCATCATCAGTATAATGATTGAACCAAGACTCTTCTGAGTTCTTTTCTAATACCGCAATAGCATCTTCCTTAAAGAAGTTTGTTTGTAAGATACAAGGATATTGACCGAGCTCTTTATTAACTCGGTCAATAATATATTCAGGTACTTTGTTATTATCCATTAATCTCTTTTGGAATATTCTTCCATTAAACTTTCTTCAAAAGAATCCATGTTAATAATAAGTTCAGGTATTGTAATATCCTTGTCTTCCATATTGTGTTTGATGTGGTTAAGATGTTCAGCATAATCCAAAGTTTCACTGATAACTTTACAAATCTTATATGGGTCACCGTTAGATGCTGGACGACGGTCTTCAACATAACCTTTCCATTCTTTAGCCGTTGACAAAGGTACACGAATAGATGAACCTCTATCAGATACCCCCCAACTAAACTTGTCAATAGATTGTGTTTCATGTTTACCCGTCAAACGTAAGTTGTTATCTGAACCATAATTTTGAATGTGTAAATCATGACGAGTATCAAAAGCTCTGAAAATATTTTTAAAGTATTCTTCACCACCTTCATCCCTCATCTTGTCATTTGAAAAGTTACAATGTAAACCAGAACCATTCCAATCACCAATTACAGGTTTAGGGTGGAACTCAATATCGTAATCATACTCTTCGGACATTTGTTGAAGGATGTATCTTGAAATCCACAGGTCGTCACCAGCTTTTAATTTACCCTTTGAGAATACTTGGTATTCCCACTGACCCAAAAGAACTTCAGCATTTGTACCTGTAATCTCTATACCCGCTTCAATACAGTTCTCCATATGTCTATCAACAAACTCACGTCCATTGACTTGTCCATTACCCACACCACAATAGTATTTACCTTGAGGTTCAGGATAACCGTTGTAAGGAAATCCCAAAGGTCTTCCAGTTTTCATGATAGTGTACTCCTGTTCGTATCCAAACCATAGGTCAGGTTTATCATCACCAGCAAGTGCTCTTGTATTACTTGAGTGTGGTGTTCCGTCAGGATTCATAACTTCACACAAAACCAAATAAGATTCGATATATCCATTATTCAAAGGATTCTCATAAACTCTTACAGGTTTTAATATACAGTCAGAAAAATGTCCTTCAGCTTGTTTAGTTGAAGACCCATCAAATGACCATTCAGGTATTGTCTCAACTGAAAGAAATTCTAAATCACATACTCTGACTTTACTACGTAGATTTGGTTCCGGTGTGTAACCGTCTAACCAAACATATTCTAATTTAATTTTCATGGTTTAAAAATAATTTAATTTACAAATAAAAAAAGGGCACACTCATTAAGAGTGTACCCAAAACTTTAACTTTTTAATATTAACGACCTTGGCCACGATAAGCTTTCTTATAGTTTTTAGAATTCTTTGACCGTGATGTCTTGGTTTTAGCATGAACTCCAGGACGTGAAACTTGTGAACGTTCTTTGAACGAAAGAGTGGTGTTTGATTTTACTTTTGCCATTTTTAGTTTTTATTTTAGACTACAAATATATATCAAAGTTTTCATTCAACCAACAAAATCTAAAAATAAATTTTCATCACCATCATAATCTACCTCTTCATCCCATATAGGTTCAACCCTAATTGGATTTTTTTCATCAAACATAGAAATATATTGTTTAATTAACTTACCATTCATAGTTTCTTTCTTCATACGTGGAAGTGTTAATGTCTTCTTACTCCAAAGCGATTTAACTCTTTTGTCCAAAATCTCCAAAGGTAAATCCCATGAAGTTCCCAAACCCCTGTTGAACTTACCAAGTGATTGTGTTCTTATCATTTCGTTCCTTCTGAATCTATATTCTATAGTGGCTCTTTCGTTTGAGTTATGTGAACCAGCCCTTAGGGATATAATTATACTGTTAGGTTTTTCAGAATATGTTCTAACACAATTTTGTTGATGTTGTGATTCTTCATTGAACTCTCCCGTAGTTTTTAATACAACCGGAAAATAATCAATGTTAAATCCCATAATTGATTCAGATATTTGTTCTTCTGCAAAATCACCATAGGACCTTACAACAATACCTTTAATATAGGAAGTGTATAATTCGGAAATTCTATAATGTTCCGAATTAAAAGAACTGAGGTTGGTAAACCTCATCTTAAACTCATGATTGTATTTTTCTTTTAGTTTTTTTATTGTCTGTAAATGGTCAATAATTGTAGATAGTGGGACTTCAAAATTAATAGCATCAACAACTTTGGATTTTTCAAAGTTTGTCAACTTATCAGGATTATTAAATAAATTATTAGTCAAATAATATGCAGAGTTATTATTCTGTTTAAAAAAATTTTTATCTATTTTGTTGAAATAATCGATACCTAATGTTCTGTATGCCCAACTAAGATTGAACCAATCTATTTTGGGAATTTGATTCATATATTTTTTTATTTTCTTTCCATTGAATTTGTAATAATCCATGAAAGCATCAACATAGTTCTTATGTTTTTTTAAAAGTTTCTTAGGTAAACTCCATTCAAGGTAATCATTAATCATGTCATGATATTTGACATCATTTTTTTTTAGATATAATTTAAAGAACTGAGACTGCAATCTTGAATCATACTTTAATTCAACTTGGGTCTCATCCATTATCTTATCAAAAAAAGCTTTGATTCCCTCTAACAAAATACTTTTTTCTTTGGGTTCATCACCAACTTTTTCAATAAGTTCAGTTTGAATAAAAAAAGGATTTGGATTTTTATTTTGAACACAGTCTTTGATTATATTGTGAAACATTAACATATGCCTCTGTAATCCAACCTCACCAAACTTATTACAGTAAATTTTTTTTTGAATCGTACGTTTATTACTCTTTAAGATATTACCACAATATAAGTTGTTAGTTTTAAAATTATACGTGATGAATATAATCTCTCGTCTTACTTTAAAGTATCTAATACCAAAACCTCTCCGTCTTACAGTACTGTATATTTTCAACGATACTTTGTCATCGTTGGCGTCGCAAACAAAAGTAACATTATTTGCCGTTACCTTGTATAATAAATCACCGTAAACTTTTTTTAACACATCCGTATTAACTTCAGCTACAGACTCTATGTCCCATTTAACTCTCTTAGGGTTAACATTATGTTCAATGATGTTAGTAGTATCTGAAGCTTTGTGTACTACAAACTTATCGTAAGTCCATTTATATAGATTTGTCATTTCCATAACGAGAAATATAGTAAAAATCAAATAATGATTCCACCATAATAATGGTTATTTGAAATGTATATTGTTTTGAGTCTATTCTTACAATTGATTGAGAAAATCAAATCATAGTCCTCATCTCCGTTAAATCTATTATTACCTTCGGTAAAAATGTTATCTAAGTCTTTAAATGTTGAATTTTTAATTAACCAAACACCGGCAGTATACCCAACAGGCCAACATCCTTTGTTTTCATAAGCATTAATCTTAACCTGTTCTTGGTTAAATATTGGGTTACCTGATTCATCAGTCACAAAAGAAAAGTTAATCCAACCAGACTCTTGTTCTTTAATCATCGGAGACAATATTTCTTTGTTTTCAGATATTAGAAGTTGTATTGATTGTCGATTTCTAAAAATGTAATTACAATCCATTAACAATAGATAATCATAATCTTTAGCCCTTAACACTGAACCATCTCTAAGTTCACCTTTAAGTCCTTGTTGATATGTTATCGTAGTATTTTCATACTCATGAGAAAATTTATTTAAAAACTTATCTAATTTATATTCATGTTGTTTATCGGAATACACAAAATTCAAATGAATTCTATTTTTAGGATATGTTAGATATCTAATTTGGTCAAACACTTGGTTGATGTCACCAACAGGTAAATCAAGGATTACTGAAAGATATACTTTACTACTTATATCCATTTCATTTCTATCTATTAACGTTGAGGACCCGTAGGTATCATTCCACCTACCAAACATATAACCATTAATTGATTTTAAAAAGTCTTTTGTTGATTTTGGTCCATTAGCGTGAATAACACATGGTTCCTCATTTGTTACTTTATTAGTTATTCTTCCATCTGTTTTATCAACAATAATATCATCGTGTGATAGGTTAAGTGTTTGAAAAATTCTTTGGTTGTAATCTAAAACAATATCGTGTTTAATTTCATTCAATCCTTTTTTACCAAACCACCCAAAACCTTCACCTTCATTTGAAGTTGATATAGAATCTGTCCATTTTACAAGTCTTAACATTGGGTACCTCTCCAACATTACTTTTGGTGTTAAATCAGGTTGGTGATGATGTCCGTAAACATTCTCATACACACCATCCCACTCTTGTGGATAGTTAAATGGCACCACAATGATTAACTCTCTAACCTTGTCTTTTACTTTATTCAACCACTCATATGCCTGTTCTTGCGTTACGTGTTCAAACACGTCCCCCATTACGACAATTTCATACTGACCCTCATCAAACTCATAATCTAAAAACGATTTAATATGAACTTCATTGTAAATTTCTTTTAAATTATATCTCTCAACATATGGTTCAAATATTTCAACAGCATCTACATGGTGAAAATAACTACCAAGCTTCAATCCCCATTTACCATCACCAGCACCAATATCTAAAACTCTATCAAACTGACTAAAGTTTTCAATACAGTATTCCATAATATCATTATCAAAATACGTCTCACTCATCCAACCAATTTTATATCCATTCTCATGACCCTCATTGTTATTTGGATTAACACCATCAAACTTTACAGGTTCAGGTATAGGTTTATTCAAAAACTTGTTAGTGTAATATCTTTGGTCGTCTTCGTGATTTTCAACTTCCTCAGTGATAAGTTTTAATATGTGGTCACCATAACCCATGAACCCACCTGAATTTAAAAATCTATATTCTGTTGGTGATTGAGGATATAAAGATTCAACCTCGGGGTCAGGCCAACAAGTCTTCTCAGTTGAGAATACTATAGGTGAACCAAACTGTCTAAACTTTGTCACTATCTCTAATGGTCCTGTGTTGAATACTACATCGTATGAATCACTAAATAATATAATGTGGTCCTGTAGATTATCCCAACTCAACAACTCTTTCTTAAGATAGTTAATCTTTTGAGCACCTCCAGGTTCTAACAATACACCATTTTCCGCCTTGCCACTTGACCATTTATCACCCAACCCAAGAACAATGTACGGTACATTATAATAGTGACATGATTCTCTGAATCTGTTTAGGTTTTCATTTTCTTCGGTGGCTACGGTAATCACCACAAATTTATCAATACCGTCATCGTAAAAATTATTGTCGAAATACACTTTGCTTTTTTCTGTGTCTGAGTTATTGAATGCGAACTCTTCAGGCCAAATAATACTTTGTTCTACTGCCAGTCCATTCAATTTTTTATTGTTATTATAATGATGTAACATGTGTCTTAAACCAGGGTTAGGAGTACCAAGTAGGATTGGTACAAATTCATCAACCGGTATCATATTCTGTAAAAAATTACTGGTTAATAATTTCTTTGCCCCACTCTTGTTTAAAACATAAGCTAAACACCAATAGGAAAAATAAGGCTGAACCACATCAGAATAAACTACAGGTTCTTTTTCTTCAACCATTTTTTTTCTACCCATGTACATAAAATCATAATTTATGTTTTCAATACCTGGTTGAATTCTTTTGGTTACTTCTAAAAAATTAGGTTTGAATACCGCATCGTCTTCAATAATCAATGCGTTTTTTATTGATGGTGTTTCTTTTACCATTTCCCACGCTCTCATGTGTGACAACGCACAACCTATTTCACCGTAGGTCATTCCACGACCTCTCATTGAATCTCGATACAAAGGAGATATCCTAATGTTATCCTTTAACCATTCATCAGATAACTCTTTACCGTCAACGGCAGACAACACTTGGATGTTTACACTTTCCTCAAGTTTTAAATCGTAAATTCTTTGTAAAACCTTTTTTAACTTATCAGGTCTTCTTTTTAAATTGATAATAATGATGGTGTCAAAAAAAAAGTTACTCATATTATATAGAGATAACTAATTCCTGAAAAAAATCAATTAAGAAATATATTACCGTGTTTTGTTACCATCATAGGTACTTTAACAATTACCTCTTCGGTCTTATCATTCAGTTCAACAATAAGAGCAATCATTTGTTTTTGAGTGAGTTGTATGTCGTTCCCTTCTTCCCAATTTTTTTCGGCAAGTTGTCTAACACCATTAAAAAAATCTTCTTGTTTTGCTTTACCAATAAGGTTAATCAGGTCGTCAGGGTTTTCTTTAAAAAACCTAACAAACTCACTCATGTAAATTTCAACATCAACATTCATAGTACAAATATAATAAAAAAAAACAGGACTCAAGGTCCTGTTTTGTTATTACTTAACGATGTGAATATCGTTATTATCAATTTTGTCCTGAACTCTCTTCGGGATTTTAATGTTAGGGTTTGAATTCTTTAAGTTCAATACCATAAGTGATGGTAAGTCAGCAACTGATTCTGGTAATTCTTGTAAGTTTTTGTTGTTTGGAAGAGACAAGAACTGAAGTTTTTTCAATTTACCAATAGAACTTGGTAACTTATTAATTACACCATCCAAGTGTAGTACTTCTAAGTTATCGTAATCACCAATCTTTTCAGGTAATTCCAAGTTAACTTCACCACTCTGCTCACCATAACGATTATTACCACTACTTGTAAAATCAAATCTTTGTAAAGTCTTTGGAAGTGATTCGAAAAATTCATCAAAACCGTAAAGAGCTATGTACTTGGATGTGGCATCACGAGGGTATTCAACAACTACAGAATTTCCTGTAGGTCCTGACAAGTTCTTCATGATTTCAGGTTTGAAAAACTGTTTCATTTCAGCACCTTCACCATTCAAGAAACCAATCCAATCCATTTGTCTGTCGTGGATATCCATGAACTGTTGGTCTTGGAAGTGCCACTGATATCTGTGCATTGGTAGTCCAGTTTTATTACCAAGTTTTGTATCATTCTTATCCATGATTACATACAATGGACCACGAGAAATGTAACTGTTGAAGTAGTTCAATCCAGGTGCCGATGTACACCAACGTGTTTCTTCGTTGTTACCTCCATAGAAACACGCCGCTTCTTTACCTAAAGAACCTTTATCTGTAATCTTAACAATTCTCCATCTATCACCATCAAAAACCATCTCACCACCTGGATGTGCAGGCATTGATTTTCTTTCCGCCTTACTTGTCGTTGCCAAGGTAAGGTCAAAGTCTTTAACCGCATTGAAAAGTCCGTCAATACTTAACTTGTTAATATCACGAATATCCTGTGGAAGTTTTTGTTTAAACTTATCAAATACCTGTAAGTCTTGACTTGTTTTATATAAATCCTCAAAATACAAATCTTTCTTTCTCTTGAGTTCCGACTTGTATCGTGGAGTACCTTCTTGTTCGTCCTCAGGAACCAAAGAAAGGAATTGTTTCACCAACCAGTTAACATAGGTACCTGCTTTTTTGATTTCATTACCAGCTCTACGTGTTGTAGGGTCTGCCAATACAATCTTGTCGAACTCCTGAGGAGTCATCTTGGCTGGTATAACCTTGTCATCTTTCTTACGAGGTTCAGTCAACGTCTTTTTCAAGATATCATAACGACTGTTCTCTAGAATGACACTCTTTAACAAATCATTGAATTTCATTTCTTTTCTATTTTTCATATAAATATATTGTTATTGATATTTGTTACAAAAATACAACTTTTATCAATAATTCAAAATTAAAAGTTCGGTTCCTTTGTTTTGTGTCTTACCTTTTGTTGCTGCCGCCGCTTTAACAAATTCTTTACTCTCCCATCGATACTGTGGTTGTGGAAACCACTCACGAAGTAAATCAAACTCATAATAAGATAGTGAAAACTTACCTTTTACTTGATGAAGTGTTCTCGCTAATCTTTCATGGTCCTTTCTATCAAAATCGTGGTTAGAGTAATAATTTTCTGTTTTCCAATACGGTGGGTCTAAATAAAAATAAGTGGATTCAGAATCATACTTTTGAATTACAGTCTCAAAATCCAAGTTTTCAACCTTTGTGATTTTTAAAAACTTTTCAACCCATTTTGGATTAGCCAACTTATCTCTGAATGTTAAGTATTTTGATTTGTATTTACCCTTTAAGTCAATGAAAGAACTTGATTCGGGTTTTGAACCACTGAATACCTGAGTGAGTATGTAAGCATATTGTGCAGCCATCATATAGTCAGGACTTTTGATTACCAACTCACTACTAAATAATGATTGTTGGAAGTTACCAAAAAGGATTTTGTGAAGTTCAGGTGTCCTATCAATCCCCTTTTCTTGACATGGAATTGAATTGACTGCCTTTAGTAATTCCGTTGGGTTTTCCAAACACTTAAACAGGTTATAGTTCAAAGGGTTAAAATCGTTATAGACTACTGTCTTCAAGTTTGGATACTTTTCTAAATCCATGTTATAAAAACACCAAAACATTCCACCGAATGTCTCAACATATGTTTCCATATCAGTCGGATAGTATGGTGTAATCCATTTACCAATCTTACTTTTACCTCCAATGTAACTGAGCATATTTTTTCTTTTATACAAATATAGTAAAACTAAACTAAAAAGGCAAATCAATCTGAAAAAAATCCCAATGTTAAATTTTTAATGAATGCCCAATTTGTTAGACAATTGTAATATTTATGTTAAGAGAGTGTTAACACTTTCCATAAACCAATTAAATAAAAACAAAATGAAAAAGATAATGTTGGTTTTAATGATGGGTTTAATGATAGTACCATCATTTGCTCAAGGCGGGAAAGGAAAGAAGAAAAACAGAAGACATCAACAAACTGAAGTGGTGTCTGAGGTGCGACCGATTCAAAGAGAACGTTGGGTTGAGAAAGATGGTGAATATTACGTTATTGTTTCGAGAACAACCATCAGCGCAGATGATTACAGAAGAATCAGAAACGCAAATAAATAATTACTTATAACAATTCTTGTAAGGTCTACATGAGGCTTTTTGAGTGAACCCCATGTCCCCACATGGGGTTTTTTCACAGTAGGACTTACTGTACTTTCTTGGCTTTTTAAATTCTTTTTCAGTCATCTCTTGTTTCTCCCCTTGACTAAGTTGTGATTCAATATCTTCAACGGTGGTGTACAACATATTGAGGAACTGATTCCATCTATTTGGGTTGTATCTTTTTAATAACCATATAAACTTTAAGTAATATGGTAGTGTCATCAAATCTTCAGGTATATACAATTCAAATTCATTGTCTTTACCACCAGCCATTGACTGTAGAATACCAAAAGTAACTTTAGATAACTTTTCATTTTGTTTGAAGAACATCTTTATATTGTTTAGTGATTCTAAAACTTCTTTCTTCTCTAAAGATGTGTTCTTGTCAAGGTATTCATTTTCCAACGCTTCTAAAAACTCATTTGACATTGCCTTAAACTCGGCATCATGTCCATAGTATTTTTCATCATCTTTAGTTGAATACTTGGACATATGTTTTTCACTTTTTCTTGTTGTCATTGCCGGGTCAGTGAGATGTTGTAGTTCGTGGTAAATCGCATTGTAGGTAGACTTCAGTGATGGGTACATCCCATTATCAGGATTAACAACAATAAAGTATTGTGATAATTCATTAGGTCCGTCAGACTTGAATTCAGTAACCGCCTCAGTTTCCAACTCATCTAAATAATAAACTTCAACTTCACCCTTTTCGCCAAGTGAGTTTTCAACATATATTGGTGATACTTTTTGAAAATCACTATCTTCATCTTGATAGGCTTTGAATGCTTCTATAGTACTTTTACGTAAGTCTTGGATTGTTTTTTCACTTAGTTTGTGTCTCTTGGATGCCTCCAAAATTACAGAACGGTTTACTGTATAATTATTATTTGTAGACTTACTCATAACTATAAATATTCTATGGAGCAAAAAGATAAAAACTGTAAATCTTGTAATCAAAGATTAAGTTCAACTCAGTGGTGGATTACCGCACTTTCAATATATCTGTTGGGTACTTCAGTATATGGTACAGTACAACTTTACCATTTACTTGTAGACTTCATCAAATAAGTCTTTGAATCGTTGGTAGTTAGTTTGGTCCGTGTTTTCTTTATCTACATAGACCTTCAAATACATATCACCAAGACCCCCTTGTGTTTTGTAACCCTTACCTTTTAATCTCAAAGGTTTTCTCGTACTCAGATTGGATGGTGATGTTATTTTTATTTCACCGTCAGGATGAGGTATAACAATGTTATCTTTAAATAAGAAGTCCAAAGGTGACATTATAACATTATAAACCAAGTCCATACCAATTTTTTCAAACCCATCTAATGACTTCATTCTAATTTGAATTACTAAGTCACCTTTACCTTGTTGTAAATTGAAATCTCCCTTTCCCTGAATTCTGTAGAAATCACCGTCATCCATACCAACGGGTAATGTTACTCGTATTGTTTCTATGTTTGGTTTAACACCTGAACCTCCACAATTATAACACGCATTGATAACTTGATAACCACTTTGATTACAAGCCCCACAGGGGGTCTGTATTATTTGTTGGAAGAATCCATTACCAACTTTTTGTTGTATCACTCCTCGTCCTGCACAAACATTACAAACTTTTCTTTCTCCACCAGTTCCACCACACCCACCACAAGCATCTCTTGTTTGAATGTTTAATTCACGTTCTATCCCTGTATAAGATTCAATAGGACTTACTTCAACAGTAATAACTTTATCGGGTACTCTGTTTTGTCTTCTTTGAGTTTGATTAAATAAATCAAAGAAATCTGCACTACCACCACCAAAACCACTAAAAGGATTTTGGGGACCCATATCATATTGTTGTCTCTTTTGCTGGTCACCTAAAGTGTCATATGCTGTGGCAATCTCTTTAAACTGTTCAGCACCCTCAGGGTTTACATCTGGGTGGAATTGCTTACTTAATTTTCTATATGCTTTTTTTATTTCATCTTGTGAAGCCTTCTTATCAACACCTAATATTTCATAATAATCTTTTG
>Ga0181343_1000519_pt1 | contig 16797 bp, 36 predicted proteins | sample Su13VDMLBSD_FD_130110 | JGI IMG/M metagenome (GOLD analysis project Ga0181343, IMG submission 130110) | Freshwater viral communities from Lake Michigan, USA - Su13.VD.MLB.S.D | ecosystem: Environmental > Aquatic > Freshwater > Lake | place: USA: Michigan | collected 2013-07-15 | reverse complement strand
GATGGTAATGGTGTTGAAGTTTACAAAGACCCTGTTACAGACACGGGCAAGAAATCGAAACGTGGTATGTTTAAATTGGTTGAAGTCATCGGTTCGCATGGAACTGTATTGACGACTGTTGCCAGCACAGATGCCCGTCCAGACCTTCTGAAAGAGGTTTTTGTGAACGGTAAAGTAAAGAATGTCCAGACATTCGATGCAATCAGGCAATTGGCCGCAACGACCTAAGAACAAAATGTTCTTGACAATGAACCTGCCATGGGATAGTCTCATGGCAGGTTTTTTATTATGACAATGAAATTGAAAGACATAACAGATTTGTATGTTGCCGAAGCCAAGAAATATGCTTCGAGCGAAAAGCTCGTCCAACATTGTCCAGAATTGAAGAAATGGCTTGAAAAAAATGGAATGAACGTGTTAGATTCCAAAGTCATTTTTTATAACGATACAATTAAGTTTGATGCAGTTATTCTTGACCAAAAGCCAGTAGAAGAGCTATTGATTTCGATTTTGATTGACAAAAACGGTAAAGTGATAGAAAAATGAATAACGACAATTCCAGTTTATTTGAAGTATTGGTTCCGACCATATACGGAGATACGTTGAAGCCTATAAAAACGAGGCATCACCGTAATTGGGATGCTTATGTTCAAAAGATAACTGGCGGATTGACAATCATGACGCCAGCCAAAGGTAAGTGGACATATAAAGGAACGGAGTATGTTGAAAAAGTCATTCCCGTGAGATTATTGTGTCCACCTGATAGAATAGATGAAATTATTCAATTCACAATCAAACATTACAGACAAAAGGCTGTGATGTATTATGAATTGAGTCACAACGCACATATTATATATGCCAAATAAAAACAAACGCCCTACGAAGTTCTCTGTGCATGGTTCATTGCAATCGTTGATTGATAATATCAAAGCAGCCGGTTATACTGAGGCTGATTTAACCGATTTTCGATTTGAAATGGATTATAGCGATTGTTACTACGAATGTGATTCTCCATCGTTGGTTGCTGAGTATAAATCTTTAGAGAAATACGTCTTCAAGGCGAAATAAATAATATGAAATATGTTATCAAATTGAACGAAAAGGGATATTTCGGTGAAAAGCCTTGGGACGAAGTTCCACGCAGCGAAGCTGTCGTCTTTCCTCGGATGAAAGAGGCACGCCAACAACTGAACAGGTTACGTGACAGATTGGGTTATCAATTGTCTGAAATAGAACCTTTGTAAAAATATATTTATGCCAAAATTTTTTATAGCTTTAGCCTTTGTTGTTTCGATTTCGATTTCGATTATGCTAGTGACTCTTATGAATAAGAGACTAGACAGATATCGTGATGCAACCGTTGAATTCTATTCCGGTGGCGAAGTCAAGAAATATGAACATGTTCGTATAATAAGAATGGGGCCAAGATGGATACGGTTTCAACAAAAAGATGGTCAACAAATAACGCTTGACGGGGACCATGTGATAATATACAATACCAAATAATATGAAATATTGGTTTACATCGGATACACATTTTTCTCACGCAAATATCATCAAATATTGCCATCGCCCGTTTAAAGACACGGTAGAGATGAACAACACGTTGATAGCGAACTGGAACGCTCTTGTTCAAGACAATGATATCGTTTATCATCTTGGAGATTTTACGTTTGGTCGTGAAGACTATATGTTTGATATGGTCTTTGACAAACTTCGTGGCAAAATCGTTTTTATTAAAGGAAATCACGATAAACTTGCTTGGAGAAATCGCAGCAAATTTTTTGCATCCTCTGATTCATATCGAGAAATTGAAGTTAATGGTAAAGATATAACGTTGAACCATTATGCCCAACGAGTTTGGAACCGCTCGCATCATGGAGCGTGGCATCTATACGGACATTCTCATGGAACTTTACCCGATGACCCTAACAGTCTAAGTTTTGACGTTGGCGTGGACTGTCATAACTATTCACCCATCTCATTTGAGCAGGTGGAAGCAATAATGTCAAAAAAGACGTTCAAAGCGATTGACCACCACGGAAGAGAATAATATTTATGAATATACCAATAGATACAGATTTAATCAACACTATTCATTCGACTTTTAGAACAGACTGTCCGCATGTTGTAAAAACTAAACCTGTAAGCATTTCGTTCAATGGTTTTTTTATAAAAACATCCAGTAATAAAACTGTTTGGAGAAATATTGGGTTTGCCAAGACAGCTTTATTGAATCATTTTGAAAATAACGATGAAATTAGAGAGTTCATTTGCAAGCGAACGGGTGATTATCCATACAAAGACAATTTAAAAGAGTTGATTAGAACACTGGAAAGTATGGGAGTCATAAAATATGTAGAAGTAGATATCGAGGATTTTGCATGTCAAAGAAAAAACTAAATACAGAATATTCAACCGAAGAAATAAAATCACAGGTAATCAGTCATATGAAAAATATGATTCGTTATTGGGATAATCAGAATATTTCTTCGAAAGAAAAATTGGAAGGATTTGGATTTTCTGTTCTGAATATGTTAGATGGCGGGGCTGCGGATTTGCCAAAATTTATCGTAGCACCCGACCCACACCCATCTGATAAAAAATACCTCCATTCACTAGGAGAAAAAAATTATCCAGAAAATATTGATAGTAACGTCAAAGGTAACATTTCCGGTGGGTTGCATTATTTGCTTCACAAATGATTTGACATCTTGTTTCAATGTGCTAATATTGTAGCATGATTGAAATATATCCAGACAAAGAATTGTTCGATAAAGACAAGTTCCACGGAAAGCAGTCGATTTTCTTGGCAGGACCAACCCCTAGACACCCTTCTGTAACTTCGTGGCGACCAGAGGCGTTGCGTATTCTTCGTGAACTGAAATATGATGGTGTGGTTCTGATTCCAGAACGTAGTGATTGGAATACCAAATTTGCATATGATGACCAAGTTGCATGGGAAGAAGTCGGACTACGTGATTGCACAGAAATTGTATTCTGGATTCCCCGCAACATGGATACGTTACCGGGACTAACCACAAACGTTGAGTTTGGTCGTTGGATTAGCAAGCGTAATGAATCGGTTTATTATGGTCGTCCAGATAATGCCGAACATGTGCGTTATCTTGATTGGTTGCACCGTAAAGAAAAAGGTGCAGGTTCTATCTTCAATTCGCTTGACAAACTGTTAGGGTTCGTTGTATGGTGATTGCACTATGAAAACTTACTTTGTATCTGACTGGCATCTCGGAGAAGATAGATTTGAACTTATGCAACGTCCGTTTAAAACGGTGGACGAACATAATAAACATCTAATCGACTGTCACAACGAACTGGTGAAGCCGGAAGATACTGTTTACTTCATTGGTGATGTAATTTATCAAAAGGCCGATGCCAGCAAGTTTCTTCCGCTCATTGCAAAGTTTAACGGAAAGAAAACTCTTATCCGTGGCAATCACGACAGGCATATCAGTGATGAAGACTTCAAGCCATATTTTGAAAGAATCGTTCCAGAGGGAGATGGAATTGCGTTGACTGTTGGTGAAATTCGTTGCTGGCTGACGCATTATCCAACCTGCGGCAAAGTCGATATGTTTAATATCGTCGGCCATATCCACGGTATTTGGAAACTCCAATTGAATTCCCTGAACGTGGGTGTTGATGCAAACCATTTCAGACCTACACCAGCCGACCGTATTCCTTTTTTTATGAAAGCTGTTACGGAGTTTTATGATATGGACGCATGGGCAGGTTATGTTGATGTTAATGCCAAACATACTGCCACTCGTGGTAAAAAGACCAGTTATTTTCAAAAATGAGTAACGAATATCACATTGATTATGCCGGTATGCAAGGTGTATCTTCACCGGGATTCACATGTGTAGCTTTTTACACTCCACATGGAATCCAAAAAATGGATTCTTTGTTTGTTAAAAGAATAATGGCTTATCATGATGGTAAAGAACATATTGAATATTCCTACAACTATTCGTTTACACCGCCAAAAAAAGAGGTAGAAAACGTTTATAAAGATACATATGAGACATTATTTAGGGATATAACTGAGAATCCTCATTTTCATCCAAAACTTAAAGAAAACCTTTTATCAAATCTAAATAACGGATAAATATATGGCACCCGTTTCAAACGAATTACTTTACAAAGAAGCTTTTGAAGCCAGTGAGGGAGTTAGACATTTCATGACTCTTCCCCGTGAGTATTGGGACGATAATTGGAAGTCTCAAGATAAATATGATGTGGCCAAAGTAAGATTGCAAAAGGCTGAACAGATGGTCAAAGAAATTCCATCCGGTGAACCGATGGTTCCGTGGAGTGTGGTGAAGGAATATCTGGCTGCGGATAGCTTTTATGACCATGCAGAAAATGTCAGTCATCCTAACAGTGACATGATGGAAAGAGCAGCAAGGAACCAAAGAATTGCATATAAAAAACTCCAATCCTACTCACCAGATAACATAGGAAAGAAAGAATAATATGGAAACCGGAACAATACAACTGTCTCCAAATGAATTGAAAGAAATTCTTAATAAACATTTTGGTGTCAAAGATACACGAATATTTTCATGCACCACAGCAGATGGGTATGGGTGGGATTGTATTCGCTTGGTTGTTTATGATAAAAAAGTTCCTAATAAAGTGCAAAAACTAAAAAGTTATTCTAAATTTTGATATATGCAGATAAAAATTCAAAAAAAGTATGGTCATCCATTTTCTGTATATTCAGATAAATTCCAAAAATTTAGAAGGACAGCAAAAATTTTTTGTGATGGTTCTGGAGAATTTAAAATTTCAAAATATGGTTGGTCCAGTAAAAGAGAAGATGGAAACCTTGAAGATTGGATTAGCGAGTTACAATCCGAAATTGATAATTTAAATGTTGTTTGTGACTTTCTTAAAGATATTAAGCACATTCGTTCTAACAATAAAACAAACATATGAAATGCATCTACCCCGGAAGTTTTGACCCGTTTACACTCGGCCATCTTGATATCGTAAAGCGAGCATCTGCCGTATATACAAAAGTTATTGTGGCGGTTGGAGTAAATACTACGAAAAAATATACATTGGATTTGAATACTCGCATCAATTTGATTCGGAATCAAGTTAAACACCTCATCAACGTCGAAGTGACTCAATTTTCCGGTCTATTGGTAGATTATGCATATGAGAATAACATTCCATTTGTGGTAAAGGGAATTCGTAATTTTCAAGATATGGATTATGAAAGAATGCTTCATGAGGTAGGCGTCACCCAACAGCGTGGTATCGACACTCAATTCTTTTTGTCCAGTCCAAACACAAACCATATCAGTTCAACTGCTGTTAAAGAACTGTGCAAGCATAATGGTCTTCTTCGTGGATATGTGTCCATGGAAACCAAAGCGATTCTTGAAAGAGAGCTAAATAGCCAGTATATCATCGGTGTTACTGGAAATATTGCGTCGGGGAAATCTACTTTCATGCAGAAGTTATTGAATGGAATGGAATCTGCCTCTATATTGCATTTGGATTTGGATGTCATAGCCAGAGATATTTTATCAACAAGTAACAAGCCAGTTCATGTCGAATTGCGTAAAACTGTTATGAAGTTTTTCGGGGTGGATGATGGCACCGGCAATATTGATAGAAAAGCCCTCGGCAATATTGTTTTCACTACACCAGCCGCACGACAGGAATTGGACCGAATGATGTGGAATCCAATGTTATCGGATGTAAGACAAAAAATGTTTGGCTTTAGAGGCACGATTATTTTAGATGGCGCATTATTAGTCGAATCTCAATTCTCCGATTTGTGCAATAACCGGGTAATAATTCTGGATTGTTCAGATGATATCAGAATGCACAGATTAAAGGCCCGTGGCATGACAGATTCACAGGCAAAGGCAAGAATTGATTCCCAATACGGCTCAGTCAAAAAACTCGGCATTTTAAATGGTAAAATTCGTGAAGATGGATATGGACAATCATTCTATATCAAAAATGATGATGAAGATTATGCCAAGGTGGACAATATTTGCTATGCAATACGTAATGCACTGATTACAAAAGACACGAAAAGAATTGACATTTTCCAAACTCTTGGTAATATCACCACATTATGAGCTTAAAACTATTTGCTGGAAGAAGGAATACTAAATTGGCCGAGAACATTTTCAACGCCAATTCGATACCACCGGGAGATGTTTATTTTCATTCCTTTCCAAGTGGCGAGTCATACGTCCAGTTCAAAGAGAACATTCGTGGAGATGACGTTTTTTTGCTTCAATCCATAACTTTACCAGCCAATGAGAATCTGATGGATATTTGCATTATGGCCGATGCTGCTCGTCGTGCATCGGCGGCAAGAATCACCGCCGTCATTCCATACATGGGATACGCCCGTCAAGACCGAAAAGACAAGTCGAGAGTTCCAATCAGTGCCAAGCTTGTTATGGATATCCTACAGGCATCCGGTGTCAACCGGGTATTGACTATGGACTTGCACAGTCCACAGATTGCCGGATTTACAAATTTACCATTCGACCATCTTTATTTCGAACCAGTGTTGTTGAATTATTTTAAACAACGGATGAAAACTGGATATTTGAGTGGTGAACAGTGTGTAATCGTTGCACCGGACGTTGGTGCCGTTAAACGTGCCGAACGATATGCTCAACTTTTGGGTTGTGATTTTGCCTTTATTTCCAAAAAACGATTGGGTGATGACACGGTTGGTGTCAATAACTTCATTGGTGATGTCAATGGTAAAATTGCAATTGTCATTGACGATTTGACCGAAAGTGTCAGCACTCTTGTTCAAGCAAGTGAAGTTTGTAAAAAGAACGGGGCAAAACTTTGTGTATGTGCCGTTTCTCACGCATGTTTCACCCCCGCTGGTAGCGTCAAACTTGAAGAAGCGATTGCGAAGGGATATATTTACAAATTCATTCACAGCGATACTGTGAGTGGTCAATATACACAACCATTCAACGAGGGTATTGTCGAATTAAGCGTGGCACCCATGTTTGCAACGGCAATCAAAAACATCCATAACAACGAAAGCATCAGCACTCTTTTTTCTTAACATATATGATAATTAAAATAATAGTAATAACCATGATTGTTGCCATAATTGGATTTGCAATATATAAACTAGGGTTTTCAAAACAAAAGTGACATGTTCCTAATGATAAAAAATCTATTTGCTAAAAACGGTCTAAAAGAAAAGCTTGACAACTGCAAAGAAAACAATATAGTCATAGCTACACTAATAAAAAAAGTGGCACAAGAACTAGGCGATGAAAGAGCAAGTAAATGTGCATATGATTGTCTTTTACAAGAGAATAATGGACAATTGAAAGAAACCGTGGCTGCTTGGGAAGGGTATATTGTTGATAAAAAAACAAACAACGGTGTTACTGAAACCGAGCGTAACGGTGTGTGGGTTCCAGCGATACCATTATAAAAATATGGATACTAAATTAGAGTCTGATGTAAGACGAGCATTGGCAATGTATAGAACCAGAGCAAACCAACTTGCCGAGGATGCTGGTCATGCTGGTCAAATGGATGATAACGGTGCTGGAATAATGCACTGTATAGCCGATGCATATGAATCTGGTCTAAATAGACATATACCGGGCTGGATTCAATCATATCTTGATATAGAACGGGCTAACGAAGAAAAAGATAAACGGGAGTATGAACGCTTGAAGAAAAAGTTTGGTAACCAATGAAAATAACCATAAAAAAAGACTTTGTGTTTGATTTGGCCAAAGAACGGAGCAGATTGAAGAAATGCTTCAAGGGCCAACAACTGGCTCGACAAAATGCCATTGTTGATGCATTTGAAGCCAGAGATTTTCAAAAATGTGGCGATTTGTATAGTAAATTACCATATGACACGAAGCATGAATGTGATGAGCAAGAATATGTTGGAGAATATTTCCAATTCTTGGTAGATTGTGTGACTAGGGGATATGCCATTCAACCGGAGCAATAAATATGTATTACTTATTTTTAGATGATGTTAGGAATCCAAAAGACGTTACTTGGGTAGAATTGCCGCAAGTTGATTGGGTTATTGTGCGAAACTATAATGAATTCAAAAATATTATAGAACTGCACGGGCTTCCTGAATTTGTTGCATTTGACCATGATATCGAAGCTGACATTGTTGATGGGGATGTGACAGATTTAAAGAATTGTAAGGTGATACGTGGAAAAACTGGTCATGACTGTGCCAAGTATTTGGTAGATGTTTGTATGATGGCAAACCTTCCATTTCCAAAATATGTGGTTCATAGTGTGAACCCTCCCGGCAAAGAAGCAATAATCAGTTATATAGAAAGTTACAAAAAATATCATGGACGCAATTAAAGAAGTAGAAGTTACCGTAACTCTGACATTGAATGGTGAAGAAGCTGCATTTCTTAAAAAGATTACGGCTGATTTGCTAGACAAGGAACGTGGTAATGCTGCAACGAAATCATTTTTAAGCCAGCTTTATTTGGCAATACATAACGTTCATGGTGAACATAGTAAACAACCGACGGGATTATAAAATACCTATATGATAGCCTCTTTATTTGTATTGATAGTTGGTATATTTGGAATTATATTGAACGTATATCTGATTAAGCGTGCCGAAACATGGAATCAATCACATATGTTCAAGATTGACCCGTGGGCATCGTATATGGGTATTGCATATGGGTGTTTGGGTATTTTGTTTGGACTGTTTGGTATTATATGGTTTTGGTAAATGAAAGAATTTTATGAATATTGAAAAATATGGAGTAGCATGTGCTTTGATACATTACACAAAGCAGGGAATCTATCTTTCGGAAAGATTGGGCAGTTATGAAACCGGTAAGTTTGCATGTCCCGGTGGAATGGTTGATGACACTGATGCTTCTCACGAAGATGCTATTCTACGAGAACTGAGAGAAGAAACCGGCTTGGATATTGATATCAAGCGATTGGTCAAGGCACCATTCGTGAGTGAACATATCGGTGGCAAGAGTGATTTCACGGTTTGGTATTTTGTTTTTCTGACAGATGATGAAGTTCCTATGAACATGGAGGAAAAGAAACATGGTGACTGGAAACTTCATTCGTTTCAGGATATTGAAGAAATGCCATTGATGGTCAGCACAACCGATGTCATCGCTTATTTGAAGAAATCCATCGTGCCACGGGTAGAACTAAAGTTCATGGTTGTTCCTGAACAATTGAGAGACATGGCATATGTTCCACATGCCGTCAAAGTTAAAATTATTGACCCCGAAGCAATCTTTCTTTTGGGTATATTGGGTGAATCTGGTAGAAAGCTGGTTGAAGCTGGTATAGAATTCTATTTCGCAGGAGATTTGGCCAAGAAACTCATAGAAAAGAAAATAGCTATTGAGGTTTAATCCTTATTGACATTCGGGTAGATTGTGATACTATATCTACCGTGAAACCTAAAAAGATATTCATAATCAGACACGGACAGTCGGAAGGAAATGTAGATAAGAACATCTACAATAAAAAACCCGATTATTGTCTCAAGTTGACCGATTTAGGTGTCCAACAAGCGATTGCCGCTGGCGTGGAACTTAGCAAACACGATGGTCAATTTGCATGTTATTATTCTTCCTTTCACAGAACTCGTCAAACCGCAGCAAATATTCTTAATAAACTGAATGAGAGCAGGACGCTTGATAAAAAGTTTATCAAAGAAGACCCTCGACTAAGAGAACAAGAATGGTGCGGCAAAATTCCGAAGTATGGCTTTGAAGAAGGAAGCAAGGGAGATGAAATTGAAACCGAGCGGGATGCATACGGCCATTTTTATTACAGGTTTGAAACCGGTGAATCGTGTGCCGATGTATATGATAGAGTCAGCACCTTTCTAAGCACACTACATCGTGATTTTGAAAAAGAAGATTTTCCAGAAAATGTTTTGCTGGTGATGCACGGAATGTCGATGCGGGTTTTGATTATGCGGTGGTTCCATATGACTGTGGAAGAATTTGAAGAAATCAAAAATCCAAAAAATTGTGCCATTTGGCAGATGGATTTGCAGATGGACGGAAAATATAAAATGATAACAAATTGGGACAAGCATGTTATCAATCACAAGAATCAATATGATATTGAGTTAAATTTCTGATTTATGCAACCATATAATCAAAAACAAAATTTAAACCTTGTTATCCCATCATTAAAAGCAATGGCCACCGAACTGGATTGTCTGGCTGTCGCATCCGTTGTTTTGGATGATGAACGATTTTCATATTGGAGTGGCAGTCATATGGAACTGGCACATCATTATGGCGAAGGTGGATTGTGTCAACATACTGGTGAAGTTATCTCAAGCTGTCTTCTGCAAAATAAGTTCTTTAGTTATGAGGTTGATGAGGTAGAGTTGTTTCTGGCGGCATTATTTCATGATACTGGAAAGATGTTTGATTATGCACCGGAAGTAGCTGGAAAATATGACAAGTGGGTTCCGGTTAAACACAAGCGCATGATTCATCATGTATCCAAATCAGCATTGATATGGAGTGAGGCCATAAAAAAGACGGAAAACGCTGAATTTATTGAAAAATATCATGAAACTGTTTTACATGCTATTTTGGCACATCATGGCCAGCGAGAATGGGGCAGTCCAGTGGCACCATTAACAAAAGTTGCGTGGCTGGTTCACCTATGCGATAGTTTGAGTGCCAGAATGTATGATGCTGAACATGGTCGAGATATTCTTAGTTTTAAAAAATGAAAAATATGAAAAAAGAATTTGATATTCTATACACGAAAGATTCACTTGGTAATACACGGGTCTGGTGGATGGTGCAAGAAGGTGGCTCTTATTATACAATGTCTGGTATAAAAGACGGTGCATTGGTCCAGAGCGAATCAACTGTATGTGAAGGAAAGAACATCGGTAAGAAAAACGAGACAAGTGCCACGATACAAGCACAGCGTGAAATTGAATCTAAATATAAAAAGCAACTAAAAACTGGTTATCATAAAAACGAATCCGATATTTCCAAAGGAACTTCTTATGTCGAACCAATGTTGGCCAAAGATTTTGATAATTACATTGATAAAATCGATTTTAAGCGAGGTGTATTTGTTCAGAACAAGTTTAATGGAGTGCGGTGTGTTGCCAGATTGGAACATGGGAAAGTAGTGTTACGAAGCCGAAAGGGTGAAGAGTGGTTGAGTGTTCCTCACATAAACAAAGATTTGATAGGATTTTTCAAAGACCATCCCAAAGCAATTTTAGATGGTGAATTGTATAATTATGATTTAAGAGAGAATCTGAATGATTTAATCCATCTGGTTCGTAGAACAGTAAATATAACCGAGGATATTATTTTTGAGAGCGAAAAAATGGTTAGATTTTATGTATATGATGGTTATGACATGCAATCATCCTTAAATAATGATGCTCCATATGAAGCCAGAAAGCTTTGGTTGGATAAAATTCTGACCCACTATTCAAAATATTATAGAAAGGTAGAAACACATCTCGCACACTCCATGAAAGAAGTGGACAAGATTTATGAAGCATATCTGGCCGATGGAGAAGAAGGAGCCATCATCAGGTTCGTTGATTCGCCATATGAGCATAAACGCAGTAAGTTTCTTTTAAAATACAAACCAGAAGATGATGCAGAGGGTATTATTCTGGAGTTGCATGAAGGAACTGGAAACTGGTCTGGAGCCATTAAAACCGCAACGTTGCTATGGGATGGAAAAGAATTTGATGCGACGTTCAAAGGAAAATATGAGTTGGGAGTCCAAAGAATGAAGAATAAAAAAGACTGGATTGGAAAAACAGTCACATTTTTATACACCGGCTTAACTGGTTTGGGTGTTCCAAACTTTGCGAGAATCGACCCAAACAATTGTTTTAAAGGAGACAGATGATAACTACTATAATAATATTGTTTTTGGTAATATGGTCAATCGTTGGATATTTTGTTATATTGGTTGACAGTGATTTGAATGAGAAGATACAACTTATTTGTGATAAAAAGCAATATTTCAAATTTGCTTGTGTTCTGTTCGCCGGTGGACCGTTTGTTGTTGTATGTGTATCGTGTGTTTTTCTATATTTACTAATGAAATGGATTATACGTAAAATTGCAAGTTAAAATGAACAATAAAACAAAAAGAAAACACATTGAGCATTTGGGTAGGTGTGATTGGTTTGATTTAACCTGTCCTCTGTGTAAGACTCCCATGAAAGCATATCAAGGCATTCTTTGGGATTATGCTTTATTGTGTCAAACCAAAACCTGTGGCAATTATTTTAGAGTTGCACACTTGGACGATATGGCCGATGAAGTAGTTGAAAGTGATTTTGAAGAACTGGAAAAGGAAGAATTATGAGTCATTATTCTATACATAATATAAAAAAAGAAGAAGGAATGTCGTTTCTAAAAGAAGTGTTTCCAAGTGGCGAAGCAGATGATTTAAACTTCGTTTTGTTTTCAACCAGTGGAGTTCATGGATTTTATACTACCATTGAACAAGCCGAAAAAGAAATTGACGAAAACAAAGATGTGAGTATGGTCACGTTCTTGCTGATAAAACCAAGAATGGTATCGGTCATCTACGGTAATGTGATTCCCAAGACAATGGAAGACATTGTTTTCTTAAAAAAACTGAGAGAAACCAGTTCCAAAGCAATGCAGACTATAGGATTTTAAATATGAGCAATACAAAACCAATTTATAGAGCATGGTGCAAGTCTGATTTTGAAACAAAGGATGGTCCGTTGATGTTTGTTCAAAAAAAGATTGGGTGCCGCCTGTATTTTGTGATGAAAACAGACCCGGCTTTCAAATATCCATTTGAAGTTCCTTTTATGGACTCTGATTGGATTTTGGAAGCATATACCGGATTAAAAGATTCGAGTGGCAAGCGCATATTCGAGGGAGATATTGTTCGTGTTCATATTCCACATGAAACGAATTCATCATATGTTTCGGATGTAGGAATCAGTTTCGACGGAGCGCAAGTAGCGTGTTCCCCGGCGCATATAGTGTTGGATATTTCAAATCGCAAATTATCTGATTTTTGTGGCAGATATTCGAAAATATGCAAAGTAATAGGCAATCTTCGTCAAAATCCAGAGTTATTGAAAGAATATACGGATAGAGTCGAATATAAAAGGTATCAAGAAAGAAAGAAGAAATGTTAGAATATCCTTCAATGATAAACACCAGCAAGTCTCCTAGAGACGAGTGTATTGCTTTTGAAAAGCTTGATGGTTCCAATTTTAGAGCAAAGTGGACCAATAAGCGAGGTTTTGATTTGTTTGGCACACGCACACAACTCATAGACGAGAAGACTGAGTTTTGGAGCCGTGGCATCGAATACTTTCAAGAAAACCTTAGCAAGCCGCTGGATGAATACTTTAGAAAGAATCCGAATCTGCGTAATGAGCGTGAGATAATCGTATTTGGTGAGTTTTTTGGTCCAAACTCATTTGCCGGGGTGCATGACAAGACAGAAAAACAAAAGATTGTAGTGTTTGATATTTTGGTCGGGCATAAGAACCGCTACTTTGTTAAACCACATGATTTCGTCAAAGAATATTCATCAATCATCGAAATTCCCCGTGTCATCTATGAAGGTAACTTATCAGACGAGTTCATTCAGGACGTTCGTAAGGGTAAATATGATGTCGAAGAGGGAGTTATTTGCAAAGGACGCTTGACAAGCGGTGCCTTCCGTGGTAAAGTCTGGATGTGTAAGATAAAAACGCAAGCTTACCTAGACAAGATTTTTGGTCTGTATGGTGAGGATGGGTTGAATAAATATGGTGAATAAAACTAACATATTGAATTTCTGTTGTGCAGCGGAAGATGTTCTCAAAAACTCTTCCGATTTTGCCGAGATATTTATTCCGCTCAAAATGGAGTTTTTTAAAAAATATCAAAACAACACCGTGTTTTCTACTCGGTTCGGGGCAGATTTTTTTAAAGAAGTTCGTATAAACGTAGTGAATAATACACCTATAAAACCGGAAAAAGACCAAAAATTGGGCGAATATGACATTAATTTTAACAACTGGCTTAAAACACTAAAATGAAAGAAATACTACATACTATAGAACAATGGTTTAGAAACATTGTTTGTAAAGAAAAAATTCGTGGCTATAAAGCGATGCAAGATGGTAAATGCCTTGGTTTTAAATATGAGGTAGGAAAGACATATTCAATAAAAGGAAGGCTTGTTTTGTGTAACAATGGGTTTCATTTCTGTAGAAACGCACATGATACCATATCATATTATACAGTGTGTAGAAAGTATGAATTGTATGAGATTGAAACTGCCGGTGAAGTTATTCATAATTATGATAAATCATGCACATCCAAAATCAAAATCGTAAAAAAGCTGTCAGACGAAGAGATTGAGAAGGTTTTGCGTTGTAAAATACGCAGAGATTCGGAAGGAAACATTACCCAACTTATAAGTTCGGATGGTTATGGTTTCTTATATGATGAATTTGACACAGGTGGCAATGCTGCATATCGATATTATGTAGATACAGAGTCCACATATGATGGAAAACGCTACGTCGATATAAACGATTGTTCATTTGCAGAGTTTGCGGCATTGGTGGAAAAAGACAAACGCAAACGTGAGAAAGAAAAGTTTCTATCTACTATCATGGCATCTTCTCTTACTGATAAAGAGAAAGAAAATTTGCACATGGCATGTGGGTTTTAATATTGAAAATATATGATTAAGAACAACCATATTATACAACGAATACTGGATTGGACGACTTCAGAGAAAGTGCATGGATATAAGGCCATGTATAACGGTGAGTGTCGTCAATTCAAGTTTGAAGTCGGGCAGACATATTCCATTCAAGGAAAGCTTAAAATGTGTCAGAATGGATTTCATTTTTGTCGTCTGGCACATGATGTTTTGTATCATTACTCAATGTGTGATATGTTTGAGTTATATGAAGTTGAAAGTAACGGACAAGTTTTGCATGAGATTGATAAATCATGCTCATCTCAAATAAAAATTTTGAAAAAATTGTCAGATGCAGAAATTGAAAGAATGTTTGAGTGTCGGATACAGCGTGATGAAAATAATCGAATCACGAGATTGATTCGAAAAGAATATTCAGATTTAACAGACCTATATTTTGTTTATGAAGAATGGTCAACTGCGGCCCCTTTACCAACAAAAAGATTCACAATCTGGAAAGGTCATGAATACCTCGGAAAAAAACATACCAGTATCCATGAATTGACATTTGATGTTATGGATGAAATTTTAAAAGAAGCAAATAAAGAATAATATGAGTGATAAGAATAATACCAAAGAATACGTTTTGTATATCCTGATGCGGACTGATTTACCTTCTATGAACGCTGGTAAAGGAATGGCACAGGCGTCTCATGCCAGCAATGCATTTGTAAAGAAATTTGGCAACACCAAAGAGGCTAAGGAATGGCAGAATGAAACCAAACAGGGGTTTGGAACGGTTTTGGTGCTTGGCGTCAATGGTGAGGAATTGATGGATGTATATCGGAAATCAGGTGACGACCAAATCGATGGGATTGATTGCGATATCATTGACGACCCGACATATCCGTTTATCATACCTAATGTGGAGCTTTTTAAGCTTATGGACGGCAATATATTTTCGTCTGCTCCTATCTTCAAAGCATCTGGTGAAGTCGTTTGTTTCCGTCAAGAACAGACCTGTGGATATGTTTTTGGAGATAAGAATGATAAAAACTTGCGTGAACTGGTGAAATCGTTTAAACTACATCCGTAGAGTAAAGAATATGAAAAACACCTTAGACGACCTAGAGAAGATTGCCATTGATGCCTTGCGTGACCAGTTTGGTGAAACATATAGGCTTCAAATTTTTGCTGGTAAAATGAGTGTGGGTGTATCTATCAAAGGTCCACCACCAGATTCTACCGAGGAACTTGTTGCGGCGTTGAAAGACCTGATTGGATTTCTGGAAGCACCATCAATACCAGACCCGGATGTATTGGGTGAGTTTTCACCAAAACCAATTCCATCGGATGAAGGGTGTCTCGTGGACAATACTGTTCCAAACGAAACTCTCACAAACGCTCTTATTGAAAATGGTAAAGAGCAAACCAAAAGAACAGCCGGATTATTTTAAACATGTCGCTTATTTATATACTTATCGGATTGGTTGTCGGAATTTATTGTTGTTCACAACAAGCGATACATTGTCCAAATAATGTATCTTTCCTATATTATGTAATGACATTTTTGGTGAATTTTATTTTTTGGCCAATATCATTATTGTGCATATATCTCTATTATTATAAAAAGTAAATTATGAGTGATTTAATGTATAACGAAGTTCCCGTTGTTGGGAATGAATATAAGAAGGGGGATTGGCAAAAAATTGCTACACATGATGATAAAAACATCAAAGGATTTTTTGGCGATGATTATCGATTTTTGAGCAATTTTTTCGATTCTCCTGTATATTACGAGGGACTGTTATACCGCTCAACAGAATGTGCATATCAGGCGGCAAAATTGCTTCCACATTATAGACCAGCTTTACAAGAAGTATCTGGTAGATATGCTAAAAAATTATGGAAAACGTTTGGTGAAGATTCTTTATACGATAACTGTGCGGAAGAATGGGATGAACGCAAATATGATGTAATGTCATCTGTTGTTTTTGAAAAGTTTTTACGAAACAAAATTTTGCGACAGAAATTATTAGCAACGGGCGACAAATATCTTGAAGAAACTAATTGGTGGAAAGACAT
>Ga0181343_1000518_pt1 | contig 16812 bp, 19 predicted proteins | sample Su13VDMLBSD_FD_130110 | JGI IMG/M metagenome (GOLD analysis project Ga0181343, IMG submission 130110) | Freshwater viral communities from Lake Michigan, USA - Su13.VD.MLB.S.D | ecosystem: Environmental > Aquatic > Freshwater > Lake | place: USA: Michigan | collected 2013-07-15 | reverse complement strand
GGTAGGCTCATTTCACAGAACTATTTGATTTACATCCCAGCCAGACGTGCTAGGATCATTCATTATGAGTAACGGTAAATTCACCCGAGACGAGCTGGTCCGCCTTCTGCAGGCCCGACCGGCGCCTTACATCACCTTCACGAAGGTAGATGGAACCGAGCGTACGATGTGGTGCACCCTGCATGAGTCGTACATCCCTGAGGCTTCGAAGCCGAAGAACGAGAAGCCCGTCAAGGAAAACCTGGACGTCATCCGTGTGTACGACCTGGAGAATGCCGGGTGGCGTTCGTTTCGCGTTGACTCGGTGACGAACTGGAAGCGCGATTAAGCCATGGCCGTCGACGACATCCTCAAGAATTCCAAGAAGCGCGAGAAGAAGACTCGCAAGCACATCCATGGTGTCCATGCCACGGACGACCGCTACACGGGCAGTGAGCCGGTGTGGGATGATTGGAAGTCGTGGACGGCCGAGAAGTTCAACCACGAGCGTTCTCGAGCCTTCAACTTCTACAACTACTACCTGTCTGCAAAGGAGTCCAAGCCTAAGGTCCTCGAGTGGATGGAAGCCAATGGCTATTCCAAGAATGACGTGGCAGCAATTCGGCGTTCTCCGGATTACACTCCAGGGATGACGGTTGGAACGCTCTGCATCAGCATGCTCCGTGGAATGCCTGCCAAGCACCCAGAGTTGGACTATCCTCCGGATGACCAGTTCGTTCGTAGCATTCTCCAGCCCATCATCGAGGTGTTCCAGAGCGGTTCTGAGGCACAGGCTGAAGAGACCAAGAAGGATGTCGTGTCACCCATGGTCCTCCTGAAGGACAAGGTTACTCGGACCATCATCGGCGACCTGGATTCCATGCTGGATTCTTGGATATCCCGCAAGGATGATGCTCCGCAGACGCTCGATGTGTATGCCAAGATGCAGGAGCACAAGCTTCCTGCCGTGGCCTGTGCCGAGGTCGAGAAGTGGCTGACTCGTTACCGTGACGAGATGGGATCCGCTCTGGAGAAGTCGGACGACTACCTGGTCGAGTCGTATAAGCACCTCACGAAGGCGCAGCTGCTTTCTCGGGTGAAGGCGCTCAACTCGATGCTGGCGGACACTGACAAGTTCCGTAATGCTGCGAAGGCTACTCGTGCTCCTCGGGAGAAGAAGCCGGTCTCTGCAACCAAGCAGATCTCGTCCCTCAAGTACTGCAAGGAGAATGGCGAGTTCAAGATTGCATCGGTGAACCCGATCCGCATCGTGGGAGCGTACCGTCTTCTGGCCTTCAATGTGAAGTACCGAGTCCTGCTGGACTATGTGGCCCAGAACGAGAAGGGTCTGTCCATCAAGGGTACCACCCTCCAGAACGTAGACGAACTGAGCACTCGTGCGATCCGTCTGCGCAAACCTGACGAGCTTCTTCCGATCATCCTGAACAGTACACCTAAGCAGATCGAGAAGGCCTGGTCGAACCTGACCACCAAAGAAAGCAAGCCAAAACCTAGGTTGAACGACGAAGTGGTGCTGCTCCGCGTGTTCGAATCGAGGACCTAAACATGACACTCCTACCAAACCTATTAACCAATGCCTCCTTTTCCCACATGGTCGAAAACCTTGTGGCCAAGGAGAAGATGACATACATCGAAGCCGTCCTGCACGTCTGCGAAGAGCGTGGACTGGATCCGGCTGACGTTTCCCGCCTGATCAACGCTCCTATCAAGGCTAAGCTGGAGGTCGAAGGCATGGCAGCAAATCTACTCCCCAAACCGAACAATCTAAACTCATTCTTGTAACATGAAGCCATTCTTCTTTTCTAGCTACCAGGTGTCCTTCAGAAATCCTAGCCTGGGTCTGATGATCAAGTGCTACAAGCAGGACTACAATATCTGGAATGATGCCGAGAAGGTGTACGGCATCAGCATCGAGGTCAGTCTGCTCTTCATCGAATTCGGGATTTACACCGGGATCGAAAAGGCCATCGACTAAGATGCTGAAACCCTTTGAGGCGTACCAGATATATAATGCGCTAAAGCTGCATTTTGAGTCCGGTACGTATGACGCTCTGAAGTACAAGTTTCGGACGTCCGCGACTCAGAATTCGTTCCTTAAAAGAAAGGACCGGTACTACTTTGCCAAGCTGGCACGGAAGTATCCGGACCAACAAACTTTGGTTGACTTCCTGGTAGCCAACTTCTCTTCGGGGAAGTCCTGCTGGGCAGGCAATCTTCTCGACACCGAGGCCGAGAAACGGTATGCAGAGTGGGTTCGCAAACGCGACTCGTTCTCGTACCATTTCGGCAACGAGGTCGATTACCTCCTCAACTACTGCCAGGAGAACTCCATGAAGTTCGATGACCTGTTCATCGCGAAGTCAGGGAGCTATCCTCGGTTGGTTGAGTTACACTGCAAGGGAGACATCTCGCTCGAGACCGTTACAGTTCTAGACGAGATGGTAGAATTCATGAAGAACCAATCCATTACGGAGACGATCTTCTGGCCTGAATTCTCTCGGACCTTGCTCAAATACCGGCCATTTCTCCGTGAATCCGTAGACCTCAAAAAGTGCAAACAAATTGTACTTTCGAGATTTACTTCTCGGGGATAACTGTTAGGATACTCAGTCATACAACGCAATACTACCAATAATATGTCATTCGCACAAATGAAGAAGAATCGGCAGGCAGGCATCTCTAGCCTCCTTGCCCAGGCGCAGAAGGCTGCTGGCAACGGCGGCGACAAGAAGAGCGGTGAGGACGATCGCTTCTGGCAACCCCAGGTCGACAAGGCCGGGAACGGTTATGCGGTCATTCGCTTCCTCCCTGCTGCTCAAGGTGAAGAGCTGCCGTGGGTCCGTTACTGGGACCATGGCTTCAAGGGCCCCACGGGCCGTTGGTACATCGAGAACTCTCTGACCACTCTTGGTCAGAAGGATCCGGTCTCTGACCTGAACAGCAAGCTGTGGAACACTGGTCGTGAGGAAGACAAGGAGCTCGTTCGGGCTCGTAAGCGTCGCCTCCACTATGTGGCCAACATCCTGATCATCTCCGATCCGGCCAACCCGGCCAATGAGGGGCAGATCAAGCTCTTCAAGTTCGGCAAGAAGATCTTCGACAAGATCCTTGACGTGATGCAGCCTGCCTTTCAGGATGAGAAGCCGGTCAATCCGTTCGACTTCTGGGAGGGTGCAGACTTCAAGCTGAAGATCCGTAATGTCGAGGGTTATCGTAACTACGACAAGTCGGAGTTCGCTTCTCCGGCACCTCTCTTCAACGGTGATGAGAAGGCGCTCGAGCAGTGCTACAGTCAGTTGCACTCACTGAAGGAGTTCCTGGATCCCAAGAACTTCAAGTCGTACGCTGAACTGGAGCGCAAGCTCAAGGAGGTCCTGGGTGAACAGGGTATGGTTCTGACGACTGCGGAGAGCGTTGACCTTGACACCAAGGTTGAGGCGCCAGCCTTCAAGGCTGCTCCTGCTGCTCAGCCCCGTGCTGCTGCACCACTGCCTAAGGCCGAGTCTGCGGCCGCAGATGACGACGAGGACACTCTGTCGTACTTTGCGAAGCTGGCAAAGGAAGACTGATCGCAGTCTCCTCTGAATGCTCGAAGGGGTCCCGCAATGGGACCCCTTTTTGTTACCTGAACATCGCGCCGGCCGGTGTTAGCATCCAGCTTGTCCGGTCAGGAACGTTGTTGCTATTGTATGTAACGGCGTTGGCCGAAACATTGGATGATTTCGAGCTGTTTGAAGAAGCCTGCTGAGTTGCCTTCGCAGCATCGGCGTTTGCATTCAGGTTTGCAGTGTCAGACTGCATCGCTACGAGCTCGGCACCGGAGACGGTTGTCGGAGTAGCCGGACCGATATTTGAGGCCAGTGTTACACCTTCCGCGTTCTTCCGATATGCTTCGACGAGGGCCTTCTCAAAGTTGTTGAAGAAGCCGAAGATTCCACCGTCGTCCTTCGACTTGCCCTTGGCCTTGTCTTCTTCTTTCTTGAGGATCCGATCCTGTTCTGCGATATGTTCGTCGACTGCCTTCTGTTCCTCTGCTAGCTTCTTGCCTGCAGTGATCTCCTTGCTGGCAGAGATTATGTCCTTTTGCGGAGGGGCGCTATCGGCTTCCACCTTGGTGTTGGTGCCGCCGAGCAGTTTCCTGAAGCTGAATTGTCTCCAAGATGACATGTCTGCACCAAAGAGTTCGGCCACGCTGGCGATACTATTCTTGATTAGATCAGCCGGCAGTGCCAGAAGAGTCTTTGCCAATCCCCTGAGGATCTCCAGGATGCTACCTAGTACGTCGCCACTTGAAAATTTCTCAGAGATATCATTCCAGACATCAACCATCGTCTGGAACAGCATCTCGAATCCCTGACGACCCCAGTCAATCAGTCGTTCCATGAACTCCTGGATGATGTCAGTGAAGCTAAAGGAATCTAGGAACTGTTCTGCCTGTTCAAACCCAAGCGCGCCGAGGATCCATGAGACCACGCTCTTCAGCAAGTCAAGAGGTCCGCCAATGATGTTCTTCACGAGAGACGTGATACCCTCTCCGATTGCAGCGCCGATATCCCCGGTCTCCTTGAACTTATCGACCGCTGAGAAGATCGACCGGAACACCTCAAACAGGATACCAAGAGGTCCTGCGATCTTTCCGATGATCTTTCCGATACCAAAGAACTTGGTAAACTTTGTTTTTAGCAGGGAAAGGATATCCTCGAATGGCGCCAGGATCTTCGAGAAGAAGCCTCCGACCTTTCCGAAGACATTGCCAAATTTCTCGGTTAGCCCACTGATGAACTTTCCTAGGCCCATCTTTTCAAACAACGGCCCGATCTTCAGAAGATTTCCGATCTTCCCTAGGATACCGCCAAAAAATTCTGAGAAGTATCCAACGATCCCAGCAATGAATCCTGCAACGAGCCCTCCGAGGATCACAAGGCCGCCAATGATCTTACCTAGCCAACCTTCTTCAGGCTTCTTTGGTTTATCCTTGTCTTCGCCTCCGCCAATCTTTAGCTTCTGCAGAATCTTCAGGAGCTCGGCATCACGTTCTTGCTGTTGTAGAGCTCTAGTTTTTTCCTTTTGCTCGTTTTGCTCGTATTGGAATGTCAGCAAGTTCAGGATGGCTGCAACGTCATCAATCAGAAGACTCATCTTGAACGACACGGCCGCGCTATGAGTGATAAGCTCGTCTAGCGTCTGTTCAATGGCACTCTTTGGAGCTTCTTGCTTCTCCTCTCCCATGGATTCGTTCACTGCATCAACGAATGCCTCTGCGTACTTTGTAGCATCCGCCGCCTCTTGCTCACTGCCTTCTGCTGCTGTAGAACTGAATGGAACAGATGGTGATGGACCCGCAGTTTCCGATCCTGTGGTCTGGGAAGGGGCTGCAGTTGCGCTACGTTCAGCTGCAGGTGTTTCTGCAGTTCCCGCTGATGCTGGAGCCGCGGCAGGAGATTGACCAGGTCCTTGTGGTAGCGCATCAGAGGTTTCTGTCAACCTGTCGTAGATCTTCTGCAGGGTCTCGTTGGCAACCATGGCCTCCAGAAGAGTATCCTGGAGGATTGGCTCGATCTTGCCAAGATCCGTGTCCTTCGAAAGAACTTTCTCAAGTAATCCGTTCCCTGCCTGTGCCGACTCAGTGCTCGCACGGAACGTGTCCATGACCGCAGCCAACGTCTTCGTCGTAGTGATATGGATCTTCTCCGAGAACTCATTCTGAACCATGAGTTCTAGCAAGATGTCCTGAAGCGGTGACTGCTGGGTGTTTTCGTTCATGTCATGGACTTATTCCGGCGCTTGGCCCTCTCGTTTTCCTCTTTGATGTGTTCCATCAGCAAGGACAGATAGATTTCCCTCTCCCACGGGAGCATGTTCTCAAGTTCGGTCAGGCTGTACTTGTGGTGCTGCATCAGAGCGAAATTGGTCTGGTAATGGTTGACCAGACTTTCATGGGAGAGGCATACTAGAAAAAATTGTTGAGCCCCTTGATCAGCATCGAGTTCTTCTCGTTGCACTTACCGCAACAGAACTCCACCGAATGCTGGAGCTGAGGAATGGCCTCAACGTACTTTTGGATCTGCGTGAACTGTGTCCGGTTCAGCGACTCCACGAATGCCTTTAGTTCCTCTGGCGAATGGTCGTCGGCACGATAGGTTCCATTCTCGTCGAAGATCGAATCGATACACCCAGTGATCAGCGCCATGATCACTTCCTGAACGTTACCGCCGCTCTTGTCCGACAGATCTGAGATGAGATCGACGGTCGGCCAGCGCATCACGACCCCGATCTTGTCCGTCAGCTTGATCCGCGGACTCGGCTGGCTAGACATGTCAACGGTGATCTCGTCTAGGTTGATCTCAACCGGATTGGGAACTCCACACTTCTCGCACTTCAGGGTTAGCTTGGAGACTTCTCCAACTGACTTCGAGGCGAGCTTCAGGAAGATATACTCTAGATCAAACGAGGACAGCTTGTCAGGATCCACTGCGCCAAATGTGCAGGATGCCACAACATCTTTGACCGCACGGGAGATCTGCTTCGGGTCTGCAGATTCTCTGGCAAGCATCAGGATCTTCTCTTCTTTTACCAGGTACGGACGGTACGTTACGCGCGCATTCGTCGAGGGAATGCGAATTTCATATCTAGGGGTCTGGATTGACGGTAGTGCCATGACGAGTTTATGTTATAGGTTGTCGTTCAGAAAATCTTCTTGATCCCGCCGATCGCCGTCTTGATTGTCGAGATGGCGCTCTCGATTGCTCCTTCCTCGGTGAAGTTCTCGTATGCCATCGTGACAGAGAACTTCTGGATGGAGTTTTCAGCAGTGTTGTCCAAGGTGATCGAGGAGAAAGTGACAGGGTACGCACCCTTCAGCTTGACTCCGTACACTGGCAAGTTTTCCTTGTTCAGTTGCTGGATCACGACATCGGTGGTGTACTTGTCGGCATACGCTGCCGTGTACTTTTCTGGGTCGATGACGCTCTTCGCCCACTTGTCAAACATCTTCTTGATGTAGTAGTCCTGCGTCAGAAGGAAGGTGAAGGTGACCTCTTCATTGATGAATCCGTATGGGATCTTCTCGGGGTGCGCGTACGACTGATAGTCCACCGTGGTGATCTGACGGCCAGGTAGTGTGCACGACTCGCACAGGATTCCGATGTCTCGCGGGTCGTTGATCAGGGAGGATGCCTTGAAATTACCGGAGATGAGTGATACCGCGATGTTCTGAAGATCGATGTTCAGGAGACTTGCTGCCGGTGGCTGCATGTACACAGCAAACCGGTTCTGCATGGCGACTCCGCCGTGCTTGCCGATCGCTCCCTTTAGGTCGTTGATGCTCTTTCCGAGAAGTGTTGCCATGATAGTTAGACCGACTGACCTCTGTAAATCTTCTGGGAATCGCGCCAGACGCGTTCCTTCCGAGCACCCTTGAAGTGTTCTGTCGGCAAGAAAATGGCCGTTTCCCAGTGATTGGCTGATACCTGTGAGATTCGGCTCTGGATCTGGTCGGTCAGATAGTGCTTGAGGCAGGGACGAAAATAACGGAACCGACCCGCAGAATTGAGAAGCTGGTACCTCAGTCTCAGTCTGGTACGTTCCGTGAGCTTATCATCGGACAGTGTAGCCATCAACTTGTCTAGAAAAATAGCCCGGGCGCGTGGATCCAGGTAGTGCATATTGAGTCCCATGAATCCTCCCGGAGCTGGTCCTAGTAGAATGACCAGTGGGAATCGATCGTAGTAAGGAAGGGTTTCCTTGTGCAGGGCGTCGTACACGAACATGTACATACGACCGGCAATCGGATTTGGCTTCATCTTGAGCTCAGTATCCTGCAGAAGGCTCGTTCTGCGGATCTTTCCGTTCAGTTCACGGACTCGCTCGATGAACCACTCACGGGCCTCTTTGCTGCGAGCCTCAAGGCCAGTCGCAGTGCGTTCAGACGTCAACTTATCTAGCAGTGATGCCATAGCTCCTATTTATGAGCTTTCTCAGGTAATAATCTTGATGCCGAGGCTCTTCAGAAAGTCTTCGTTCCAGACCTCAAACTTCCATCCTCTGTCGGCTGCGTACTCCTTGGCTGCTTCCCACTTGCTGGTGTTCTTGACGTATGTCAAAACCTCGGTGATGTACCTCTTGGTCTTCCTTCCAGGGTTCTTCGGTGGTACGGTTTCCTTCTTCGGTTTGATCTCGACAAGGAAGATTCGGCCGTCCTGTAGCTCAAACTTGACGTCCACGAAGTACCGGTGCATCTTTCCGTCTGTGCTGCACCGGTATGGTACAACTACCTCCTCGGAAGACCAGCTCTTGATGTTCGACTGCTCGTCTAGCCAACGAAACACCTGTCTCTCCCAAAGAGACCGGTACACGATATTTGAGACATCCCCCTTGTACTTGCCTGGGTTTCTTGGCGAGAATTTACCTCGGTATGTCATATAAATATAGTTTCTATTTATGGCCTTAACAGAGCTAGTACAAGCGGCAAGGGAAAACGCGACGGTGATGTCGCCACCTTTTATTGTTAGGGGAAGTCGACCTGATATTGTGTTTCCGCTATCGCTCAGGTCGAAGCCGGTACCGTTTATCACATTTACGCCAAAACCACCACGGCCAGGTACTAGCGTATCAGGAACGATTATTCATCTCCCGATGCCTCCAGGAATCTCGTTCAATGATTCGATGTCGTACTCGAGCATCGATCTCGGAGTGATCGGGCAAATCGGGTCAGAAGTGATCTCCGAGGTCGCAAAACAGACGTCCGTCGCAGAGGCTGCTGGAGCTGGCGTTGGAGCACTAGCTGGAAGTCTCGTGAACAAGATGCGCAAGATGAATGCGGCCGCAACTGCATCCATCATTGCCCGGAAGGCCGGTGTTAGTTCGGTCGCCGATAACATCGATTTTAGCACGAGGCAGGTCATTGCGCCAAACACGAATACTACGTTTCAGAACTCGTCAGTTCGCCAGTTCCAATTCACATTCAAGCTGGTCGGAAAAAGCGAAAAGGAAGCCAAGGAGATCGACCGGATCATCAGCATATTCCGTATCGGAATGTACCCAAAAGGAAATGACGTCATCCTTGAATACCCCGCGATCTGGAATATTGATTTTCAAATACCAATTGATGCTGAGAATAGCAAACCAAATACTTTCATCCCTAAGATATTTTCTTGCTATCTAATTTCCATGAATGCCGTGTACAATGGTAGCACCAACCTGTATCACGGCGATGGTAGCCCAATTGAGACAGATATCTCTCTTCAGTTCCAGGAGACCAGACCGCTTACACAGGACGATATCCTTACTCTCGGTGGCCAAGTATCACGTCAACGCTAACCTATGGCCTTCTTTCGTCAATTTCCAAAGACTGAGTTTGACTATCTAGGTAATGGCGTCATTACTCGCATCACCGATATCTTTCGGTTCGTCAAGGCTGACAACATCTTCCTGGACGACATGTCGACGTACCAGTACTTTCAGATCGTCAATGGCGACAGACCTGATATCGTGTCAGTATCGCTATATGGAACTCCTGAGTACTATTGGACCTTCTTCATCATCAACGAGCATCTGAAGACAGGTTTGGCCGGATGGCCGATGGGTCCGACAGAGCTTGAGGATTACTTCGATCTCGAGTACGATGGGATCGTCATCGACACTGAACCAGTCGTAGTCCGTGGAAGCGACGGTCAGGTGACAGAGTACCGTAACTCTTTGGCGAGTCGGTTTGACATCGGCGAGACGCTGACTGGATCAGTGTCTGGAGCATCTGGTATCCTCAAGGAGAAGAAGCTCGAGATGAGCCAGCTGATCATTCGGAACGTGTCAGGCAATTTCAGGCCGTTGGAGTTCATCACCGGATCTGAGACTCAAGATGTCGTCACGTCGGCTCAGGTGTACGATTGGCGTAATGCCCCGCACCACTACGAAGATGCAAATGGGAATGAAGCATATGCTTCAAGGTTCATCAACGAATCGGACAGCGACGGCGGTGTGCGTCCAGAAGCATCGATGATCAACCTGAAGGCGGTCTCGTACATGGACTATGAGACGGAACTAAATGATGAGCGATCACGTATCCGGGTCGTTCGGCCAAATATGATCGCACGGTTTGCCGACCGTTATCGTGAATTGATCAATGCCTAGAATTCCAAATCTCGTCGCGGCTGGTACCTCTGAGGCCAGATTTCCGACAGCATACAGGATCGAGGAAATTGCGCTTACTATGTTTGACGGTAGTAAACCGTACAACATAGCCGCGATCGTCACGGATTTCACGATTATTGAAAGTCTTTACACTCCGGCGGTTCAACTGTCGCTTAACGTCAAGGATGACGTAGATTTCATGGGTCAGGCTAGACTAAGCGGTCAAGAAAAGATCAAGGTTAAGGTCTCAAAGAAACCGTTTACCGACGGGAATGGAAATGGACCTGATCAGAAGATTGACCTAGAGTTTTACGTTACGGAATATCCGGTATACGGCCGGCAGAACAACCTGATTCAGGCGTACACTATCCGAGGAGTCACCAAGCACGCATATGTCAGCAAACTAAAGCGGGTTTCGCGAGCAGTGTCTGGCAAGATCGGAGATATCGTCAAAACTATCTGCACTAAAGATCTAGGAATTTCGGATGACATGCTGAACATCTCAGAACGGGCAAGTGCATCCATCAATGCTGTCATCCCGAACCTAGAACCGATCGATGCCATCTACTGGCTCGTAAAGAGGTCATTCACCGATACTGGAAGCCCGTTCTACTTTTACCAATCTGTGGACGGCAAGGTATACTTAAAGTCTCAGGAAGAACTGGTATCGACAACCGAGGTGTTTAATGATTACGCCGAGTCTAAGTTCTTTAGCAAAGATATTGAAATAGAACCTGTGTGGGCGTACAATCAGGCCGCAAGAAGGATATTGTCCCTAAACTCGACAATCAACTTAGGGAAACCACTCTCAGCAAATAGCGGAGCATTCGCCTCAAAGACCTACTATGTGGATCTTCCGTCAAAGTCAATCACTCAGAAAGACTTCAGCTATAAACAAGAGCAGGCTAAGCGGGTCGAACAGAAACTTTACGTTACCGATAAGTTCAAACCTGAGGCCGGCAACGATGACGCCTCAGTTCAAAGTGCAGTCGACCTATCGAAGTACGACGATGCCAGACACATCGTGATTCCGATGAATTCCATGGCATATTCTAGCGGTGCGAATTACAACTCCTCAACGTCAGGTGGAAACCTAGCAAAGGCATCGTCGTACGTGGAACTCCTAGACAGTATGCAGCACGATCTGACTATTGCCGGAGATATGGAGCTGACTTCTGGAAAAATTGTCAAGCTGAAACTTCCTGCACCTATTAATCCGACACTAGACAAGAAGGGTTACACCGCAGCTGGTCCTTCAAACGAAGAGGATCTGATGCTATCAGGTAAATATCTCGTGACAGCAGTACAGCATAACTTTGGGGACGAGCACACCGTTGAATTCCGGGTTAAGCGTGATTCTGCACCCAGTGACATCTTTTCATAATGACGCCTGAAGTACATAATCAGTTCATCGGTGGCAACTTCATGGTATGGTTTACCGGGGTTGTCGAAGACATCATGGACCCGATGCAGATGGGTCGGGTACGTGTTCGGTGCATTGGTTATCATACTGCAGACAAGTCTGAGATCCCAACCGAATCTCTCCCCTGGGCCATGGTCATGATGCCAGTGACATCGGCGTCAATGAGTACAGTTGGTCAGTCGGCAACAGGTATTCTTGCGGGTAGTTGGGTGATTGGATTCTTCCGAGATGGTCAATCGGCACAAGACCCCATCGTGATGGGTACGATACCTTCTGCGACTCCGAGAGGAGATTACACCAAGGGCTTCAGCAGCAGTCCGCTTTATCCGGGTGAAAACGATATGCCGAGAGAGGCAAGAGCAGAGTTCATGAATTCTCCGGCATATGTGGCCAGATATGACCAGAGGATAGAAAAGATTGAAAAGGCGGTCCCACCTAAGGTCAGCAGTGTTGCTACGGATGAACCGGATGCATATTATACCAGAGGTACGTGGGATACTGTGAATGTGCATGAGGAGGTCATGCCCGAGTACACTGCTAATCACGTGATCCGCACTGCAGGTGGTCACGTCAGAGAGATGGACGATTCTCAGGGCTATCGCAGATTGCTCGAACAGCATGCTTCCGGAACGTACACCGAGGTTATCAACTCTGGTACCAAGACAACATACGTCGTCAACGATAATTACACTGTGGTTCTAGGGAGCGACAACGTGTACATCAAGGGGGCCTGCAGTATTACGATCGACGGAGATCTCCGCCAACTCGTGAAAGGCAACTACCACCTAGAGGTCGAAGGTAACAAGACCGAGTACATCAAGGGATCCCGCCAGTGCAAGATCGGTCAGTCTGACCAGGGAGAAATCGGTAAAGATTCTGCATTCAATATCACTGGAAATAAGATCGAGCGTGTCGCCGGAGATACCACCATTTTGCGTGATGGGAATCGGATCATTACTGTGGGTAAAGATTCCAACGTCACAGTCATGGGTAATGATAACCACTTTGTCATTGAGGACCGCAACGAGTATACTGGCGGAAACCTCAAGATGACTTCGACCGGCCAACTGACAGTCACATCTGGAGCTGCGATGGCACTTGAAACTCCTGCCACCCTTGCCTTTGCGGTTGATGGAAACATGAGTACGACCGTTGGAGGAAACCGCACCGACTCTATCACCGGAAACTCGGACACTAGTGTCTCCGGAAACTCTGGTACTACAGTGTCAGGTAACATGAGCCAGATCACGACCGGAACCATGACGATCAGATCGACTGGAATCGGTACTGTACGTAGTCTGGCAAGACTCAACGTTCAGGGCGCTCCGCTCAGCCTCGGATAAGAAAGGACTATACCATGCTCTGTGGAAAAAACCCAGCACTCGAAGCCGTCAAAGAAGCTCAGGACGGGCTAAAGTCCGCCTTGGCTGGAGGAAAGTCCGCGCTAGCTTCAGTCACTTCAAAGGTGACAGCCTTGAAGGACAAAATCAACGGGATGATTCCCAAGCTACCATCGCTAGATTCATTTCAGGCAGAATTGGCCGGATTGGTAGGTGCTACTCCAGATAAGATCGCAGCGTTCAAGGCAAAATGGGACGGAAAGGTTGCAGATCTGAATAACCTGGTCGCGAAAGCCACGAGCGGTATCTCTGGCGCGCTGGATTTCTGCAAAGACGTGCCGAATGTCAAGATGGATCCGGCAACAGGGGAAACTGCCGAGGAAGCAAAGGAGGCACAGACGCCAAACGAGAATCCAGCCGAGGTTGAAAAGGTAGAACCGACGGTTAAGTCGTACGAGAGCGAACCTTCATCCGGACTTTCTCCCGCTACGTTGGATGACTACAAAGAGTACGTAAGAAAAGTGACGTACGCCGTTAACGTGCAAGTATTTTATCCTATACAGAAGGAAATGGACAACACGACTAAGAGGGGTAACGCTCTACTTAAGCAATATAGATCTTTTACTGGAAAAATTGTAGACGCTTCGCAGCCGGCGGAAAAGACACTAGAAGACGGGATCATCACACAGTCGGAGTATGATACATGGACTCGCGAAATAGCACCAGTTCTTTACACCCTGAAAGGACTACAGGGTTATTCTACCAAAATGCAGAAACATGATTTGGCAAGGAAGAGGTATATTGCCGATGACTTATCGGCGGAAGAACTTGCGGAACTCGATGAAATAGAAGAAGAGAACTTTAACAAGTGGGCTGTTGAACGTGCTTCCAAAGGAGAGCTACCATCTGCCACACAATTTGGCGCCATAAGCATTAACTTTTCTGCAGACCATGCCAAGATAGACGCGATTCTAGATGCAAATAGGGATTTGGTCAGGAGAGTAGTGCTTGGCATGCTCAATCAGCCGAGTTGAATTGCGCTGAAATAGCTTATAAATAGAGCCCAATGCCTTCGATTGTCACAGGATATATCGGTCTCTCGGACAAGAACAATCCCCTGTCTAAGTCGGAGGTGGTGTCAAAGCGGAAACCGTACGCTGATCTGGACCTAAATCTGGAGATCGACGAGAGCGGAGACATCCAGCCTCTGTTAGACCTGGATGCCGTCAAGGCCTCGGTGCGTAATCTAGTTGTCACCAGTTTCGGCGAAAGGCCATTCCAGCCTAACATCGGATCGAATGTACGTGGATTCCTCTTTGAACCAGCTGACGTCTTTACGATCTTTGGTCTAAAACAGACCATCCAGGACGTTCTGTTGAGGTACGAACCGCGTGTCACAGACATCATTGTCCAGATCAAGAACAACTCGGACTATAACCGGTACGACGTGACCCTTACATTCCGTGTCATCACCTTCAACGAAGTCGTCGATCTGGATCTGTACCTGAGCCGGACCAGATAACGTTATCCATTTACACATCCGACCATGGCCCAATTTAATGTCACTGAGCTAGATTTCCAGAAGATCAAGGACTCGATCGTTGATCACTTCCGTTCTCAGTCGAAGTACAATGACTGGGACTTTGAAGGTTCTGGTCTGTCTACCCTGCTGGACATCCTGGCGTACAATACTCACTACAATGCCATGGTGGCGCACGCCAGCCTCAATGAGTCATTCTTGGACTCTGCTCAGATTCGTGGTAATGTGGTCTCTCATGCCAAGCTTCTGGGTTACATCCCACGCTCAACTCGTGCCGCTGTTGCCAAGCTGAATGTCGTTGCGACAGGATCATCGTCTACACCATCCATTGCCACACTGGAACGTGGCACCCGCTTCAAGACCACACTGAACAACAACCCGTACAACTTTGTTGTCCTCAACTCAGTTGATGCCTCGAAGAACACGGCGGGCAACACGTACACGTATAGTAACATCCCGGTCTATCAAGGTACACTCAAAAGAATGCTGTACCTCGTGGATAATAGCATTCAGAACCAGAAGTTCGTCATTCCAGAGACTAACGTAGATACCACGACACTCCGCGTCCGAGTCAAAGCAAATCAGGATTCCGACGAGTACACCATCTACACTCAGTTCACGACTCTGGCCGGCATCAATGCTGACACTGCGGTTTACTTCTCTCAGGAGAATGCGTCAGGCAACTACGAGGTATACTTCGGAGACGGTATCCTGGGCAAAAAGCCAACCACGAATAACGTAGTCGAGATCGAGTACCTGTACACTGATGGAGCTGAAGCAAACGGATCACGCGTCTTCAGTGCTCTGGACACGATCGATGGGATCACGACTGCCGGTATCACTGTCACCACAGTCTCGGCGTCAGCCGGCGGTGACGAGCGCGAGTCGATCGAGTCAGTTCGATACAACGCCCCGTTCACGTATCTGTCGCAGAATCGCGCCGTCACTGCAGACGACTACCGTTCGATCATCCTCAAAGAATTCGGTGGAATCGATGCGGTCTCCGTGTGGGGTGGAGAGAACAACACCGAACCTGACTTCGGCAAGGTGTACATCTCCATCAAGCCTTCGAACGCAGCCGCCCTGACGACCAACGAGAAGGATACTATCATCGCGGCGCTCAAGGCCAAGAACATCGTTTCGATCACTCCGATCATCGTTGATCCGGAGTACACGTACATCACGCTCGATACTTTCTTCAAGTACAATCCGAACCTCACGGACCGTACGAAGGCAGAGCTGGAGTCTCTCATCAGAACTCGGATCGGAACATACGCCGAGACGTATCTCCAGAGATTTGACGGCGTCTTCCGTTATTCCAAACTCCTGTCTGATATCGACTCTTCGGATCCGGCGATTCTCAATTCGGTCGCTCGTGTGACGATGCACAAGTCCGTGACACCTCGTGCTTCCGGTACGAACTATTGGGATATCACATACAGCTCTCCCATCTATATCACTAACTCAACTGAGCCGGTCATGTCGTCAAGCACGTTCCTCATCGGTGGAGTAGATCACTTTCTCCAGGACGTTCCGAAGGAGAACTCATTCGATCGGACAATCTATCTGTACAGGACTGTTGGAGGAGCTGATACTAGGCTGAATGCAGTCGGTACGGTGTACGCCTCTGCTGGACGGATCGTCGTTAATGGTGTTCAGCCAGATACCACTGCTCCGGTCCGCATCGATGCCACTCCGAACTCGTTCGACCTGGCGCCAAAAAGAAACCAGTTGCTGGACATCGACCTGGTCACGACCACAGTCACTGGAGAGATCGACACGATCGCCTTGGCCGGATCGTCTGGCGCGATCAACTACACGACCACCTCCCGTCACGAATAATTGACCACGGCCCATGCCACACCAGATCGAGCTCATCGCTAGCACTCGTAAGAAGACGAAGGAGTCGGTCCGCGTCGACTCCCTTGTTCCTTCTGAGCTCCGGATCAAGGCGGAGAAGCTGATCAGTTTCCTAGAGGATTACTACACTCACATCAACGAGAGTGGCCAAGCGAGCTACGAGATCAACAGCCTCCGTGAGGCCAGGGACATCGACGTTACTGCCTCGAAGTACATCGACCTGCTTCAGAAGGAAATCGCGACGGTCATCCCAAAGAGCCTGCTGGCCGATCGGATCACCCTCTACAAGAATCTTGTCCGGTACTACAACATCCGCGGATCTGAAGAGTCCATCGAACTGTTCTTCAAGATCCTCTTTCAGGATAACGCCGAGGTGTACTTCCCCAGGAAGGATATGCTCATCGCCTCCGATGGCGTATGGCTAGGAAACACTCAGGTTCCAAAGTTCGCAGAGGCTCCGACCCTCAAGATCTACGGTAATGGCAGTGGGGCGTCAGCCAGGCTGATTGGAGGCGCAGGAG